>Ga0153915_10002094_pt1 | contig 18323 bp, 15 predicted proteins | sample Opewatmetagenome_2_FD_107003 | JGI IMG/M metagenome (GOLD analysis project Ga0153915, IMG submission 107003) | Freshwater wetland microbial communities from Ohio, USA - Open water 3 Core 3 Depth 3 metaG | ecosystem: Environmental > Aquatic > Freshwater > Wetlands | place: USA: Ohio, Lake Erie...
GTATCGAAATAAGAGCCGGTGAAGTAAGCAAAGGTAAAATTATTAAAAACATTAAAATAATGTGTCAAACCGCAGCATTAGTACAAAAACTTGGCGCAGGCCCAGGTATAATAACTGTTCAGCTAATACTAACAAAAAAGAAGATTATCAAATTTATCGAACTTAACCCGCGATTCGGCGGAGGAGCGCCTTTGAGCATAAAAGCCGGCGCTAATTTCCCAAAATGGATACCGGCACAACTTGTAGGAAAAAAACCGCAAATTAAATTCGATGGTTTCGAAAATAATCTTGTAATGCTGCGATACGACAACGAAGTCTGGTTAAAAAATAATTAGTTTTCAGCAGGAAACAATAATATGATATTTGAATACTTCGTAGGGCCAAAAAGACCGTTAGAACGGACATTTCAGTTCTGGCCGGTGTTGGCAATTTCTTTCGCAGTAGGGATAATCGCAACGTGGCTTTGCAAAAATATAGCTCTGAAATATGGAATCGTTGACAAGCCAAATGATACTGTTAAAACTCATAAAGAACCCATAGCATATCTCGGAGGAGTCGGCATCTTAGCAGGTCTTGCCGCCGGCATTCTGATAGGACTTTGGTGTTTTAATGAAGATGTTGAAATATCCAGATGGCTTATGGGGATTCTAACTGGTTCCGCGATAGCTTGTTTTGTTGGATTAGTGGATGATGTCTATGACCTCAAACCATCGCATAAAATCATTGGGCAAATGATTGCATCTATACCTTTGATTGCCGCAGGCGTTACACCGTTGCTTAATCCTTTTCTAGTGCCGTTTGGATTTTCTATACCTCCTTCTCTGGAATACGCAATCGGCATACCGATTGTAATCTTCACGGTTTTGGGCGCAACGAATTCACTTAATCTTCTCGATGGCCTTGACGGATTGTGCGCAGGCGTTACCGCTATTATCACTATCGCGATGCTGTTTCTTGCCGTTCATTTGGCAACGTGGGGCTGGAGCGAAGTTAGAGACCCGGTAAGAATGATTGTTTGTCTGGCATTAGTCGGCGGAGTATGCGGATTTTTGCCGTACAACAGAAATCCCGCGAAAATATTTATGGGCGACGCTGGCAGTATGCTTTTGGGATTCGTCGTTGCTGCGATAATGATGTTATTCGCAAAAGCGTTTCCAAGATGGTGGGCGGCTTCAATAGTAGTGTTCGGCCTGCCGATTCTCGACACCGCTGTGGCGCTTGCGAGAAGATGGCTGAATAAAAGACCGCTGTTTGTTTCTGACCGCGGGCATATTTACGACCAGATGATTGATAGAGGATTGACGCTGAAGCAAACTGTCAAAGTCTGCTATATACTTGCGGCAATTTATGCTTTCATAGGTTTGGCAATGAGTCAGATACGAACACGACACGCGATTTTTGTTTATATAATCGTGTTTATGGTATCTGCGTTTATCGTGTGGAAGATGGGATTTTTGAAAATGGAAGGAATAAGAGGAGCGATTAAGAAGGATAAGGCGGAAAAGGACGCAGCAAACACTTAAACCCGGCAGCGGCAAGAATCGATAAAAACGGAATCGTACCGAGCGTATAAAGCGAATGACCGATGAAAGTGGCAAACGGAAAATACCAGACAGCATAAAATATTATCGCAGCCGAAAGCAATAATCCTGCTTTGCGATTATAATAAATACTGAAAGCCGCACAAATCCATAATCCCAAATGAAAAATAGTAAGGGCAATTTGTTCCATCGATTTTGCTTTCAACGCCAAAAAAGAATGTGTAAGAATTGGAAAATAATATTCGATGGCATTTAATACTACTTTCTTCACAAACAGTATCGGCCTGGTTTTGATATCCTTCGTCATTTTTGCGTTGGCTATTTCTTCATTGCGAATATCTTTAAAACCCTTCCAATGTGTAATTGTTGCTTCATTGCCGTCAATATCTAATATCCGCAGGCTGGCATCAATGTAAGTTTCACCTTTTTGCTGTGGCTGACTCTCGATAAAATCCCAATGAACATTGCCATTGAAATACGCAAGTCCGCCTCCGCCGGAAACAGGAATAAATCTTTGAAACACCATCCAGTTTCTATACGTCCACGGCGTAATAAGACATAACATCAAAACCCCTGCATAAATTGGCGTCAGGATTCTTTTGTTCCGCTTAACCGCAGCAGCAAAAGCAATCAACATAACAACAAAAACCACAGGCAGCATCGCAGCGTGCGCAAGTACCAAAGCAGCGCCTGATACACCAATAAAAATCGCCGACAACAATTGCGGAAATTTAAACTTATCAAATAATTCCATCGCAGCAAGATAAGAAAAAAGTAAATATAAAAAAGTCTGTAAAATCGCGGTCATCGGATTTTTGGCATTCCAGTACACCCAGGGATTCACCAGGAAAAACAATAATGCAATTGACGCAATATTTTGATTATATAATTGCCGTGCAATTTTAAAAATCATCATACCAATAAAACCAACCAGAATGCTTTGAGGAATCACTATTATATATCGCTGCAGGTTTTCCGGAAACATCGCTACAGGCACAAGAAACAACGGATACATTGGCGGACGGTGAAAAACAGGCGAGCCGCCTTTTTCGAAAACATAACCATCACCGGCAACAAGACTTCTGGCAAGCTGAATATAACCATCGTTGCCGGCACCGAAATTTTGACTCAACCCTGTAATCGGCGCAACAATAAAAAGAATTATAAAGCAAACAAAAAGACATAAAAAAAGCGATAATATGAATGCCTGCTTATCGCTCTTGGGAACAAATATACTTAAAACGCCTGCCATAAATTATTTTCTTTCTGCAGTACAAGCCTCTGTCAGATTTTCAACCTATGCTCTTTTGGTTTCGTGGTAATCTTCCTCAGCATTTACATCCCATATATTATTTTTGCTTTCAACACCTTTGATAATATTCTCAACTGCCATCATTGCCGTCAACATCGAATGATCCTGATTATTATAACGATGCATTCCATTTCTGCCGATTAAAAACAGATTTTTCATCTTATCAGTATAATTCCTTATGACGTCGAAATTGTCGTAGCTGCCAAAATAAGCAGGATAGGTCTTTGGAACTCTTATAACCACAGTATCAAGAACATCCACACTGTCAATTATTCCGATTTTCACAAGTTCTGAAACAGCAAATTTTCCGAACTGTTCATCGGGCATATTCCAGAGACTGTCGCCTTCTTTGCAGAAATACTCAAGTCCCATCCAGATGGTATTTTCATCTGCGACCATATATGGACTCCAGTTATTAAATATCTGAAGCCTTCCGATTTTTACATCCCTCTCCTGAATGTAAATCCAGTTATCCGGCACAATGCCGTTTACCGTTTTAATATCAGTATTATTTTTTATTTTCAGTTTTTTTGCCAGCAGCCCTACCGTTACAAAATCACGATAGCACAGTCCATCAGCAACGTCTTTTACGTTTTGAGGAACATCCTGCTCCATATTTTCAATCAAATCTTTTACCGGCATAGTTGAGAAAACAAAATCAGCCTGAACCCTTTTAAGCTCTTTAGTTTTTTCATCTCTGACAGTTACGGAGGCAATTTTATCGTTTTTATTTTCCAGCCCGACGACTGTATTGTTCAAAAATAATTGCCCGCCTTTTGATTTGATAACATCAGCAAGAATTTCCCATAATTGCCCCGGCCCATATTTGGGATACAGGAACTGACTGATAAGACTCGTCTCAGTCTCCTTTTGGCCTATCGACGCATCTCTGCGTAAAACAGCCTTAATAGCGTGTATGATAGCTCTTGTGATTGAAAGACCTTTTATTCGCTGAGCGCCCCATTCCGGATTAATTTTATCGCAGGTGATTCCCCATACTTTTTCAGTATAGTCTTTAAAAAATGTTTTATATAATTCTTTGCCGAAACGATTGATTAAAAAATCTTCGAGCGATTTTTCATTTTTAATTTTGAAAATTCTTGCCTTAATATAGCTGATGCCAATTTTAAACATTCTGAAAATACCTAAATTGGCTACAGTTGCAAGAGTCAAAGATATTGGATAATCAAAAAACTTTCGCAAAAATAATATTCGCGAAAGTCTTTTGCGAATCAACATAACATTGTCCTGCTTTTGTGGGTCCGCCTCTACAGTTGCTTTGTATTCAACAAAAGACAAATCTCTATTAAGGAGAATATCATCTTTTGCCTGTGCAGTTTGAATCGGCATTAAATCAAGCCAGAATTTCATTACTCTATCCGATTTCGAGAAGAATCTATGGCCGCCGATATCGATGCGATTGCCTTTATAGTTAACTGTTTTTGAAATGCCGCCGATGTCGCCGGTTTGTTCAAAAATTATCGGCTTAATATCTGTTTTATCGAGTAGTTCGAACGCAGCAGTTAGACCTGCGGGGCCTGCTCCAATTATTATCGCTGTTTTGTGAGACATATAAATTATTTCGATTGAGGAACTTTCCAAATTTTAATTTCTGGTTTAACTAAACAACCAGTTGCAAAATATTTTGAGTCTGGTGAAAACGCGATATCAGAAACAGTAAGGTCGCTGGCAGTAATTGTATTTATTTTTTTGCCAGTCGCTATATCCCAAAACCATATCGTCCTTGCTGGTTCTGTATCTGCGGCGAAAATTTTACCATCTGGACTTACTGCAATAGACGAAATATTCTGTTTCTGATGAGCTGGAGTAGGATATTCCGGCTGTTCGTAGGTTCTTAAAACATTTCCCGTAATTGCGTCAAAAACAATAATGAATCTTACTTTTTCAGCAACATAAAGTGTCTTTCCATCCGGCGAAAATTTCACAATGGTAAACTGGTTATATTCATCAAAAGTTTTTTCCCATAGAATTTTGTCATTTTTAACATCTTTGACAAAAATCCAGCCAGTACCTTTTTTGCCAACACCTGAAATCAAATTCGCATCATCGGTTACACTGCAATCATAAAGTGTAAAATCTTCCTCTTTCGGATCTTTTTGAAATACGACTGATAAGATTTTCAAATCGCAGTCAAATGCGGCCAATTTCACCAATCCCTTGATGGCTGTTTCCTTTGAAACTATCGAAACGATTCCGGATTTGCCATTAAATGATGTTTTAATGCTTTTACATTGTGAACCATATGGCAATGACAAATTTTGCAGTTGCTCATCCGCTTTTAAATCTGTTAATACAAGTTTTTCCGGAGATGATGAAGGATTATAAATAATTTTATCATTATTTACCGGCACAATTACTTCAGCCTGTACTTTGGCAACAATTGGCCATTTTTTCAAATCATCCCATTGCCAGATATAAATATGATTATTTTTTGAAATAACCGCAAGTTTATTACCAACCGTCAAAACGCTATCAGTTCCTTCAATAGGTCCTTGAAGCTGACGAACAAAATTACTTCTATAATTGGCATAAAGCATTAAAAACACAGGAATGGTTACTATTATCGCTATAATAAGAATTTTTTTGTTTTTACTGTTCATATTTATCCTCTTGTCAAATCCCTGACATAAATATTACTCTTAACTCCATGACTTTCTATTTGAGTTGCTAATTCAAATCCGCATTTTTGATATAATTTGTTTGCTGGCTCGTTTCCAGCCGCCACCAGCACTTTAACCCGTTCAATGCTGCGTTTTCGGCATTCTGCAAAACCGGCATCAACAAGCTGATTTGCGACTCCTTTTCCGCGACCCTGAGACGCTACAACTATCGACAAAAGCTCAGCATCTGGTAAATTCATCTTCGCCATTTTTGAAGGATAAAAAATGTTATCAAATACTTTTTTTATCACTCTAAAGGACACCATTTTTCGGGCAAGAATAAAACCAAATTTAAAACCTCTTTTCAATCCCACATATTTATACAATTTTGACAAATTAGTCGAGAAAGCAACAAAACCTATAACCTTACCATCATCAACCGCAACAAAACTGAAACTATTGTTATCTTCAGCTATACACCCATAAAGAGCAGTAACAAAATTAATTCCCAACGAACTGATAAAACCAGTTGGTATATTTTTAATATGCAATTCAGCAGCTTGCCTGGCAAAATCATTAGTCAGAGCTTCTATTTGCATACAGCTCTTTCCTTGTAATGATTCAACACTTCGGATTTAATAATACCTAAGTATTTAGTCGCCAAAACTTTCCTGTCAAAATTTTCACACACATATTTAAAACCATTTTCACCAAATTTAATGCACAAATCATTATCATTCTTGAGCCTGATTACCGCATTTGCAAACTCATTCGCATTTTCTGGCTCGACATAAATACCAGCATTTGCATCTTCAACTACTTTTCTTGCTACACCATCAATAGCTAAAATAATTGGTCTTTTAGCAGACATATAGTCAAACATCTTATTGGGATATACCGTTTTAAAGGCATCTACTCTCTTCAGCACAGCGGTACATACATTACTCGCCGCAACATAATCAACTATCTTTTCTTTTGAAACGGCATCCACAAAAACAATATTTTGCAGATTTTTCTTCTGTGCCTCTTCCATTAGCATTTGTTTTTCCATGCCGGCACCGACAAGCATTATTCTTACATCATCGTTATTTTTTATTCTTTCGGCGACATTTACAAGCTGCATAAGAGCATTAGCTTTGCCGTGCGCACCAACATAAGTTATTACGAATTTACCCTGAAGATTATGTTTTTGACGAACCCAGTTGTCTAATTCACCGGGTTTGAAAATATCAATATCGGCCGCATTGGGTATCATGCTTAATCTGTCAGGTCTGACATTCTTTTTTTCAATAAGAGCCTGTTTGAAGGCAGGAGTTAAAACATTAATCCAGCAGGCAGATTTATAACTTTTCTTTTCAAGCCAGTATGACAATTTTATCAGAAATTTATTTGTAAGCACCCCTGTATCAATTGCCGATTCAGGCCAAAGGTCTCTAACTTCAAAAACCATTGGTATTCTTTTCAGAATACTCAACATCCAGCCTGTTAATCCAACCGTTAACGGCGGCGATGTGCAGATAACAACATCTGCTTTTCCAACCTTGAACAAGCCGGCAAATATGGAACTAAAAGCGAATGAAAGATAAGCCCAAAACCGGCCAATAAAGCTTTTGTTATAACTTTCGCTTACATGACAGCGGAAAACTTTCACATTATTGTCAATGTTTTCTTCAACAATAAACTTTCCCTTGCATTGAGACAGTTTTTTCCCTGTAGCATAATGAACAGAGCCGGCAAGGACTATTATTTTATGCCCCTGTTCAGACCAATATTTAGCGAATTGATTCCATCTTGAACCGCCAGAATCATCCTTACCTAAAAAATATTGATGAACAACTAATATATTCATTTTCTTATCCTAATCTTTATACATCAATTTTAACACTATACTTACGTTCAGATTCAACATCCGCCCAGCTTAATTTTGAATTATCATAATCCATATTCTTAACAGCCTTGCCAAGACTCAAAAATGTTACAAGTCTGACAGGAAGCGTATCTTCAATACTTGTAATAAGAACTGGCGATGGACGCATTTGGCCATAATATAAGGACTCAAAACCTGCCGGCATTTGTTGATTATCCTTGTAAATTTCCATCTTTTCTAATTTCTTATCCGAATATACAAACCCAAATATTTTGCCGGATGAGGAATTTATGAGAAAAGAATTTTGATTGGACTTCAACGCCTCTTCAGCCAATTGCCAATTAAGTTCTATTTTATGTTTTCCGGCTCCCGTAATATCATCAACTATTATCCAATAGCTGTCATTTGAATAAACAGTTCTTTTATGGACGATACTTTCATTAATTCTTCTAAAACCATAATGTTGACCTGACATTATTTTTATATTATCACGATTCTCAATTTGAAAAACTTCCGACTTCGTCCAGTCAAACCAGTTCCACAAATTCCCCTTTGTCATCTGGTCAGCATCATCGACACTAATAGTGTTATGACTTCTCGACCCCATAAAATACCGAAGCCATTTTTCAGAACAGTTATACATATAACTGCCGCTATCTCGTAAAACATTCACTCCATCCCACCACAAGTCAACAGTAAGCATATCTGAATGGCCGGGTCTGTCTTTAAATGAATGACAGCGAAACATCGCAAAATTATCTTTATTTCTTATTGTATAATAACCCCCGCTGTCAGCGCATAAATCTTTTCTCGTAACAGATGTAACATCGGTTTCAACTGCTTCTCTGCCGAATAACCAAAGCAAGTCTTCATACCACAAGCCGGATTCATATAATTTTGTTTTATTAAACAAATAAAAGCCGGATTGAATAACCGGTCTGTAATCAAGATAATCACAGCTATTGAACGGCATAATTATAGCCCCGTCATTTGCGCCATAATTACTGACTCTGCCTGATTTTTCATCCTGAAGCTGATAAATAAATTCAACCGCCTTTTTAACTCTATCCGTTAATTGCGATGGAAATTGCTCAGCATTTAATTCCGCCAATCTGAAAACCCAGATATAGTTTTGCAGCATAAGGCGGTGATAGTTCATAGAATGTTGAATATAACTGCCGTCCTTATATATCTGTTTCAAACCCTCTTGTATAAGTATCTTTCTACCCTTGTTTTTCCATTTGTAAGATTTTTTTAGAAATGGAAAAAGTAATCCAACCGTATATATGCCCGCAGCTTCCGTTATCGAATGATTGGTACTGGTTGATATCGCAAAAGAAATATTCTTTTCGATTCTTTCAGCGTGCAGCACAATCGCCTTAAAAAGTTTTTCAATCCGAATTTTGCTTGAAGCCTCGGACTTGAAAAACACAAACAACGCAAAACACATTGCCATAACTCTAATAGCGCATTCCTGACCACACATATAATTAGAACCTGTGTTTGGCGGATTATTTTCAAGCCAGGATTCAAAAAGCTGCCAAAATCTATCTGCATATTTTTCATCGGATGTAAAATTATATGCTCTTGCAAGTGTATAAGCCCACGCAAATCTTGAAGGCTCCCATATAAACTTTATATCGCCTACCCGATTATCAAAATCAGCAATATCACACCAATGACTTTTACCATCTCCCCTGGAACCTGTAAAAGGATTTAAAAACCAATCAGGTTTATCACCAAGACTTTTAAATTCATTAAAAAAGTATTGAAATCGGCTGTCTGAAATATTATCTGCCGATTCAATAAGTGTCTGGCTTTTGAAAATATCATATTTAGGCGGATTCCCCTTCTCGAAGAAAAACTTGCCGCCATTATTTAATAATTCATTTAACGTTAAATTCGAACTAATCGAATCGCTTATTTTAATATCATCCCATTTGGGAGTTTTAAATCTGTTTTTCAGCAGACCGGTTCTCTTTCGCAGTGCATAAGACAACCTATAAGCACAAAACCAAATGCCCTTCTGTCGAATTATTTGGAAAGTTTTATTAATTATATTTTTCAATTATATTATATTGTAATAACACCGCCGCCTTGAGCCGACTCCATCGCGGCAAAGCTCGCAAGTGTCGCATTTTTTATTTCATCAAATGAAATCAAAGGTTCGCCGCCTGCCGAAATACTTTTTACAAAAGTTTTAAACTGTTCATTATGACCTTTGTCCTGAGACCACAGATTCATCTTATTGAAGTTTCTGAAGCCGTAACCTGTAAGCTTTCTAAAATTATCAAGTTCTAAAACCCTGCCCTGACAGAAAAGCTGAAACGTTTCTTTAGGATAGCTTTTACTGCCATTCGCAAAATAATGAAGTGTGCCAATTGAACCATCGGCAAATTCAAGATTAATCGATATTTTATCCGTTTTAACCGGCTCAGAAGTCTCGGCACCTATCATTATCGCTGAAACTTTCTTAACTTCTGAACCTGCCACATAAGACATAAAATCAATCCAGTGACATCCTTCGCCGATTATTCGGCCGCCGCCAATTTCCAAATTTTGTACCCAGACCTCTGCAGGAATATTCCCCGCGTTAATCAGCCATACCATACACAATGGCGCAGTTCTCGCTGAAACCAGCGATTTAATCTTATTTGCATGAGGTGCAAATCTTCGATTGAACCCCACAAGCAACTGCTGCCGGTTATGTTCACTATATACTTTTTCAATCTCTTCAAGCTGTTGTCGATTTAAACAAAGTGGTTTTTCAACGTGTACATTTTTACCGGCTTTCAACGCTTCAATCACCATAGAAGTATGTAAATCGTGCCGTGTCGTGATAAACACCGTATTTATTTCTTTATCCTCAAGAATACTTCTATAATCATTGGCCGCATTTTCAAATCCGAATTTTCTCGCCCCGTGCCAACCCGCCACACCATCAATATCGACAAGAGTTTTTAATCTCGCTCCGGATTCTTTTAACACCGGTAACATTGTCATCTTGGCAAAATTACCAGCGCCAACTACGCCTGCAACAACATTAGAAACAGGCGAAACAACTGGATTGGCAGATTTAATCTTAATAATATTTTTGCGTTCGACGCCATCCTGCGGATAAGTTAAAACAAGTGCCATCTTGGAAGCATCATCCGTCAGCATCTTATAAGCCTTATCAGCCTCGGCAATGTCTATCCGTTCACTAATCAAATCATCAACTTTCAACGCACCGGATGACATTGCACCAAGAATTGCCTCAAAGTTTCTTTGCTCAGTCCATCGCACAAATCCAATCGGATAATCCTGCCCCCCACCTTCATATTTGGCATCGTATCTGCCGGGCCCATAAGAACAGGAAACCTGAAATGTTAATTCCTTCTCATAAAAGTCCGTCCTGTCGAGATTAAGATTAACCACTCCGACAAGTACAATCCGTCCCCTTTTACGGCACATCTGTGCAGACTGATGAACAATGCTATCCTCTTTAGCCGAAGCAGTAATTATAACACCATCGACGCCAATCCCACAGGTCATCGCTTTCACGGCCTCAACAGGATCAACACCGGACGAAAGATTTATAGTTTTAGCTCCATATTTTTCAGCAAGAGCTGTTTTATTTTTATCAAAATCAATACCGATTACTTTGCAGCCATTGGCAACTAACATTTGAACGACTAATAAGCCAATCAATCCCAATCCTGATACAACTATCGTTTCGCCAAATACAGGATTTAATAACCTGACACCTTGCAACCCGATGGAAGCCAGCACAGTAAAAGCTGCTTGTTCGTCACTGACATTATCTGGCACCTTAGCGCACAGATTTTTACCTACACTGACAAATTCCGCGTGTGGACCATTGCTTATAACTCTGTCGCCGACAGTAAACCCCTCAACACCCTTACCAACTTCATGGACAACACCGGCGTTACAATAACCAAGCGGCAAAGGCTCATCAAGCCGGCTGAAAACACTATGCAAGGTAGGCATTAATCCATCGGTCTTTATCTTATCTATAACCTGTTTAACTTTTTCAGGCTGCTGTTTAGCTTTGCCCAAAAGCGAACTTTTAGCGAAGTTAACAAGCATTCGTTCCGTTCCGCTGGATATCAATGACCGAGTTGTCTTTATTAATAAACCGCCCGCACGAACTGCGGGAACTGCTACTTCTGCTATTTCAAGTTCACCTGTTTTCAGATTTTGAAGGATTTGTTTCATAAATATCCAATCTTATTTTTAGTACAATTATCAAGAACTAAATAAAGCCGTTCTTCCATCTTTTCCCAGTTATAACCCTCTAAAAACAATTTACGCCCATTTTCACCTTTTTCCCGTGCGTCTTCAGGATTATTCATAATGAATTCCAAACATTTGATTAAAGCATTTACGTCGTTGTATGGACAGCAATAGCCAATATTCGATTTTTTAATCCAATCAGCCTTTACTAATTCTGAATTTACTAATATTGGCCTTGACGCCATCATGGAATCCGACCATTTATTAGAAGCTGCCCTGCGATTTATCTCTGAACAGGGATCGTAAAATGTAAATACCACGTCTGAATCAAAACATAAACGAAGGGATTCTTCCAGGGAAACACGTCCCAAAAACTTTACATTTTTATTTGCATCTATTCTTCGGCTAATACTTGCTTCCTGGATATCGCCAGCCATTATCATATGCATATCAGGAATTGATTCTGCGGCAGAGAGTAAAAGTCCAACTCCCCTGTTACTCATCAGCCTGCCGGTTGCTAATACAGTAAAAGGTTTTCCTTCACGGCTTTTTCTTTCAGGAGATATTGTATTCGCGATATCAATGCAACAATTATAAATTACTGTAAATTTTTCTTTCTGCTTATACTCCGGCAGAATGCGCGTCTCATCGGGCACAATAATATTGTCTGACTTCTTCATCACCCAATTATCAACAAATTGAATTGAACTTCTCAAAAACGGGGGAATAGTCGGCCTAAGTGCATAAGTATCTAAAATTATGTATAAAACCGGAATGCGCGTAAACACCTTACTCAAAGCCGCTGAAAAAGCACAATCAAGGTCAATGGCAATAACGATATCTGGCTTTTGAAACAACAAAAAGAAAAATAGCCGTATGCACCAGACAGGCAAAGCAAACATAAGCATCTTTCCGCCATATCCCCATCCCCTGAAAATCATTTTATATGCTACTTTATCTTCCTCATATAATTTTGGTAACTTTTTACTCCTGTCCCATCCAACGTAAGTAATCTTATAATTGGACTTCTTTTTCAATGACGGCATAAATTTGTCAATATGAGCGCTACCTTTGCCTTCTTTGGCACCCACCACCATAATATTTAAAACTTTTTGTGAATTATCGTTTTCTGTCATTTTCAACTCATCAAATTATTTTAATGTATCGTATAGAACGTCTGCTATAGATTTCGATGCCGTTCCATCACCATATGGATTTTTTCCGTGCGACATTTTTTTGTAAACTTCTGGATTAGTTAAAAGTAATGTAGTCTCATTTATAATTTTTTCTCGTGAAGTGCCGACTAATTTAGCCAAACCGGATTGAACAGCTTCCGGTCTTTCTGTTGTTTCACGCATAACTAATACCGGCTTATGCAATGAAGGAGCCTCTTCCTGAATTCCGCCGGAATCAGTGATTATTATATAAGATAAATCCATTAAATGAACAAACTGAAGATACCCAACAGGTTCAATTAAAAACACCCTGTCAATATTTCCTAAAATCTTTTTGACAGGTTTTTGTACATTTGGATTTAAATGCACAGGATAAACAAGAACAACATTTTTATTTTCTTCGACAATCTGTCTTAAAGCGTAACATAGTTCTTCAAAAGGACCGCCAAAACTTTCCCGCCTGTGGCCTGTAACTAAAATCAACTTGCGGCCTTCCATAAAATTGTCACTAAGTCCATCTATTTTGGGTTTGTTTTGCCTTACAATTGTCTGAACTCTCAAGAGAGCGTCAACAATAGTATTGCCTGTGATAAATATATTTTCTTTTGGTATGTTTTCTTTTATTAAATTATCAACCGAACTTTGTGTCGGTGCAAAACACCATCTGGCTATTGGATCAACCAATCTCCTGTTCATTTCCTCCGGCCATGGAGCGTTATAATTATATGTCCTTAAACCCGCTTCAACATGACCAATGGGTATTTTCTCATAAAAAGCAGCTAATGCCGAAAACAAACATGTCGTCGTGTCGCCGTGCACCAATACGGCATCAGGTTTATGCTCCGCTAAAGTTTTTTGCACACCTTCTATTACCCTCGCCGACACTTGCGAAAGTGTTTGATTTTGCCGCATTATATTTAAATCATAGTCCGGTATGATTTTAAAAACTTCTAACACTTGATCTAACATCTGACGATGTTGCGCGGTAACGATTAAACTTACATCCATGCGAGGATCATTTTTTAAAGTTAAGTAAACAGGTGCCATTTTTATGGCTTCAGGTCGTGTTCCAAGAATTAACGATACTCTTTTTTTCATAATCAGTTTCTCACTGTAAGTTTTTTTATTTAATTTTTCCCGTATACTTTAGCCCTCTTCATCAGGCATTTGGCACAGAAGAACCTTTTGTTTCATTAAAGAATTTCTCCGCCTGACTTAAAAGTTCAGCCAATCCCATACGCTTTAGATTCTTACACATAAATTCCCTGCTATCGCCTACTATTTGTGCCGGGCTGCCGGCAATAATTGCCCAATCAGGTACGCTCCCTCGTACGACAGAGCCTGCCCCAACAATCGCTCCATCTCCAACATTCGCACCAGGCATAAGAATAGACCCTGTCCCAACAAAAGCATATTTGCCAACACGAACCGAACGAAATATTCCAATAGGTTTTTCTAACTTTAACCCCATACCTCTACCGATTGTATATAGGGACCAGTCATGTGTAAGTATACGAATATTACTTGATATCGTGCATCCTTCATTTAACTCTATTTGAGAATAATCTGTGCCATCAAACCAAATTTTTGCAGATATATAATTCGGCTGCCCAAGAATCCTCATCCCCTGGCGTTTGTAGTAGCGAACCATAAACCGCGTACACATCGCCGGACTTATTGGCGAAATGATATCTCGAAGAATAAAATAGATTTTTTTCTCAAATTTACTAAAAATACTCATTGCTCGCTCCTTTCACTATCTCGCATTTTAACACCCTTATTGGGCTGGCTCTTGTTGTAAAGTTTCTTCATATATTGGCTCATCCACATGATAATGACCCGTTTTGCGAAGTAAAAACCAGCCAATAAAAAGATATATAACCATGATAGAAGTGTTGGTTCCAGAAAAACCTGTTCTTAGCAGCAAATATATCCAAAAGGAAGACGTGCTCACCAAGAAAACTTTAAACAGATTTTTAGAGAGCAATATATAGACGTATAATTTATACAGGAAAAATGCCCATACAATTCCGTAGATGTACGGACCAAACCTTCCGAAAAACATGTGAGCTTCTGTCAGACAGCCAAAAGTTGAGGTATGATATAATTCTGTATTTGGTTCGAATGCCGGACGAAAATATCTTATCCAAATTCCATAACCAGGTTTACTTTTCCATATTGCTCTTGGAATAGGCGCGATCAATGTATCCTGAAGCAGTTTAACCGGATACTCTGACGACCATGGAAAATATTCAAGAACACGTGAAAGATAATAAGCCTCACGGTGATAACCAGGAATACGAGCCGCTGCATCTTTGAAACCCACTCTTTCGCCTGGCGTTCCCAAAAACGCAAAGCCCAAAATAACAAGTACCATGCCCAATATACCTATCATCATAGTTCTATATAATTTACTGAAAATATTTTTTTGCCAACTGGTCATCTTCTGCCAAATTACAATTAATATAATGAAAGGCAAAACTATCGAAGATTTACCACCGCCTAAAAATGCTCCAAAAGTACATAAGCCAAAGAAGAGCATAGACCTTATGGATTTTCCGGACAAAAATATCATAACTGATGCCAGAACTAACAAAGAAAACTGAACGCCTGAATGAAGGTGCGTTAATGGCCCTAATCCTGCTTTAATATAAGTATATGCTCTTGGATTTATGGCACGGTCTATCATTGCAGAAGGTGAAAATCCGACGCCTGTGCCAAGAGTCAGTGTTGAAGTAAGACAGAAAAACAAAAAAACGAATATTGCTCTGTGTTTAATCGCAGCAAAATCAACATTTAACTCATTCGGCTGAAGTTTAGCAACACGAAACATCAGCGAAACTAATATGAAAAATAATGGGTATATGAAACAGCGTATCACATTAAGTGCCATTATCACTTCACTATTGGAAAGCCGACTCAAATGAGAATCAGGGGTAATATAGAAATGAACAAGATATGGCATACTGTAGAGCAGGAAAAACGCCGCACAAAAAATCGTCACAGGTGACATGATTCTATAGTTTTGCCGTAAAATAATCACTTCCAATAATGGTAACGCTAAAGTAAGGAAAACAATATCCCACATAAATGGAATTTCCATCATTTTGTCCTTTAATAATTTGGAATTTGGTAAACACCGGAATAATAACAAAATAAATGACGTATTCGACGAAGACGATTCTTAATACCTGCGCAAGTCCGGCCATATTTTCTCTTCCATACAGGTAAGGCGGTAAAGCCATAACGTTCCATCAGCATTGCCATTTCCTGACTGCGAACATCCTGCATGGTGCATGACTTACTTTCACAATGCCATCGGTAGCCAGCAGTAAGCATGTTGGTGCCAAGAATAGGACACTCTCTTGCAACACGAAGGAAAAAATCCCAGTCAAAACAAAATTTCATCTTCGTATCCAATCCGCCTGTTTTCTCAAAAATGTTTCTTGTCCAAATAGTCGCAGGCTGTAAAAATTCAACAGAGCGAAATAACATTTGCTGAAAAGTCAACTTTCCTGTTGTCCAATAGAATTCAGGCACCCCGCATCTTGTCGTAGACACGCGGCTATTTCCATCTATGAGAACCGCTCCGCCCGCAAACATTTCAGTATCAGGATGCTTAACATACATTTCTGCAAAATGCTTTAATGTACCCGGCATCATTATATCATCTGAATTGACCCATCCTATAAGGTCTCCTGTACATTTTGCCAGACCTCTCTGTATCGCATCCGCCTGCCCTTTATCTTTCTCACTCGTCCAGTACGAAAACTTGTCTGCATATTTTTTTAGTATATCTACGGAGCCGTCCGTGCTGCCGCCATCCATAATAATATACTCAAGGTCAGGATAATTCTGGCTGAGCACAGAACGAATCGTTTGTTCCAGATATGCAACTTGATTATATGATGGAGTTACAATGCTTATTCTTGGTTGTTTTCTGCTCATTTTACACATTCTACTGCGCTACACATACTTTATATGATTTCTGTTTTTTCAAAAGCCAACCAACTTCTATGCTCAGGCAGGTGCAGCGTAAAATTTCTCCTACGATTATGACAATCCAGATAGTTGACGATACAACTTGGTTTGCGGCAACAAAATAGCCCGCAGTTAATCCCACAATTCCAAAAAACATCCCATATATTGCCTGGCCTATCATCTGATTCAAACCATTAAGCAGCACACAGCAGATAGTATTCCAGCCGCGGAATAACATCCAAACATTGCACGCCATCAGTAACGACCAATCCGGCACCGCTTCCAGCTTTCCTGTCCATAAACGTATCACCCATTGGCCCAACAAGGTCAAAAATAGAAATGCCGGTAAAAGTATAACCACATAAAATTTTATTGTATGTTTAAAAGTTCTATTAACCCAATTCCAATCACCTCTTGTAGCCGCCTCTGAATATGCCGGCCAAAGAGGAATAACCACGACAGTCAAGAGCATGGTCACTACACCAACTAATCTTTGAGTCACAGAAAAAGGCGTAACCGCGGCAGTACTTATTTGATGTGCGATAACCAGGAAAGGCCCGCTAACAATAAGAATCGCCGCTAATTCAGCCCACATCGCCGTCAAGCCGATATTAAAAATTTGTTTTGTAAAATCCCAGCGAACCGCGAAAAGACTTGGCCGCAGACATGGACGTTTAATAAACAAAACAACACTGCCGCCTAACATAACGATAAAACGCGCACTCATGAAAACAAACGCAATAGCAGGCAAACCCAATTTGAAGTGAATACAAACAAAGATGCTTATCAATCCGAGTATATTGCCTGCTGTAAGCTGCATATTACCCCAATACCCTTGCTGATAGGCATTATATATTCTTTGTATCATACCGGCAGGTAATCCAAGTCCAAAAGCAATAAACATTGCCTGTACTGTCGGCAGCAATTCTGAAGCAGCTGTTTCCGATTGGACCGTTACTATTTTATTAAAATCGATAAATGGTAGTAAGAAAAACGCCACAACAACAAAAACAAAAAACAGCAGAAACATTACGAATAAGCCAGATGAGATATAATACCGAGCGCTTTGCTTGTCATCACGTCCAAAACAATTTGCTAATGAATTTTGTATGCCTATCCCAAATCCCATATCCGTAAAATTCAAAAACGTAATAAAGCTCGTTAATGCCATCCACAAACCGTATCTGTCCGTACCAAGATATGAAAGCGTTACCGGGACTGTGATTAATGCTGTGGCAATATTAACTATTCGTGACGCCATGTCAGTAATGGCGGTTCTGCCGGCTCTGCGATATCTGTCTTTGCTTTTCTCTGCCGATGAGTTTTCACCGGATGATTTGGAAAATACCAGTTTTATTATTTCAATTATTTTTTTATGCATTATTTTGACAAAATCTCTGCTATTCTTTCAGCAGCTTTTCCATCCCAGAACTTAGGAATTTTTCCTTTACTTTCAAATTTATTCGATTTTATTTCCTGATAATTTTTCAATATATCATTCGTATCAATATGAACAAGCCTGTTTGTTCCTTCTGTAACAGTTACCGGCCTTTCTGTATTTTCTCGAAGTGTCATACATGGAACCTGCAA
>Ga0153915_10002095_pt1 | contig 18316 bp, 16 predicted proteins | sample Opewatmetagenome_2_FD_107003 | JGI IMG/M metagenome (GOLD analysis project Ga0153915, IMG submission 107003) | Freshwater wetland microbial communities from Ohio, USA - Open water 3 Core 3 Depth 3 metaG | ecosystem: Environmental > Aquatic > Freshwater > Wetlands | place: USA: Ohio, Lake Erie...
GAGGCCGACGGGGCAATTCTCTGGGCGCCCGACGCCGTCCATCCGATCTTTCTCTGCATCGCGGCCGAAGGAGAGGGAACGCGCCCCTTCTTGAAGCGTTCGGCTTCGCGGGAGACGGGGGTCGTCCATGACCTGATCCGCGACAAGCGCCCGATCACGATCGAGCGGAAGAGCTTCTCCCCGCAGGATCCCTGGTTCAAGGGCATGCCGCCTTCGATTCAGGCTTGCCTGGCGGTCCCGCTCGAAGCGGAGGGGATCCTGGTCGGCATGCTGGGACTCCTCTTCAAGGAAGCGCCCAAGGCCGACCAGAAGATCGCGCTTCTGAAATCGTTTCTGCAGCACGCCGCCCCCGCCCTCGCCCGCGCCCTGCGCTCCGAGCGCAAGACCGTCGGCATGCTCCACGCCATCGAGCGCCTGACAAACCTCTATGACCTCTCCAAAGCCTTCAGCGCAACCATCGACCTCGATGCCCTGAACCAGATCATCGTCCGAAAAGCCGTCGACTTCGGAATCGCCGAGGTCGGCTCGCTGTGGCTTCTCGAATCAGAGACTGCCGACGTTGTCCTCGCCGCCACCGCCGTCAACGAGAACTATGACGTCGAAAACCCTCCCGACGCCGTCGGCGCTTCCGTGGTCGGCAATCTTCTGGTCTCGCAGCGAGTTGTCCGCGATAACGCGGTTTCCCCGACGGCCGGCCTGGCGAAAGAAAACGAGGGCTACACCGTCCGTTCCGTACTCGCATTCCCGCTGATGGAGGAAGGGAACCCCATCGGCGTGCTCCTTCTCGTCAACAAGAGGGGCCGGGTGCCCGAGTTCACCGCCGAAGACCAGGAGCTGCTGCAAGACCTCTCGCGTCAGGCAGTTCGGGCGTTGCGCAATGCTCGCCAGTACGAAGCTGAAAAGAAGGTCGAGGAACTGGACGCGCTCCTGGCCGTGAGCCGCGAGATCACCGCGACTCTGGACATCGACAAGGTAATGCAAAAGGTCGTCAATGCGAGCGCGGCGCTGATCTCGTATGACCAATCGGCGATCGCGATCCTGGACAAGGGAAAGCTGCGCCTGGGCGCCGTGTCCGGCAAAGTTGATATCGACCGTCACGATCCCAAGACCCAGGCTATCGAAGACCTTCTGGAGTGGACGTATTTCTCGGGCTCGGACGTCGCAGTCGCGCAGGACGACGAGGGGAGAATCCAGACGGACCGGCCGGAGACGGAGGAGAAGTTCCTGGCCTTCTTCAAACAAAGCGGTTTTCGCTCGTTCCATGGCCTGCTCTTGAATGACGACGAGGGGAAGCTCGGAATTCTCGGATTCTTCCGGAAAAAGCCGACGACCATGGACGCGGATGCGCGGGATCTCCTCGCGATCCTCGTCAACCAGGCTACCGTCGCCGTCCGGAACGCGCAGCTCTACAAGCAGGTCCCGCTGCCGGGATTCTTGAAGCCTCTGGCCGAAAGACGCCGCCAGTTTCTTGAGATCCCGAAGAGGCGGAGGCTGACCTACGGGACGGCGGCCTTGCTTCTGGTCATCGTTCTGGTCGCTGTCCCCTGGAGAATCCGTGTCGCCGGACCTGCGAGGATTCTTCCCGCCCGCCGCTCGGCAGTCACCGCCGGCGTGGACGGCACCGTTACCTCCGTCCTGCGCCACGAGGGGGATACCGTGGCGGCCGGCGACGTCATCGCGACGCTCGACCCCGGCGTTTATCAGGCGGCGCTGGCCGACGCGCGAGCGGCATACGCGATTGCCTCGAGCGACGCTGCGCGGTTTCAGGAGGCGGCCGACTCGGCGGCAATGTTCGAGGCCCGATCCAAAAGGGACGAGTTGCAGGCAAGGATCGCGCTGGAGGAGGATCGGCTGGCCCGCACGACCCTCCGGGCTCCCTCGGCGGGCATCATCGTGACTCCCCGAATCGAGGAGCGGATCGGCCAGTTCCTGACAAAAGGCACGGAGCTTTGCGTGATCGCCGACGTCGGCCGCGTCCTGGCGGAAGTGGGCGTTCCCGAGTCGGAGGTATCGCTGGTTCATGCCGGCGAACCGGTCTCTCTGAAGTTGAACCCTTACCCGACCAGGACGTTTCGTGGAACGCTGACAAGGCCGGGGACCCACGTCCGCGAGGACGGCGCTGATCGCTTCGTCGTTGCCGAAGTCGAGATCGACGACCACTCGAACATGCTCAAGACCGGAATGCAGGGCAAAGCCAAGGTTTCGACCTCGAAGGTCCCTCTCGCGATCGCGATCTTTCGGAAGCCGGCCCGGTATCTCTGGACCAAGTTCTGGCCGATCCTTCCTTGAGCGCCGTTCTCGGTTCCCGAAAACTCGTCGCGGCGGTCCGGCCCGAGGAAACCGCCAGAGCGCTCGCGGCCCGCCACGGTCCGCCGGAAGCGCGTCCCGCTCTTCGCAAGGACCTGGTCATCCTCCGCCAAGTCCAGCTCGGCGAAGTCCAGTGGATCGTTAAGAACCCGGCGACGCTCAAGTACAACCAATTCAAGGACTCATACTGGCAGATCATTCGCCTGTTCGACGGCACGCGGACTCGGGCGGAGATCCTCGAGCACATCAACCGCACGCGCCCTCACCCTCTCTCCCTCGAGATCGTGCTCGAGTACGAGGAGTTTCTCCGCCGAAAGGAGCTGATCGAGGAGTCGCCTGCCGAACGCAGCCTGAACATGCTCGACAAGTTCAAGGGGCTGCGCGAAAAGAAAGCCGAGGAGAAGACCCAGGGCTTCAACATCTTCTTCATCATGTTCCATGTTCTCGACCCGGACCGTTTTCTCAACAAGACGATAAAGTACGTGTGGTGGTGGTGGACACCTATCCCCGTGATCGTCACGATCGTCGCGTCCCTCTGGACCGCCGGGATCTTCGCCCAGCACTGGCATCAGCTCTGGACGCAGACGATGGATCTCTACCACTTCCTCGGAAAACCGATCCTCGACATTCTGCAGTTCTTCATCATCATCAGCGTAATCGGCGGCCTGCACGAGTTCGCGCACGCGTACGCCATGAAGAGGTATGGCGGGGAGTGTCATGACATCGGGTTCGCCCTCTTCTACTTCACACCCGCGTTCTATTGCGACACCTCCGACGCTTTCATGTTCGAGAACCAGTTCCAGCGGCTCTGGGTGACGATCGCGGGCATCTACTACGAGGTCGCGGTGTGCTCGGTGGCGACCGTCCTTTGGGTCCTCTCTTATCCGGACACGCTTTTGAACCAGCTCGCATACAAAACGATGCTGTTCACGGGCATTTCCGCGGTCTTCTTCAACATCAACCCGCTGATCAAGGTCGATGGTTACTACGCCCTCTCCAGCCTGCTGAAGATCCCTGACCTTCGGGAAGCCGCCTGGAAGCAGGTCGGCGCCTCGTTCCAGAAGTACGTTCTGAGACTCCCCGTCGAGATTCCGGCGACGACGCACCGCAAGCGCCGTCTCTTCTGGATCTATGGCCTCTGCTCGATAGCCTACACGACGACCATCATGATTTTCATCTACCGGCTCTTCGACAACTTTTACACGAAATACTTCCCGGACTTCGGCGTCGTCCTGCTGATCGTCACGCTGTATTACGTCTTCCGGAAGAGGGTGAGGACCATGATTCGCGTCAGCAAGCTCTTCTATCTCGACAAGAAGGACCTCCTAAAATCTCGCCGGAGCCACGTCCCGATAGCGGCGACCGTCGGAATTCTCGTCCTCATCTTCGCCGTGCCGTGGACGCGGCGGACGATCTCCGCCGAATCCGTCCTCAGACCCCAAAGAGAAGTGATCGTTCAGGCGCCGGAAGAGGGCTTGGTCAACGAGGTCCTTGTCCACGAAGGCGATAAGGTCGCCGAAGGGCAGGCTCTCTTCCGCGTCTCGAGCCCGGCCATCGATGCCGAGACCCTGCGCTCGCGCTTTCAGTCGGAGTTGTTCGCGAGAAAGACGGGCGGAAGCCGCGCGGCTTCCAACCCGGCGATGGCGTACCAGTCCGATGCCCGGGCAGCCGCCGCGAAGACCGCGCTGGAGACCGCGGAGATCAGGCAGGGCTTTCTCATCGTCCGCAGCCCGATCGCCGGCCGAGTCCTGACCCCAAGAACAGAGGACTTGCAAGGGCGCTACGTGACGAATGGATACGCGCTGGCCAGGATCGGCGACTGCCAGAGGATGAAGGCGGAGTTTCCTGTTTCCGAACGCCTCCTCGAATATCTCAAGACGGGATCGCCAGCCGTAGCCCAGATCCAGACGTTTCCCATGAAGAACTGGCAAGGGTCGGTCGCCTCGATCTCCCCGGCGACAATCGCTCAGCCGTCGACCACCCGGGACGGGAAAGAGCCGCCGATGCCGTCTTCCGATCCGGATCGTTTCGTTGCCCTCGCCCTCTTCGACAATCCCGAAGGGCTCCTTCTTTCCGGCGCCGCGGCAAGAGTCAAGATCCGTGCGGCTCGCGAGTCCTACGGGTCGCGCGCCTGGAGCGTCGCGTGGCGAAGGCTCCGAACGATATTTTGGTGGTAAAGAAAAGCCCCGCCGAAGCGGGGCTTTTGATTCCTGTCTGATTCGAGAGCGATCAGCCCATGTTCGAGCTGAGGTCGTTCGACTCGACGCTGGTGTCCGCCGACTCGATCGACGTGTCGGCCGACTCGATGGAGGTGTCCGCCGACTCGATGGACGTGTCCGCAGATTCGATCGACGTGTCCGCCGACTCGATCGACGTGTCCGCAGATTCGATCGAGGTGTCCGCAGATTCGATCGAGGTATCCGCCGACTCGATGGACGTGTCCGCCGACTCGATGGACGTGTCCGCCGACTCGATGGACGTGTCCGCAGACTCGATCGAGGTGTCCGCCGACTCGATGCTCGTGTCGGACGCGGAAATCCTCTGACCGGGCTCGACCGCCAGGTTCTTCCCGACGCTCGCCACCCGAATCTCTCCCATCGACTTGCCGGTCGCTGCCTTGATCTTCGCCTTCTGAGCCGGGGTCAAAGTAATTCGAACTTCCTTCGCCATTTTCGTTCCCTCCCTTTCATCCAACCTCTATCGCAAGGAAGAAGCCAGGTCTGCCATGGTGCCAACAGGCGATGCTAAGCAAGTCCTTTCAGTAACTTACGCAACTCAGGCATTGCCGCAAGGGAGACAATTGTGAGCGAATTTTCCACCTCGGATGAATTATTGACCGAGCCGTGGGCCCTTCTTTGCCCGCTCGCCGGTCGGGCTTTCAATTGGGTCGCGGGGCAAAAAAAAGCCCCGCTCTCGCGGGGCCGTTCTGATGCTTTTGGCCGATGTTTTTAGAAGTCGCTGTCGGCGCTGAGATCGGTAGACTCAACGCTCGTGTCCGCCGCCTCGACGCTGGTGTCGGCTGCCTCGATGCTGGTGTCCGCGGCCTCGACGCTCGTGTCCGCCGCCTCGATGCTCGTGTCCGCCGCCTCGACACTCGTGTCCTGGGCCATCAGGTCGGCCGCCTCCACGCTGGTGTCCTGCGCCCGCAGGTCCATCTGCGCCATCGTGTCTTGCGCCCGCAGGTCCTTCTGCTCGGGACTCGACCCGAAGTCCTTGTCGGACCTCCCCGTCCCGGTCCTCCCCGCAACGCCCTTGATCCTCGCCTTCTGTTCCTCCGTCAGCGGAACCCTGACATCGTTAGCCATGGCCACCTCCTTTCCTTTAGCCCACCTCAGCGCAAGAAAAGGACCACCAGGAGACTGCGTCGGGAAGTCCTTCCGCTGCATGTCCTTGGGTCAGAGAGGATCAGGATAATAAGTCGAAGGACGCGGGCACTTTTGCATCCGTGGTTGTTTTTTTCACCACGCTTCGAGTCGTCTGCAAACCCGGCCCTGGTTCGCTGAAGATGGCTTGAGTCGGCCCCCCCGGTCACAACGCGGCGTGACCCTCGGCTTCCGGCGGTGGACATGGAGGAGGACGCCTCAACTGTGCGAATGTCGTAGAACGGCGCCCGCCAATCGTCTTTCTTGGGAGAACGAGGACACATGCGGTCGCAAAATGTCGCCGGACCGCGGAGGACGGATTAGATCCCGTATTTTCGGCAGAGGTACTTGATCTGATTGCTGTCGAGGCCCAAGCGGCGGGCGGCTTCTGCCTTTACCCCGCCGGATTCGGCTATGGCGTCGATCAGGAGCTTGCGTTCGAATTCCTCCACGGCTTTGGCGAAGTTGGCGGGGCGGGAGCCGGGGAACGAGTCGGCGGTCTGGCGGAGGACTCTCGGGAGATCCTCTTCTCCGATGACTTCGGAGTCTGCGAAGAGGACGAGGTTCTCGATGACGTGCTCGAGCTCGCGGACGTTGCCCTTCCAGGGATGAGCGCGGAGACGGTCGAGGACGGCGTCGGAGAGGCGGCGGCGGGGCTTCCTGTGGCGCGTGGAGAACTTCTCCAGGAAATGGTTGGTTAGGAGGGGCAGGTCGTCAGTCCGCTCGCGCAGGGGCGGAATTCGGATGACGACTGTGTTGATGCGGTAGAAGAGGTCCTCGCGGAAAGTGCCGGCGCCCACTCGGGCCTCCATGTCTTCATTTGTCGCGGAGACGAGGCGGAAATCCACCGGGGTGGAGTGGCGGCCGCCGACGCGCTCGACTTCATGGGATTCGAGGACGCGCAGGAGCTTGGACTGCACGGCGGCGGAGAGGATGCCAATCTCGTCTAAGAAGAGGGTCCCTCCGTGCGCGAGCTCGAAGCGGCCCGGCCTCGAGGCGTGGGCGCCCGTGAAGGCGCCCTTCTCGTGGCCGAAGAGTTCCGCCTCGGCGAGGGACTCGGGCAGAGCCGACGCATTGACGGCGACGAACGGGCGGTTCTTTCGGCGGCTCCTCTCGTGGATTGAGTGGGCGACGAGCTCTTTGCCGGTGCCGCTCTCCCCCACGAGCATAACAGTCGCGTCCGACGGGGCAACCTTCTCGATGTCGGCGAAGAGACGGCGCATGACGGCGGTCGCGCCCAGAAGCTTGTCGAAGCGATGCTCGTCCAAGGCCTGCTCGCGGAGCTCGCGGTTTTGCTCGACCAAGCGCCGGCGCTCGAGCGCGCGTTTCAAGATAATGAACATCTCCTTGGGGTCCACCGGCTTCTGGAAAAAATCGAAGGCGCCCATTTCGATCGAGCGCAGAACTCCCTGCCGGTCCTTCTCGCCCGACATCATGACGACCGTCGCCTCGGGGTCGCGGCGGCGGACGTCCTGGAGGAGGTTCAAGCCCTCCTCGATCGTCCCGGAGGGGGGCAGGCGCAGATCGAAGAGGTAGAGATCGGGATCGGACTCGCAGAGGGCGCGGCCCCGCACCGCGTCGCGGGCGCCGCGGATTTCGAAGTGGCCCTTCAGCGCCCAGGTGAGCTGCTCCAGGAGCTGAGGATCGTCCTCCACCACGACGATCGTGCCGGGCGCTCCCGGCTTGGCGCTCACGGCGTTCCCGGCGGTGGCGCGGGGCTCTCCGGCTCCTCCGGCTCGGGGACGATACCCGGGAAGATCAGGCGCACGACCGTGCCGCCGGGGCGGCCGACCTGGCTCATCACATTGATAGTGCCTTCATGGAAACGAACGATCTCCGCTGCGGTGGAGAGGCCCAGACCCACGCCCTGGGGTTTCGTGGTCTGAAAAGATTTGAAGAGCCGCTCCCGAAGGAATTCCTGCGACATCCCGGTGCCGTGGTCGATGATCTCCACGACGGCACGGGCCGGCCGGTGGGAGACATCGGTGAAGCTACGGACGAGGACCTTGCCGCCGGCGGGCGTAGCCTCGATCGCGTTATCGATCAGGCTCCAGAGGGCATCGCGGAGGTAGTACGGATCGCCCCAGATCTCCGGGATCGCTCCGAGCGCCAGGGCGAGTGTCGGCTGCGCCGCTGGATCGGGGTCAAGCGGGCCGCCGCGGCGCGTCGTTCCCCCCGCGACCTCGCGGATGACGGCGTTCAAGTCGAGGGCGACCTTGATCAGGAGGGCGTCCTCGTGAGCCGAGAACCTCTCGACCATGCCGTCCAGGCGTTCGATCGTCGTGCGCAGCAGCTCCTGAACCGACTGCTTGAACCGCGGGTCGTCGTAGTGCTCGTCGATGTTCGAGAGGAGCATCTGCAGGCGGAACCCCATGTTTTTGATGTCGTGGACCAGAACGCGGTCCAGTGCGGAGCGAAGATGCTGCGGCGACCCGGGAGGCTTGTCGCTCATGGCGAGGACCTAGGGTCGGTGAGCGGTCAAAAAGCGCACCTTCACCGCGACTCCGGGGCGCAGGGCCGGCTGTGAGACGTCGCGGTGCACCTGGACGACGACCTGAAACGTGCCGCTCGCTGGGTCCACGGCCGGGCTGATGAACTGGACCGATCCCGTCGTCTTCGCCTTCGGAAAATTGTCCGGGACGACCTCGACCTTGTCGCCGCGGTGGACCTTCAGGAGATCCTGCTCTTTCACGTAGATCCGCGCGAGGAGCGGCTCGGAGGCGACGATCTTGAAGAGCGGTTGGGTCTGGACGTCCACGACCTTCTGGCCCACCCGTGCGTACTTCTCGGCGACGACGCCGGCGAATGGCGCGCGAATAACGGCGTACTCGCGGACGGCCTTGGCCTTTTCCCAGTTGGCCACGGCGACCGCGTACTGCGCCCGGGCCGTGTCGAGATCCGCCTTGCTCATGATGCTGTCAGCCGAGAGGGCCTTCGCCCGGTCGAGCTGCGCTTTGGCCAGCTCCATGTTCTCCCTGGTCTGCTTGACGTCCGCGTCGAACTCCCCAAGGTGCAGTGTCGCCAGCGGCTGTCCCTTCGTGACGACGCTCCCCCGGTCTACGTGGATCACGTCGATGACCCCGGTAATCTGGCACGAGACCGTGACGTCCTGATCCACCATCAGGTTGGAGGGATAGACGTCCTCTCCGGCGGCCGGAGCCGTCGCAGGCGGCGTCGCCCCGGCAAGCAGGTACGAAACCAGACCAGTTACCAAGACCATCTTCATGTCGACATTCGGTTTAGGGGAGATGGTATCGTAAATCAGACCATGCCGATCCGCCTCGCAAGCGACAAGCCGGAGGTCCAGCAGAAGGGCTCCCGGGCGAACTTCCGCTGGTCCGTCGCCGAGCCATGGGACGAGCGCCGCCTGGCCGCGTTTCTCATGACCAAGCACCGCAGGAGCGACGCGGACTGGACCCGGCGGACCTCCCCCTTCTACGCAGCGCTGGGTCTGGCCTCAGTCGAATGCTCGGTGCCGGTCTCGAGCCCGGACTCGCTGGCCGACCTCGAGACGGTCCTGACGGCCGAGCTGAAAGGGATCATCGCCGGCGCGAGCCGGGTCCACGACGAGATGATCCGCGACAAGGACTGGCGCACGGTGACGCCCCCTTAGGATTTGCGATTGGAGATTTGTGATTTGTGATCTGGAGCCCGTTTGTCAATCACCAATCACAAATCACAAATCACCAATCGTCTCAGGGAGTTAGGGTGTTTCGGGTCGTCTCGTATAATGCCCCGGCACAAAAGGGGGGTACAGGATGCTGTCCGTTCCCTCGCTCCGGTTGAACCAGTTCGGCGTGCGGTTCTACGAGGCACTGCTCTCCGGGGCGGACCTCCAGTCGCTCGTCGGCTTCGAAGTCCTTTCGTTCGGCCCCGGCAGCCAGACGACGCGGGGAAAGAAGAAGAAGACTTCCGGACGCGTCAACTGGGAGTTCCTGGAGAGGAAGATCGCCGCCTCCGAACAGGCGTTCCAGCGGCCGATTATCCAGAGGAAGATCGAGGAGCTGGTCGCGTACTACCTCCAGTGCGCGGACTCCGGGACGCTGCCGGCCATCCCGGGCAGTGTCCTGCTCGTCTCCGACAGGCGGCTGGAGTTCAACCCCGGCTCCGGGAGGGCGGACTCCGGGTCCCTGAAGCTGCCTGAAGAGTCGGGGATTCTCAGGGCTCTCGACGGCCAGCACCGTCTCCTCGCGCTGCACCAGCTCGCGGAGAAGCACAACCTGAAGGATTTCCAGGTTCCAGCCGTCGTCTTCGACAACCTGACGGCCGACCAGGTCGTCGAACTCTTCGTCACGATCAACAGCAAGCATACGAAGCTGAATCCCTCGCACCTGATCTCGCTGTCCGGGCGCCGGCTCTACCGCGACGAGAACCTGGCTGCCGCGCACGACGTGATCCGCGGGTTGAACGAGGACGAGCACTCGCCGCTGAAGGGGCAGATCAAGGTGCTCGGAATCGGAAAAGGCTCGGTCACCCAGGCCTCGCTCGCCGACGAGCTGCGCGATGTCTTCGCCTCGATGGACGCGGCCGGGGGCCGCATGTCGAAGGAGTTCCGGGAGAATGCGCGCCGCTTCTTCCTGAATTACTTCAAGGCCGCAGCCCGCGCCTTCCCGGTCGCCTTCGCCGGCCGCAAGTACTCGATCCGGACGGCCACGTCCCTGCGAGCGTTCATCCGGATCGTTCCCTACGTCATCGCCATGATCCGAAGCCGGGGCGGGGACGTCTGGTCCGCGGGAGAGCTCGACGCCGCTCTGCGCCCATGGGCGGAGGCGATCGGGGACCGGCGCTTCGAGACAGAGACCGTCTGGAAGGAGAAGCTCACCGGCGGCACCCGCTCGGCCGTCGAGATTCTCGCGCGCGAGCTGAGGCAGGGACTCAATGCCTGAAGGCATCCCGGCCCCTCGCATCGAAGGGAAGGATGAACTTTTCACCAGAGAAGTCGTAGATAGAGGCAGAGGAGACTAAGAGACATGGCCGCCATCGGAGGGTGTTTCTTCTTCCTGATCGCGATCGCTTTCGTCGCGGTGGTGTGGGCGATCTGGCGGTACAACAACCTCATCGCGCTCAAGAACCAGGTCGTCAACGGCTGGAAACAGATCGACGTGCAGTTGAAGCGCCGCCACGACCTGATCCCCAACCTGATCGCCTCGGTCAAGGGGGAAATGCAATTCGAGCAGGACACTCTAGAGAAGGTCATCGCCGCGCGCAACAGCGCGGTGGCGGCGCGTGGCGTCGCCGACGCGGCGGAGAAGGAAAACCAGCTCACCCAGACCCTCTCCCGCCTCTTCGCGCTCGCGGAAAACTACCCGAACCTCAAAGCCAACGAAAGCGTCAAGGCACTCATGGAGGAGTTGTCTTCGACGGAGAACAAGATCGGGTTCGCGCGGCAGTTCTACAACGACATCGCGACGCGCTTCAACACAGCCCAGCAGGTCTTCCCCGACAGCCTGATCGCGCAGGCCTTCAAGTTTCAGCCTGTGGAACTCTTCGAGATCAAGGAAGCCGCGGAACGCGAAGCGCCCCAGGTGGATCTGAGCCTTCATCCGAAGCAGTAGGCGTCAGGTGCCAGGTGGCAGGTGCTAGGTGCTAGCGACCGAGGAGGGGCTACGGTCCCTGACACCGAACACCTCGCGCCAAACGCCTGAATGATCAACCTCTACGACCAGCAGAAGCGCAACATCGCGCGGACGAGAATCGTCCTCACCGGGTTCATCCTGTTCCTGGCGTTCCTGGGCATGGGCGCAGACGCGTTTCTCTACGGGTCAGGGGCCGGGCCGGGCTTCCCGATCGCGACGCTGGGAGCGCTGTGCCTCGGGGCGTTCTCGGCCTGGTGGGCGCTTCGAGAGGGCGATCGGGCGGTTCTGGAATCGACCCGCGCGGTGCCGGTCGACCCCCGGGATCCGAACCAGAGGATCCTCGACGACGTCGTCGAGGAGATGGCGATCGCGGCCGGCCTGCCCAAGCCGGCGGTGTATGTCATCCCGGATTCCGATCCCAACGCGCTCGCGACCGGTCGGGGGCCGGAAAAATCCTCGATCGCGGTAACGGCGGGGCTGCTGCGATCTCTGAATCGCGAAGAGCTGCAGGCCGTCGTCTCGCATGAGATGTCGCACGTGAAGAACTACGACATCCGGGTCATGACGGTCGTGGCGGCGCTCGTGGGCTCAGTTCTTCTCCTGTCCGACTGGGGCCGGCGCGGGCTCTGGTGGGGCGGCGGGCGGCGGCGCTCCTCCGATGGAGAAGGGCGCGGAAGCGGGGGCCTCGCTCTCTTCTTCTTCGTCGCGTGGCTCGTCTCCCTCGTCCTCGCTCCCCTGATCGCGCAGCTCGTCGCCATGGCGGTCTCGCGGGAGCGCGAGTACCTGGCCGACGCCTCGGGCGCGGAGCTGACGCGCAACCCGCTGGCGCTCGCTTCCGCGCTCGAGAAGATCGACGCCGCTGCCGCGCCGACCCCGTCCATCAAACAGGGGGTGGCGCATCTGTGCATCGAGGACCCCCGCGGCCGGGCCGTGAACGACCGGGAAGGCGCCTGGGCAAACCTCTTCGCCACGCATCCGCCGATCGCCAAACGGATCGCGCTCTTGAAAGAGATGGCCTACCAGACGGCCGGGACGAAAGGGTAGAAAGGATCCGCCCAGCTCAGAAGTAGAAGAACTGGAGCTGGACGGTGAACTGGTTGGTCGGGCTGGGCCCGCCCGCTGTCGGGATCACACGGCTGTAGGCCGAGCGGATGTTGAAGTTGTGGGCCTCGGCGTACCACGTCAGCCCGACCTGGAACCTCTTCTGATTCCTGCCCGCGTTGGCGCTGCCGGAGAAGCTCTGGCTTTCGAACCGGCCCCAGGGCATGAGCTTCGCCGAGGAAATGTAGTAGCCGCCTTCGAAGAAGACGTCATCCTGCTTGGAGAGCGTCGGGAAGGTGGTCCCCCCGTCCCAACGGAGGAAATCGAGTTGGGCGGTGACTCCATTGCCCCCGGCAACCGGGAGGTCGAGGAAGACGTCGCCCGCGTAGGCCCGGTAATGGCCCTGCAAGTCGTATCCCACGCCGATCGCCAGGACCTTCTTCTTCCCCAGATACGTTCCGGCGTAAAACTGACCCTTCTCCGTGTCGAAGACGTTGTATTGCAGCCGCCCGGCCCAACGGGGAGCATTCCGAGAGCCGGGCAATCGCTGTCCCGCGAAGACTCCCACCCGGTATTCGATACGGTCACCCGCGAGATACCCCCTGGCCTGAAAACCGGTGTCGCGCCCCACCGACGACTGGGTCAGGGAATTGGCGAGGAACGAGTAGCTCCCGTAGTCGAGCGTCAACAACCGGATGGACTGCTCGAGGCAGTTGCGACACAGCGGAATCAGGATCAGGCCCCCGTCGAGGATGAAGGAATTCGCCACCTGCCACTCGAGGTAGCCGTCCTCGACGATGAAGCTCGTGGAGTCCTTGGGCGCCTTGCCCAGGTTCGGACTGTCGGTCCTCAGATAGAACGTTATGCGGGGAGTGACCTGACCGCCGAGGTAGAGGCTCACTCGCCGGATGAAGAGGTTCTGCACGTACCCCTGGCTGACGGAATCCTGCGCCCAATCCGCCCAACCCTGCACCCCGAATCCAAGCCGGAAAAAGATGTCTTCGTTGGCCTTGACGATGGCCTGACCGCGGGCGGCGGGGGCGGAGCCGACGGTGAGAAAAACGACGGCGACCGCTTTCGCGAGAGTGCGGAAGGCGGTCCCGACGGTCACGGCCCCGGCCAGATCTTTCCCGTGGCCCGGTCGCGAGGATAGAGAAGGACGTGCCGCCCGTTCTGGATCTGGAAGATGCCCACTTCGTAGTGCAGCGGATCCCCGCGCTCGTCGAACCGAAGATGTTCGAGCGGAAGCTTCAAGTCGGTCCGGGAGAGCGCTGCGCGGACGGCGTCTTTCTCGAGCGGTGCCGAAGGCCTGAAAGCTTTCGCGAGCGCCGCCAGGATCGCCCGCGTCGCCGTGTAGCCGTACATGGAAAGCGGCGCGGGAGGATGACCGAACTGCCTGGCGAATCCCGTCTCGTAGGCACGGCTTCCCTCCAGATCTCCCGTGAGCGACATCCCGGGCTCCCAGACGATCGCTCCCAGAGCCCCCTCCCCCAGCGGGCCCAGTTGCTCGATCAGGGCGGGAAACTCCATTCCGAACGCGCCGACGACCGGAAGGGCCGGACCCTTCTGCCCCTGGATCTGCCGCAGCAGGACGAGGTTGTCCGCGAAGAATCCATCCATGAGCAGCAGGCGCGCCCCGCTCGACTTCACGCGGCTGACGAGAGGAATGAAGTCCGGGGTCCCCGTCTGGAAACTGTCGAAGGCGGTGACCTTCACCCCCCGGGACTCGAGCCGTTCCTTCTGCAGCCGCGCGAGCTGCGTGGCACCCGGGGTGCTCGAAAAGAGAATCGCCACCTCCCGGGTGGGCAAAAGCTCCAGCGGCACGGCCGTCGTGGCGTCCACGAAGGGCTCGAGCCGGCTGATCCGGAAAAAGAACGAGTTGCCGCGTTGGGTCAAGCGCTCGTCGAGCGAGGAGCTCGCGACGTAGGGAACGCGCTCCCGCTGCGCCACCTGCGCCACCGGGCCGACGAGGCTGTCGACATAACCCCCGACCAGGGCGCTGACCCGCTGCCGGACGGCCAGATCGTAGGCCGCGCTCGTCGCCTCGTCCGGTCGGCTCCCGTCGTCCCTCGTGACGAGCTTGACGGGAGATCCGAGGATTCCGCCCCGGGCATTGGCCTCCGTGACGGCGTAGACGACCCCTTCGTGCACGGCGGTCCCCTGCGCAGCCAGGACCCCGCTCAACGAGTCGATCTCCCCGATCCGGATCTCGGCCACCCGCTTCGGCTTCGGGGACGCTTGCGCCGCGAAAAGACCGAACGCCAGGAAGGAGCCGATGACTGCGTGCCGCAGAATCTTCATTTCCAGCCGGCGCGAGCGCCCCGGCTAGCCGCGGAAAGCGCCGACCGGCTGCCGCGCCTCGGCCAGCAGCGCCCGGGTGCCGTCGGATCGGGCCGTGTCCCGCTCGGCCTGGATGGCGGCCAGGCGCGCCCGCCACGGCCCGACTTCGAAGGGACTCTCCTTCGGGAAGGCCGTATAGACATCGATCAGGTCACGATAGAACCGGACCATGCGTTCCACGAGCGGCACCGGATACTCGCGCCCCTGGACCTTCAGACAGTGGACCCCGAGATCGATCAGGTGCGGGATGTCCTCCAGGAGAAAGAAAGCGTCGTTTTTCAAGGCCACGCTCTTCTCCCACATCTGCTCGCCGGAATAGAGCTCCCACGACTCCAGGCAGACGCGGTAGTCGAGGCCTCCGCGGTTGGGACTCCCCTTGAACAGGTCCTTGCCGAAGGGGTCGGTGCCGCGTTCGAGCCGGTGATAGGGGGACATCCAGCACTTCCCGAGGTAGGTGTAGCACTTGTTGGCGTGGATCAGGATCTCGATCCCGACGGGAATCTGCTCCTTTCGGGAGGCCAGTTCCTTGAGTGTCAGCTTGGTGTCCGCCACGACCTGCGAGACGCCGATGGAGCGGTAGAAGAGCACGTCCTCGTTGTTCAGGATGTTCGCCCCGATCGAGGCGTGGATGGTCAATTGCGGGAATTGGCGATGGACTTCCGCGATCGCGCCGACGTCGGTCATGATCGCCCCGTCCACCCCCCAGGCCACGAAGCGTTCCATCTTCCGAAGCATGGGAGCGATCTCATGAGACTGCATGTTGGTGTTGAAGGCGACCCGCAGCTTGGCGCCGCCTCCGTGAGCGATGCCGACGGCCGCGCGCACGTCCTCGTCGGACAACTCGTACCGGTCGCGCCGGCGACTCCACCCGCGGGGGCCCACGTAGATGGCGTTCGCCCCGCCGGCAACGGCCGCTTCGACCATCGCAAGGGTTCCTGCCGGTGCCAGAAGTTCAACCATGGGCCCGCCTCTCCTTGAATCGAAGGTCTGCGTCTACGACTCCGCGCGAGATATCGTCAACAGAGATCCGATCGACTCCGGCCGGATGCCCGCGTAGTCCATTCCGCTCCTGCCGAAGTAAAACCCGTTGCACAGCCCGATCCGGGCGTGACGCCGGACGGTCTCCCACCAGGCCTCGTCCACCTCTCCGTCGCCGGCGCCGGCCCGATCCAGGGCCGCTCGGTACACCGCCGCGACCTCGCCGCGGTAAGCGGGACTCTCCGAAACGGTCTCGATCCGGAAATGTCGGTGGCCTTCGGCGAGGAGGCGGGGCATGTGCTCCAGCATGCACACGTCCTTGCCGCTCAAGATCCCCTTCCCCACCGACTTCATCGCCCAGTCCCCCTGCTTCAGGAACAGCTCCTTCTGGCAGAGGTCCGGACATTTGACGCCCCACTTCTCTTCGTAGTCCAGCAGGAAACAGTAGTCCGAGATCCCGAGGGGCATCTTGCCGTGCACGAGGAGCTCCATGGGCGCGCCGCATGCAGCCGTAATCTCGTTGATCTCGTCGAGGCTCAACTCGTAGTTGGGGGTGAACCGCACGGCTCCGAACCCCCGCAGCACCTCGACGCCGGCCGCGGTGTACACGTTGGCGAAGCCCCCGATGTGCAGCGGCAACTCCGGGAACTCGTCGTGGGCGATCTTGACGATCCCCAGGTTATGGACCTCGACCGCTTCGGCGCCGGCCGCCGCCGAGACCTCCAGCATCCTGCGCACCCCGGGAAGGAAGTCGTTGCGCGGCGCCGCATAGGTCGTCACATAGGCCCGCTTGCCCTGGTCCCGGAGGATGTGGAGTCCCTCCTTGAGGTCCCCGGGCTGCTCCAGGAAGTTCGCCTCGTAGATCCTGCAGTAGATGTCACCGAGGTAGACCCCGTCGTAGTCGGAGAGGTCCGATTCCCGCAGGTCTCGAAGATTCGCGATCACCGTGTTCAGCTCGAATTGCCTCATGGCTCCCTCATCGTCCAACCACGGCCCAGGCGGCCGGCAACGCGGCAGCCTGCGGCGCGGAATCGGCCGCCCGGTCGGTCTCCGCGTCGATCGCCTCCCGGTAGCGCCGGACGAGCGGCGCCAGAAGTTCCACCGGCAGGCTCCGCCCCTGGAGCTTCAAGACGTCCACGCCCGCATCGGCGTAGGCCTTGACCTCGGCGAGCCGGCTGATCTGCCGGCCCGGGAGGAGACGCGCGTCCACACGCCGCCCCCCGGCGTAGAGGTCCCACGGCTGCTGGCAGATCCTGAAGCAGGCTCCCACGCCCCCCCGCTTCATGCTGCCGGTCTGCCGCAGTCCGCGGTGGGCCCCCTCCGGCGCGTCGCCCGCCACGTCGGGAAGGGGCGATGGTTTCAGATGCACGTAGCTCGGTATCCAGCACTTTCCGAGCAGGACGAACTCTTCGATCATGTGGACCATGATCTCCACCTTGATTCCCCGGACGGCGGCGATCTCACGCGCCTCCGCGGGGCTGACCGTGCCCGGCAGGACGACGGCGCTGGCGCCCAGATCTCGGAAGAACGCGACGTCCGCAACCGTCTGCGCGCCGCAGCCGATCGAGGCCGTCAGCCGCAGTTCCGGGAAGCGCCGCGCGAGCGCCGCGAGGATCCCGATGTCATTGACGATGACTTCGTCGATCCCCAGATCCAGGAGGGCGGGTACGCGCTCGAAGAGCCGGACGCGCTCGCGCGGTTTCGGGATGGTGTTCAACGCGACCTGGAGCCTGCGGCCGGCCGAGGCCGCTTCCCGCTGCGCGGCGTTCAGGTCGTCCCAGTCGAGCTCCCTGCGCGCCCCGCCGCGGCTCCACCCCTCGAGGCCCACGTACACGGCGTCCGCCCCCGCGTCGAGCGCGGCCCCAACGGCCCCGAGACTACCGGCGGGCGCCAGGAGGAGAGGGAGGAATGCCATGGCTTCAGAGCCGGGGGCCGAATACCACGTGCCATCGACTATTCATGATGTGGAGTAATTCTAGGCCCCCCGTCCCGCCCCGAGTCAAGCGGTTTTCGACCCCTTCCCTATGGTTTTCGACCCCTTCCCTATAATGTCGCGCGATGGCCGCGCGCCGAAGCCAGAGCCTTTCCGAGACGTACCGGACGATGGCTCACCTGCGGCGGTTCTTCGAGTCCATCCGGAGGACCATCACGGCCGAGCCGGCGGAGGGCGGCTTGACCCCCGCGCAGCAGTTCGCCCTCCTCACGCTCGCGGGCAACGCCTCGAGCGAGCCGCTGACGATCGGCGATCTGGCGCGCCAGACCTTCGCGACGATGAACACGACGTCCGCCCTCGTCCGGCGGATGGAGCGGGCGGGGCTCGTCCGCACGAGGCGCTCCTCGAAGGACCGCCGCTTCGTCTACGTGAAGCTGACCCCGCTCGGCGAACGCCGCCTTCGCCCCTCGACCGCCGCGGTGGCGCGGGCCCTGCGCGCGGCGGCCGACGAGCAGGGGCGCGCCCAGTTGCGCGCCGCGTTCGAGACGTGGTTCGACAACTGGGGCGCCGTCATCGAAGCGCTCTCTTCAGGGGGGCGGAGCCCGCGCTCGCGTGGTTAGCTATTTCCTCTTGTCGCTGACCTGGACGAGCAAGGAGTCGGTGACGTGCGTGACCGGACTGTGAAATGTGTTCTTCGCCTTTCGGAACCCCTTGTCCGACAGAACCTCTTCGAGCGCGCCGAGGCTCTCCAGGTCCACCTGGACCAGCCGCTGCGGGGA
>Ga0153915_10002096_pt1 | contig 18310 bp, 13 predicted proteins | sample Opewatmetagenome_2_FD_107003 | JGI IMG/M metagenome (GOLD analysis project Ga0153915, IMG submission 107003) | Freshwater wetland microbial communities from Ohio, USA - Open water 3 Core 3 Depth 3 metaG | ecosystem: Environmental > Aquatic > Freshwater > Wetlands | place: USA: Ohio, Lake Erie...
CCGGAACTCGCCCTTCTCGACGAAGTGGATGAGGTCGCGGTTGGAGGTGGCCAGGATGCGGACGTTGACGCGGATGGTCTTGTTGCCGCCGACGCGTTCGAACTCGCGCTCCTGGAGGACGCGCAGGAGCTTGGCCTGAAGGTTGAGGGGAATCTCACTCACCTCGTCGAGGAGGAGGGTGCCGCGGTTGGCCAGCTCGAAGCGGCCCTCACGGCGCTCGGAGGCTCCGGTGAACGATCCCTTCTCGTGTCCGAAGAATTCGCTCTCGATGAGGTTCTCCGAAACCGCCGCGCAATTGACCTTGATGTAGGCCTCGTTGCGGCGCGGGCTGTGTCGGTAGAGTTCGCGGGCCACCATTTCTTTGCCGGTGCCGCTTTCACCGGTGATGAGGATGGTGGCATCGGTCGGAGCGACGCGCTCGATGATCTGGCGAAGCCGCTGCATTGCCGGGCTGTGCCCCACGATCTCGCCGAAGGGGCCGTCCCGCTCGCTGAGGTAGCGGTTGACCTTGACGAGCTGGCGGTGGGACTCGGCTTTCTTCAGGACGATCTCTATCTGGCCGGGTGTGAATGGTTTGATGAGGTAGTCAAAGGCTCCGGCCCTCATGCATGCCACGGCGCTCTCGATCGTGCCATACCCCGTGATCATGACCACCGGTGGCCGCTCGGGAAGGAGCGCCACCCGCTCGAGGAACTGGTTTCCGTCGCCGTCGGGCAGGCGCACGTCGACGAACATCAGGTCGAACGACTCCTTCGAGACGAGCGCCTCGGCCTCAGCCAGACAGCTTGCGGCACTCACGGTGCAGTGCTTGCGGCGGAGGATTTCGCCAAGGACGTTGCGGATGATCACTTCGTCGTCCAGAACGAGGATCTTCTCAAGAGACATGGTCAGCGGGAAGGATGGGGAAAAAGGTCTGCCTTTCTACACTGGGCTGGGCTGGGCCGGATGCCATCCAAATCTCTTCGGCTGCCGGCAAATGCATCAGCAATTCTGTTTTCTGCGTTCCTCCAGCAGGCGTTCGATCGAGCTTATGGCGGTGTCGTGGCGGTACGGTTTCTGCAGGTAGACGGTCGGCCCGGTGCCGGGCTGTTGTCCGGGCTCCTGCTTGAAGTAGCCGCTCACGAGCAGCACGGGAAGGCGCGGATCGGCTGCGCGCAAGCGACTGCAAAGCTCGATGCCGTCGATCCCGGGAAGTCCGACGTCGGTGAACACGATTCCGATGACGGCGGAGTAATTCTTGTAGAGCCTGAGGGCCTCCTCACCGTCGCGCGCCCAGAGCACAGGGTAGCCCTCCTGGCGGATCACGTCGGTCATCAGAAGTCCGATGTCGGGCTCGTCCTCGACGAACAGGACCGTGGGGTGTTCGGCCGAGCCGCCGCCTGTCGGCGTGAGGATCGCGGATCCGGCCTCGGCCGCACGGCCGCCCGCGGATCCGGCGGCGGAGGATTCAGGCGCGGCTGACGTCGGGAAGAATAGGTGGAACCGGGTGCCGCGGCCCGGGGCGCTGTCGACTTCGATCGAGGCGCCGTGGGCGCGCATGACTCCGTAGACCACGGCGAGCCCGAGGCCGCGAACGAGCGGACCTTTGTCGTGGGCGAAAAAAGGCTCGAAGATCCTGGCCTGGGTGGCCTTGTCCATGCCGCAGCCTGTGTCTTCGACCGTCAGCCTGAAGAACGGGGTTGTCGGGCCGGCGGCTCCGGTCGCGACGCGGGTGCCCTCGGCTGTGCGGACGGTGAGCGTGCCTCCGGTGGGCATCGCCTCACAGGCATTGGAGAAAAGTTGTTCAAGGCACTGGCTGATGTTGGCTCCATCGACCATCAGCAGCGGATCGCGCGCCCCGAAATCCCGTTCGATCCTGACTTCGGCCGGCCAGGTCATGCGGCCGATGGTCTCCTCGATGAGGCGATGTATGTCGGTGGGGGCCATCTCCATCCCGCGGAGGTTGGCGAAGAGCATCAACTTTTTGACTACTTCGGCGCCCCGCCGGCCGGCGTCGAGGATTGTCTTCTCGATGTGGGCCACCCTCTGTCGGTCTCCCGCGACGTCGCGGAGCAGGCTGGCATAGCCCATGATGATCGTCAGGAGATTATTGAAATCGTGGGCGACTCCGCCCGCCAGCGTCGCCAGACTTTCGAGATGCCTGATCTCGCGGCCGCGCTCCGCGAGCTTCTCTCGTTCGCCGAGGTCCGTGAGAATGACCATGGCGTTCAGAAGGGTGCCGGCGTCGGCGAGGCCGGCAACAGTAGCTTCGAGCACGGTGACGCGCCCGCCGGAGGTGGACGATTCCATCTCGAAGGTTGTCGGCTCGGCCCCGGGGAGGGAGGGGATCTTCTCGATGGCCCCCATGAGCAGGGGGGGCGCGATCCCGCGGATCGGGCGGCCGGCGACATCGCCGTCGGGCAGTCCGAGGAGGTCTGCGAAGGAGCGATTCGCGTGGGAAACGGTGCCGCTGGAATCGATCAGGCAGATGCCGACGGGCAGGGCCGAGAACAGCGTCACGAAGGTCTTGCGGAGCTGCAGGAACTCGACTGCGGCCTTCGGATCCTCCTGCTGGCTGTCGCCTGTGGCTGCCGCAGGGCGCACGGCCATCCCCGAAAATTCGGGAGGAATGGGCCGGGAGGTCGGCGCAGTGCAAGGGTTGTCGGCCATAAACGACCAAAAGCCGTGCCGACGCGGAGATGCGTCAGTCGGGCTTCGATTGATACTGGGGATAGAGATCGGCCGGGAGGGGAGTTTCTTTAGAGGCGATCTCAAGTTTGACCAGCTTGTGCCGACGAGGGCATCAAAGGAGATCCCACAATGGAATACCGCCTTCTTTCAATGCTTGCCGAAATCGAGAACACGATCCGGATGAGCCAGCCTGATGAGGACGGCACCACTCTCGAGTCCACCCGGATGGTCAATTTCCACACCGGGGTTGCCCGGCTCACCATACGGGCCCGCACCCCCTCGGGAATCCAGCCCCGCGGGCAGCTCCAGCTGCAGAACTTCCAACTCGCGGATGGCCGCATGTGCCTGAAGGTGAATCTGAGCTGGGCGGGCATCGAGGCTTGCCGGACGGTCGAGATTTTCACCCAGGGGGAGATGAGCTGGAGCCGCGAGATCAACCGCGTGGCCGAAGCATGGCTCGATGGACCTCCTGCGGGCCAGGTCGAGGCAGACCACGGATTGCTCGCTGCTGCGGGCTGATCGCCCTCAGGCCGAGAAGCTGACCTTCGAAGAAGAGGCGCGCTGGCGATCGCTTGGCGCGCCGTAAGCGGATCGCGTCGCCCTCAGCCGGTAAGTCGCCTCGTCGAGCTTCATGAGGAGGGGTTCCATCTCGGCAAGCTGCTTCCCAAGGTTCTCGGCGGCGGCGGCGCGCCGAAGCTGGAGCCGCTCGAGCCGCGGCAGCGCCGCGTGTTTCTCCGCAGGGGAGAGGGCAGAGCCTCCAATGATCTCACCAAGGCCGACCATGATCGCCTCGAAGCGGCGCTGGACGTCGCGGACGCCCTCGATGTCTCCCGCCTGGAGGAGTGCCTCCTCGTCGGTCGCGAGGGATTCGAGGGCCGAGAGAAGCCGTTGGCACTTCTTCCCGGGCAATTCCATCAGGCGACGCTGCGCATGCCTGCGGTCGGCGCAGATGCGCTGCCCTCCGTCTGGTGGAGCATTTCGGCCCAGGCATTGCGGAGTTCCCGCAACAGCCGCTCGACTTCGACGACTGGAGCGAGATCCTTCTTGAGGTTGGCCTCCAAGAGGCGCCGACTGTAGTAGTCGTAAAGCTGATCCAGGTTGGCCGCCACGTCGCCGCCGGCCTTGTGGTCGATGACGGCCTGGAGTTCGGCTATGATGTTCTGGGCCTTCTGCAGATTGCTGTGGATGGTCTCGATGCGGCGGGGACTTTCGCTTTGATCCTCGAGGGCAGCGTGCGCCTGGGCAAGGAACCGCAGCGCCCCGTCGTAGAGCATGAGGACCAAGAGCCCCGGGCTCGCGGTCATGATCGCCTGTGTCTGGTAGGTCCGTGCGTAGCTGTTCGCCAGCATGGGGATGCGGGGTCAGCCAAGATCTTCAGCCAGGTCGGGCGAACCCACGATCAGCGCGCTGACCTTCTGGATGACTTCGGCCGACGGATACTCAGGATCTGAGGCGAGAGCCATCCCCCGGGCGACCATATCGGTGCGGATTTCGGGGAGAGAGGTGAGCGCGGAGCGAAGGTAGTCGTTGCTTGCGGTTGAAAGGCTCTCGCGCTTCGCGGTACTCTGAGTGCCGCGGGAAGTCTCTATCCCGGCGAGGTCGCGTGCGCGGCCTGTCGGATCAGAGAAGGAAGTGGATTGTATCATGGAGGACGGGTGCTAGTGAACGGTCAGCCCGGTCTTCATGCTGGGAACGCCGTTGGGTTCGTGGAAGATATCGACGCGTTGGGTCTGAACTTGAGCCGGTTTGGAGGCCTGCGGATTGATCGGACACCGGGGCTGTGCGAAAGTTCATCGGGAGGGCAGGGTGCCGAAGGCCGTCGCTGCGGCGAAGTCGGCGAATCGGGCCGGGCTGCGAAGGATCGAGAAGTTGTTTTCGCCGTGGCCCGAGGTCGCGCGGCGCAGCTTGTCGTACCGTTCGGCGGAGTTGGCGGTCGCGGGGTCGTGGGCACTGAAGAGGGTATCGAACGCCCAGAGCATGGTGCCATCGACTGCGGCCAGCTTGGACCTGAAGCCGAGCGCAAGGGGCGGATAAGGGGAGAGGGTCGTGATGTCGACAAAGAGGACGCCGTCGGCGTCGAACTCCCTGGCGAGGAGCGAAAGGAGCCCCGCGGGCAGCGCATCTGAGGAGAGTATCCGCGAGTGGTCGCACAGACGCATAAGAGCTGCGGGGGACACCGTCACGACCTCGAAACGGCCAGTGCGCTGGAGTTCGGCGGCCACCAGGGGGTCGAAGGAGGCGAGCGTCTCGGCTGGCACCGAGGGGGAGCCGGCCACCGGCAGAAGCACCACGCGCCTGAGGGATGCCGGGAGGCGGGGCACGCCGGCGAAGTTGCGCGGGGTGAGGTACGGTCCGCCGTCGGCGGTGTGCCTGATCGCCTTGGCGGTATTGCAGCTTGTGACGAGCGAGGCCAGAACGAGGCCGGCGGCGCAAAGGGTGGCCGGGAAGCGGCGCAGGCGGGATCGGCGGAAGGAGGTCATGTGTCGGTCGTGGAGCGGGGCTCAGCTTGAGCTCTTGTAAAGTTTTGTAAGGTAGCTTGACTGGGTCTGCGCCGTGTTCTGGGCCTCCTGCATCGCCTCGAAGGCAGTCGTCAGCTGCTCGCGCTCGGTGGCGAGCCGCTCCTTGAGCGTGGCAATCTGGCTCTCGATGTCCTTGTTCTGGGATGTGAGGGTGCTGCTCATCTTGGCCAGCGAGCCGCTCGAGCTCAGGAGCGAGGTCAGGTAGCTGTTGATCTTGGGCCCGAAGCCCGTTGTGGCGGTGCCGAAAAACTCGGCGACGCTGTCGCTGCTGTTGGTGAGGGCGGCGGTGAGGGTTGTGCTGTCGGAGATCGAGAGCGTCCCAGAGAGGTCGAAGTCGATGCCGAGGTCGCTGAGCCGGTCGATCGTGCCAGTGACGTCCGAGACGGCGGCGAAGGTGCGGCTGCGAAGGGAGGAGCCGATGTTCTGGACCTCGAGGTTGCTGGAAAGGGTCGAGGTCGTGACGCTGCCGTCCGAGCCGATCGATGTCTTGGTCTGCTCTTCGAGGTAGGTCTGCACCGTGTTGTACGCGTCGATGTACTCTTGGATGGCGGTCTGCATCGAGGTCGCGTCGGCGGCCACCGTCACGGTCTGGGTGTCGACCGATGTCACCGCGAGAGTGAGGCCGGTCACGCCGAGGTCGTCGGAGCTCAAGGTGTTGCTCATGCTCGTGACCGTGTCGCCGCCGTTGACCGAAAAGAGCGCGTTCTGGCCGTGCTGCAGGGTGGAGTTGCTGGTGAGGCCCAGGGCGTCGAGAAGTCCGCCGCTCGTCTCGGTGGCCCCGATGCCGATGTCGCCCGTGGAGGTGCTGGTGAGGACCATCCGGTCGTTGGTGGCGTCGTAGGAGGCGGTCACGCCGGCACCGGCGGCGTTTATCCGGGAGATGACGGTCTTGAGCGTGTCGGAATTGACGTTGTACGAGATGCTCGTGCCGTTGATGGTGAAGGAGCCGTTGCCGCTGCTGTCGACCGCCGTGATGGACGAGCGGAGGCGCGCGCTGGAGAGGGTGGCCGTCAGGGAGACGGCGCCGAGCGAGGTCGAGCTCGAGACGGAGCTCGCGGAGTTGTTCGCCAGATGCATCGCCGCAAGGAAATTGCTGGTGTCGGCCGAGGTTCCGAGGACGATCTCGGAGGAGTCGCTGCTGGTGAGCGTGATCTTGTCTGTCGAGGAGCTATAGCTGGCCGTCACCACGCCGCTGGTGGCGGAGTAGATCTTGTCGAAGACGTCCTGAAGCGAGTCGGTCAGCGCGACCGTGATCTGTGCCCCATCGACGGAAAAGGTACCGGCGGTGAGAGTGGTCGCGGTCGCGAGCGAGCCAAGCGTGAGGGACGAGACGTCGTTGCTGTCGCTCAGCGAGGAGCCGATGTCGCTGGCCCCGATGCGTTTCGCGGCGGTGGCGAGCTGCGTGACAGCAACGCTATAGGTGCCGATGGTGGCGCCGGTGGCGGCGGTCGGGGTCCAGCCGGAGCCGGAGGCGGAGGCGGTGCGGCTCGTGAACAGGGACGATTCCGAGAGCGCCTGCGCCGTGGTTTGGAGGGCCTCGAGATCCGTCTCGATCTGGGTGATGCTCTCGATCTTCGCCGTGTTCGCGGTCTCCTCCGTCTGGAGGGTGGTGATTGGCTGGCTGTCGACCGAGATCAGCTTGTCGACCATGCTCTGCCAGTCGAACGAGCCGTAGGCGTCCGAGGTGATCGAGGAGACATTGATGCTGGCCATGCGGGGGATGCTGTGTTGCAGGGCCAATATCGGCACGGGAAGGCCCGTGCTTGAGGGGCTAAAGGATCGGACTCATCGGCACGAGTTGGCCTGTGCTTGAGTCAAGAAAAAATTCACGCGAATCGACTAAAGTCGCGCAAAACTCGGGCCGTATGGGATCGCAACCGCGGCAAAGGATTGCCCGGCCGGCGCAGACCGGCGCCCCTCCTCCGGTCTCGGCTGCGACACGGACGTCGCACGTTAGATCAAGGAAGATACCATGTCAGTCGTCATCAATACCAACGCTGCGGCCACCATCGCCGCGGACAACCTGGCCGCCTCGAACGAAAACCTGCAGAAGAGCCTGAACCGGCTCTCGAGCGGCACGAAAATCGTCACCCCGTCGGATGATGCCGGCGGTTTGGCTGTGTCCATGAAGCTGTCGGCCGCTGCGAAGCGCTCCGGCGCCGCAGTGACCAACATCAGCAACGCCGTGTCGTTCCTGCAGACGCAGGATGGCGTGATGAAGGTGACCGGGAAGATCCTGGACCGCATGGGCGAGCTCTCGACGCTCTACGCCGATACCACGAAGAACTCGAGCGACATCGCCAACTACAGCGCGGAATTCGAGCAGTTGAAGTCCCAGCTCGCCAACCTGGCGACCGAGAAGTTCAACGGTAATGCCCTGTTTGGCGGCAGCGACCTCGCCATCCAGACGAATCAGGACGGTACCCAGGCGGTCACGCTCACGGCCGTCGATCTGTCGACCGATTGCAGCTCGGTTGACATCACGACCCTCAGCACGATCACCGACGCCATCAAGGCCGTCGCCACCGATCGCGCGGGCAACGGCGCGTTCCAAAGCGTGCTCGGCTTCGCCTCCGAGGTGCTCACGGTGAACAAGTCGAACCTCGAGGCTGCGAACAGCCGCATCACCGATGTCGATGTGGCCTCCGAGTCCACGCAGCTCGCCCGCTGGAACATCCTGGTCCAGTCCGGCACCGCGATGCTCTCGCAAGCGAACCAGAGCGCGCAGATCGCACTGAAGCTCCTGCAGTAAGCGCGAAGTCGTGCGAGAAACCGGGGGGATCCCGGCCAGGCCGGGCCCCCCTCGAAACCCGAAACCAAAAGGGAAAACAAACTGAGCGGTAAAAACCGTCTGATTAGGCCTCCACACATCTTCGCGCCTCCTCCAAGCGCGATACCCTTTGGGGCACAAGCCCCAAACGGCTCGGTCCGGAGCCGATCCCCCCGGACACGTGGCGACGACGGACGTCGCACCTAATCAAGGAAAGATACCATGTCAGTAGTCATCAATACCAACAGTGCAGCGACGATTGCTTCGGACAACCTCGCTGCCTCCAATGCATCACTGCAGAAGAGCCTCAATCGGCTCTCGAGCGGTTCGAAAATCGTGAATCCGGCCGACGACGCAGGCGGTCTCGCGGTTTCGATGAAGTTGTCCGCCGCGGCCAAGCGCTCCGCCGCCGCTTCGAACAACATCGGGAACGCCGTGTCGTTCCTCCAGACCCAGGATGGCGTGATGAAAGTCGCGGCCAAGGTCCTGGACCGCATGAGCGAGCTGGCTACGTTGTACTCGGATACCACCAAGAATTCGAGCGACATCGCCAACTACTCGGCGGAATTTGACCAGCTCAAGACTGAGCTGAGCAATCTGGCCAGCGAGAAGTTCAATGGCAACGATCTGTTCGGCAGCAGCGCCCTCACGATCCACACGAATGAGGACGGTTCCCAGTCCGTCACCGTGTCGGCGACCAGCCTGTCGTCTGACACGAGCAGCGTGGATATCGCCAGCCTGTCCACCATCACGGATGCGATCAAGGCGGTCGCGACGGACCGTGCCGACAACGGCGCGTTCCAGAGCGTCCTCGGGTTCGCCAGCGAGGTCCTGACTGTCAACAAGTCGAACCTCGAGGCAGCCAACAGCCGCATCACGGATGTCGACGTGGCTTCCGAGTCCACACAGCTCGCCCGCTGGAACATCCTGGTGCAGTCCGGCACCGCGATGCTTGCCCAAGCCAATCAGAGTTCTCAGATCGCGCTGAAACTCCTGCAGTAATCGACACGCACCCAGATCAACGCTCTAGTTCGCCTGCGCCGGGCCGCCTTCGGGCGGCCCGGCCAAGGGCGGGGGCCCCAAGTCTGGGTGACCGCGAGCGAAAACCCCGGAAGTTCTTTCCGGGGTTTTCTGTTTGTATAAGGGGAAGACAGGGAGCCCCTGCTGCGGCTCGATGGAAGAGAGGATATGGGAGAAGGTGCTAAACGCCGGCTCCCGCGGGCCGATGTCTGGAAGCAGCCGGAATCGGGTCCGGCGCCGCTGCATTGGCGGCCGAAGGCCCGAGCTCCGGTGCGCCGCCCAACATCACCGATGAACCCGATCCTGTTCGCAAAGCCCTACCCCGGGGCCACGACGTGCATCCTGATCGGCGGGCTGGGAGGCGGAGAACTCTCCGATCTCGGGGAAATGCAGGGGATGCTCTGGATCGTGGCCTCCGAGGATGCCCAGCCTGTGCCGCGGAGCCTGGCGCACGGAACCGTTGAGATCGTGCCGCCCGACCGCCCGGCGGCGGAGATTCAGAGGGTGGTCGAGCGTTTCGTCGCCCGCACACCGCGCCATCTGCCCTCGTTGTATTGCACGCGGGGAACGCTGGGCCGCCAGGCTGCCTTGTACGAAGCCGCTGCTTCGGGGGTCTTTGCTGTCCTTGAACAGCAGCACCGGGCGCGGATCACGCGCGAAAAGGACGGATTCACCTGGCAGCGCCATCTCCTCCAAAATCTTCCGGCTTTCCTGGGCCGGCGGATCCCCGGCTCGTGGCAGGGTGCGCTGGCAGGCCTGCCAGCGTTTGTCTGCGGAGCTGGGCCGTCGCTCGACGTCACAGCTCCCCGGCTGGCCGCAGCGGCGGGGACCGGCGTCGTATTCGCGGCCGACTCGGCACTGCGCACCCTCGCGAAGCATGGAGTTGCGGCGGATTTCGTCGTCTCGGTCGACGCGGCCAAGCAGCCGCAGAAGTGCATTCCCGACGGCTTCATCCCAGCCCGCGTGGCGCTTGCCTCGATCAGTCCGCCTACGTGGCTCGATGCCGCGGGACGTGGACGCTGCCTGTTTCTGTCGGGCAACCAAATCACTGAAGACTGGCTTTGCGGTTGCGGAGTGAGGCGCTCGGCGGCGACGGTGCAGGAGAATTGCGGGAGCACGGCGTTGAGCCTTGCACGTTTTCTGGGCTGCGCTCCGATCTATCTTTTCGGTCTGGATCTTGCCGTCGACGCCTCCAAACCCGCGCAGCGCCATGCCGTAGCCGCCGATTCGGCGCTTTACGTGGCTTCGGGATACAACCCCGATCAGGCAATGCCGCTGGTGTCTGGAAACTATGAGGAGCGGGTGCCCACCTTCGCCCTGGGGGATTGGCGAGCGCTTGACGCCCGCCTGGCGGGATGGCCGGCCGGCCTCGTTTTCAATGTCACCGACCGCGGAGCGCGTTTCCGAAACACGATACTCGTGGCGCCGGGCGATTTCGCCGTTGAGGGCTCTGCCAAGGCAGACCGATTGGAACGGCTCCCGCAGCCCGAGGCGGCAGCGCCGGAGATCGCGGGTGCCGCCATGGAAAGGCTGTGTGCAGTAGGCGACTGTGTCGGCAGTCTGCACAACCAGCTTCAGGAAGCGCTCGCTGGAGCCAGATTTGATCAGGTTGTCGGCATTCTCAGGAAGTTCCTGGCCAGCGATGAGCGAGCCCGGTTGATGGGAGGATTCTCATTCAGGCTGATGCCCCACCTGCTTCCGCCGCTCGAAACCGATGCGACGCTGTGGAGGAATATCGTCGGCGAGTTTGAGGAACTCGGCTGTGTTGCCAGGGCCGTCGGGAGTGCCTCTCGTAACCCTTAATGCTTCAAGGACGAAGGGCTTGTGACGATCCGCTCCACTCAGAGCCATTCCTATGCGACCTCTGCCGAGAGCAACATCCGCCGCCCTCAACAGGATCATCCAGGAGGGTGTGACCTTCCACAACACGGGCCAGTTTCAAAAGGCTCTCGAGTGTTATGAGCGCGTCCTTAGGCAGGATCGTCGAAACCACGATGGGCTGAGGCTCAGCGGCTGCGCGTTGATCGCGCTGAGTCGTCCCCAGGAGGCGGTGGAACGGCTCGAAGCCGCGCGCGCCGCAAAGCCCGACTCGCCGGAGACCTTGGGCCATCTGGCGGACGCTCGATCGGCCCTCGGTCAATTCGAGGAGGCCGTCGCGAACGCCCGCGCGGCGATCGCGCTCAGGCCGGATTTCCCGGAGGCCATGTGCAGCCTGGGCCACGCCTTGGGCAAGACCGGGCGTTTTGACGAAGCGGAGGCTGCGTTGCGCCAAGCACTCGCACTGAGGCCGAAGGATCCCGAGATCCTCAACAGGCTCGGAATCTTGTTCCGAGATCAGGACCGCTTCAATGAAGCCGCCGAGATCTATCTCGAGGCGATCGCCGCGAAGCCCTCTTTCTCCAAGGGCTGGAACAATCTGGGCACAGCCCTCAAGGCCCAGAACAAGGTGGAAGAAGCGGCTGTGGCTTTCAGGCAGGCGATTGCGATCGATCCGCGCGATGCCCTGGCCAGGCTCTCGCTCGCCATGGTCGGCCTGCTCAAGGGAGAGCTGCGGAACTCGTGGCTCAATTACGAGTACCGCTGGATAATGGAGCGCAACGATCCGCAGCGCGGCTTCGCCCAGCCGCTATGGCGGGGCAGCGAGCCTCTGGCTGGGAAGACGATCCTCCTCCACGCCGAGCAGGGCTTGGGCGATACGATCCAATTTGTCCGCTACGCATCCGTTCTCGCCGGCCAGGGAGCGCGAGTGGTTCTTCAGGTCCAGCCGGCCTTGAAGACACTCGCCTCGCGCGTGGCCGGTGTGGTGCAGACATTTGCGAATGGAGAGCCGCCGCCGCCGTTCGATTTCCATTGTCCATTGCTGAGTCTGCCATTGGCCCTCCAGACGGACCTGAATTCCATCCCGGGTCATTATCCATATCTAACTCCTGCACAACAAAGAGTTGCACACTGGGGGCCCAGGCTTCGGGTTGCGCGCGGCCCGCGGGTGGGGGTCGTATGGAAAGGAAACCCGAAGCACCTCAACGATTCCAATCGATCGGTCCCGATCGGGATATTCGGCCGCATCTTCGGCGTGGGCGGGTGCGGATTCATCAACCTGAACCTGGGGCTCAGCGCGACGGAGAGGGAAATTTTGGCGGAGGCCGGCGTCGCGCTTGAGCCATCGGATGCAATCTCCGATTTCGAGGACACCGCCGCGATCATCTCGCTTCTGGACTTGGTGATCACCGTCGATACATCGGTCGCCCATCTTGCCGGAGCCTTGGGCAAGCCGGTCTGGCTGCTTCTGCCGTTCGCTCCCGATTGGAGGTGGATGCTTGAGCGCGGAGACAGCCCCTGGTACCCCACCATGAGTCTGTTCCGGCAGCCGGCCATCAGGCAATGGGAGCCGGTCATTTCCGCCGTATGCGGCGAGCTGGCCAGATTGACGGAATCGGCGATGCCTTCGGCGCAAGCCTAGGTTACCGCCTCTGTCCGGCGGGATAAGTGTTTAGAAATTAGTTTCTAAGATTATATTGGATAGTTTCTTAGGATAATCTTCTGCGCTGATGGAAATGTGCCGCCAAAACAGGCATCCGCAGGCGACGGGACAATCTCAAGCTCCATTGTGCTCGTGACGATGGTAGCGGTGGAACTATGAGCCCCAATTTGAAGCCGGCCCGAACCGGGAATTCCGTTAATGACGGAGTCCGGTTCTTCCGGACGGGAGCCTATTTTGACGCGTTTCATTGCTTCGAGCGCATCCTGAAACGAGAGCCGCGAAACGCTCTGGCGTTGTGGCACATGGGCAGGACATTGCTGAAGCTCGGGCAGCCAAAGCAGAGCGTTGATTTTCTCACCCGCGCGGTCGAGGAGCGTCCCGATTCTCCGGAGACGCTGTTCGACCTGAGCATGGCCCACATCGGGATCAAGCAGTTCGAGGAAGCGGTGGGACGTCTGCGTCGGATCACCGAACTGAGGCCTGATTGGGGACAGGCTTGGAGCTATTTAGGCTTTGCGCTGGATTCACTGCGGCGGATCGAAGAGGCCGAGCCCATCCTAAGGCGCGCTCTGACGTGTCCCGATTTTCGGGCCGAGACCTACAATCATCTCGGGCTCAATCTCAGCAAACTCGGCAGGACCGACGAGGCCGCCGAGTGTTTCCTGAAGGCGATCGAGCTTCAGCCGGCGCTGTTCCAGGCGTGGAGCAATCTCGGCAACACGCTCAAGGAGCAGGACAAGCTCGATGAGGCGCTCGTGGCGTACAGCCATGCCCTGAGGATAGATCCGAAGAATCCGATCGTCCGGTTCAACCAAGGCATCGTGATGCTGATGAAGGGCAACATCTGCCAGGAGGCCTGGCTGAAGTATGAATTCCGATGGCTGGCGCTGCAACATAGCCCGAACCGCGGTTTCAAGCAGCCGCTTTGGCGCGGGGAGGATCTGAATGGCAAGTCGATCCTGCTCTTTGCCGAGCAAGGGCTTGGCGACACGATCCAGTTTATCCGCTTCGTTCCGCAGGTCATCGCACGGGGAGGGACGGTCCATGTGGAAGTCCAGCCGGCTCTGAAGCCGCTGATGGCTTCGCTTCCGGGCGTCGTCTCGGTGATCGGGACCGGGGAGCCGCTTCCGCCGTTCGATTTCCAGTGCCCCTTCCTGAGCCTGCCTTTCGCGCTGCACACCGAGCTGCAGTCGATCCCGGCGCCGGTGCCTTATGTCCACGCGCCCCAGGACAAGGTACGCGATTGGTCGGAGCGGCTGCCGAAGGGGAGTTTGCTGCGCGTCGGCGTGGTGTGGCGCGGCAACCCGAAACACACCAACGATGCAAACAGATCGGTGCCATTCGAGATGTTCCGCCCCCTGTTTGACGTCGAGGAATGCGAGTTTGTCTGCCTGCAGGTAGGCCTGACCGAGCGCGAAACCTCGGTGTTTGCCTCTCATTCCGCTTGCCGCGACCTGTCGGGTCAGATCAAGGATTTCGCCGATACGGCGGGAATTGTGTCGAGCCTGGACTTGGTGGTGACCGTCGACACCTCGGTGGCGCATCTCGCCGGTGCGATGGGCAGGCCGGTTTGGCTCCTCGTGCCGTTCACCCCCGATTGGCGTTGGATGCTGGATCGCGAAGACAGCCCTTGGTATCCCACTTTCCGCATCTTCCGGCAGAAGACGGCGCGCGACTGGCCCGCAGTCATCGGAGCCGTACGCAGGAAGCTGATCGAGTGCGCCTCCCCCTGCCCGGCGCCGGCTGAGCCGGTGCTTCAGACAAACTGAAACCGTTTGATATCTAAGATGTTACGCAGAATACGGTGCACCTCGCACTATTCGATCTGCGGCTTCCTGAGGGAGGGGCTTCTCCTTCATTCAGAACGCAACCTGTCCCCACGTTCTGCATTATCAACGGATGATGCTGGACGGCAGGAAATCCCCAACTGAACGAGTCGGGCTCAGGATGCGGCGGGAGGCTTTGCCGCCAGAGCCTGATTGATGGGGTGCTCCGCGATCCACCGAAGCATGTGGGCTGTCTGCGGGAAGAATCCGACATGGCCGGCGAGAGTCTGATGGCTGACCAACATCAGGCGGGCCTGATCGCAGCAGAAGGCGCAAAGGTCCGCCTCCTCGATGCCGAGTTCGCGCTCCGACGCTATGCTGAATCCGCCGATCTCGTCCCAGATCCGGCGCCGGAAGAGCATGGCGCCGATACTGAAGCGATGGGGGCAGACGTCGTAGCCGACGGGGCGCGCCCGGAAGCGGGCGGCGGTGTTGTCGAAGGGGAGAATCTGCTCCCAAAGAAATTGGGCTGCCAGCGGGTTCGCCCATGCCGCTGTCCGTACGCAGGATGTCCGCGCATCGCCGAACTGGCGTTTGAATTCGTCGAGCATCTCCGGGGCGATGAATTTGAGGAACGTTCGGTAGGAGAAGCCGTTCACATTCAGCGTCGGCGCGACGAAGCCGATGTCGCATTCGCCCAAGCGGTCGGCGTGGATCAGGACGGCTTCAAGGGTTTCGCAGTAACCTTCGGAGACGACGATGTCTTCGTCGACCTTGTGGATCAATTTGGCGGTGGGGTGAGCCTCGATGGCGATGTTCTGGGCAAGGGAAAGTCGATTCTCGCGGGTGGCGAGGTGGGACCATCCCGCGGCTGTGCAAAAAGCAGCGAGTTCCGGAACGTGCTTCCCGGGGGCGACGACGCAGATGTCGGTCTGCGGCGGCACATGAGTCTTCAAGCGCTGCAGGGTGATCGGCCATAGCGACGGCTTGTAGCCGGCCACGACGATCAGGAGCCGCGGGAATCCCTGGGCCCTCAGCTCACAATCAAGAAGCGCCCCATGGGCGAGCCCCTGGATCTTGCGGGCGTTCTTGAACTCCCCGCCGGGAGGCCGGTAAAGACGCAGATCGTAGTCGAGGATGTTCGATTGTCCTTCGCTGGTGTCCGGCGCAGTTTTTTCCACATCCTGTGGTTGGGGATCCCGTGATTGTGGGTTGGGGGGCATTGTAATTCTGAGAGGACGTCGCAGGGGCTATGCTGGGAATGGAGCTTGCGATTTCCCGGCGAGGGCTTGGTTGTAGGCTCCGAGCAAGGACTCAATGGCCTGTTTCCATGTGTATCCCTCCATCAGCCGTTTTTTCAGGGAGGAGCGTTTCGGGGCGTCAGCCGCGAACCCGGAGTGGGCGGCGGAAATCGCGTTGCGGAGGGCCAGAATGCTGGCTGGGTTGACCCAGCAGGCCTCCGATCCGAAGGGAGCTTTCTCAAGGAGGCGGTTGCTGAGCACGAGGGAACAACCGGCCATGCCGGCTTCAATGGCATGGGCCGCAGAGAACGGCGCCCACGACGGATCGATGAAAACGCGGGCCGCCTTCAGGGCCGCAGCATATTCCTCCGGCCGCATCTCAGGCAGGAAGATGGTTCCTGCGGGAGCGAGATCCCTGCAGTTGCGTCCGTAACCGAAGTCGGCAACCTGGCCGGCGATGACCAAGGGCAGTTTCGTGGTCCGCGCGGCGAGGACCAGCATGAGCTGATTGCCTCGCGGCTCCACGGGACCGACAGCGAGGACGAAGTCCTTGACCTTGTAGCGTTTGACAAAGCTCTCGGCTTCGACTCCGTCGAAGGCTCCCGGATCTGCAGCCGATGGAATAATCGCATGCGGAGGCCGCACTCCGGCGGTGGTGTTGAGATCCCTGATCTCATCCTGACTTGAGGGAAGTACCAGGTGCACGAGCTCCATGGCCTTCTTCAAGCAGGTGTCGCTGTCGGTGAGGTCGAACGGATCGTGCGCGGCCGTCGGCCGGGGAAGCCCATTCAGCAGGAGCTTCCCCGCCGCCAGCTGGAGGAAATCTTTCTCGACCCGCGGATGCGAAAGCCCGTTTGAACAGAGTTCCTTCATGACGCCAATGTCCCAGGCGAGACCCCGGGAATTGGCATGGAGCGGCGTCAACACCCGCGGGATATTCGGAGCAAGGACGCGGGCGGATTTCATCTGGGCGATCGTCTGGTACGGAAACGCGGCGTTCCAGAAATGGACGATGTCGTATCCTCGGGGATCCGGGCAGGCCGTCCTGCAGATATCAACATTGACTCCGACCTTGCGCAGCTGTCCGGCGCATTGCTCGAGCAGGGTGACCTCCGGCATCGAGCTGCGCGGCTGGAAGGGGTGGACCATGAGCACCCGCAACAGCGTCGCCGAACTGACGACGGCTGCAGGTGCGGAGGCAGCGGCCTCGGGGAGGCGCAGCCCTCCGCGCGGAGTCGCCATAGCGGCATCCTCCGGGGCGAAATCCGCCCAGGTGGCTTTCGCCAACTTCACCAGAACAGGGTCATTCGGATACAGATGAAGTCCTCGTTGGGCTATGAGGACTCCTTGGCCGGTCTCGCCCGAGCGATGGAAAAGCTCGGCCAGTTTTTGGAATGTGGGCAGGTGCGTGGGCGTGGTGCCGATGGAGACCGCGACGGCCTCGATTGCGCTGCTCAACTTCACCTCGGTGCCCGCCAAGAGAATGTAGTCGTTACTGAGTTTCTCCGGAGCAAGCCCGGCATCTCCCCGCCCGTTCAATTCCTCATAAATCCGGACGATGAGGCGGATGGCGTTCGAGTCGGCGGGAGCCTTCCGGGGAAACTCGGAGGGCGCGGGCGCGCGAGCCAGGAGAGCCGAGGTGTCGCCGTCGAAAGGCAGGGTGCGGCCTTCGCGGGAGAAGAGGAGCGCCTTCTCCACCAGTTCGTGACAGTGAGGCCCCCATTTGCCGATCATCTTGGAGCGATTCGCGTTGGAATTGGTGATCCCAGGGACGGACCGATCGAGTCCGGTCATCCGCTTGTGGACAATCGTCACGCGGCCGTCGTAGAGCACCTCATAGCCGGCGTGGAAAAGGGCAAAATGATGGTCGATGTCGTCGTATTGCGTGGGAGCGAAGCGGACGTCCACCAGACCAGCGCGGCTGAAGACTTCACGGCGGTAAAGATTGCAGCAACCGGGAGCGTGGAAGACGCGCGCCAACTGGTCCGATTGGCCGAGGTTCGTCTCGTCGCGGGCGTTGTAGTAATCGGGGTGGACGTAATGGCAGGACCACTGGAGGGCTGCGCGATCGTCGTCGTTCACCGTTTTTCCTCCGGCGCAGCCGGCAAAAGGCCTGCACCGCAGGTCGGCCACGAGCATCTTCAACCACTGGGGAGGCAGGCGAATATCGTCGTCGAGACGGGCGACGAGTTCACCCCGGCCTGCGATGATCGCATGATCCAGTCCCGCGGACACACCGGTGTTTAACGGCAGGTTGATGGAGTGCAGGCGGAACGGATAGGTCTGTGCCAGCGAGGCGAGATAATCTGCAGTGCCGTCGGTGCTCCCATTGTTCGCGATGTAAACCTGGATCTGTTCTGCGGGGTAATCCGTGGCGGCGAGAGTCTCGAGAGTGCGGCGAAGCAGTGGGAGGCAGTTCCAGGTGACCAGGCAGCAGTCGACCGTCGGGTACTCCGAGGATGGTTTGTAGCGCAGGGGCTCGCCGATCTGCCAACAGATCGGCGTATCGCCGTAGAGGCGGCGGATTTCTGAGATGTCCGGGTGGTAGGGATTCCATCCCCATTTTGCCTCCCACCGCTCGGCCTGGATGTGATTGGCTTTCTCCTTGAGCCCTCGTGTCAGTTTCCAGAGGGCGGAGGACCGATCGTTGACGAAAGCCCGCATGAACGGTGGGCAGGAACGGGTGTAGTGCACCGCCTTCACGCCGGGATGAACGTAGACCCTGTAGCCGTTGTGCCGCACCGCCATGCAGAGATCGTCGTCGTCGAACCAGGTCGGGCCGTAGAGCTCATCGAATCCACCGACTCGATTGAATGCCTCGCGGCGAATATAGGCGAGAGCCC
>Ga0153915_10002097_pt1 | contig 18308 bp, 16 predicted proteins | sample Opewatmetagenome_2_FD_107003 | JGI IMG/M metagenome (GOLD analysis project Ga0153915, IMG submission 107003) | Freshwater wetland microbial communities from Ohio, USA - Open water 3 Core 3 Depth 3 metaG | ecosystem: Environmental > Aquatic > Freshwater > Wetlands | place: USA: Ohio, Lake Erie...
CGCTTATTGGCAAACTCCAGGATAAATGTGCCCCCTGGTTGCATGACCTGGCGGACCTGGCTTAAAGCCTGGGGCGCGTCTGACATGTGATGCAATACCCGAATCATCGTGGCAGCATCGAACAGACCAGGAGCAAAGGGCAGGTCGTAAATATCCGCAGCCACATAGATGAATCTCTTACCCCTACCCAGGCGCGCCTGGGCTTGCTGCAATTGGGTACGCGAGTAATCTAGCAAAACAATCCGTTCAAAACCTTTATAACGCAATGTGTTTCTACCCGCCCCAGCCCCTACTTCCAGTAATAATTTCCCCCCATCCGGCAGCAGGCGCCCCAAGGCAATCGCCTCTACCCGGTCTTCATAGTCACGCTCCCCCTGTTCCCAAAAGCTGTTCTGGTAGTCTGAGCCCTCGTAATCGCAGACGGGTGGTAAATTAGGTAACATGCTTGTTGTTTAAGCTCCTGCTATCGTACCCCCTACCGACTCCCCGGTAGTTATAGCCCAGTTCTATCATCGTTTCTGGGTCATAAATATTCCGTCCATCGTAGATCACGGGTTGTTTCATCAGCTCACGAATGCGCTCCAGGTCGAGTTGCTTAAATTCATTCCATTCAGTAATCACTATCAGGACATCACAACCTTCTGACATCGAATATGGATCATCATAAAAATCAACATGAGGCAAAATGGGTTTTGCCACAGCCATCGCAACCGGGTCATAGGCTCTGACTTCCGCTCCTTGATGGAGTAGTGCTGTGGCGAGATCGACGGAAGGGGCATCGCGCATATCATCAGTATTGGGCTTGAAAGAAAGCCCTAGCAGACCAACGACCCGCCCTTTCAACTCTCCCGCCAACTCCTGGATGTGATTAATCGCCATCGGACGCCGGTCATCGTTGATCTCCATGACCGCCTGTAATAACTGCGGATGGCGTCCTTTCTCGGCAGCCATAAAAGCCAACGCCTTGACATCCTTCGGAAAACAAGACCCTCCATAACCGAGACCCGCGTCTAGAAATTGGGGACCTATGCGCTTATCATACCCCATGCCTACCGCAACTTCTTTCACATCAGCTCCCAATGCCTCGCAAATATTGGCAATTTCATTAATAAACGAAATTTTCGTCGCCAGAAAGGCATTCGAGGCATATTTAATCATCTCGGCTGTGCGCAGATCGGTGATCACAATCGGAGCGCGGAATGGCAGGTGTAATTGGGCAACCTTTTCTGCAGCTTCTCGATCCAGGCTGCCAAGAACGGTGCGGTAAGGTTGTAAACAATCACTAATTGCTGATCCTTCCCGTAAGAATTCAGGACAGGAAACAACCCAGAAGGGAATCGATTTAGGTTGATGCTGGCGAACGATATCCGCCACCCAGTCGCCGGTTCCAACCGGCACTGTCGACTTGTTGATGATAATAAGCGGTGCTTCCATATTTTCTGCTATTGATCGGGCTGCAGCCGCCACATGACGCAGATCAGCCTCCCCATCTACCCCTGAGGGAGTACCTACGGCAATAAATACAAATTCGGTTTTCTCAAGCGCCTCCGCATATGAGGTGGTGAACGAGAGGCGCCCAGCGCGCACATTCCGCCTCACAAATTCCTCCAGCCCAGGCTCATAAATTGGTAATGTGCCTTTTTTCAAACGCTCAATCTTCTCTTCATTAATATCCAAGCCAATCACGCGATTACCCAAGTCTGCAAATACTGCAGCCGTTACTAATCCCACATATCCAACACCAACTACGCAAAGTTGCTTCATCCTAAGAACCTCCAGGAATTTTAATTAAGCCCATCAATAACCCTACATTCCGCAATATATCAGAATCGACCTGTATGCTTGTCTATCTTACCATATCTTATTTCATCCCAATAGAAAGTGTGTTTAACAAAGGGGTTGCTTCAAGTGTACTAATTTGTAGGAGATGAAAAGAATTATCTTCGACAGTTTAGGTAAAAAATAGCAAATAGAGAGAAAATGTCCTTTATTCACGATGACCATCATCCTGGGCAAATGACCTCTGTCACTTGTAAATTGGTTCAAAATACTCTAAAATATCATTGATGTCTTTATTCCTATAGTTAGGAGAAATTTCTATGCAGATTACTCGTCAGGCTGATTATGCTCTACGCGCGGTGGTTTTCTTAAGCCGTCTTGGAGACGATGAACGCGCAGCCACCAGCCAGATCGCTCAAGAACAACATATTCCTCCGTCCTTTCTCGCCAAGATTGTATCGCAGTTATCAGTAGCCGGCTTACTACAAACGTCACGCGGGGCACGCGGTGGCGTTTCTCTGGCACGTTCTCCGGAAGAAATTACGGTTCTGGACGTTATTGAAGCTATCGATGGACCGATCCTGTTGAACGAGTGTGTTGGGTCAGGTGGTGTATGTGTTTTTGGTGATAATTGCCCCATGAAACCCATCTGGTGTGATACACAGGCGGAGCTAGTTGGCAAGTTGAAGAAAATTACCTTCAACCAGTTTGCTACTACAAATTAACCAGCAAATTTTGTAACCGGTTAGCCCTCCTACAGGTATACAGGTTCTAGATAAATGGCTTCCTCTGGTAATCAGGCGAGGTGTGGTCGCTAACGAGGTAAAAGATGCCCGGTGGAACAGCAATAGATCGCCAATGGATCGTCGTCTTGGAAGATGGCACGCCGATCCTGGATTGGGACAACGGTCTTGGTTTAAATTTGCTCTCTGGGGAATATATCCGCTACCAACAGGATGAATATACAAGGGCTATCCAGGACGACGAGTTAGAAATGCTCAAACGGGCCGGGCGCGTATCGAATTACGATCACCGCCGGGTGTTTATCTTAAGTCTCCCAGAAGCTCCAACTCCATCCTCGGAGGAATAGGTTCTACTAAAATCCTGCCTTTTGAATACATCTTACCAACAATAACAATTTTCCCTTCCTGGCTTATAATCATACAGGAAGGGATATTGTTTTTTTGGGAGGTAGTTATGCCAAACCAACGTACAGTGCGCGCCCCGCGTGGCACTCAATTAACCTGTAAATCATGGTTGACCGAAGCAGCTTTTCGGATGATCCAGAACAACCTGGATCCCGAGGTAGCTGAACGTCCTCAAGACCTGGTGGTTTACGGTGGACGCGGTCAGGCAGCTCGTAATTGGGATGCTTTTGACGCTATTCTCGTATCACTTAAAGACTTGGAAGATGATGAAACCCTATTGGTGCAATCAGGCAAGCCGGTGGCAGTATTCAAGTCTCATCCTGATGCCCCACGTGTTCTGATCGCCAACTCGAACCTGGTACCCCATTGGGCTACCCAGGAACACTTTGATAAACTTGCAGCCCAGGGCTTGATCATGTACGGACAGATGACAGCCGGTTCCTGGATCTATATCGGTACTCAAGGCATCCTCCAAGGGACTTATGAGACCTTGGGCTCGTTGGCCCGCCAACGTGGCTGGACTTCCCTTAGAGGGAAACTCGTATTGACCGCCGGATTGGGAGGCATGGGCGGGGCGCAACCCCTGGCGATCACCATGAATGAAGGTGTCGGACTGATCGTCGAAGTTGATCCAGCGCGCGCCCAACGCCGCTACGAAATTGGTTACGTGGACGCAGTCGTAGACAACCTCGAAGAAGCCATGACCCTGGTCGAGGAGGCACGCGATCATGGGCAGCCAAAATCGATCGGCCTGATCGCCAATGCCGCCGACATCTATCCCGAATTAGCCCTGCGTGGGGTGGTGCCTGATGTAGTCACCGACCAAACCCCCGCTCACGATGTCCAGATGTATGTGCCATCGGGGTTAAAAGTAGACCAAGCCGAGAATATGCGTAAAAACGACCCTGAGGAATATTCCCGCCGCTCGATGCGCTCGATGGCACGCCAAGTCGAAGCCATGTTGGAATTCCAGCGTCGTGGAGCTGAGGTCTTCGATTACGGCAATAACCTACGCCAACGCGCTTATGATAGTGGTGTAAAGGATGCTTTCAACTTCCCCGGATTTGTTCCTGCCTATATACGCCCACTATTCTGCCTGGGCAAAGGACCGTTCCGCTGGGTGGCACTCTCTGGCGACCCCGAAGACATTTACCAAACAGATGAGACGGTGGCGGGGCTGTTTCCAGAGGATGAACACCTCCACCGCTGGCTCAAGATAGCGCGTGAAAAGGTTCCCTTCCAGGGATTGCCAGCACGTATATGCTGGCTGGGTTACGGCGAACGCCTCCGCGCCGGGTTGGCTTTTAACGACCTGGTCGCAAAAGGGATCGTAAAGGCACCCATCGTGATCGGTCGTGACCACCTGGATGCCGGCTCAGTGGCTTCGCCCAACCGCGAGACAGAAGGGATGCGCGACGGTAGCGATGCCATTAGCGATTGGGCCATCCTTAACGCATTGATCAACGCGGTAGGAGGCGCCACCTGGGTCTCTTTCCACCATGGGGGAGGTGTAGGGATTGGTTACAGCCAGCACGCTGGGCAGGTGATTGTGGCAGATGGCACCCCCGCGGCCGCCCGTCGCCTGGAGCGTGTTTTGACTACCGACCCTGGCATGGGCGTGGTGCGACACGCCGACGCTGGTTACCCCGAAGCCATTGAAGCAGCTAAAAAGTTTGGCATCAAGATCCCAATGTTGAACCAGTAAGATCGATCATCATGAGATACCAATGCAAAGACAGTCTATAATAAAGTCTCCCCTGATTTGGCTACTGGTCCTGGTATTGATCGTTCTATTGTTCACTTCTCTTGCTCCCCTAGAGAAAACTTTAGGCGTTAATGCCCGCATCGTCTACCTTCATGGGGCATGGGTTTGGGCAAGCCTGGTTACGATCATAGCAGCCGGGCTGACCGGGATTCTGGCGCTGATTATACGTAAAAGCGGATATCATGCCTGGTCGCGTGCCTGGGGTCGCGCCGGGCTGGCATTATGGTTATTCAATCTGCCTATATCATTGTACGTCATGCAAGCGAACTGGAACGGTCTCTTCTTTGCAGAACCGCGCTGGCGTATCCCCTTTACGTTTGCCGTAGTTGGCTTGCTTCTTCAAACTGGCCTGTCGTTTATGAAGCCGGTCTGGGCGTCTGTAGCCAATCCGCTCTACGCGCTGGCTTTATTTATTACCATGCAAGGTTTAGAAGCCGTTCTACATCCTGTTTCACCGATTTTTAACTCAAGCTTCGTAACAATTCGTTTATTTTGGGCAGTATTACTGATGTTGCTTGTGCTGCTAGCCTGGCAGACAGCCAGATTATTTCAGCTCCTGGAGAAAGCTTAATTTAAAAGTATAATCTAGAGCAATGAAGAAACTCTATTGGATGAGTTTTCAACTCATTTTATTTGCTTTGATCTTGATTGGGCTAAGCAGACCTGTTCTGGCAGCGCCTGTGGCGCAATTCACACCCTTCCCCACTCCCACGCCTGGACCGAATGGGCAGATTATCTATATTGCTCAGGAGGGCGATAGCGCCTGGAGAATTGCCGCTATCTTTAATCTCTCTTTGGATCAGCTCCGCGTTCTCAACCATTGGGGCGAAAATCCTATCATTAACCCTGGAGATAAGATTGTCCTTGGCTACGCCGGACCGGCGGAGGTTCAGCCAACTCCAGGACCATCTCCCACAACCCCCCCTCTATTGCCCACTCCTTCCGCTCCCCCTGGTGTGGGGAACTTGTGCGTAATCTTGTATAACGATTTAAACGGTGATTCCTTGCGCCAGGAGGAAGAACCTGCTATCCCAAAAGGCGCTATCAGCGTCTCGAATCGCTCTGGCACAGTCTCAAAAACCGCCGAAACCGTACCCGGTTTGGATCCGGTGTGCTTTGAAGACCTGCCCGAGGGAGATTACACTATCAGTGTGGCAGTTCCCGAGGGGTACAACCCTACCACCGTTATGAACCTGACTCTGAAGTTAAACTCGGGAGATATCACTTACCTGCCATTCGGAGCTCAGGCCAATACACAAACACTCGCAACAGCACCCATTGCTCCTGAAGGCGGCGGCGGTAGATCCCCACTGTTAGCAATCGTGGGTGGTATCCTCTTGTTATTGGGTCTCGGTCTGGGACTGGTGGCAGCAGGGTTTGTAAAATTTGGAGGAAAGAAAAAGGCGAATAGCGGAAGCAACCGCGTTTGAGTTCTTGATCAACGCCCTTATATAATTAAGCTACGCACCAAAAATCCTCACCTTCACGAAGACCCATCTCACATAAACGAACGCGGATCAAAGCCCGTGCGCCTCGAGCCCCCACCGCAACTAATAAGGCAGGACGGAAATAGCGCTTCCACAAGGTCGGTAATTCTTCTGGGGGCAAGACCGGCAGCCCACGCCGGGTATGCCCAATTTTATGAGGATCGATATCGATGAATCCCACCAAAGGTGCCTCCTGGCGGAGTAAATGTTTGCTTAAGCGCCTTCCCATCATCCCGGCGCCCCACAGGATAACCCCCTCTCGCCCTCTCAAAGGCCCACGGCACAGGTAAAAGGCTTTGAGGCGTAGAAAGTTTTCCTTCGAATAACGGTCATCCGTACGCGTCAGGCGTTGGGGATACTCTCTCCATTCCAGCAACACCTCAGGTACCTTCTCAAAGCGCGCCCCTTCCAGGTACAGGCGCAACCACAGGTCATAATCCTCTGGCCAACCGTTTTCCAGGTAGATGCCGACTTGTTCAACCCACCTCTTCCGAAAAATAACGCTGGGATGAGCTAGAGGGCTTTCGATGAAAATTTCCCTGCGAATATCCTCATCATTGATCAGGGAGTTTAACCAATCGATATAAATACGAGCACCCTGGCGTAAATGCTTCTCGGGAAAGCCAGTCACCAGGCAGCTAACCACGGCGGTCTCGGGATGTTCGTATAAAAATGCCATTTGCTGCTCAAAACGACGAGGAAGGGCATGATCATCAGCATCCATCCGCGCAACATAAGCTGCCCGACACAACCCCAGTCCAATATTCAGCGCCGTAATGATCCCCTTGTGGGATATAGTTACGACTCTGAACCGTCTGTCTCTTTGCTCCCAGGCCCGTAGGATTTGACGTGTGGCATCTGTAGAACCATCATCGACAGCTACCACCTCGAAATCCGGAAACGTTTGTCCCCCCAGGCTAAGCAGGGTTTCTTCTAATGTATCAGCCGCGTTATAACATGGGAGTAGTACCGAAAGAGCGGGTATCATAGACATATCAGTTTGATTGTAGTTTAAACCGCCCGAATATATCTATTCCCCTGCCAGATAAGGAATTTCCGCCAGGAAACGAGCAAGCGCTGTCGCAACCGCCGCAGGTTGTTCCAACATGACCATATGTCCCGCTTGCGGAATTATCTCCAGATGTGCACCTGGAATTTCCCCGGCAATATGCTGCGAATAGCGCGGAGGCGTCATTTTATCTTCTCCCCCGCAGACCAACAAGGTAGGCTTGCGGATTTGTTTCAATTGATCGACAACATCGAACGTATCACAAGCCAGGAAATCTCCATAGAGTACACTGGGTCTGGTCTCCGCCAGGCGTTTGGTCGCTATTTCCACCAATTGGGCATCTGTAGAAGGACTGAAGGACTCTTCGATAATGAAATCAATGGCTTTGGTAAAGGTTGTTGGGCTGGAAGTGCTCATCAGGAGCTCGGGATCAACGCGCAACCGGGATCCGCTGGCGACCAGTCCTAATCCAAGGACATGCTCGGGGTAGTGGATTCCCAGCCCCATGGCAATGGCGCCCCCCATCGAATGACCCACGAATACTGCTCGGTTCAGGCTCATCGCCCCCAGCCACTCGAGCACTGTACCTACATATGCACCTATTGATTGATGCCCTTGTCCTGCTGATTTACCGTGTCCGGGTAAATCAAGAGCAAAAATTCTGTATCCGGGTAACCGCCGTAACTCCAGAGGCCAATAGAGGTGGTTTCCTCCTGCCCCATGGATTAATACTACTGGCAGTGATTCGAGCTCCCCTCCTTGAAAAGCATAATAGTATAAACCGGAGGCAACAGGCATGAATTGTTTTATCTAATGGGGCTTATTATTTTGACCAGCTTTGGCAGGCTCAGGTGTGTTGGTCCGAATGGAAAGTGGACCAGTAGTTACCCTCTTTCGCAGGCGATCAATCGCTTCCTCTGTAAGGGGGATCACAACCTGGATGCGCGTGCCCTTCCCCTCCGCCGACTCCATGTGCAATATACCATTTACAAGTTCGGCGCGCTCGCGTATATTTACCAGACCCAGGCTGCCGCGCTGGTTGTATGAGGTATTAACTGCCTCTAGATTGAAACCGACACCATCATCTTGAATCTCAAGCAAAGCCAGATCGCTATCGAGAGGTTTCAGGCGTATCCAGATGTGCTCAGCCTCGGCGTACTTACGGGCATTATTGACGGCTTCCTCGGCAATATAAAATACTACAGCTTGCTTGTTAATCTCCAGCCTCGGTGCGATTTTAGAGTCTGCGTCGATGATCACATTCTGCTTATAAGTCTCGCGCATCTTATCCGCCATGGTCTCTAAAGCCGCCAATAATCCTTGAGATTCAAGCACGAGGGGACGCAGCGTAAACAACATATGGCGGATTTCTTTAGTCGTGTTGCGCGCCAGCTCCTCAACCTTGAAGAGCTCCTCTCCAGCCGTATTTATATCTTTTTCCATCATCCGGCGAGCGAAGTTTACCCGCATGGCAATTGCAGCGACCGATTGGGTAGGTCCATCATGTAAATCGCGCGCCAGTTTCTTACGCGCTTCTTCCTGGATCTCCATCATGCGTTCCTGTTCCTGTTTGAGATCGCTATATAAACGGGCATTCTGTATGGCGATCACTGCCTGCTGGCAGATCACTTCCAGGATCTCTCGCCGGTTTGGGGTAAAGAAATCGAAATCAGGGTGAGCAAACAACAGAACCCCATAGGTTTCTAGCCCCACGCGCAACGGGATACCATACGCCACCTTACAGGTTCGCAGCGCAATAACGCGACCAAGCTCTGGATCCTTGCTTAGCGCATGTGAGATCACCGGCTCGCCTTCCTCAATCACCCGCTTGACCAAACCCTCAGCGCCGGGAAATATGGTGCGCGAATCAGCCGGGGTGAACCGCCGGGCAGAGCCTACCATCAGCTCGGTTTGCCCCCGTTCTTTGGCGGCAAACAGCAGCACAGCGCTGACGAGGCTGGCCGCCGGCTGCTCGGGTGTGCCTAACACACTCGTGCTTAAATCCAAGACGTTGTCAAGTACGCGTTTGTAGTTAAGGGAGGCTGTAAGCGAATAAATCAGGTTATAAATAGCATTTAAGCGATGTCTTTCACTTTCCTTGGCTCTTTCAGCTTCTCGAATAGCCGTCAGTTGTAACCTCTGTACCAGACTCCCGGTCCCCCAGATTTTATAACCAAGCAACCCAACCACCACTCCCACTAGAAGGGCAACCAACCCAATCAGGAGAATCAAGGTTAAATATGCCGACCCGTTGCTAACCTGTAAATTCGAGGTAGTCATAGGGACTGTATAAACATCTATTAAATTCCCAACACCCATAACATTATCATAACCCAAAACCGGCTACATGCAAAGCGTGAAGGGGTATCTATATAGATGTTTTATGATTATCCTAACAAAGGTGATAGGCAACCATTGCCAAACCACCGTTTACTTTAACAAAGCTACCAATAATGGACGCGCGGCCTGCACCGCCCGCGACCGGTGGCTGAGGCGATTCTTTTCTTCCATGGTCAGTTCAGCCATGGTTTTCCCCAGTTCAGGGATAAGGAAGATGGGGTCATAGCCAAAACCAGCCCGCCCACGTTCGGTAGGGATAATTTCCCCCCGGCATACCCCTTCGGTTAACTGTACATCACCCGCAGGGGTAGCCAGAGCGACCGTACAACGAAAACGCGCTGACCATGGTTGTGAGCGCCCTTTAAGTTTATCAAGAAGATAGGATCGCCGATCCGCGTCGGTCGCTTTCGGCAGAGGAGAAAAGCGCGCTGAATGGAGTCCAGGCATGCCGTTTAAAGCGTCTACTTCCAGGCCCGAATCATCTGCCAGGGTAAGTAAACCCGAGAGGCGCGCAAAAGCCAAAGCCTTCCGACTCGCGTTCTCGGCATACGTAGCGCCATCCTCCTCGACTTCCAGGGAAATTATCAAATCGTCTGGGGTCACCAGGGTGATTCCAAGGTCGTCGAGAAGGGCATGGATTTCACGCAGTTTGCCTGGGTTGGAGCTAGCTATCAATAATTTCTTTCTAAGGTCCATTCTACTATCCGCATTGAGCCAATTTCGTATATATGGGGTATATTGCAATTTTACCCCAACCTATAGGCCTTATTATAGTCAAAATATGTAATATTAGGTCGAACAAACCTGCCTTGCTTGACTATTGATTCATATTATGTTATAATAATGGCGCGTTTATAAAATTTTATTTGCGAAATCCCTAGTGCGCTTTGTCTACCCCTCACTCTCCTTTCCGGCTGAACGTTGGTTTTATTATTCATCAGAATATCGGCTTCAGCCGGGAATTTCTTTTTGATATCCCGCAAGTCCACTTACCACCCGATCTCGACCTAAAAGATCTTACTGGGGTGGTGCGGATCACCCGCACTCCCCAGGGTTTGCCTATTCAGGTCAAGATGCACGCTACAGTGAATTCACAGTGCGTGCGTTGTCTCGCTGAATTCCAACAGCCTCTTGACATTGACTTTACCGAAATGTACGCCTTCTCCCAAAAATCTGTTACGGATGCAGAGTTGCTTGTACCCGAAGATGGTCAGATCGACCTGGGAGAATTAGTGCGCGAGTATATGCTCATCGAAGTACCTATCAATCCATTATGTACCCCAAATTGTAAAGGTCTTTGTCCAGTTTGTGGTGAAAATCTTAACATAAGCAATTGCGATCACCGCGCAGACGAAGTCGACCCTCGCCTGGCTGTGTTGAAGTCTTTGCTAGAGAAAAAAGAGTAGATCCTCTTAAGCCTGTAAACTTTTTCGGTGCCATTCATGCAAGCCTATCCTACAGGAGGGTATTCATGGCATATCCGGCTAAGCAGGTCCAAAATTCCGAAATCCTGATCACTCTGCTTGAAAAAGCAGACGTTCAGGGTTATCTCACCGTTGAGGACATCACGGAAATTTATCCATGGGGGGAAGAGGATGTAGATCAATTAAACGTTCTGATCTCTTACCTCCGCCGTCAAGGTGTTGAAATTGCTGAAGATGAGGTTGAACCTAGCCTACCTTCAGAGGTCGACCTTAACCCAGTGGAATTTAATTACATTGCCAACCTGGAACAAATTGCGACAGATGACACGGTCGGGCTTTATCTAAAAGAAATGTCGCGTGTCCCCTTGCTAGGGGTCGAAGAGGAAATGAGTCTGGCGAAGAGGGTAGATCTGGGACGATATGCCCAAAAGGAACTATCCCGCCTGAATGGTCGGGCAAATAAACGACACCGCCAAGAACTGGAAGGTCTTGTCCAGGATTGCTTACTAGCCCGGGAACATCTCATAAAAGCCAATACTCGCCTGGTAGTCAGCATTGCTAAGAAATATATCGGTCGAGGTGTACCCTTCCTGGATCTAATCCAGGAAGGTAACCTGGGATTGATGAAATCCATTGAAAAGTATGATTACCGGCGCGGCTTTCGCTTTTCGACCTACGCTACCTGGTGGATCCGCCAGACGATCACCCGCGCCATCGCTGATCAGGGTAGAACCATCCGAGTGCCAGTGCACATGACCGATCGCATCCGCCAGATGTTTAAAGCCTCTCATGAATTGGAGCAGCAATTAGGCCGCCCGCCTACTACCGAAGAGTTGGCTGCTGATTTAGGCGTAGATTCCCGTAAAGTACATTGGATGCTCCAGGTATCCTGGTCGCCTTTATCCCTTGAAAGCCCGGTAGGCGATGACGACGACTCGGAATTCGGGATGTTCGTGGAAGATGATATCTCCCCTACCCCGGCTCAAATGGTATACGAGAACATGTTAAAAGAGAAGGTGGAAGAGGTGCTTTCGACCCTCTCGCCGCGTGAGGCGCGTATCCTGCGCTTGCGCTTTGGGTTAGACAACGATCGCCCATACACACTGGAAGAGGTCGGACAAAAGTTTGGCTTAACCCGTGAGCGCATCCGACAGATCGAAGGAAAAGCTTTACGGCGTTTACGCCACCCCCGGCGGGCAAGGTTGTTAAAAGAGTATGTCGAACCAGCCATTATCTACCAATCCCACCCACTCCTGCCCCTTGACAAATCCTGATCCGCCGTTTAGACTCATGCCAGTTTTTATTAAGAAGGCGATCAAGATGGTTAAAGACCATTCACTCCAGGTAAAGTTATCTCAAGCAATCTTCATGATGCGCATGATGGTGATGTCCTCCCGCCTCTGGGCTTGAGCAGCCTTTTTGCATGAGCAGGACCCATACTGTCTGCGATAAAAAAACATCAGGGCTGTCCAAACCAGGGCAGCCCTATTATTTTGATTTTTACCGTCGTTCTTTTAGAAATTTGCTTTTATCATATTTTGGAGGCGTTTTATGACAGACAAAATTTTAGTGGCGGTTGCCTGGCCTTATGCCAACTCAGAAATTCACGTCGGAAATATTACAGGGTCCTACCTGCCAGCCGATATCTTCGCCCGTTATCACCGCCTGGTGGGTAACCAGGTTGCGATGGTGTCGGGTTCCGATGCTCACGGAACTCCGGTAACAGTACGTGCCGACGTTGAAAACAGCAGCCCTTTGCAGGTGTATCAAAAATACCATGGCACATTCCTGGAATTGTTTCAGAAACTTGGCCTGACCTACGATCTTTTCACCAGCACCCACACGGAGAATCACTTCAAAGTTGCTCAGGATATTTTCCTGGCTCTACAGAAGAATGGTTATATTTACACCGCCCGCGATAGACAATGGTATTCTCCTACCCAGCGCCGTTTCCTGCCCGACCGGTATGTGGAAGGGGTCTGCTATATCTGTGGTTACCCCAATGCACGCGGCGACCAGTGCGACGGTTGCGGCAGCTTGCTGGATGCCACTTTGCTGATCAACCCGCGCTCTAAGATCGACGGGATGACCCCTGAGTTGCACGAAACCGAGCACATGTTCCTTGATTTGGGCAAGCTGCAGCCCATTATCGTCGGTTTCCTGCGCCAACGCGAGAGCTATTGGCGTTCAAATGTGTTGCGCCAATCCCTGGGGCAGATCCTCGCCAACGATTTACACGGCCGCGCTATCACCCGCGACCTGGATTGGGGCATTCCAGTGCCAGTGGAAGGTTGGAGCGGAAAGCGCCTGTATGTCTGGTTTGAGGCGGTGATCGGCTATTTATCCGCCACCATCGAATGGGCCAGACTCACCGGGCAGCCTGAAGCCTGGCATGATTGGTGGTACAACCCCTCTTCCCGCAGCTACTACTTCATCGGTAAAGACAACATCCCTTTCCATGCGGTGATCTGGCCTGCCCAGCTCCACGGAGTGGGAGAATGGTTTGGCAAGTTATTCGAAGAGCATGAGGGCGATTATTTAAACCTGCCCTTTGATGTGCCTGCCAACGAATTTATGAACCTGGAAGGACAAAAAATTTCCGGCAGCCGAAATTGGGCCGTCTGGGGATTGGATTCCCTTTCTCGTTATGACCCCGATCCTCTGCGCTATTACCTGACGATGAATATGCCCGAGAGTAAAGACACCGACTGGGATTGGGATGGTTTTCTGCACCGCAACAACGACGAACTGGTTGCTACCTGGGGCAACCTGGCAAATCGAGTCCTATCATTTGCTTACCGGAACTGGGATGGACGGGTACCCACTCCAGGCGAGTTACGACCTGCCGACCAGGCGATCTTAGCCACCATTGAGGCTGGTTTCAAGTCAGTGGGTGAACAACTGGGATCTGTCCATCTGCGCGCCGCCCTGATCGAGGCCATCCGGCTAGCTTCTGAGGTCAATAAATACATCGACACGGCTGCTCCCTGGTTTGAGATTAAAACTGATAAGAACGCCGCCGCCACTACCATCTACACTTCACTGCGCGCTATTGATTCACTCAAGGTGTTGTTATCACCTTTCCTACCTTTTACTAGTGAGCGCCTGCACACCTATTTAGGTTACCAGACAACCCTATTTGGTGAGCAGGGCATTGAAACATGCATCGACAACCTGGGCGATCACACTGTGTTGCGTTACTTCCCCGAGAAAGCCATGGGTCGTTGGGAGCCCAGCCAACTTCCAGCCGGACAGGTCTTACTGCAGCCGGCACCCCTCTACCGCAAGCTGGATGAAAGTATTGTTATGGAAGAACGAGCGAGGTTGGGACGTAAAACCTGATATATAAGATATGGAACTACCCCGGCACTATGATGTTGTAAAGACCCGGAAACCTCGCTGGATAGGGACAGTTTTCGGGTCTTTACATCTGGTTATCCTTTACTATCCCACCTTCCCAAAACAACTGTCGTACTTTCCCTTTTTCACCAAGCAGACGCGGCAGTAAATTTCCCAAATGATCTGGATCCCCGGTGGTTAAAAACCGAACTTCTGCCACGTCACTAGCCACAGGGGTTTGTCGACCGGCTACCTGGCTGTCGACCACGAGCATGCCTAAAACGCGAGCTACCTGGCGCGCCACAGCCGGTGCAGGATCGATGACCCTCACCTGAGGCCCAACGATTTCCTGAATTAGCGGTATGACAAACGGATAATGCGTACAGCCCAACACGACTGTGTCAAGGCCTTGTTTTAACATGGGCTGTAAGGTTTCTTCTAATATAGTGCGCGTCTCGAGGGTATCCAGGTGCCCGGCCTCGATCTGTCCCACCAGACCCGGACAGGTGCTTTGTAGTAGTACCACTCCCTGGGCAAAACGCTCAACCACCGAAGCATATAACGCCCCCTGAAAAGTGGCAGGTGTAGCTAAAACACCTACGATCCCACTATGGGTGTGGTCAGCAGCCGGCTTGACGGCTGGCTCCATCCCTACAAAAGGCACCTGCGGAAAGGTTTTTCTCAGATAATGTAACGCTGCCGCCGAGGCCGTGTTGCATGCCACCACGATGAGCCTGACCCCCTGGCTCAACAGGTAGCGCGTGATGCCTTCCGAGAAAGCGCGTACCTGTTCCAATGTGCGTGAGCCATACGGGACGTGCGCCTGATCTGCCAGGTAAATCAACGGCTGGTTGGGCATTTGCTGGCGGATCGCCCTTAAGACAGACAGCCCTCCCACCCCAGAATCGAACACCCCAATTGAGGCTAGATCTGCATTCATGTCCACTTATCAGTTCCCAATTGCTGATTCGTTTCCAATTGCTGATTCGTCTCCAATTGCTGATCGGTCTCCAATTGCTGATTAATGAACTGCAGCCTCCACAAAGGCACGGAACAAGGCGCGCATAGACGCATGCGCCTGTAATTCCTCCGGGTGCCACTGCACCGCCACGCCGAAGGGATATTCCAACAATTCAATCCCCTCCACCAGGTCATCTGGAGCATGGGCAGTAGCGCGTAGCCCATCTGCCAGCCGGCGCAAGCCCTGGTGGTGCAGGCTATTTACCTGCACTGTAGATTGTCCAATAATTTGAAACAAACGGCTGTTCGCTTCGAGCTGGACGGTATGCGCCAGGTGATCGCGCGGCAAATCTGGATAACAAGGATGCCTGATCGAATTGGGACGCTGATCGGCAATATCCTCGTATAAAGTACCGCCCAGGGCCACGTTGATCAATTGAATACCGCGGCAGATCCCCAGGAAGGGTTTACGGGTCGCTTTGATTGCCTGCAGTAGTAAGATTTCAACCCGGTCGCGATCCGGATCCACATCACCCACCATGGGGTGCGGTTGGCTCCCATAACAGCCCGGATCGACATCTCCGCCTCCGGTGAACAGGATTCCATCCAGGCGTGACAAGATATCGTCCAGGACATTTTTGGATAATCCCAGTGGGATCATCACCGGCGCTGCCCCTGCCTGTGCTAAGGCGCTCACATACTTTTCATTGACAGTCATGTTTGAGCGCCCGTTGGCATTGATGACTCTATTCAAAGTGACTCCAATTATCGGACTTGGCATTGAAACTCCAATCTATTCTGTATCCAGGATCACACCATCGAAATCAAAAAGTAAGGCTTTGATGACCCTGATACTGTTCACGGGCTACCTTTTACAAGTAACACCTGGACATCTCCTTGATACCCAGAATATACTCGCTCTAAACTCTTACCAATCTGGGGTTTAAGCAATTCCCACATAGCCGGATTATCGTTATATAGAATCTGATCTACATAAACCGCACGGACGTTTTCCTTTCTCATCCAAGCGATGAAACTCTCCGACCCCTCATCTCTGGGAATATCCATCCTCCCCAGGCCGAGATAAACCATCTTTGCCATCCATACGGGTCCGGGAGAAGCAGAGGCGACTATAGAATCAGGCGCCAGGTGCCTCGCCAGGTAGATTACTCCCTCCTCTCTTGCCCCAAAACGTTGCAAGGTTGGGCTGGGAAGGTTGCCCCGGATTACCAGACCAGCAAACAGCAGGATAAATAGAGCGGTCGCCGGAATTGCGTTAATTTCTCCCAAGCGATCACGAAAAACCAGGATCAACCAATAAGCTACCAGAAAAACGACCGCTCCGTAATAAATAGCCAACTTATTCCCCACCAGACCTGCCAGTATTACCAGCCCCAGCAGGATCGACCAGATCAAAACTTCTTTACGGTTCCGGAGATTCGCCAGGAGGGCGGTTATTCCTATCGACGCTAAAATAAATACAATATAGAAATGGAAAAGCAGGTGCCCCTCGCGATATAAGGTGATCACCATGCCGGTCAACAGGTGGGCAGGCCACAGGGCGAAGAGCAGGATAAGACCATACTTTTTTCTAATTAGCAGCTCGATCCCGCCTCGCACGGCCAGTAAGAATACCACTACCATAAAACGGATCCCGTAGGCCTGCAGGAGTATCTCCGGCAAGTGCGTGACGACTGCCACCACACGCTGGAGGTAGACATGGGGGTTGCGCAGAATAGCAGCGAAGACCGAGGAATGGTTTTCTGCCTGTGTGCCAAACACCCGACGGGCCTCTAGCCTCGCCTCTGTTATGGAGCTTATATTTCCGGGAGCATTGTATACGATTAGCTGCCCCACCTCAAAGTTTTCATAGGTCCGGTGCATGGTACCCAGGCTAAAATCACCGGTAGAAACCCCATGAAACAGGATATACCCGCCCACCAGTCCCAGGAAGGGCAGGCTGACCAGGGCAGACCGAACCCAAAGCCGCCGGGACCGGATGCTCAAAAAGAAGGTTAATCCTGCCAGGACTATGAAGGAGAACAGCCCATCGTTACGCGCCAGGGCTGCCAGGCCCATGAACAACGAGCTGAATGCCAGGTGTTTTTCCACACCTGTATGGTAGAAGCTTAATAACTGCCAAAAGCTCAAAGCAGCCAGACCTGCAAACAAGGGATCGCTGGGAAAACGCAGCATTTCAAGAGCCACCGGAGTGACGAGCACTATCCCCATCGTAACCAGGGGTGGGGCATAGCGCTCCAGCTCTTTTGCTACCCGGTATGTGCTGACCCACAGGAGTGTAAAGAGCAAGAACCTCCCCAGCTCACAGCTATAGATTAACCAATAGGGAGAATTCCGAAAGGGCAAATATGTGATGGCATAAAAAACATCAACGAGAGGGTTGCCTCCGTATTCGGGCCAGGCGCCTTTATCCAAAAGCATCCGACCACCGTTGATATAGGCCGATTCATCGAAGGGGTTAATGTCTGCCAGGTTTACCACAAAGTAAGGATAAACCAGGAACAGACTGATCAGGAAAAATATCAAGGGAAGCGGCAGGTCCTTAAACTTAAACCCACGTAGATTTTGGTTTTTTCTTAACCGGGAAACGAAAGATTGAAATGAAGATTTTAAAGCATTCATGGGCATATCAAAGAAGCGAGTGGAGCACTTCCACCAAAATTTGGGCCAGGATGATCTTAAAGATCAAAGCCACCGGATAGAGGCTGGCGTAGGACAGGGTAGGCAGGTCGGACTCAGTTTGTGTATTTGCGGCTCCCAAACCAGGTGGGTTTGTCATACAGGCGCACAGCGCTCCCATACTGGCCAGGATATTCATACGGTAAAACTTGTGCATCAAGACCACGCCAACCAGGACTGATACTACCGTGATCAAGGCCCCCGCCGCCAACAGGATGAGACCTCTTTCCTGAATGACTTGTACAAACTGCGCTCCCGCGCTCACGCCCGCTCCTGCCAGGAAAAGCATCAGCCCTAACTCGCGCGACAGGTTCCTGGCCGCGGCGGGGACATACAGGCGTAAAGCACCAATCCGTC
>Ga0153915_10002098_pt1 | contig 18304 bp, 12 predicted proteins | sample Opewatmetagenome_2_FD_107003 | JGI IMG/M metagenome (GOLD analysis project Ga0153915, IMG submission 107003) | Freshwater wetland microbial communities from Ohio, USA - Open water 3 Core 3 Depth 3 metaG | ecosystem: Environmental > Aquatic > Freshwater > Wetlands | place: USA: Ohio, Lake Erie...
AGAAGTGCCCCCTCGACGCTGTGCAAAGCGATGATTTACTGAAGTGCGTGACGAAATCAGGAAAACAGGGTCTTGAAAATTGCCGGCATACCTTTGAAAAGCTGACAGAATCTTTGCCCGGCGTGATTCCCTCAAAGATTATCCAAATTTTGATAGAGAGCGGCTACAGGGATTATTTGCAGGAGAGATTTACTGACGCGGCATCGAGGGAAGACGATCTGGAACAACTGTCGAATTTCTCTTTTAAGTTCAATTCATTGGAAGAATTTATTGGTGAAATGTCGTTGATGACGAATATGGCCGAAGCGGATGAGGCAGAAATGGATGAAATGAACGGCAATAAAGTCATTCTCAGTACAATCCATCAGGCAAAGGGGCTTGAATGGTCTGTCGTTTTAATGATCTGGTGTTCAGACGGAATGATGCCGTTGGCGCGTGCCTTGAAGGATCCGGACGGCGAAGAAGAAGAACGGAGACTCTTCTATGTAGCCACAACCAGGGCGAAAGATCAGCTTTACCTCTGTTACCCTTTAATTAGCTACGCGAGGGGTCTGGGTAATGTCAACCAGAGCCCCTCCAGGTTTATCAGGGAACTTGCCCCATCAGCGGGATATGGGAAACCTTGCCCATATGACCAGTGGATTATTGATGAAACTGTCAGATATTATTAAATCCATCGGTCCAGCTTTGATTTCGCGTCATATTCTTCTTTGAGGGCGATTTGTGTGGCTTCCGCGATATCTTCCACTCTCTTAACCCAATCTTCGAACTTTATATCGACACCGAATATACCGACCATTTCATCATTATCATCAACAAGGGGTGAAGAAACAGTTATGCATAGAGCCCCCGTCATCTTTGATATATAGAAATTGGTCACATACATTTTGCCGGTCTGCAAGGGTTTAATGAACCACTCCCTGTCTGACTGGTCTGTGCCGACGCCGTAGTTTTCATATTTCGCCCTGTCGGCAATATTGGTGATGTTCTTCGTTGTCTTTTTCCCATTCATATCAACAACATAGGCAAACTGTATAGATGGGTTCTCTTCGATGGTCTGCTGCATTATCGGTTCCTGAAGCTCCGGTTTCATTGTCTTCATTACAGGATGCTCAATTACCTGTTTGACAACATTCATTGCAGCCTGCGTCGCCATATACTTGATTTTTTCCAGATCGGACATAAAAAGTTCCGGTAGATACTTACGCACCATCTTCTCCAGCTCTTCATGAGATATACCGGTTACCCTGCCGGCGTCGTACTGCTCTGTAACCCATTTGTGGATTTTGGAAACGCCGGGATGTCTTTTATCGATTATCGCTTTGCCCTTTGCGCTGAGACGTGTATTGATCCAGTGAGCGATGCCGGCTTTCCCTGATTTATCGGTGATCATGGTTACAATGGGTCTCTTCAATATTTTCGTTGTGTCAAAGATATTGTAGATTTCTTCGTTCTTTATGAGACCGTCGGCATGGATACCGGCTCTGGTGATATTAAACTCTGCACCGACAAAGGGGTAGTTGAGAGGAATTTTTACACCAATTTCCTGTTCAAAATATTCGGCAATGTCGGTAATCACCGTAGTGTCGATGCCATTATTTGTTCCCCGCAATCCAATATACTCAATGATAAGGCCTTCTATCGGGGCGTTGCCTGTCCGTTCTCCCAGTCCCAACAAAGTTCCGTTTGCTCCACTGCATCCATAAAGCCAGGCTGTTGTAGCATTAATCAGAGCCTTGTGAAAATCGTTGTGGCCATGCCACTCAAGCAGATGGCCTGGAACACCGCCCTCATCGATAAAAGCCCTGACCAATTTATCAACACTCCTGGGCAGTGACGCGCCCGGGTAGGTCACGCCATAGCCCATGGTATCGCAAAGCCTGATCTTGATGTCGATGCCGCTTTCTTCACGCAGTTTCATGAGTTCAATGGCAAAGGGGATGCAAAAACCATAAATCTCTGCTCTCGTAATATCTTCGAAGTGACACCTCGGAACAATACCTTCATCAAGTATTGCTTTTACTATGCCGAGGTAATCATCGAATGCCTTTTTTCGTGTCACATTCAGCTTGAGAAAAATATGATAATCAGAAACAGACGCTAATATACCCGTTTCCTTCAATCCCATTTCCTTCACCAGTTTGATATCGTCTTTCTGAGCCCGTATCCAGCCGGTAATCTCCGGGTATTTAAAACCCAGTTCAAGACATTTGGCTACGGCATCCCTGTCTTTTTTACTGTAGAGGAAGAATTCTGACTGTCTGATTACTCCATTTTCACCGCCAAGCCTGCTCATCAAAGCATAGAGATCGACAATCTGTTTCACTGTATAGGGAGGCATTGCCTGCTGACCGTCTCTGAACGTTGTATCGGTAATAAATATATCCTCCGCAGGATTTATTGGAATGATTTTATGATCGAAGTCAATCCTGCTTACCTCATCGTAGGGGAAAACGCTTTTCTGTAGATTGGGCTCCACCACATCCTTGAGCTCAAGCTTCCAGAATTTGGTATGTTCGTGGTCAAGAACTCTTTTTTCTTTATTCCATCGTGCCATAATGATCACTCCAATTTTATTGTCAAAAAAAGAGGGCACCCTGAAACCGGCGGTGCCCTCTTTGGTTATATGCCGCAGGTTTCAGTCTACCGGTAAATTTGCCTTCTGCTGTGGTAAATAGGGTTTTGTTGCACCTGCATTCTGTCTTGTCATCTTAATTGTATCCAGCTTGTATTCCCTTCTTGGGATAGTGAGCTTTTGTCCCGGATAGATCATATTTGGGTCCTTGATACAGAGATTCATCCTTTAGGCAAAGTAATAAATGTAAGGCTACTTTGTCAATAGAAAAATGTCGAGAAAAATTAGACTATTTTTAGGGAAAGTTCCATCAACTGTTCAATGCTTACTTCCGATGGAGCATCCGTCAGAAGACATGTCGCCTTCTGTGTTTTGGGGAAGGCAATGACGTCTCTAATGGAATCAACACCGGCCATTATCATAACCAGCCTGTCAAAGCCGATGGCGATACCTCCATGCGGGGGAGTTCCGTACTCTAACGCGTCAAGCAGGAAGCCAAACTTCGTTCTGGCTTCCTGTTCCTCAAGTCCAAGAGCACTAAATATCATGCTTTGGATATTCTGCCTGTGTATGCGTATACTTCCTCCACCTATCTCCGTGCCATTTAAAACGATGTCATAAGCCCTGGCCCTTATTTTACCGGGATCATTGGACAGAAAGGCTATATCTTCCATGACGGGAGACGTAAAAGGATGGTGCTTTGAGACCAGTCTTTTTTCGGCATCACTGTATTCGAATAAGGGAAATTCATTTACCCAGGTAAAAGAAAAAAGCTCTGTATCTATAAGGTTCAATTTTTTTGCCAAATGAATCCTGAGATTTCCCAGGGCATCATGCACAATAGAGGGGGTATCTGCAAGAAAAACGATCACATCTCCCTCCTTTGCATCCATTTTCTGGTTAATCTCTTTAACTTCTGCAGGCTTAAGAAATTTAAAAATCGGTGACGTCCATCCTTCAGGATTTACTCTGGCCCAGGCAAGGCCCTTGGCGCCATATGTACCGACGAAGTCAGTCAGACCGTCAAGATCTTTTCTCGTCAGACGCTTTCCGTCATCAATTTTTATAGCCTTCACAATTCCGCCGGTTAATGCAGCCTCCTGAAAGACCTTGAGATCCGACTCCCGGACGATGTCTGTGATATCCCTTAATTGAAGACCGAAGCGCGTATCGGGGTTGTCCCTGCCATAAAGTTCCATGGCATCCTTGTAGGATATTTTAGGAAAAGGAACTGTCAATTCTTTATTCAGACACGTTTTGAATAGATCGGCGATAAGTCCTTCTGTTATTCTATAAATATCATCCTCTGTAATAAAGGACATTTCCACATCGATCTGCGTGAATTCCGGCTGCCTGTCTGCCCTCAGATCCTCATCACGAAAACATCTCACGATCTGGTAGTATCTGTCGAAACCGGATACCATCAACAACTGCTTGAAAAGCTGGGGTGATTGGGGAAGGGCATAGAACATGCCCTGATTAATACGGCTCGGGACAAGATAATCGCGTGCACCTTCGGGGGTGCTCTTTGTCAGGAAGGGTGTTTCTACCTCAATAAAACCATTTTTTTGAAAGTAGTGACGTGCTTCGGCGGCGATCCTGTTTCTCAGAATAAGGTTTTTCTGGATTTCAGGCCGTCTCAGATCGAGGTATCGGTACTTAAGGCGAACATTTTCCGATACGTCCATATCCTCATTCAGCATAAAGGGCGGAGTTTTTGACTCGTTGAAGATTTCCAGCTCTTCAACCATAATTTCTATTTCGCCACTGGGCAAATCAGGATTTACCATTCCCTCAGGTCTTCTTCGCACCCTGCCTCGTACGGCCAGAACAAATTCGCTTCTGATTTTATGCGCCTCTTTATGGCTCTCCAGATTGATATCCGGGTTAAATACGATTTGTACAAGTCCCTCACGATCCCTGAGATCAACAAAGATCACACCTCCATGATCTCTCCTTCTGTGTACCCATCCCATAAGGATTACTTCGAGACCAACATGGGACGCTTTAAGATCACCGCAATAATAAGTTCTTTTCTTCGTTATTAAAAAATCGGACAAAATATTATCTTCCTTTCACAATGTTCAAAATGGTATCCTCCAGGGTATCAAGATCAATGCTTTCCTGTTTTGCGTTGTGCATATTCCTCAATTCAGCCTTATTTGCCATAATCTCTTGCTCACCCAGGATGAGCGTGTAGCGGCAATGGAGCTTGTCCGCTCTTTTCATCTGACTCTTAAGACTTTTTCCTGCATAATCTATTTCTGTTTGCACACCCTGAATACGAAGGCGGTTGCTTATCTTAAAGGCTAATTTCTGTGCTTCATTACCCAGAGCAGCAATAAAGAGATGAGGATGTACAAGAAAATCCGCATATTTTAACGGTGAAAGGGAGATCAGGCGTTCACATCCTATGGCAAATCCGATTCCGGGGACATCCGGTCCTCCAAGGTCTTTTACAAGTCCGTCGTAGCGGCCTCCACCAACGACGGCATTCTGAGCTCCAAGATGTTCTGTCACCACTTCAAATGTTGTTTTCGCATAGTAATCCAGGCCGCGCACCATCTTCGTGTTTATTTCATAAGGGATGAAGAATGTATCCAGGGCCTCCTTTACTTTTGTGAAGTGATCCTCGCATGACTGACAGAGGAAGGTAAGCAGTCTTGGTGCGCCCTCAATAATTTCAGCGCAACCAATATCTTTGCAATCAAAAATCCTCAGAGGATTTGTTCTGATGCGACGCCGGCAATCTTCACAAAGGCCGGCTTCTTTGCCCCGTAAAAAGTCTGTTAATGCCTTTTTGAAGGCAGGGCGGCACGCGGTGCATCCGAGGGAATTAATCTGCAGCTTCAATTGAGAAAGCTTGACGCGCTCCAGAAACTGGATGAGCATAATAATTATCTCCGCATCCGTCCGGGGATCTTCGAGACCAATGAGCTCGACGTTAATCTGGTGAAATTGTCTGTAGCGACCTTTTTGCGGCCTTTCCCGTCTGAACATGGGGCCAATGGTAAAAAGTTTTGCCACCGGATCAGTGGCGTGCATGGCGTGTTCCAAATATGAACGTACGATGGAGGCCGTTGCCTCGGGACGGAGAGTCAGGTATTCGTCTCCCCGGTCTGAAAATGTATACATTTCCTTTTCTACGATATCGGTAGCTTCGCCAATACTTCTACGGAAAAGATCTGTCTTCTCGAGGATGGGGACCCTTATTTCCCGGAAACCGAAGGCGGTGAATATTTCCCGTGCGATACCTTCAATGTATTGCCATTTCCCCGTTTCCTGGGGAAGGATATCTTTAAATCCCTTAACTGCAGTGATAATATCCATAGAGGTTAAGTAATATCCTGACCGTTGTTAAATAAATAATTTTACAGCATTTATAATAGTTTTAAAAGGAAATGATCGATACCATACAAAACTTGGAAGTGCAATAAAAATTTCTGTTTTTAAATAAACACGAGTTGCGTATAATCTATACTTAAGAGGTTCTCTTTATAAGAATTATTTGAATGTAGTGTACGTGATATTTGTACCATCGGTCGTTATATTGATAGCGCCGTTGATATCAGTCCTAAGAATTCTTGTGCCAAGCCTCGAGAATCTTTCTAAAACATCAGGGTGGGGATCATTAAAAACATTGTCAGAACCACAGCTTACTATGGCATATTCCGGGTCCACTTTATGCAGAAACGTCAATGTGCTGGAAGTGAATCCTCCGTGGTGAGGAACAAGCATGATCTGGCTTTTGATATCTTGGCCGGATTTGACAAGGCGAGCCTCTGATGGTTCCGATATATCTCCTGGGAAGAGGAAACTTACCTTCCCGTATGATAATTTTATGACAAGGGAATCATTATTCGTCCTGTCAAACTTCCGGGGAAGGTTATTCTTCAAATCAATGGGATTAACAGGATTAAAGACACTCAGCGTAGTTCCATTAATTAAGGTAACGCCTGATTTTTCTGATACCAGCCTGTGAGTTATATTCTTTTCTCTCATAATTTTCATAAAATCTTCGTAAGTTTCAAGGTCTCCCTTTTCACCGTTAGTCCAGACTTCTTTCACATCAAAGTTTGACAAAATAGTGATCAGCCCGTTGAGATGATCGGGATGGGGATGAGAAAGGACGACAATATCGATATTTCTTATCTTTTCATGCCAGAGGAAGGGGGCGACAACATATTTTCCGATGTCAAATATGTTGTCATAACTCCCGCCGCCGTCGAGTAAAATTTTCTTGCCGCCAGGTAATGCAATCAGGGTGGAACTCCCCTGACCCACATCGATGAACGTAACTCTCATTTTATCATTGTGAATATCACGGGCATATAAATAGATTGTATCCATAATGAAAAATACTGCCAGAACCGCGAATGATATGCGGTACCATTTTTGACTGATGCTGCTTTTTCTTTCAGTATGATCGACTTCCTTATGTCGCCAAAAATCAAAGAGCTTCACGGAAACAATGAGGAGAAGATAATAAGCCCCAATTTCTAACAATGTGGGTGTATTTACAAAAAAGGATGAACCGGGAAGAGAAGCAAAAAAATCAACAATAGAAATGGAAATTCGAACGAGAAAGGATGAGATGTTTAAAAATACTAAGGCAAGTGCGTCTGATATTGGAAGAACGAGAATGATGGCCATACAGACAGGAATGGCTATAATGCCCATTATGGGGACAACGATCAAATTTGACAGGAGGACTATCGTTGATATCCTATTGAAATAAAAAACAATGAAAGGAAGCGTTCCAAGGGTCGCTGCAAGTGATACGACAATAAAAATAAAGATATTAGTAAAAATCTTTTTTATCCACTCTCTCTGTTTGGACATTTCTTCAGGGTTGCCTTTCGCAAAAATCACAGTAAAACTCGGCGTGATGAAAAGAATGGCCCATACAGCCACAAATGAAAGCTGAAAAGAAACATCGTAGAGAGAGTGGGGAGAGATAATAAGGATGATCAACGCCGCCAGAGCTAAAGTATTATAAAGGTCTCTGTCCTTGCCAAGAATGATGGCTATCATAAAGGTTACCGCCATGATGGAGGCTCGAACCACAGAGATTCCCAAACCGGCAATAAAGGTATAAATAATTACCGGTATGATTCCAAAAATTGTGGATATTGTAACGATATTGAACCTCAAAAGAAGATATGTAGATGTTTTCATGATTAATCTGATGGTAAAAAATGAAAGGAACGCAATGATACCTATATTAAATCCGGATATCGCGATGATATGGGTCGTTCCTGTTTTATTGAACTTTTCCATAACTTCTTTTGGAATTTCACCCTGATTTCCCAAAATCATTGCTTGTATAATCTCTCTCTCAGGTGATAGAGAATTATCTTCAATGAATTTTTTTATTTTTCTTCTCAATAGTTCCAGTTGTGTTTGGAAAAGATTTCCCTGATTTTCTCTAAGAATAACAATACCGGAGGGATCCTTAATAAAACCGCGCACAATGACCCCTCTATATCTCAGGTATTTTTCATAATCAAAGCCGCCGGGATTATGGAAACTATGAGGTACTCTTAACCTGGTTGTAAATCGTATAAAATCCCCGTAATTAATTTCTCGGTTGATAGCTACAGAAAGCAATACACGCCCCTCGACAGGAACATTCGTATTGCTTTTAATAAGCCTGCGTGCGGTAACAATAAGTTCTGTGCGATCGGACGATTTACGGGGGTTTTCCGATACAATCCCTTCCATAGTAATCTTGTCTTTGCTTATGTAATTAACAATGTGTGTTGGTCCGGGGTCTTGATAGAGAGTGAGGTTAATATTCAGAATACCAAGGATAAGGAAAGATAGAATTGTAAGTATGGCAATCAGTTTGTCTGCATGTTTGATTGATGCTATCAGGAGCAGTATTAAGATAATGAGAAGAGATACAAGTAGTGGCTGGTCAGAGACTCGATAAAAATTACCAATCGTTATTCCCAGCATGAAGGCAACGATAAGAGGAATTAATGGTCTCTGCATATCGTAGTGTAATTTATTATCTGGAATTTTTGATATAAAATAGATCTACGTGCTTTTTACACAGGTATCCTATATATGTCGAGTTATTTAAAGGTTAATCAAAAAAAAAGTAAATATGTTAGAATAAATTATCGTTTTATTATAACATAACCGCAATTATAGAAACTGTAAACATTATGCAGATACTTATCAGTTCCAGGAAGAGATATAATGCACAATGAATGATGAGCTCGCACAAGAAAGAATCATGGATAAAAGAATTCGATGGTTAATTCTATCGAGGGTAGCAATTGTCACCCTTCTTTTTAGCTTTGCAATATTTATCAAAGTTCAAAAAACAGACCTCTTTCCTGAGATATCGTTCACTCCACTGTATGTCATTTTTGCGGTTACATTCGCCCTCTCAATACTTTATCTATTTGTTTTAAAATTCATTAAAAACCTTAAATTAAACATTTACATCCAGTCTTTATCCGATGTGGTTTTGGTAACAGGACTTGTATATGTAACTGGCGGCATTAGCAGTATATATTCTGTCCTTTACCCTTTGGTTATCATATATACAGTTTTGTTTTTAGAAAAAAGAGGGGGATTAATCATCGCCTCCGCTTCAAGCATTCTCTATGGTCTGTTGGTTGATTTAGAATATTACCGCATTATCCATCCCATGTATTCTAAAACAATTTATGATTACGATTCAGGAGCGGGATATGTGTTTTCACAAATCTCCATCCACATGCTGTCTTTTTATATAATTGTTTTTCTTGCAAGCTTTGTCGTTGAACAGGAAAAAAAGGCAAGGATGCTGCTCGCTGCGAAGGAAACCGCCTTTGATCAGCTTGACTTATTACACAAAAGTATAATTGAATCAGTCGATACGGGTATTATGACCATCAATCTCCAAGGCATGATAAAATCTTTTAATAGAGCAGCGGAGGAGATTTCAGGATTCAGCTTTGCTGAGGTAGAAAATAGAAATATTGTAGATATATTTTCTGATTTTAGCAAGATACGAGAAAACGTTAAAAAAGAGGATAATAAAAGTTCTAAAAGAAGCAGATATAATATGGAATTTACCGGCAGAGATAATAAGAGACTTATTTTGGGTTGTTCTGTATCAAGCCTTAAGGATAATAAAGGGAAAAGGATAGGGGATATTGCAATCTTTCAAGATCTGACATCCATTATAAAGATGGAAAAGGCTCTCGAAAAAAGTCGCAGACTGGCCATTATTGGTGAAATGGCTGCAGGTCTTGCCCACGAGATGAGAAATCCTCTGGCATCCCTTGGTGGATCAATTCAAATCTTAAGAAAGGATCTCAATTTAAATGCGGTAGATGATCGGCTTATGCAAATTATACTCAGAGGGAAGGAACAACTTGATAATATTATAAAGGATTTTCTTTTGCTCGCAAGACCGGTACCGGGCAAGAAAGAAACAATCATTATTAAAGAAATTATAGAAGATATTATCGAATCCATAAAATTAGTACCCGACTGGAATGATGATATTGAGGTTTCGCTCTTACTATCTGATAATGTAAGTATACAAGCAAACAGGACAGAAATGAGGGAAGTTTTATGGAACCTTACGTTAAATGCCATTCAAGCTATGAATGATGGCGGCGTTCTGTCCATTGAAACGAAAAATATTTTATCCAGCGATGCTGCGAGTGAATATCTTGAGATAAAGGTGAGTGACACTGGTTATGGAATAGATGAAAAAAATTTGGATATGATATTTGAACCTTTTTTCACAACCAAAGACACAGGAACGGGTCTTGGTCTTGCCATTGTGAACCGAATCGTAGAAGGATATGGTGGTACTATCAGGATTGAAAATAATAGTGAAAGAGGTATAATATGCATAGTTTCTTTTCCCTTTCATAAATAACGGTGTTGATGTAGTAAATTAAATTAATCTCATTGTAAAAGGCGAATAGAATGGCAAAGATTCTTGTAGTTGATGATGATCAGGGGATTCGGGATTTTCTTGAGATCATGTTGAGCAGAGAAGGATATGAGGTAACGTGTGCCGCTGATGCAAATAAAGCTCTGAGCCGTTGTAAAAAGGAAAAATTTGACCTCATACTTACCGATTTAAAGATGCCTAAGGTCGACGGCATTGAATTTTTAAAAGAAGTGAAGGATGTCTGTCAGGAAACGATGGTGATCTTGATGACGGCATATGCATCTCCTGAAACTGCCGTGTCCGCCATGAAAGAAGGAGCCTATGACTATGTCGAAAAGGGCTTTGATTTGGAAGATATCAAAACCATTATTAGCAGTGCTCTTGAAAAAAAAGGCGTGAAGAGAGACGATGCGTTATTTATCAAAGAGGTGGAGGACGCCGTATCCTTTGGAAATATGATCGGGAAGAGTAAGGTAATGGTAAAAGTTTACTCGATCATTAAAAAAGTGGCGGAAACACCTACAAACGTTCTCATCCTCGGTGAGAGCGGCACGGGAAAAGAGCTTGTTGCCAAAGCCATCCATGAAAACAGCCCCAGAAAGAACATGCAATTTGTTGTGATTAATTGTGGGGGCGTTCCGGAAAGTCTGTTAGAGAGCGAATTATTCGGTCATATGAAAGGCGCCTTTACCGGTGCGTACGCTGATAAACCAGGACTTTTTGAGGTTGCGCGAGGAGGAACAATATTTTTGGATGAAATAGGCGACTTACCGTCACTTCTTCAAGTAAAACTTCTTAGAGTTGTCCAGGAAAAAACATTCAGAAGGGTAGGTGGGGCAGAGGATAAAAAGGTAGATGCGAGAATTATCTCGGCGACAAACAAGAATCTGGAAGAAAAAGTCAAGGATGGTTCTTTCCGCGAGGACTTATATTTTCGCCTTAATGTCATTCCCATACATATCCCACCGCTGAGAGAACGGAAAGAAGATATACCTGTCTTAACCAACTATTTTATTGAAAAATATTCAAAGGCATTTGGGAAAGAAGTTAAAAAAATTTCTTCTTATGCCCTCGAACTTTTAATGAGATACCCATTTCCCGGAAATGTAAGAGAACTTGAAAATATCATTGAACGCAGTGTGGCTCTTGAGACTTCTAATATCGTGTTGCCGGAGAATCTTTTTCTCGCAGGAAACATGCAAGAGATAAATAGATTTACTGATGCTGATATACCTGAAGATGGTGTTGACTTGAATGAAGAATTAGCGAAGTATGAAAAGCATTTAATAGAAAAAGCGTTAAAGAAAGCGAAAGGATCAAAGACAAAGGCCGCTGAGATACTCCAGGTAAGCTTTGACTCATTGCGTTACAGGATCGAAAAACTTGGCATAAGCTTAGATTAATAAGAATTTTTTCTTGACATAGTTGAGGTTTGGTTTTATAAATCACACGCACGAAAAACGTGTGAGGATAGTAAGATATATAATGGACATGATACGCACACAGCTAGAAAGATTTTTTGATTATTTTTACTTTTTTAGTGTGGTCTGTCTGCTGTGCTCATGACCTGAAACAGTAAATAGAGCCGTAGGCGGACCGTATAACTGCCAGCGGCTTTTTTGTAAAGGGCCGTGGATTTTCCAAGGCCTTTTTTATTTTCATAGGAGAGTGAAATGTACAAATTATGTCAAAAAATTATTTTAGCGGCTCTTGTGGTGGTACTTTGTTCCTGCAGTACTTCAGAAGTAAAACCTAAAACGATCAAAGTTGGGGCAGCAATTAATTTATCCGGTCCCGCATCTACCTGGGGGCAGTTTCATGCCAAAGGTCAACAGGATTATTTTCGTTATGTAAACGAGGTCAAAGGAGGAGTGGGAGGAAAAAAGATTGAAATGATCCTCGTTGATACTGGATATAAGGTACCGGAGGCTGAAGCTGCTGTGAGAAAATTTGCCATTCAGGATCAAGTTGATATGATTGCGACTTGGGGGGCTGGTGAGGGGTTAGCAGCGAAACCGATTGTCCAGCAATACAAGATACCTACCATTAATTACTCAACAAGCTGGGAGATCCTTGAACCACCCGTAGATTACATGTATTTACCTTTTGGAAGCTATCGGATGGATAGTTATGCGATACTCGAATATATACGAACCATCCACAAAAAGAAAGATGCGCCAAAAGTAGGCCTCTTGACATATAACAACGCCTACGGCAGGTCTATTCACCAGCCCTGCAAGGAATACGCAAAAAAAATTAATGTCAACATCGTGACAACTGAAGAGTTTCCACCGAAGACTGTGGATTTAACAACGGAATTGTTACGTTTACAGAAGAATGGTGCGGAATATGTGATAATGCAAATGCTCCCTGCGGCAATTATAACCGCGTTCAAGAGTGCGGACCGCATCAATTACAACCCCATTTTTTTAGGAACCTGGACGTCAACAGATCCTGATTTTTTCAAACTTGGTAAAGGCTTGATAAGAGATCGACTAAGCATTCAGTTTCCGGGCGGTTTGCCGACGGATAAAAGTGCTGGCATCAAGATCATGGAAGAATTGTGGCAGCGTTACAAAACAGTGGAAAAGTTTGATGCCTCCTACTGGGAGGGTGTGATCGTCGGCATGATTATGGAAAGAGCATTTATACGAGCTAATGAACAATATAAGGAAATCAACAAAGAGACAATTAACAAAGCTATGGAATCTTTCCAAAATGAAGACTTCGGTGGTCTTGTTCCCAATATTACATATACCACAAATGATCATGAAGGATCACGTAAGGCGAGAATTGTAAAAGTAGGAGAAGACGGGTCATTTACCCCACTGACAAATTTTTTTAATCCCCTGAAAGAAAAAATCACATTAAAGAAGTAACATCGGTTCTATGAAGGCATATCGGGGAAAGCCGAGTATATTTATTTCCAATAATCCGGATGAGAAGAAGGTGGCCGAGCTTGAGGTCAGGAACCTTTCGTTGAACTTTGGTGGTGTAAAAGCACTGAGTGATGTTGATATCTCTGTGCATACTGGCGAACTGGTAGCCATTATCGGACCGAATGGAGCCGGTAAGACAAGTCTGTTAAATTGCATTACGGGCTTCTATAAATCTCAAAAAGGTCAGATATTCTTTAACGGAAAGGATATAACGCATTTACCGCCCCACCACCTTGTCCGGATCGGCATTGGAAGAACTTTTCAGAATATTGAGCTTTTCCCAGGCATGACAGTCTTATCAAATTTACTTCTTGCCAGGCACAATCACTGTAAATACAGAATTTCACCAGCCTGTCTTTTTTTATCTTCAGTACGGAAAGAGGAAATACGCCACCGCCATGTCCTGGAAGAACTCATTGATTTTCTGGAAATTCAAGCAATCAGGAAAAAAAAGGTAGGATCATTGCCGTATGGTTTGATGAAAAGAGTGGAACTTGGTCGCGCTCTTGCTCTGGAGCCTGCGCTCTTGATCTTAGATGAACCTTTTGCAGGTATGAATCTGGAAGAAAAGGAAGATATGGTTCGTTTTTTGACTGAAATGAATCAGGCCTGGGGTCAGACAATGATTCTTGTAGAACATGACATGTCTATTGTGATGAGCATTTCGCAGCGAATTGTGGTTCTGAATTTTGGAGAGAAGCTAACGGAGGGCACTCCGGATGAAGTAAGAGACAATCCGGAGGTTATTAAAGCGTATCTTGGCGATACAGCAAGTGTATAAAAACAAGGTTTCGAGTGGTAAGTCATATAATGTCAGATGAAGAAATGATACCGTCTTTTACGCAATACACCTTGCCTCAGATTTTAATGAAGCAGGCGGAGAGGCTTGGAAATGAAGAGACTGCAATTCGCGAAAAGGCGTATGGTATATGGCAGAGATATAGCTGGCAGGACTACTATCAATACATGAAACATACAGCTCTTGGCCTGCATGCCATAGGTCTGAAAAGGGGAGAAAATGTAGGCATTATAACAAACAATGTTTCGGAATGGCTCTTTAGTGAAATAGGATGTCAATCGGTTGGCGGTATATCACTCAATTTATTTACCTCTTCCGTTGCGGAAGAATTATATCATTCCCTCAATCGTATTAAAGCCTCCTATGTAATCGCACAGGATCAGGAACAGGTAGATAAACTTCTTGAAGTTCGGGAGAAATTATCGCACGTTCGCCGTGTCATTTATATTGATCCGACAGGGATGCGGACATATAGAGATAATCCCTGGCTTATGAGTTTTTCCGATCTTTTGGAACTCGGAGAAAATCTTGACCGTGCAAACCCGGATATTTTTTTTGCAGAATTACAAAAAGGGAGACGTGATAATGTCGCGATAATGATTCAGACTTCCGGAACGACAGGCATATCCAAACTTGCCATGCTGTCTCACCGTAACATTACGGAAATGGCAAGCAAGTGGGTAGAAAGTTTACCCCTGGCCTCCAGAGGAAACTGGGTTTCTGTATCACCGCCTGCGTGGATAGTAGATCAAATGTGGGGCGTCGGGGTTGCATTGTTGGGCGGGATGACCATGAATTTTCCTGAGATGCCGGAGACAGTCACAGAAGACTTTCGCGAAATCGGACCATCATTTATTATCACTTCATCAAGATTCTGGGAAGATCTTGCGTCACGTATCATGGTGAAAATGGATGATGCCGGCTTTATCAAGCGCAATCTCTTTACTTTTTCCATTGAAATTGGAAAGAGGATTGTAGAGCTGCAAGCGAGGGAAAAATCTGTTCCTGGATATCTCAATTTAATTCAACGTATCTTCTCTCACATCATCTACAAGCCGTTACTTGATCGCATAGGTTGTGCCGGTTTTCAGAGCGCTTTTACAGGTGGTCATCCCATCAGTCCCGATGTGATTCATTTTTTCCGTGCGATTGGATTAAATCTTAAACAATGCTATGGCCTTACCGAAGCGGGTGGAATATTCCAGGTTCAGCCCGATGGTGAAATCAAGTTGGAATCAGTGGGGAAGCCACTGCCGAGGACTCTCGTGAAAATTGCAGATGATCAGGAAGTCCTCGTGCATAGTGATGCTAACTTTGTCGGATACTATAATGATTTTCGTGCGACAGAAGAGGCCTATCACGGCGGATGGCTAAAAACAGGTGACGCCGGATATTTAGACAAGGATGGTCATCTGGTCATCATTGGACGTAAGGGCGATATTATTAAAAAGAAAGACGGAGACGCATTTTCACCGGATTTTATAGAGACACGTCTTAAATTCAGTCCCTATATCAAAGAGGCAGTAATGTTCGGTGAGGGACGCCCTTACATAACTGCAATAGTCAATATCGATATGGGTAATGTGGGGAACTGGGCCGAAGAGCGTATGATACCGTATACAACGTATTTGGACCTTTCACAACAGACGGCGGTTGAAGAACTCATTCTCAATGAAGTAAAAAAAGTGAATATTAATTTGCCGGATCTCATGAAAATCAGAAAATTTATATTACTTTACAAACTCCTAGATGCGGATGATGAAGAATTGACGAGAACAGGAAAAGTGCGCAGGAGATTTATTTACGGCCTCTATATCAAACTCATTGAGGCGATGTATACGGGTATGAACGACGTGAAAGTCAAAACAAAAATACAGTATCGGGATGGGCAGACAGGTGAAATAGAAACAACGGTAAGAATAATTAACGTAAATTAGGCAAAGCATATGAGTTTCTTCCTCCAACTTTTAATAAATGGTTTAAGTATAGGATTTTTGTATGGCCTTTCTGCAATGGGCTTTGTCATGATTTTTAAATCCTCCAGTGTACTTAATTTTGCCCATGGGGAATTGCTTGCCTTAGGGGCTTTCTTTTTTCTTGCCATGATAACGTGGGCCCAATTGCCGATAGCAGTAGCATTTCTGGTGACACTTGCGGGTTGTTTTATCCTCGGGTTTCTCATTGAACGCTTTTTTTTGCGTCCGCTCATCGGTGAGCACCTTATCTATGTAATCATGCTTACGGTAGGACTGGCTTCCATGTTCAAAGGTATTATGCTTCTTGTGTGGGGAGGTAATTTGCATACCTACCCCGACTTCCTCCCTAAATTTCTAAGCATTCAGTGGGATGTGATCAATATACCGCCTGTCTATACAGCAGCTCTCATTATCGGCATGATATTTCTTATAATTTTCGGCATTTTCTTTAAGTATTCCTCACAGGGGATCTTTATGAGGTCTGTAGCGGATAATCAAAAAGCTGCCCTCTCCCTGGGAGTTCACGTTCAGAGAGTCTTTGCCCTCTCATGGGCTATTGCCGCGCTTGTAGCAGGTATGAGCGGCATTGTCCTGGGTGTCATAAATGGCATCAACGTCCATGATCTCAGCGCCATCGGCCTCAAGGTATTCCCAGTGGTAATCCTGGGCGGTTTGGACAGTATCGGCGGTGCTATAATAGGCGGTCTTATTATTGGAATACTTGAAACATTTACTGGCGGCTATATTTCACCATCACTCCGCGATGTCGTACCATACATCATACTTGTATTCATACTTATGGTAAAACCTTACGGACTCTTCGGTCTGAAGGAAATTGAAAGGGTTTAAGGTGGTGATGAAAAAATATCTTTTCCACCCATGTGGTAATTATCATGATAAGTACTCCCAGGAACTCACTATTTTTGAAACAGACTTCGGGAGGTTTTGGCTGTGCATAGGAATTTTCTTCCTCTTTATGGTTCTGCCTTTTATAAGCAGTCCTTATCTTCTTTATGTGCTTAACACAATCGGAATTGCATCTATCGCCGCGATCGGGCTGAATATCCTCATAGGATTTACGGGACAGATCTCTCTCGGCCATGGGGCTTTCATCGGAGTCGGGGCCTATGCTGCCGCAATACTCGCCACATCACTTGGGGTACCTTTCCTTCTCAGTATACCGCTTGCCGGATTGATTTCAGCCCTGGTGGGAATGATTTTTGGCATACCATCAGGACGTCTTAAAGGCCTGTACCTCACCATAGCGACCCTCGCGGGACAGATTATCATCGAATATGTATTAATACACTGGGAAAGTTTGACGAAAGGTACTATGGGTATCACAATTCCCAGACCCAGTATTTTGGGATTCGAGATCGTTAGCGATCAAAGATTCTTTTTTGTTATTTTCCTATGCCTTGTTAGTATGACCTGGATCGCTGCAAACATCATGCGGACAAAGTATGGGAGAGCCTTTATCGCAATTCGCGATAACGATCGTGCCGCAGAGGGCATGGGCATTCCCATATTTGGATATAAGCTCCTTTCATTTGGAATAAGCTCGTTTTATGCCGGCGTTGCCGGCGCTCTCTGGGCGTATTATATGGTCAGTATTACATCGGAGCCATTCAACCTGGTGCTTTCTGTCGAATATATCGCGATGGTAATCATCGGCGGTCTCGGGAGTATTACAGGGTCCATTTATGGCGCCGTCTTTATAATTTTTTTAAATGAGACTCTTCGCATACTGACAGACATGATGATGAACATGGGAGTTTTTACAGAAACAGGTCTGAATGTTGCACCGTTGAGGGAAATTTTCTTTGGACTTGCGATAGTCATATTTATTCTCTTTGAACCGCGTGGACTCGCGGAGGTATGGCGTATTATTCGCTCCCACTTTAGACTCTGGCCGTTCCCGTATTAAAGGTTCTTTCAATGACTGATTCTACCATACTCGTTATCAATAATATTTCCGTCGTGTATTCAGACGTTATCCAGGTACTCAAGGGAGTATCACTTACTGTCAAAAAGAAGAGCATCGTTTCGCTCTTAGGCAGCAATGGCGCGGGGAAAACAACGACACTGAAAGCCATATCTGGACTG
>Ga0153915_10002099_pt1 | contig 18303 bp, 13 predicted proteins | sample Opewatmetagenome_2_FD_107003 | JGI IMG/M metagenome (GOLD analysis project Ga0153915, IMG submission 107003) | Freshwater wetland microbial communities from Ohio, USA - Open water 3 Core 3 Depth 3 metaG | ecosystem: Environmental > Aquatic > Freshwater > Wetlands | place: USA: Ohio, Lake Erie...
AAACTCGAACCACTAAATCAGGAAAAAGTTCTGGGGGTGGATTATATAATAAAGACTCCGTACACAGAATAATTACTAACAAAGTATACACTGGTAAAATCACTTATAAAAATCAAGAATTCAAGGGATTACATCAACCAATAATAGATGACGATACTTTTAATTGTGTAAACAAACAACTTGAGATTTCCAGGAATGATAAATTTACTTCACAAATTGAGTCAGAATTGTTGTTGCTTGGGAGATTGAAGTGCGGTTATTGTGACAACAGTATGACTACTTCTTTTGTAAATAAAAAAGACGGTACTCGTGATTTTTATTATAAGTGCACTTCAAAATCAAAATTTGGAAGCTCAAATTGTGAAAGCAGAGATATACATGCTGATGAATTAGAAAATTTTATAGAGCAACTTATTATTAAGATATCTTCTTCTGAATATTTATTTAATTCTGTTTTTTCTCAATTGGGATATATCGAAAAATCAGACCTCAAAAAATATGAAGAACAAAAAGTTTCTCTAACTGCTAACATTACCAACATTTCTAAACAAATTTCAAATCTGACAAATTTTATATCTAAAACTGAGGATGTAAATATTAAAGCAACATCAGAGAAATTAAATGAACTAGAAAATCAAAAAGCATTGGTTCAGGATGAAATAAAAAAAGTTGAGAAAGAAATACTTTTAATTAAAAATACGACTTTGGAGAAAAAGGATTTACAAGAAATATTTGAAGAAATTCATAAATATTACGGAATTGCTTCAATCGAAGAACGAAAATTTATGATAAAAACTATAATCAGAGAAATCAAAATAAAATTGAGGAAAAAGGAGGATAAAGGAGAGATAGATATTTATTTTCGAGGAGATGGGCATATAAAAAAAGAATGGGCTAACAGAATTGTTAACCCAGAAAATTTAGTTTCGAGTTACTATCTCGATTGGCTCCGCGAGCAGGACTCGAACCTGCAACCCTCCGGTTAACAGCCGGATGCTCCACCATTGAGCTATCGCGGAATAAATTCTAAATCTACTCCAGGATTTATATCGAAATCGTGGAGTATCTTCCTTAAAAAAGGCTTTCAAACATATAATCTATTCTACATTTTGTCAAGCTATTTTGCCTGTAAATTCTCCCGATTTCCTGTTTAATGCAAGGGAATTTCATATATACCCTGAGGATTAATATACTTCGAAGAATTCTTTATTAAACCGACCGCCTCTATTAAATATCCTTCAAAATGAAATGGGGCGGGACTCGCGGAGCCAATGACCCCGAAGTTGTGAACTTAGTACTTCGGGGGTAGCTGTTTTTGGCCATTCTGAATTTATTCTGCCTTCTACCCGTATAGACATTTCTATCCTGCCTGAATCTTTTCCTCTCTCATTGAAGAATACAATTTTAGTGAAAGTCAATTTATTCCACAATTCTTTTGCTTTCAGAGAGTTTTTTACTGGATCCAATCCGATTAATGTTTTACTTAAATTCTTAAAAAATATTAGAGTTAATTGTCAATATCGATTATCCAATACTTTAAGTAAGGTTTGGTGATCTGATAATGTTTTTCCGCTTCATTATCTTCACCAAGTCTTTTTAGAATATTACTAAGATAATAATGAGCTTCTGCAAATTCCGGTTCTGATTCGATTACCTTCGTTAATAATTTTCGCGCACTATTTAAATCATTAAGATTATATTCAACTAATCCTGCAATTGCAAATGAATAAACAGAATCAGGAATAATATTTGAAAGAAATTCAGTTAATTTTTCGGGTTTGTCAAATTTATATGAATAATCTGCAAACAGATTCATATATACTGATGATATTGGCCCTAAAATAGCAACAGTATTTTTGGGATATGTATTTCTTATTTCAATCAGACTATTTGCGTATTCCATTAGTTTTAATTCATTATCTCTGTTCAGTAAGACGTACTTTGTTTTTTCAATTATTTTCTTATTTATATCGTCAAATTCATAATCCATTGAGCCCGCAAACGGATACATAATGGAATTCTTATCAGTTACGTGCATTGCACCAAACATATGCCCGATTTCATGAGCAAGCGTTATTGCCTCTTCAAGTGAATTCCATGAACCTAGTCCCTGCCAGAAAAATGGCTGTGCTGAAATTACCGCATCCGGTTTAAAAGGATAAGCAAGCCCTAATTCCCTTTTATCGGTCCAGTTTGTTTTAATTTTTTTATTCCGGGTAATTCCTATCCTTATCGAATACGGATTCGGATTGGATCCGCTAATAAGTTTTTCCAATGTCCTGTTAAGCGACGTATTGAAATATGAATCCCATTTTACAATATCACCAATTATTAATTGAATACCCAGCTGGTTGCAAAGTATGTCATTTGTGTATACAACACGTAGCTTCAGCAGATCGTCCCAGGAATCAGGATAAGCATCACGGTAAGATTTATCCACCCAGAGAGAAATTCTGTAAATATTTGTCGCAGGTGCCACATTATCGCTATTGCAAAGTGGTAATGATTCAAGTTTTTTTGTAAGCTCTCGGGCAACGATCATCCACGAATGTTCACAATAAAAGCGTTCACTCCCCTCTTTATCTTCTTGTACGCCTGCGGTGTCAACTGCAGAAAAACTCATTACAGGATCAGTCAAAAAACGATCGTAGAAAGCAACTTCGCTTGAAAGCCTGCTGACATTGATTCCGCTCATGGAAACCAACTGTCCGTCAACTGTATTTTGTTCAGAGTACTTTGTGACAAAGGGTATGCTGTCCCATTTGGTTTTTACCACGGCAACGATATCGCTGACAGGCAAAAGACTATCTTTAAAAAGCATATCTGCAGTTTGCCTGTGATTAACCCAGGGTACTTTTTCGGATTTCCCTTTAAATATCTTATTGGCATTGGTTACTTTGTATCCGCTTGCCTGAAGATGCAGGCACATCACCTTTGCATATGTATCATCCAGTTCTTCTTTTCCGGATGGAACTACATATACAGTTATAATATTTTTATTCTGAAAACCGTATTCTTCTTTTAATTCGATATTCTGGAATGATGAACAGCCTGCAATAAATATTGCAGTAATAGTTATCGCAAAAAGACTGACTGATTTAAGTAAATTCCGCCTCATAATATTCCTCCCGTTTAAAAATATTATTAATTAGTTGAATTGAGTTGGAATGTTTCTCTGATCTCAATACAGATCCCTTTCCCTAAAGTGATCGTTGAGTTATACTGCATTTCTTCTTTAAATAATATAATAATCCCATAATCAATTTTTGTCATTAATTTGTCAAAAAATAAAATAATTCAGATTAAAAGTTCTTTGTATAATTATGATCTTAAATTAGAACAAGTTGTCAGGAAACAGCAAAATTACTTACTCAGCCTAAGTTCCGATTTATCGGAATGTTGACCCCCGAAGTTGCGAACTTAGCTTTTGGGGGGTTACTGTTTTGGGCCATTTTGATGTTAACCGACCATCCGCCCGGATAGACATTTCCTTAATCGAAAACAATGAGAAAAACACAAAGTGTAGATTATAATGATCTTTAATGTAAAATATTATAGGAGACTAATTCATTTCTCCCTACTTCTCCCACGATAATTGTGTGAATCCCGCTTAGATCAAAATATGCCACGTGAACTATACTATCCCATTCTTCTAAAACCAGACCGATATTGGGGACATAGTATTCGTATTTGTTTAAGACCGTATAGTTTAATTTTTCAAGAAATTAATAAATCCCGAGTCTCTGATTTCTTCCAATATAATTGTTTAAGCATAATTAAATATCTCAACTTCTATATTCAACAAAAAACGGTTAGTTTTTATAATTCTAATTTATAGTAATATATTTTGTTAATAGAAATAATTATTATAAATAACATTCTACTATATTATATTTTTTTCTTAAATATTTGACATTGATTCTAAAAAAAATTTAGTTTGGTATAATTACCGGCTCAAATTGAATTGACGCCAATTGAAAATAAATTATAATAAATATTTTCACTTTTTCACGAGGGAAAAAATCTCATCCTTGCTGTCTGCAACCGACTTGCGTATCAGGATTGGCTGGTATATAAATTTACGCTGGCTTGCAATCATCGGTGTGCTTGTTGCGATTCCGGTAAATTCTGCCTTTCTGCATTTTTATTTAGCAGTCAATGAACTTCTGATTATAGTTCTTGCTATGATATTTCTGAATCTTCTTATTTATTTTTTATGGCGCCACCTGCCACTGATAAATGATATCAGAGTTCTGGCTTTGGTAGAAATTCAGATAATAATTGACCTGATAATTATATCGCTGCTGATACATTCTTCAGGTGGAATTCAAAATCCATTCGTATTTCTCTTCATTGTACCGGTAATACTTTCGGGTATTTTTTTCCCCGGGGCAATACTGCCCTATGTTAATGCCGGAATCGCCTCTTGTCTATTGACATTTATGGCATTATCTGAGTTTTCAGGGATCATACCTCAATACAATATAAAGGAAGATTTTAACTCTGTGTCTTACCTGATTACGGTAATTTCATCTTTTTATATACTTAGTTTTTCCGGTGTTTATATCATAAATAATTCTATGAAGAAATATCAGTCTCTTAAAAAAATTGTAGATGAAAAAACAGATCAGCTTGAACACGTAATCGAAGAAAGGAATAAAGCATTCCGGTTTGCAGCTCATGAACTTAAATCTCCTATGGTTGCAATCAAGAGTTCGCTTGATCTGGTGTTAAGCCTTCATTCGGAGGATATGACTCCGGATACTAAAAATATGGTTTTAAAGGCTAATAAAAGAACGGATCAAATAATCAATATGGTCAAGGAGATGATCACTATTTCACAGTACAGCCAGGGTACTCAAAAGCAGGAATTTGTCACTGTGGAATATGACGAGTGGTTAATGAACCTTGTTTTATCTTTTGTTGATAACGCACTTAAGAAGAATATCGTTCTCTCGATAGTACATCTTAACGATAATTTCCTGGTTGATCTGGATAAATCCGGACTGGAAAGTGTAGTAAGAAATCTGGTGAGCAACGCAATCCGTTATACCCCGTCAAAAGGGAAGGTATTCGTTATTTCATTCAGGAAAAAGAATTGCTTCGGGTTCAGTGTGAAGGATACCGGAATCGGAATTTCAGCAGAAGATAAAGAAAATATCTTTAGTGAATTTTACAGGAGTAAAAGGGCGAGGGAAATGGAACAGATTGGTACCGGTCTTGGTTTAAATCTTGTCAAAGAAATAGTTAAAATTAATAATGGTACAATTCGTGTTGAAAGTGAAATCGATAAGGGAAGCACCTTCACTGTTGAATTTCCTCTGACGAATGTTGAATCTCAGGAATTTGAATACCGCGTGGTAACAAAACCATATATTTTCGAATAAAATAAATTGATGAACGTGAGAAACTCTTATCATTCTTCTCATCGCTTTCGTGGACCGTCGCGGTACAAAACTTAAACCGAAGTGTAAGTCCATGACAGCCAGGGTTAATGAGGCTATCCCAATTGACACAATCATTAATTCCATAGAGCCTAGGGCTGCTTGTCTTAAACCTTTAACACTCAACTGTGTCTGAGTATGCCGCCTCCTTTGTATTCACTCAGGACGGGATGTATCGAAGACACCGCCGGGCAAAACCCTATATCTTCGAATAAAATAAATTGTTGAATAAAACAACACAACGACATTGTTTCGTTCAGGTTCATTTTTATTAATACCTTAAAATTTTGCAGTTATATTAATTTTTACTTATTTCAATTAATTTGTTTTTAATAAAATCAATGAATTATTTGACATTTATTCCAAAATAATTTTAGTTTGGTATTGTTTCTGGCATAAATGGTTAATATTGAAAATCGTTAATACGATTAAAAATGAGCACAGTAAAATTTACAGAGGAAATATCTATAAGCCAGATACTTCCGATTCCTTACATTCTCAATGATCCCCACTGTTTTTTAAATGACTGTTCGGTAAGGACGAGTCCGTCTTAAATAGTATTCTGTACTTTCGTTCTTGATGGAGGTATGGCAATGGTTATCTCAGAAGAAAATGTTGTTTTTAGCTTTAACAAGATTCTCCGGGGGAGTCTTGACGGGAATATATTATGGAAGAAGTAAAATTGACAGTCATCTATTCCTGTGATACAACACAGGGAAATTCTGATTCTCAGGGTTATTCGGAAATATTAACCTATGCATCCGGATTACCGAACGTTTCTGCCCTATGGTTCCCTTCAGATATTTCTTTAAAAGATCCTGAACAGGTTGCTAAGAAATTACAAAAGGATAATTTAAAAAGAATCGTTATTGCCGGTGACAATGCAGGGATGCATAAAAGCTTTTTTTCCAAAGCAATGGTACTTGCCGGTAATGACCCTGAGGACGTTATATTAGCAAGTTTCCTTGAATATGGAGCCAGTCATAAAAGCGCTATTGAGAGAGCAAAAGCTATCGTTGCATGTGCAGTTTATGGAGTTCCTTTTGAGAATGCCGCTGATCCCGAAGAACTTCCTTTAAATCCCAACACTCTGGTCATCGGAGGTGGAATAGCTGGTATTCAGGCTTCGCTCGAGATAGCGGCTAGCAGGAATTTGGTATATCTGGTGGAAAAATCACCTACAATCGGCGGACATATGGCAATGTTCGATAAGACATTTCCTACATTAGATTGTGCAGCATGTATTTTAACACCTAAGATGGTTGAAGTAGGGCAGAATGAATATATAAATCTTATGACTTATTCTGAAGTGCAGGAAGTAAAAGGAGTGCCGGGGAACTATACAGTAAAAATATTGAAAAAAGCCCGCAGAATTAATCTCGAAACCTGCACAGGATGCGGAACGTGCGCGGAAAAGTGTCCTCCTAAAAAACCGAGTGAATTTGATGCAAATATAACCCTGAGAAGGGCTGCTTATATCCCGTTCCCGCAAGCTGTTCCAAATAAATATTTAATTGATCCAAGTATATGTACATATGTTATAAATGGTAAATGCGGAGCATGCGTTAAACTTTGTCCGGTTCCGGGTTGTATAAATTTAGATGAAAAAGATGAAGTTGTTGAAATTAATGTCGGCAATATTATTGTTGCCACCGGTTTTAAAACATTTAATGCTACAAAATTCGCGCAATTTGGTTATGGAAAATATCCGAATGTATTAACTTCAATAGAACTTGAAAGATTGATCAATGCAGCCGGCCCTACAGGCGGAAAAATAGCCAAACGTGTTCAGGATAAAAAAGGGAATTGGGTCTTTACTCACGATTCAATTTATTCACCTAAAAACGTGGCAATCATTCATTGTATCGGCAGCAGAGATGTAAATTATAACAGATATTGTTCTAAAGTTTGCTGTATGTATTCTCTGAAACTGGCACATCTTTTAAAAGAAAAACTGCCTGATGCGGAAATAAATGAATATTATATTGATATACGTGCATACGGGAAAGGGTATGAAGAATTTTATAACCGGATTAAAAAGGAAGGTGTTAATATTGTCCGCGGAAGACCTGCTAAAGTTGAACAGTATGGTGATGAGCTTGTAGTAAGATGCGAAGATATTGAAGGAGCAAGAATAATTGAGCAGAAAGTTGATATGGTTATTCTTGCGGTTGGAACTGAACCAAGGACTGATTCAGCAAAGATTGCTGAAATGCTGGGTATAACAGTTGATGCGTACGGTTGGTTTAAGGAATTTAATTATATCAGCGATCCTGTCAATACATTTTCCGGAGGGATAGCCATTGCCGGGGCCTGCCAGGGACCCAAGGATATACCCGATTCCGTTGCTCAGGCTTCGGCTGCAGCTGCAAGGGTTTTACAAAGTATTGCGAGAAATAAAATTAAAAATGGTATCAAAAGCCTTTCGCTCGAACAAATTGAAACCAGAGCAAAAGAGCTTTCTAAAATTTTGCAGGAATAATTATGAGCCAGAGGGTTAATCTTAATCTTAAAAATGAATTGTTCCTATATGGAGCAAAAGACTGGAATCAATGTTTTCAATGCGGCAATTGCACTGCTACCTGTCATACAACTGAAAATGGTTTCTTTTTCCCGCGAAAAACAGTGCGGCAGGTTTTAATGGGATTAAAAAAGAGTCTCCAGACAAATATAGATCCCTGGTTGTGTACATATTGCGGCGATTGTTCAAAAACCTGCCCGAGGGATGCTAATCCTGCCGAGATGATGATGTCAATCAGAAGATACCTTATATCGGTATATGATTGGACCGGCATCTCAAAGCTACTTTATAAATCCAAAAAACTGGAGATAGCTGCAATTTTTATATTGGCAATTATCGTAATGGTTCTTTATCTCATGTTTACAACCTGGCCATCCGGAGATGCTGCCCGATGGATTGGACAGGACGGTGGAGTTTTGATAAATAAGATTGCCCCCTGGTGGAAGATTCACCTCGGAGACTTGATCATGGCGGGAGGATTGGTAGCCTTAATAATAACGAATGTGTTTTACATGTGGTACAAGATCATTTACGAAGACAAAACTTTAAAGATTGGATTTATCGATTACTTAAGGCCCTTAACACTTTTACCCAAGATTTTTCGCCCGGATAAAAAATACGCCAAATGTGATGAAAAGAAATTATTTCTTTACTGGTCACTTCATTTGTTTTTAGCATTAAGCTATGCCCTGATGTTTACAATAATCGTATTTTTTCTTAGTTGGTTTCAGACAGATAAAGTATATTCAATTTTACATCCTCAAAGATTATTGGGGTATACTGCTACGATAGGCCTGTTGATAGGTATAGTCTATTTTTATACCAATAGAACTATTAAAAACATGGAGAATAGCAGATATTCTCATTTTACTGATTGGACATTTCTCATTTTACTGTTCTTCACAACATTAACAGGCATTTTACTCCATTTTTTCAGAATTTACGGTTTAGTTCAGGTAACATACATAACTTATCTTCTCCATTTAATGGTGTTAGTTCCGATGTTGACTATAGAAGTCCCGTTTTCTAAATGGTCTCATATGATCTACAGACCATTTTCACTTTACTTTGCTCATTTAAAGAAACTGGCAATAAAAAATCAAAAGGTATTATCGGTCAATTACATTTTACAAGATTGAATAATATGGAAGAAACAAGAATAGGAGTTTATGTCTGCTGGTGCGGTACCAACATAGCCAACCTGGTAGATGTTGAAAACGTTTCCAAAGAAATCCAGAATCTGCCGAATGTTGTTATTTCCCGGAATTACAAATATATGTGTTCTGACCCCGGACAGGATCTTATTGTACAGGATATTAAAGAACATAATCTGAACAGAATTGTCGTTGCTGCATGTTCACCAAGAATGCATGAGATTACATTCAGAAAAGCATTGGAAAAATCAGGGCTGAACCCTTATATGTTCGAAATGGCAAACATAAGAGAACATGATTCATGGGTTCATACTAACAAAAATGAGGCAACAAGAAAAGCCAAAGATCTTATTGCTGCAGCTGTTGCCAGAGTGAAATGGCACGAACCGCTGCAAAAAAGAAGTGTGGAGGTAGATCCTGCTACTCTTATAATCGGAGGCGGAATATCGGGTATATCCGCTGCGCTGGAAATTGCTAATGCTGGTAGACAAGTATATCTTGTTGAGAAATCAGAAACATTGGGTGGTCTTGTTTCTAATATAGATCTGACCTACCCATATCTGAACAGCGCTAAAACAATGATCGATTTCAAAATTCATTCCGTTCTGAATCATCCCAATATAATTGTTTTTTTGAATACTGAAGTAAAACAGATTGTTGGATATGTTGGTAATTTTCAAACTAACATTAAACCAAACGGCAAGGAACTTCAACTAAATTTTGGTAACGTTATCGTTGCAACAGGACTAAAACCATTTGACGCAAGAAAGGTTACAAATTATGGTTATGGTAAACTGCCCAATGTTATTACATCAGTGGAATTTGAACAAGTGTTGAAAAACGGAATTATCATAACACGTGATGGAAGAGTCCCCAGAGATATAGCAATTATCCATTGCGTTGGAAGCAGGAACGAGGATTATAATCCTTACTGTTCCCGTACTTGTTGTATGACTGCCTTAAAATTTATTAACCAGATAAAATCGGCTCTTCCTGAAACCCATGTATACGATATTTATTCCGATATGCGGTCATTTGGCAAGGGCTGTGAAGAGCTGTACTCAATTACATCGAAAAAAAATGTAATGTTTTTAACGTTTGACCACAGAGCTAATCTGCCCAAAATCAGTCAGGCATCATGGCAGGATTCGTGCAATTTACTTATAGAGTTTAGAGAAAAATTCTCGGGAGAACCCATTGAAGTGCCGGCAGATATGGTCATTCTGATGGTTGGCATGGAAGCTCAGGATGATGCCAAAGAAGTATCACATGCGGTTAGCGTAAGTATGGATGGAAACGGATTCTTCATTGAACGGCATCCAAAATTAGACCCGGTAGCAACAACCACAGATGGGGTTTATGTTGTCGGAACCTGCCAATCACCTAAAGATATTCCTGATTCTGTTTCGCAGGCCAGGGCCGCTGCCGCAAGGATACTTGCTACAATCCAGGCAGGTTCAGTTAATGTAGAAGTAACTACGTCGGTTATAAATGAGGAAATCTGCTGCGGATGTCAGACTTGCATAAAAGTTTGTCCTTATTCGGCAATCAGTTTTAAAGAAGACGAAAAAGTATCTTATGTCAATGAAATATTATGTAAAGGCTGCGGAACCTGCGGATCTGCCTGTCCTACCGGTGCAATCAAATGCAAGCACTTTACAGATCGGCAAATATTATCTGAAATAGAAGGACTTATGTTACTACAGGAGGCTTAATACAATGAATCAAAGTCCGAAAATTGTTGCGTTTTTATGTAATTGGTGCTCATACACCGGTGCAGATCTTGCAGGAACATCCAGGATGAAATATGCTTCAAATATCCGGATTATCAGGATAATGTGTTCCGGCCGTGTTGAGCCGACTTTTGTTCTAAAAGCTTTTAAAGAAGGGGCTGATGGAATATTAATATGTGGCTGCCATCCGGGTGATTGTCATTATCACGAGGGGAATTACAAATGTTTAAGAAGATTCCATTTGCTTCAAAAATATTTAATACAAATGGGTATTCCGGTTGAAAGATTGAAACTTGAATGGATAAGTGCAAGCGAGGGGGCTGAATTTGCCCAGCTTGTTAATGAATTCACTGAAACTCTGAAAAAACTTGATCCAAGTGAAATAAAAAAAACAGTTGAAACATTTTCTTAGAACAAAAAAATAAGAAGAAAATAAATGGCTGACGATAAAAAACCGAAAATAAATCTGGCTATATACTGGGGTGCTGCGTGCGGCGGATGTTGTGTTTCAGTTCTTGATGTACATGAATCTCTGTTTACCGTCGTCGAGCACGCTGATCTCGTCTTTTGGCCTATTGCCCTGGATTTCAAATATAAGGATGTTGAAGCAATGCCGGATGGTTTTATTGATGTTACATTATTCAATGGTGCAGTCAGAAACAGTGAAAATGAGAAAATGGCAATACTGCTGCGCAAAAAAACTAAGGTATTGGTTGCCTATGGCTCTTGTGCTCACATGGGAGGAATTCCGGGTCTTGCAAATTTAACAAGTAAGAACGCAATATTTAACAGGGTATATATTGAAAGTGAATCAACTTCGAATCCTGAAAATATATTTCCCCAGCCGCACTTTAAAGTACCGGAAGGAACATTAGAATTACCCGTATTTTACAATGATGTGAAAACGTTAAATCAGGTGGTGAATGTTGATTATTTTCTGCCAGGTTGTCCGCCGCAAACCGAAAGATTAGTTGAAGTATTTATGGCAATTGTAACTGGGGCACAACTTCCCCCTGGCGGTTCTGTTGTCGGAGCTCATGATAAAACCCAATGCGATGAATGTAAGAGAAAAAAATCAGATAAGAAATTAATTAAGGAATTTAAAAGACCCTGGCAGATTAAAGACGATGGTGAAACCTGCTTTTTGGAACAAGGTGTAATATGTATGGGTCCGGCAACGAGAGGCGGTTGCGGTGTAAGATGTATTGAAGGTAATGCACCATGCAGAGGTTGTTACGGTCCGCCGCCTGATGTAAATGACCCCGGCGCAAAAATGATGTCGGCTATTGCTACAATGATAGATTCAAATAATGAAGATGAAATAAAAAAAATTATTGATACTATTGAAGACCCGGCAGGAACATTTTATAGATATAGTCTCCCTTGTTCAATGTTAAGAAGGAAGTATTTATGAAAACATATTCAATTGATCCGGTTACACGACTTGAAGGCCACGGTAAAATTGAAATATTTTGTAATGAAGATGGAGATGTGGAAAATGTTTATTTCCAGGTACCGGAATTACGAGGATTTGAGAAATTTTTAGAAGGCAGACCTGTTGAGGAAGTGTCGCAAATTGTTACTAAAATTTGTGGTGTCTGCTCAGGCTGTCATCACATGGCTTCAGGCAAAGCAACTGATGCAGTCTTTGGAGTCAGACCTACCCCAACTGCTGCTAAATTAAGAGAATTATTTTTAATGGCACATTATGTTCACAGTCATATTGCTCACTTTTATGCATTAGCTGCTCCGGATTTTGTAGTCGGACCAACTGCACCCCCTGCAGAAAGAAATATACTCGGAGTAATCGCCAAAGTAGGAGTCGAAATCGGGACGGAAGTTATAAAACAGCGCCGTATCGCCCAGGAAATACAGGCACTTCTGGGTGGTCATCAAACTCACGTTGTTATGAATACTCCCGGTGGTGTCAGAAAAGGATTGACGGAAGACCAAAGAAAAGATATTGAAAAGAAAGCGCAGGGATTTGTTGAATTTGCAAAGTTCTCTTTAAAAATATTCAGCGATGTTGTTTTGGCAAACAAAACTTATGTTGATATTATTCTCAATGGACCATATTCCCTGAACATCTACTCGATGGGTCTTGTTGATGAAAACAATAAAGTAAATTTCTATGATGGTAAGGTAAGGGTTGTTGATCCTGAAGGTAAGGAGCATTGTAAATATGCCCCGGAGGATTATCGCAATTGGGTTGAAGAACGCGTCGAACCTTATAGTTATTTGAAATATCCTTACTTAAAACAAGTGGGTTGGAAGGGATTTGTTGAAGGAAAAGAATCCGGAGTATATCAAGCTACTCCTCTGGCAAGATTAAATGTAGCAGATGGTATGGCTACTCCTTTAGCACAAGAGCATTATGAACAAATGTATAAAACTCTTGGCGGAAAACCTGTTCATGCAACATTAGTGATGCATTGGGCACGATTAGTTGAATTGCTTTATGCTGCTGAAAGAGCGCTTGAATTAGCTCAGGACGAAGAAATTACGAGTCCTGATATTCAGGCAAAACTTCCCCATGTACCAAAAGAAGGCGTCGGCATTGTTGAAGCTCAGAGAGGGACTCTGACTCACCATTACTGGACCGATGAAAAAGGAATCGTCACAAAAGCAAACATTATTGTAGGAACTACAAACAATAATGCTGCTATTTCTATGTCGTTAAAGAAAGCTGCACAAGGGTTGATTAAAAAGGGAGTCACAGTTGGTGAAGGCATTTTAAATATGGTTGAGATGGCTTTCCGGGCTTATGATCCATGTTTCTCCTGTGCAACTCATAGCTTACCAGGTAATATGCCGTTGGAAGTTATTTTCAGGGATGCAAAAGGTAATATATCCAGACAATTTAAACGGAATTAGCGTATTTTAAATTTATAGAAAAATCATTCCACATAATTCCTGACTACTGGTCATCTATCAAAATTTTTATTATGTCTAGAAATAAAATCCTTATACATGGAATCGGCAATGAAATTTTAACAGATGACGGTATTGGACCAAAAATTGTAAAAAGACTCAAAGGCAATTTATCTAGAGAAGATGTTGATTTTAAAACAGCCTTCCTTGGCGGACTTGAGTTACTGGAATATATTCAGGGCTACGATACTGTTATTTTTATAGATGCTATCAGAACAAGGGACGGAATACCGGGAACAGTTTATCAATTATCTCCGGAAAACTTCAATACTACCATTCACCTATCAAGTGTTCATGATGTATCTTTTCTTACGTCCATTGCGTTAGGAAAAAAACTGGGATTAAATATGCCGGGAGTCATTCATATATTAGCAATTGAAATCGTTGAGGATAGGATATTTGATAATAATTTTTCTCCCCTCATTCAGGAAAAGTACGACGAAATCTTCTATGAGGTGAAGGAAAAAATTGAACAAATACTCACAGACAGAACAATCAAATCTTAATTCAACAAATCAGTAAATAAAAATTTATAAACCTGTTGTTAGTTATTTTTCTTTTTTCAGAAGAAGATAAAAAGTAGTCCCGGCTTCCACTTTACTTTCAACCCAAATTTTACCTCCATGCTCTTCAATAATATGCTTTGATATCGCAAGTCCCAGACCGGTTCCATCTTTAACTTCAGCTTTGGCATTTGTTGCTCTGTAAAATTCGTCGAAAATAAGTGGTATTTCATCCTCAGGAATACCTATACCACAATCAGTTACTTCAACCAGTACATTCTCCTCTTTATCTTTAACATTGATTAAAACATTTTTACCCGGAAATGAATATTTAATGGCATTTTGGATTATGTTTGATAAAACTTCTTCAATCGAAGACGGTTCGCCATATATACTATCTATAGATGGTTCTATATTTTTTATAATGCTAATGTTTTTTTCCTGTGAGCTGTGTTCACTCATCCGAATTATTTCTTCAAGTGAGTTTCTTAAACTAAAATATTTTTTTTCCGATTCTGTCAGCAATTTTCGGTTGGTTATACTTAAAAGATCGGAAATGAAATTATTAAGTACTTGAATTCTTTTATATGCACGACTTACGAACTCTTCCTGTTGTGCATTCAAGGGACCAATTAGTTTCTTATTCAAAACCGTTATGCAGCTTCGTATTGCAGTAATATGTCCTTTTATATCATGGGTGATACGCATTACATATTCGTTTTTTATTTTATCATTTTCCTTCAGTTTTGCATTAGCACGCAAATAAGCAGCTTCATGTCTCTCAGACTGCCTGATAATAGTTCTTGTAATATATACAACAAAATATGATGTGGTAATAAATATAAATCCCGTGCATACCAGATAGGTTAAATTATTGTATATGTTTGTAGTAATAAAACCCTGCAATGGGAAATGCCGAATAATCCCGGCATATTCCAGATAAGTCATGGAACCCAGGAGCATTAATGCGAATGATGTTTGGAGAAAACTTTCTCTGGTAGAGAGCATTATACTTCCGATTATCATATGAAAAATGTAGTAGATGATAAATGGATTTTCGACCCCGCCTGAAAAATGTAACAGAATTGTTAATAAAATTAAATCGGTAGTAATCTGAAAATTAATAATTCTCTTTATATTCCTTATTGATTTTCTGACAGTCGATTTTTGAACATATACTAAGAAAAAAAATGATAAGAGATTTAATAGAATCAGAAGTATTATTATAATGTAAACCGGTAACTCATTGATGTTAATATTAAGAAGATTTTTAGCTGTATAGTAGGCAATCAAAATGCCAAGAATAGCAAACCACCTTAATCTGATAAGCCAATATGCCAGTCTGAAAATTCTGAGATCCATATTCACTTCAGAATATATTAGTCTTTAGTTAAAAAAGGACTGGCTGATTATAAGAATTCTTTTATAGCTTCCATTAATTCTTCCCAGTCCTCGGATTTGTCAAAAAATTTTGTTTTGGGAAGCCAGTCAACATCTTCAATTGCAGAACGCATATTTACTCCAATTGATTTAGCCATACCCGTACTCATAATAATTGGAATTTCCTTGAAATTTTCATCTGATTTTAATTCATTCAGAAAATTAAATCCTTCCAGGTTTGTATCCATCATAATGTCCAGAATAATTAAATCAGGGTGAAATGTTTTTAGAATCTCTAATCCAATTTTAGAGTTGACTGCAGTCTCGACTTCATATTTTTTACTTTCGAGAAAGACCCTGGTAGATGCTAAAAAATCAACATCATCATCGATTAGTAAGATTTTATTCTTGTTCATTGATTATTACTCTTTTAGTTTATAAAAGACACGTTATTTAAAATACTATCATTCAAATTAAGATATGAATGCTATATGTATTTTTTCAATTATAGCATAAAAGGACATTGTTTAATTAGCTTTAAAGTTATGGAGTAAGATTAATATTTTGTTAATATCTATCAACATATACGGGGTAACTGTTCACCTGAGAGCATATCAACTATCCGCGTACTTCCGATTGCTGTCTTCAATATGACAGTTCCGGGATTCCCGGTTACGACCTTACCGATAATAACCGACTCCTTTCCCAAAGGATGGGACCGCATTGCATTTAATACATTTGAAGCGTCTGCTTCAGGTACAAATACAACAAGTTTTCCTTCATTGGCAATATACATGGGATCGAATCCGAGAATCTCGCAGGCTCCCTTTACTTCTTCGGAAATCGGGATGCTATTCTCTTCTATCATTATAGACTGTCCTGATTTCATCGCAATCTCATTTAATGCACTGGATAATCCGCCGCGCGTAGGATCGCGAAGTACATGTATATTCCGGGAAGTATTCAAAATTAATTCGACTAGAGAATTTAAAGGAGCGGTATCGCTTTTAATCTGAGTTTCAAAAGAGAGTCCTTCTCGTGCGGACATTATAGCAATCCCATGCTCTGCTATTCTGCCGTTAAGAATTATTACATCCCCCGGTGAACAATTTTTAGGAGCGATATCAACTCCCGGCTGAATGAATCCGATACCTGAAGTATTTATAAATATTTTATCCCCCTTTCCTTTGTCAACTACTTTAGTATCCCCGGTGACTATCTTAATATCCGCAGCCTCAGCAGCCTGTTGCATTGACAGAACTATCTGCCAGAGTTCTTCCATCGGCAGCCCTTCTTCAATTATTAATCCTGCAGAAATAAATAAAGGTTTTGCGCCGCACATTGAGAGATCATTTACAGTACCATTAATTGCAAGCTCACCAATATTGCTTCCGGGGAAGAAGATCGGATTCACTACATAGGAATCTGTTGAAAAGGCTATTCTTCCCTCTTTAACCGGAATAACTGCACCGTCATGTTCCTCATTGAGGAATGAATTGCTGAACTGGGAAATAAACATCTTTTGAATCAACTGGTACGAAAGATTTCCGCCGCCGCCATGAGCAAGCAATACTTTTTTATAATTGGTTATAGGAATCGGACATGACATACCGCTATAAACATTAGTTTTTGTTCCAGACATTTTAACCTGTTGCTTTCTCATGTTTTTTATAATGAAAATATGCGGCACAAACTCCTTCGGATGAAACCATTGGTGCACCGTGCGGATGTTCCGGTGTACATAAATTGCCGAAAATACTGCATTCAGGCGGTTTCTTTAACCCCTGAAGCACTTCACCGGCAATGCACGAAGGTGATTCGTTTACTTCAATGTCTGCAATGTTAAAGATTTTTTCAGCATCGAATTCAGAATATGAATCCTTCAGTTTGAAACCGCTTAGTGGTATAGGCCCTATACCTCGCCATTTACAGTCCACGATATGAAACACAGTCTTCAATAATTCCTTTGCGGAAATGTTTCCATGTTTCGAAACAACTCTTCCGTACTGATTTTCAACTTCATAACGCTTCTCTTCTAATTGTCTTACTGCCATATACATTCCCTGAAGTATATCAACCGGTTCAAATCCGGTAACAACAATCGGGGTTTTGTATCTTTCAGATAAAGGGATATATTCCTCATATCCCATTACTGTGCATACATGTCCGGCTGCCAGGAATGCCTGGATCTTTGTTTCCCGATTTGAAAGGAGAGTTTCAATCGCCGGAGGGACTAGGACATGAGAACAGAGTATGGAAAAATTTTTTAATCCTCTTCTTTTTGCTTCAACAACAGCCATCGCATTTGCCGGTGCGGTGGTTTCAAAACCGACTGCGAAGAAGACTATTTTTTTATTCATATTCATTGAGGCAATGTTAACAGCATCCAGCGGAGAATATACTATCCTTACATCATACCCATTTGCTTTCACACTGAGAAGGTCATCATTTGAGCCGGGAACGCGAAGCATGTCGCCAAAAGAAGTAAAGATTACATCATCTTGCGAAGCAATAGCTAAAGCTTTATCTATCATCTCAAGGGGAGTTACACAAACCGGGCAGCCAGGTCCGTGGAGAATCGTTATTGTTTCAGGTAACATCTCTGAGATACCATACTTCATAATAGTATGCGTCTGC
>Ga0153915_10002100_pt1 | contig 18300 bp, 15 predicted proteins | sample Opewatmetagenome_2_FD_107003 | JGI IMG/M metagenome (GOLD analysis project Ga0153915, IMG submission 107003) | Freshwater wetland microbial communities from Ohio, USA - Open water 3 Core 3 Depth 3 metaG | ecosystem: Environmental > Aquatic > Freshwater > Wetlands | place: USA: Ohio, Lake Erie...
TGCTCGTTTCATTGGAAAAAAATGGAAAATGAGTTTGCCATTCTAAAAATAAGTTTTACTTTTGCAGGCCGTAACTGAATATAATAATAACCAAATACTTCCAGCTTTATGAAAAGGACATTTCAACCTTCTAACAGAAAGAGGGCAAACAAGCATGGCTTTCGCTCAAGAATGGCCACGGCAAACGGTCGTCGCGTGTTGGCAAGTCGCCGTGCGCGTGGTCGCCATAAATTGACCGTATCAGATGAAGAACGTCTGAAGGGTTAAGTTTTACACCACAAACATTCAGGAGAAAGTAAAGATTAGATGGTCTTTGCTTTTTTTTGTTTTATAACTATTCCTTCATGGTTGTTTTTTTGTATTTTTGATGATTAAACGGCTGCCGGAAACAAACGGCGGTTTGCTTTAACGAACAATCAACGAACTTACCATGGATCCTGTATTGAAACGTTTGCTGAAAAATATGGCTGCCTTTGTGGCTATTTCAGCAATACTGATTGTCCTGGTTTTATTTGGCCTGAAGGGCTATACCCGCCACAATGACGTGATTACTGTGCCTGATGTGGTTTCTCTTACGCCAGAGGAAGCCAGTGCGTTTTTTCAGAAAAAAGGTCTCCGTTACAAAGTCGTTGATTCCATGTTTGTCAGAACAAAACTGCGTGGAACCATTCTGGATCAGAAGCCGATTCCCGGATCCAACGTCAAGCAAAACCGAATCATCTTTTTAACCATTAATGCCAGATCGAGCGAAACGGTCACCTTGCCGGATGTGAAGGATTTTTCGCAACGACAAGCTGTGGCCACTCTCGAAGGAATGGAAATTAAAGTGGCCGGCATTGATTATGTCCCCTCTGAATTTCGTGATTTAGTGCTGGCGGTACGCTATAACGGCAGTACAATACCAGCCGGATTTAAACTTACGAAAGGTTCCAGTGTAACATTGACAGTAGGACAGGGAACTTCCATGAGTGAGCTGATTGTCCCTGATATGCGTGGCAGGACCCTGAATGAAGCTATTGATGCTGCGCATGGACAAAGTCTTAACGTGGGTGATATTCATTACGATATTCCGCCGGTTGATTCGGAAGATGCCAAACGGTATCGGGTTTACCGTCAGGAACCACTTGCAGGAATCCCTGTGATGATGGGTAAGAAAATTGATTTGTGGATGACAACCGATATATCGCTGATTGAATCAGAATCGGCATCAGACGAAGAAAGTGATGCGATATATATTGAGTAGATTTGATGAAGGATGTTCTGACCGAAAGCGTTGATGACCCGGATGGATTCGATTTTCCGGACGAAGATTTGGCGGATTTGCCGGAAGAGGATACCAATGGTGCCTTGTACGAGAAATACCGGTTTTTAGCCGATCCCGGGCAAACATTGTTAAGGGTTGATAGATTTCTGGTGGACAGGATTCAGCATGTGTCCCGCAACCGCATTCAGGATGCTGCAGAGGCAGGATGTGTTCTGGTAAACGGACAAACTGTCAGATCTAATTACCGGGTCAAACCTAAGGATGAGGTGGTGGTCATGGTGACAAGCCCGCCTTATGATACGACGCTGATTCCTGAAGAGCTACCGTTGGATATCGTGTTTGAAGATGATGAATTGCTGGTTGTCAATAAACCTGCAGGCATGGTGGTTCACCCTGGACACGGTAACTTTACAGGAACGCTGGTGAATGGACTGGCCTGGTATTTTAAAAACAATCCAGCCTTTCCAACCGATGATCCGAGACCTGGATTGGTTCACCGGATTGACAAAAACACATCGGGTTTGTTGGTTATTGCGAAAAATCCGGCTTCCAAGGCCAACCTAGGTTGGCAGTTTTTTCATAAAACAACGGAACGCAGGTATATAGCGTTAGCTTGGGGTCAGTTCGATCATGACAAAGGCACTGTGGAAGGGAATATCGGGAGAAATCCCAGAGATCGTCAGCAGATGGCCGTTTTTCCTGACGGTAGCAGTGGCAAACCAGCCGTTACGCATTACAGCGTACTGGAACGCCTGGGTTATGTGACCCTACTGGAATGCCGGCTGGAAACTGGCCGAACCCATCAGATCAGGGTACACATGAAGTACATAGGTCACCCTTTGTTCAACGATGAACGTTACGGCGGTAACGAAATCCTTAAAGGAACAACCTTTGCCAAATACACGCAATTTGTCCGGAACTGCTTTGATATCTGTCCCAGGCAGGCGTTGCATGCCAAAACGCTGGGATTTAAGCATCCTGTTACAGGTGAATCCTTGTTTTTTGACAGCGACATACCGGAAGATATGCAGCGATTAATTGAAAAATGGAGGAATTATGTTTCTTCAAGAACCTTATAAATCATATGAAACGAGCATGTTTGTAAAAGCGCCCAAGCGTGGTATAATTAGGGCATGCGGCGTGCATACTACCTTAATTCAAAAATAGATATTATAGTATGAAACAACGAAACATAGCCATTGTGTGCGGCGGAGACTCTTCAGAGATGGAAGTCTCTCTGAAGAGTGCCGAAGGGTTGTATTCTTTCATCGATAAAGAGAAGTATCGGACATGGATTGTGGTCGTACGCAAAGATGGCTGGTATGTCTGGCTTCAGGGTGGACACCGTGCACCGATTGATAAAAATGATTTTAGTTTTTATCAGGATCGTGAGCATATCTGTTTTGATTTTGCCTGGATCACGATCCATGGCACACCCGGGGAAGATGGCATCCTGCAAGGCTATTTCGATTTACTCGGTATGCCGTACAGCTGTTGTGGTGTTCTTGCTGCTGCCCTGACATTCAATAAATTTACCTGTAACCAGTACCTGAAAGGCTTTGGTGTGAAAGTGGCCGAGTCCCTGTTACTCAGAAAGGGACAATCCATCGACGATCAGGAGCTGGTTGATAAATTGGGCTTGCCTTGCTTTATCAAATCAAATGTCGGAGGGTCCAGCTTTGGTACTTCCAAGGTGAAAACCCTTGAAGAAGTGCAGCCTGCCATATCCAAAGCATTCGCGGAAGGTTCTGAAGTGATTGCCGAATCATTCCTTAAAGGGACTGAAGTTACCTGTGGTTGCTATAAGACCCAACATGTGACCCGACTGCTTCCTGTAACCGAGGTGGTGAGTCAGAATGATTTTTTTGACTATGATGCCAAATATAAAGGTCAGGTAGAAGAAATTACTCCTGCCCGTATCGCTGATGACCTTCGCGACAGGGTCCAGCAGATCACTTCAATGATCTATGACATCATTGGTTGTAAAGGCATCATCAGGGCAGATTACATTCTGACGGACGAAGGTATCAGCCTGCTGGAAATCAATACAACACCTGGTATGACAACAACCAGTTTCATCCCTCAGCAAGTGGCTGCAGCCGGGATGAGCATGGCCGAAGTCATGAGCGAAATCATTGAGGACAATTTTAACTACAACTAGTAAGCTATATGGAAGCGCGTAAATTTGATGATATCCGTTCTTACTACGATACTGAGGTTCAGGAAGTGGTGAACCGTTTGATGGATGATGCTCAGTTTTGTGCCGTTTTATCACGATTATTTCCGACAATACCCCTGGCCGGTTATTCAGATGAACTGAAAAAAGCCAGAAGTATCGATAGTTTCCAACGCACTATCATATACCCGATAGTCAGAAGTCTTGCCGAAAAGACCACCCTGTCGCTCGAACTGTCGGGTTTCAAATACCTGGATAAGAGTCAATCCTATACGTTTGTTACCAACCATAGAGACATTATTCTTGATTCTGCCTTTCTGGATATCCTCTTGATTGAGAAAGGACTGAATACTTTTGAAATTGCTATCGGGGACAACCTGCTCATGTTCCCGTGGATCAGGGATGTCGTTCGCCTGAATAAAAGCTTTATCGTTAAAAGAGAGTTGCCTGTCCGGCAGCAATTGACAGCATCGCTGGAACTTTCTTCTTACATACATAATGCCATCCATGAACGGAATGAGTCCATCTGGATAGCCCAACGGGAGGGTCGTGCTAAAGATTCCGATGACAGAACTCAGGAAAGTGTGTTGAAAATGTTAAATCTGGGCGGATCTGGTAGCGTTTTAGACAATCTGGCATCTATTCAGATAGTTCCGGTATCGATTTCGTATGAGTACGATCCCTGTGATTACCTCAAAGCGAAAGAAATGCAGATGAAGCGTGATAATCCGATATATAAGAAAAGTAAGGCGGATGATCTGCTGAACATGCAGACCGGGCTGTTGGGATTCAAGGGACGGGTGTTCTATAAGGTTAGTCCCTGCATCTCAGACGAAATTCTTAAAATGGAAGCTGGTATGCACAAGAATGATTTATTTGAAAACATTGCCAAACTGATTGACCAGCGGATACACATGAATTACCACCTGTATCCGGGTAATTATATTGCTGCCGACATGCTCGACGGTCTGGATCGTTTTTCACATTGTTACTCTGCCAGGGAGCGGGAACACTTCACAGCTTATGTCAAACAACAGCTTGACAAGATTGAACTGGAACAAAAAGACGAAGATTTCCTCCGGAAACGTATGCTGGAGATGTATGCCAATCCATTAAAAAACAAACGCAAGGCGGAATCCATTCTTTAACCATGTATCTTTAATCAAATACCAATGAAACACTCACTCCGTTTATTTGCCATATTGTGTATGGTTGCCGGTATGATATCGTGTCTTGATATGGGAGATGAAGACCAGACACAATATTATCTTTCGTGGGCTACCGTATCATCCAACGATGAAACGCCTGATTTCTTGGCTGACTGTGACTGGACGCTCAATGCCAGCAATTACTTCTCTGATACCATTTTTGATGTTGGCGACAGGGCTTTTATCCGGTTCAGTTTTGATGACACCACCTACAATTCCGACGATACCTATCCCATAACGCTTGTCAACTATTATAAAGCCACTATTAAGGACTTTGTGACCATAGAGGCTGATTCTGACGATATATACGAAGAACAGGATTTTTATACCATAATCAATATTGATATATCAAAGGGATATCTGAATGCTGCGATATGTCCTTATGAATCATATAGCACGGTCAATACCATAGAGTTGGTTCGCTTTAAGGGTGACGAGCCTGGTTCTCAGGCAGTAGATACACCAACCGTTTATATGGAATTACGGCACAATACGGCCGCTGTCAACACCAATTATTATTATGTCAAAGCTTTCTGTTTTGATTTAAGTCCGTTGAAAGATGAGTTTCCCGATGCAGAAGCTTTCAAAATTCATTTTGCCTGTAACGTTAATACATCAGGCGATATAGAAGGCAACATCTATTATTATCCTGAAGATACCACTCAAGTCTCTGGCGTTCCCAAAAGGCAGGTACTGATGCCTTTTCAACCTGGGGGACTTATTCCGCCCGGTTATTAACCATTTTTGGTATGAACCCTGTCATCCGAAAAAGTATCTTGAGCCTGTATGCTGCCTGTTTGTTGCTGACAGCCTGTTCTGAGGATTTTGACTTGACGACAGCATTCAAAACAGGACTCTGTACCGTGGTAGTATCTTCAGGAGAACCTTTATACCTGATGGAAGATGATGGTTTGTTGCTGAATCCTGTTACTGAGCTGGATTCCACTGTTTATTTGCCAGGGAACCGGTATCTGGTCACCTACATTTTAATGGATACAATGTCATCGGTTTATTCCGGTAACTCCAGCCTGAAAGCCCGGATACTTGACATGCAATATGTAATGATTAAGGATGCGTTGGTTCGTAGCGATACGCTTAGCGCTACAGGAGATGATGCCGTCAATTTTCTGCAAGATCCTTGGTTTGGGGGTGCTTATCTGAATGTAAATTTCAGTTTGCGGTACAATGATGAAGACATCAAGCATTCAGTCTGGCTTATCTGTGATTCAACCATCGAAGAGCAAGGCTCAACGAACATGTACCTTTCTTTTCTGCATAATGCCAATGGAGACAGCCCTGCAAAAACCACTGTGTCGCTGATTTCTTTCAACTATTATTATCTTCCTCAATTTGCAGAAACAGACAGCCTGTTTATCCGTGTAAAAGAGTGGATGTCAGACTCAAGTACTCTCTATACAACCTATAGGATTGCCAACGAGCAATCACAGGAATAACTGTCACACCTGTTTTTGACTGTCCCTTACGAATCGATCGTGTTCTCCTCTTCTTTGGAAGGGATGTCTGCCTTTTTGTCTGTATCCTCTTGCTCCAGTGGTGTATCCGGATCAAGTATCAGTTTCTCAATCATTCCCTCCTTGATGACAAACCGCCTGTAATAGGAAATCATCAGTGTGGTGACAGGTAAGGCCAGGATCATGCCGACCATGCCGAATAATGCTCCCCAAATGGAAAGGGACAACAGGATGATGGCCGGATTCAGGCCGGTGGCTTTGCCCATGATATTAGGCGTTAACAAGACTTCTTCTATGACTTGAACAATAGCGAATACAGCCAGTACAGAGACAGCAATCCAGACAAAATTCTGATCATATTCAGCTGCCTTTATGGCTGCCAGCAACAGGCCTGGGATAATGGCTACTGTTTGTAAATAGGGTACCATGTTCATCATTCCGGCGGTTAATCCGAAAATGATTGCCATCGGCAGGTTGATGATGCTAAAACCGATGGCGAACAGAATACCCACGATTAAGGCAATCAGGGCTTGTCCGCGGAAATACTTGTTCATGCCATCCTTGAGGTCTTCGCCTACCTGAAGGATAAACGGGCGGTAGTGCTTCGGTATCAGTTCTATCCAGCTGGTTGATATCTTTTCATAATCCTTCAGTATGAATATCAGATAGAGTATTACCATAAAAGACAATACCACGTTGACGATAATACTGCCGGCACCGGACAGCAGATTCCAGACGTAGGGTAATATCTCTTTAATCAGGCTTTCCATATGGCTGAAATTCAGACTGTCAGTCGTAAATTCATTCAGAAAACGCTGGATAGTGTCCATAATGGCAGGCGGTATATCAAATCCCAGGCTGTTTTCATTGATCATCCGGTTTACTATCTCTGCTGCCTTCTGTGTCTGTTCAATGACAGGAGGAATCAGCAGGTAAACAATCAGAAACAAGACACCAAAAACAGTCAGGAGAGTAGCAGTGATGGCTAGAATCCGGTTTTTCAGGCGTAACCGGTACTGGTAAAAACGCAACAGCGGATAGATCAGGTAGGCCAGCAACCAAGCCAGTAAAAAAGGTAACAATACATTACTCAACCTGTGAACGAGCAAGCCGGCACAAACGAGTATCAATACTCCGATGATGATGCGTACAATCCGGTCAAGTGTAAAGGGCTTTCTGGCTGTATTGTTCATGATAACATGTGTTGGTACGACAATGCAAATATATTCAACAATTATTGCCAATTGGTCTTCAAGTACTACATTTGTCGTAAAAATTACTATCTTATGAGCCATAAGCATTGTCCGTCATGGTTTTTCCTGTTTTGTTGCCCATTGGTACTGGGAGCTTCCGGTTCTGTCGGACAATTTTCTAAACCAGTGTATAAGCATTCATTAATCAGTATATGTTTACAAGAAGCCGGTACGCACAAAACGATTGCCTCGCAAAACGAACAGCAGGCAGTCATGCCAGCATCCGTTATTAAACTGGTCACTACAGCGACAGCACTTGAATTGTTAGGCCCTGATTATTGTTTTGAAACCAGGTTGGAATATACCGGTGCCATCAACGGTGGACGGCTGGATGGAAATCTTATTATCCGGGGTGGGGGTGATCCCACACTTGGTTCACGCCATTTAGGCGAAAGGAAGGATACTTTCATTGAAGACTGGATACAGATGGTAAAACAAGCTGGCATCAATGTCATTGCCGGCGATGTGCTGGCAGATGCCTCTCTGTTTGATGATGAACCCATTTCTCCCTTCTGGCTTTGGGAAGACATCGGCAATTACTACGCGGCAGGTGCTTACGGACTCGGTGTGTATGACAACAGCTTTACACTCAACCTGCAATCGGGTGCTCCTGGCTCACAGCCAACGATACTCTCTGTTATTCCTGAACTGCCTGAACTTGTTCTTGAAAATCATCTGAAAGCAGCTGGTAACACTAAGGATAGCGCCTATTTTTACGGAATGCCTTATCAATGGCGACGATCGTTGTATGGCACTATACCAGCCAACCAGACTGTTTTTTCCATTCGGGGCGATATACCGGATCCACCTCTCTATACCGCCGGTTTGTTACGGAAAGCATTGTCTGAAGCTGGTATCCTGGTTGAAGGCGAAGCCTGCGACATACATCAGCAGACAACCTTTCCAAACACATCATCCACGCTGCTCGGAACAACTCGTTCCATTCCCCTGTGGCAAATCATCCGTATCATCCATGAAAAAAGTGACAATGTCTATACAGAATACTTGCTGCGTCATATAGCACGGACAGCGTACAGTGAACCTGCGTCGGCCCGGAATGGCCTGAATGTCATCAAGGCCTTCTGGGCAAACAAAGGACTGGATGTTACTGGCCTGTTCATGACCGACGGGTGTGGTTTGTCACCGTTGAACAGAGTTTCTGCTGCGTTTATTGCCAGCGTGCTGGATTACATGGCTACCCAAAGTCAATATGCCAGTCAGTTTGAATGTTCATTGCCACTGGCCGGCGTTCAAGGCACTGTCTCTTCGTTTTTGAAAGATACGCCACTGGCAGGTAAAGTGCGTCTGAAAAGCGGTTCTAATCAAACCACGACAGCTTACGCGGGTTATTATCAGAAAAAGGGTGCGACATGGGTTGTTGTTATGCTGGTGAATCATACAGATGTGTCTCGTTTTCAGGTTCGTAAGGATATGGAAGATTTTTTGTTGACGCGCTGATTTTTTTAATAATTTTGTGTCTTGAAACGTACCCCTTATGAATGCTCACACGAAGCTTCTTCAGGAACTGAACGAACTGAAACTGTTGGTTCAGGGTCTTGCTAAAATCGATCAGTTTCCGGCTGAATTGCTGAGTCTGATGCGGATTCACCTGGAAAATATGCAAACACTGGTCGATGCTGATAACAAAGCTGAGTCGATGAAAAAATCACTGACGCTCAATGATCGTTTTCTATTTCAGCGAGAATTGTTTGGCAATGATTCAGAAAAGATGGCTGAGGCCTTCAGAGGACTTAGTCTGACTCTTAACAAAGAAGAAGCCATTAACTATTTCAGGACAATTTGCCCGGATGCAGATAAAACCGACTGTTTTGATGAGTTTTGTGCTTTGCTCGACCGTTGGTTCCCTCTACATCCGGTACAAGCATAATTGAAGAAGCTATGGCTAAGCTGACTGTAGTGCCCACCCCTGTCGGAAATCTGGAAGATATCACATTAAGGGCGCTGAATGTGCTTAAAACCTGTGACCTGATATTGGCGGAAGATACCAGAACAACTTCTTTTTTATTGAAGCATTATAACATCGGCACGCCGATGCTGTCGCATCACAAATTCAATGAACATAAAACCGTAGAGCAGGTTGTCGCACGAATCCAGGCTGGTGAACATATAGCCCTGGTTTCCGATGCCGGTACGCCTGGTATTTCAGACCCTGGCTTTTTGCTGGTGAGGCAATGTGTTAAAAATGGTGTTGACGTTGAATGCCTGCCTGGTGCAACGGCTTTTGTTCCGGCACTGGTTGTTTCCGGATTGCCAAGCGACCGTTTTCATTTTGAGGGCTTTTTGCCTCAGAAGAAAGGCAGACAGACACGATTAAAGGTTTTGTCTCATTTACCGGAAACAGTTGTACTGTATGAATCGCCGTATCGTGTATTGAAAACCCTTACTCAGTTGATGGAATACTGCGGAGAGGAGCGGATGGTTTCAGTTTCGCGCGAAATCAGCAAATTGTATGAGCAGACAGTCAGGGGAACGCTTAAGGAATTGACCGATTACTTTTTACAGCATGAACCCAGAGGAGAGTTTGTGCTGGTCATTTCAGGAACAGAATAACAAGGAATCAACAAAATACGATTATATGAAACGAGTTTTTTACGGATGGAAGTCCATTCTTTCTATTGCATTTGCCATGCTGATGCTTTCAGCCTGCACGTATAAATCTGACGCATACAAAGCCATGGAGCAGGAAAAGGATTCCTTGCTGCTGGAAGAACAAAAGAAGTCAGCCGAACTCAATCAGATGCTTTCAGTCATCAACCTGATTGAAGATAATTTTACCCAGATCAAGCAATCTGAAAATTATGTCACCTTACAGGCCAATCAGGAAGAGGTGGCTCAGGATAGTATTGGTCGAATCATCAGTGATATTGACATCATCCGTCGGACACTGGTCGAAAACAAAAGCCAGATAGCCAGTCTGAAAAATCAACTGGCATCCAGTCGCAGGGCTTCCGGAGAAATGAAACGCCTGGTGGCCAGGCTGACCGCCCAGATCGAAGAGCACGTGCAGACCATTACAGCTCTGCAGGAACAATTGGCTCTCAAGGATATCCGTATTCAGGAACTGGACGATCTGGTTTTAACACTGAACGATTCCATCTCTTCATTGCAAAAGGACGTCTATGGAAAGGAAGCACAGCTTGTTCAAAAAGATGAACAACTGAACAAGGTGTGGTTTGTCTTCGGAACCAGAAAAGAGCTAAGAGAACAGGAAATATTTACCAGAAACGGATTGCTCGAAGAAGGATTCAACAAGGATTATTTTTTGGAATCAGATGCCAGAACCCTGACTGATATACCACTTTATTCGAAAAAAGCCAAACTGTTGACAAATCATCCTGTCAGCAGCTATCAATTTGATAAAGTCAACGATTTTCTGGTACTTCGGATAACAGATACGAAGAAATTCTGGGAGATTTCTCACTATTTGGTTATAGAAGTTGATTAAACAAACATTTTTATCAATCTGAGCCATTTTTTATATAATGCACCAAGTTAGCAAAATGGCTGATTTGGTGCATTTTTTAACCGTATAGTATACGTATGGCATATTTTTTACGTCTATTGAATAAATATTTATTATATATAAATCATTATTAGGTTAAGTGATGTGCTCCCTTATTAAATCCCGTGAATTTTTTTAACTTGAAAATGGATTATTTTCTTTGTTTAATATAATTCCAATTATATGATAATTAGATATATAGAAAATAAATGGTATGTATTTTCGGTATGTTTGTGTTAAAAAGAAGCTAACCGTACGACGTGTGACCTTTTTGCTGATAGTGAGCAGATGATCGTTTTTGTATGTTAATTGATATAAAAAAGTGTTTATATTTGTGAGGTTTGTTAATTAGGGTTAATTATCAGGGCACTTTTAGAATGCATCATACTGTCTTAAACAAGAAATAGTGATGATAAACAAATTAAACGTTTAATTATGAGAAAACTGAAATTTTTATTGGCTTGTTTGTTCTTGACAAGCGTAGGTTTGGTTAATGCTCAATCAAAAATCGCTTCCGGAAAGGTTGTTTATGCTGAAGACGGACAGCCTGTCATTGGTGCGACCATCGGTGTTAAGGGTGTTATTTCCGCAGGCACGATTACGGATGTTAATGGTAAATTTTCACTCAATTTGCCTCAGTCATCCCAAACCTTAGTGGTGTCCTACATTGGCATGAAATCGCAGGAATTGCAGGGCGAAAAGGACATGATCATCAGAATGGAAAGTAATGCTTCCGAATTGGATGAAGTAATCGTTGTTGCTTACGGCACGTCTAAGAAGGGGAGTTTCACCGGTTCGGCGGCTGTTGTTAAAGCAGATGCCATTTCTACTGGATCCAAAGAATCGTTGGACAAAGCGTTGGTAGGTAAAATTGCCGGTGTACGGATTGGTACAGATAATGGTGATCCTGGATCAGGTGCCAATATCCAGATTCGTGGTGTCGGCTCCATTTCTGCCAGCACCCAGCCACTGTATGTGGTTGATGGTGTGCCTATTACTAATAATGGAATAGGTAGTTTATATAAAAGTACCAGCCAGTTAACGTCCCTCAACAACGATGATATTGAAAGCATTACCGTTTTGAAGGATGCAGCGGCTGCTTCTCTGTATGGTTCACGTGCTGCCAATGGTGTTGTGCTCATTACCACCAAAAAAGGTCAGGAAGGAAAAACAAACATCACCTATAACGGTGAATTTGGTATTTCGCAGTTGGCTAATAAAAATGCGCTTGAACTGATGAGCGGCCAGCAATTCATTGATTACTACATCACTGCCTATGAAAACTACTATAACTATAGATTAGGTAATGCCATGGGTACCTCCGTTTTTAGTGATGAAGATATTGCAGAACTTAAAACGTGGTGTTCTGACGGTAGTGGTGCAACATCCACACAGTGGAGAGATGTTATTTACCGTAATGCATTTTCACAGAACCACCAGATAAGTCTTACCAGTGGTACGGATAAAACCAAAATATATGCCAGTTTAGCGTATAACGATCAGGAAGGTATCGTTCTTGGTTCTAACTTTGACCGTGTTTCCGGTCGTTTGAATGTGGATCAACAAGTAAACAAGTGGTTGAAACTTGGTTTCAAGCAGATGATTTCTTTTACGAATCAAAAAGGTACCAGTGACCAATCTGATCAGGCACAAGGAATAGGTACAGCTTCTCCTCTTGGTATTATGCTAAGTCTTGACCCAACAGCTAAGGTTCGTAACGACGATGGAACGATCAATGACGACCCGTATGTCAGCTGGAGCGGACAGACCGAAAACCCTCTTCTCTACTTTGACAGTGAAGACTACAGTTATAACAAAATCACCAACATGCGTAGTTTAAGCAATATGGACATCCAGATACAATTTACCGATTACCTGAATCTGGTTTCTACGCTTGGCTATGATTACATTGATAATAAGGAACAAATGTGGTGGGGCCCAACCTCAATTGATGGTGAATCGTATAATGGATTGGGTTGTTATTATCTTTATGAAACAAAGAACCTTACGCACTCAAGCATTTTGAACTTTGACAAAGCGTTTGGTGATCATACTATCAATGCATTGGCTGGTTATGAAATGGCAGACAATAATCTGGCGTTTATCTATTCAGCAGCCAGTAATTATTCAACGACTAACCTGCCTGAATTGGCAAACGGGCAACCGTATAATGCATCCAGTTCCAAATATGGATCATCCCTGATGTCTTATCTGGCCAGTGCTAATTATAACTATAGTGATACCTACTATGCATCAGGAAGTTTTCGTCGTGATGGTTCCTCTAGACTGGGTGTTGACAATCGCTGGGCTAACTTCTGGTCCTTGTCTGGTTCCTGGCGCCTGAGTAAAGAGAGTTTTATGGAAGATAACCCTCTTTTCAACGATTTCAGACTGAAAGCGTCTTTTGGTACCAATGGTAACCTCCCGTCCGATTACTATGCTTATCAAGGTCTTTACAGCACTTCAGGAGGCTATGGCAGCGATGCCGCTATTTATTGGTCAAGCCCTGCAAACAACAATCTGGGTTGGGAAAAATCACAGAATTTCAACGTTGGTTTTCAATGGAATATGTTCAGTCGAGTGAATCTGAGTATCGAATACTACAACAAATACACAGAGTCGCTACTGTTTGAAATACCAGCTTCTGTTGTAACCGGTTTTAGTTCTTATACAACCAATTTGGGCAATATTTCCAATTCCGGTATTGAACTTGAGCTTGGTACGGTCAACGTGAAAACAAAGGATTTTTCATGGGAAACCGATTTTAATTTTACCTGGCAAAAAAATGAAATTGTCAGCCTTCCGGATGGTGAAGATATTATCACTGGTGATGGCAGCATGTATTTACTTCGTGAAGGTGAGTCCATGTACACGTTTTACCTGCCTGTTTGGGCTGGTGTTGATGATGAAACAGGTCTCGGACAATTCTGGATTGATCCTGATGATCACAGCCAAGGCTTGACGAATAAATATACAGAGGCTGGCAGTACGATTGTCGGCAAAGCCCTGCCCGATTTTATTGGTGGTATGACCAACACGTTCCGTTACAAAAACTTTGATCTGATCTGCCAGTTGTCCTATCAATTCGGAGGAAGCATTTTTGACTATTTTGGCTATTTTACTCATAATGATGGTTATCGTGCGTTCAGTTTTGTTTCAATGGCTGAGGCGGCTGATTATTGGACACCTGAAAATACTGATGCCGAATATCCTGCTCCAATTTATGGGAACCCCTATCGTTCAGACAGATTTTCAAGTCGTATCATCCGGTCGTCCGATAATATCCGTATGAGAGAGATCACACTAGGTTATACGATCCCTATTAATAAATTTGTTCAGAATGCCAGAATTTATGCACGGACCAACAATCCGTTCATGATTTGGAGTGCCACTCCATCCATTGATCCTGATGTGCCCATCAATGGTTATCGTACTGTAGATACACCTGCAACAAGATCATTTGTTTTTGGTGTAAACTTTACCCTCTGATTATATATAAGCAATACATTAAAGAAGCTATAAATTATGAAAAAAATAGTATTTTTTCTGGTTGGTATATGTCTTTTTACGAGTTGTAGTGAATTTCTGACTCAGGAACCTTCAACTTCGTTAACAACAGAAACCGCTATAAAAACGACAGATGATTTAGCGAATGCCGTTAATGGTGTTTACTACACATTGACCGAGGATGAAGGTTCTTATGGTACGGAACTTGTGCTATATGGCGATATGATGGGTGGGGATTTTGACTTTATTGGAAATAACAATCATGGGCCTACGCAAATTGCCATGAGACAGCTTATTGCAAAGGAAACCCTGACAATGTCTTTTTATACCGTCCCTTATTATGCCTTGGCTCGTTTAAACCATGTATTGTCGGTAGCCGGATCGATGGATGAAGATGTCGATTCGTATATTGCTGAATTGTATGCTCTTCGGGGATTACTCCATTTTGACATATCCAAAGTGTTTGCTCCGCTACCTACTTCAGGAAGCACGAACACGATGGGTATTGTTCTTTCAGATCAGGTATTCGATATTTCTTATATCGGAGCCCGTGCCTCCCTTGACGATACCTACGAACAAATTGTCAGTGACCTGACAACAGCCATTGATATGGGTGTAAACAAGGAAACGAATTATGGACACATGAACTACTGGGCTGCTTTGGGACTTCGTGCCCGTGCTTATCTTTATATGGGTAAATACGAAAAGGCTTTGGCTGACTGCGATTCGATCATAGCCGAATCGCCCTATACGCTTTATACCATTGCCAATTATACAAGTGTTTGGAGTACTACCGCTTCATCTGAGTCGATGTTTGAAATCATTATGACAGATAACTACAACGGACAACGGTATTCACCGGGTTACTATTGCAGTGCTTCTGGTTATGCTGAATGTGCAGCCACCGACGCTTTCAGAGCGTTCCTGCAATCAGATTCGAATGATGTCCGTTCGCAAATGGTTGCCTATGAAGAAGATGCTGATGGAAACTATGGTGGTTACTATCCTCAGAAATATCCTGGACAGGCTGGTGCATCCATCCCTTTGTATGTAAATAACGCGAAAGTGATCCGTTTGTCTGAGATTTATCTGATTGCTGCCGAAGCTGCCTTGAAGTCAAAAACAGCTGCTGATGCAGCTGGTTATATCAATACGCTCAGGAAAAATCGTATAACCGGTTATACCGATGTGGCTACTGTTACACTGACCGATATTCTGAACGAAAGACGTAAAGAGTTGTTTGCTGAAGGTCATGGTGCGTTGGATTTCTGGCGTAACAAATTAGATGTCCAAACAGTGCGTGTCGGAACAGTTACTGCGGTTGATTCAACCAAGACCATTCTTCCAATACCGCAGGATGAGATTGATTTATCCGGAGGTATTCTTGTTCAAAATCCAGGCTTTTAACGTTCTTTTTCTTAGTAAGAAGATGTCAGAAAGAATGTAGTGACCCCCAAAAGGTAGCTATTAATTGCACCCCAAAAGTTCAACTTTTGGGGTGTTTTATGGTTCCGCTATTTCTTCTCCTTGATCATGATTGACGCCAGAATCGATACCGTCAGCAGCCCGATAATGACAGCCAGTGAAACCAGGTTGGAAATGTGGAAGTGGTAACCAAGTTCGGCACAGAGTTCATTAATACACATCTTGAAGCCGATGAAGGTCAGGATGCCGGCCAGGGCGAGCTTCAGGAAACGGAAGAACTGCATGATGCCATTGAGGGCAAAATAAAGCGACCGGAGGCCCAGGATGGCGAAGATATTGGAGGTATAGACAATAAACACTTCCTTGGAAACAGAGAGGACGGCAGGAATGGAATCCACGGCGAACACCAGGTCGGAAGCTTCGATGAAGAGCAAAGCTACAAAGAACGTTGTGGCATAAACCTTTTTGTTCTTTTTTACAAAAAAGTTTGGTACAGACATGTCATCTGTTACGGGCATCATTTTACGGAATGTTCTGATGACGATATTTTCATTGGGATTGAATTCGGAGGTTTTTTTTCGGTCTACCAGCATTTTGATACCGGTATAGAGCAGGAAGGCACCAAACACGTACATAATCCAGTCAAAGCGGTTCAGTAAAGCCACGCCGGCAAAAATAAAGATGGCTCTCATGACGATGGCGCCGATGATGCCCCAGAAAAGCACTTTATGCTGATATTTGGGTTCGATTTTAAAGAAGCTGAATATCAGGATGAAGACAAAGAGGTTGTCAATACTAAGGGATTCTTCAACCAGGTAAGCGGTAAAGAATTCCAACGCGGCTGTTTTTCCCAGAAGAAATAATACCCCAACGTTGAAAGCGATGGCCAGACCAATCCAGAAGGCACTCCATAAGAGAGACTCCTTGATGGTAGGCGTGGTGTCCTTCTTGTGAAACACAAACAAGTCGAGGCACAACATGACGATGACGAAGACAAAAAATCCAATCCAGAAACCTATACCAATTTCCATTTTACAGTAATTAATTTGTGTTGTTTTGTTAACCTGCACCCAGCTACTAACTAAAGGTGTGAAGAAATGCAAAATAACAAAAAAAATCAGAACCCTGCAAAAACCGCTTTCACTGACGGATCTATATGACTCAGACACCCATTTTTGCTAGCAACTCATCAAAAGTATAGTTCCTTTATTCTATCTTTGCTACAAATCTGAGATGAATGATCGAACACATCAACATACCATCTGAAACGGAAAAAACCATTCTGGTCGGTTTGATTACCAACGACCAACCGGAACAGAAGGCGAAAGAGTACCTTGAAGAACTGGCTTTCCTGGCTGAAACAGCAGGAGCGGAACCGGTCAGGACGTTTTTGCAGCGGCTCGACTTTCCCAATCCAAAGACGTTTGTCGGAACCGGCAGGCTCGAAGAAATCCGGAATTATGTGGAGGAAAACGAGATAGGCATGGCTATTTTTGATGATGAACTGACATCTAAACAAGTACGGAACCTGGAAAATGAATTGAAAATCAAAGTGCTGGACCGTACCAACCTGATTCTGGATATTTTTGCCAAACGGGCACAGACCGCCCATGCCAAGACGCAGGTTGAACTGGCTCAGTACAAATACCTGTTGCCTCGTCTGACACGTATGTGGACACACTTGGAACGTCAACGCGGTGGTATAGGTATGCGTGGCCCAGGTGAAGCCCAGATTGAAACGGACCGTCGTATCATTCTTGACAAGATTTCACACCTCAAGGAAGAACTGAAACAAATTGACAAGCAAAAGGCTACCCAACGCAAGAACCGCGGCAAGATGGTGCGCGTAGCGCTGGTCGGTTATACCAACGTGGGCAAATCAACGCTGATGAACGTGTTGAGCAAATCGGAGGTCTTTGCCGAAAATAAATTGTTCGCTACTCTCGATACGACGGTGCGCAAGGTTATCATTGACAACCTGCCCTTTCTGCTGACCGATACCGTCGGATTTATCCGTAAATTGCCCCATGATCTGGTGGAATCCTTCAAATCGACACTCGATGAGGTCAGGGAGGCTGATTTGCTGCTGCACATCGTGGATATTTCACACGGTGGTTTTGAAGAACAGATCGATGTTGTGAACAAGACCTTAGCTGAACTGGAGGCTCACAACAAGCCGACTATCCTGGTTTTCAATAAAATGGATGCTTTCAGTCATGTGGTAAAAGAGGAGGATGATCTGACGCCCCGTACCAGAGAAAACATTACCCTTGAAGAGCTGCAACAAAGCTGGATGTCCCGCATGGACAAGGATTGCCTTTTTATTTCCGCTAAAAACCTGTCCAACATGGAAGCGCTTAAGGTGCTCGTTTATGACCGGGTGAAGGAAATTCACGTAACCCGTTTCCCCTACAATGATTTTTTGTTTCAGAAGTATGATGAAACAGATGAATTTTGAATCATGACAGACAA
>Ga0153915_10002101_pt1 | contig 18288 bp, 8 predicted proteins | sample Opewatmetagenome_2_FD_107003 | JGI IMG/M metagenome (GOLD analysis project Ga0153915, IMG submission 107003) | Freshwater wetland microbial communities from Ohio, USA - Open water 3 Core 3 Depth 3 metaG | ecosystem: Environmental > Aquatic > Freshwater > Wetlands | place: USA: Ohio, Lake Erie...
ACATAACCTTCGACCCGAACTGCTCCTACTCAGTAGGCCCAAGAATCTGGTTCGCAGGGGCCACAGACTCCTATTACGACCGCCAGAACACGTCCACCAACCTCACGATAATAATCAGGGACAATCTTAACCAGAACATAACATCTCCAACAGGGCAGGAGTTCACAAGAGGGGTTAACATAACGATAAACGCAACCATAGTTGACAGTTGCGGAAACAATGTAAGCAATTCTGTAGTGAATTTCACCATGACAAACTTGATTAACTCCAGTTATGTGCAATACTGTAACAATTCACTCTCACTAGGCAACGGCCAATACAGCTGCACGTTCAATTCAACTGGCATGAAGGCAGGATGGTATAATGCAACAATGACAAGCAGCAAGATTTACTACAACAGCAATTCCACTACAAAATATCAGGTGTTCTGGCTTGAGACGGGACCAGTTCTATCATTCCCAAATGTAACTCCAGAAACAGGCGGTTGGGGAGCAAACTATAACTTTACAGTTGTGGCTACTGATGAAGACGGGGACACCATGAGGGTAAGGGCTTTCACTAGGCTTTACGGAACAAGCACATGGACTCCTATAGGCGGAGCCATGGGATACCAGGATGTTTCTGGAGAGAACAAGACGGTGACTTTCCAGAAAACATTTTCCTGTGCGGACCTCAGCAGCAATGATACTGCTCTTTTGGAATACATGTTCAATGTGACAGACGACCCGCCAGGACCAAGCGATACAGACCAGACATCCCAAAAGAACCTTACACTCACAAAAGACAACACAAGGATTGATTACGTTGACGGGGATAATGTGACTATATACAGGCCGACTGGAACATACAATCTAATATTAAGGATATTCGATTTAGACAAAAACTTATACGCAGACATAATAAATACCAGAGGGGAATTCAATGTAACCCTTGCAGGGTCTGGTTCTCAGTATATAAGCAGCGGTAATGTTTATTCAAACGATTCAGGATACATAAACTACACCTTTGACCCAGGATGCTCCCCGAAATATGAGGTTGGTCCCCAGAAATGGAAAGGAGGAACTACAGGCGACATATGCTATAAAAATGCCACATCCGATGAGTATAACATAAACATTTACACAGACCAGCTCAATGTCACTCCCGATATTCCCAATGGCGAGCACTACAGAAGGGATATAGATCCGATATATGTAAGGGCTTACGTGAATGACGACTGCGGAGGCGTAGAGAACATAACTCTAACTATAACAGCAGAGACAGGGGGCAATTCATACGAATGCTCTGACGGTGAGAAGAACTATGAAGGTAGCGGCTGGTACAATTGTACCTTCCAGCCAAGCCAGACTTCTACCTGGGCTACTCTCTACAAATACAATACAACCTTCCTTGCACAGAGAAGCTATTACAACCAGTCAAACCTAACAAAAGACCCGGATTCTTTCTGGCTTACAGAGCCGCCTGATATCTATTATGCAGACCCTGCTCTTGACGTCACGCCATTCGGTGGAGGATGGGGAGCCCTCCACACATTCACAGCTTACGTAAGGGATGAGGAGGGAGCATTGGATACAGTGAATGTAACATTATGGAAGAGAGTTGGCCTGACTGGAAACTGGACCCTCATAAACCAAACTACCATTGTATCCTATGATTTCACCCCTGTTATTTTCAAACACAGATTTAATTGTAGTGAGAGTAGCCAGACCAACTACTATTATTTCAATACAAGCGACAAGTGGAACGACACGAATGTTACAATTACGAACAATTGGTTCATGGGCAAGGATAGAACCGAGGCTTTCGCAACAACAGGGCTGAATGCTCAAGTTAACAGGGAGGGTAGCAGCAGCACTTTGCTTCAGGTCAGGATAAGGGACTCGGACTACAGTAACCAGTGGGTAAGCTCAGGCGTGAAAGGAAGGATATGGGTAACAATAAACGAATCAGGGACAGGAGCCTTTGACCAAGGGAACGAAACCTTTACAGATTCCAGCGGCTATCTTGGGGTTTATTTTGATCCCGGGTGCTCTCCACAATACAAACCCAGCCTTCACGAGTGGAAAGGCGGGGTTTTCAATGACACATGCTATGAGATGGGCAATTCAACCAATACGAACATGAGCATAACAGGGCAGCTGAAGAATTACCTTCAGGTTCCGCTTTACGGAAATAACACAGCTGTAGGAGACCCTCTGTTTGTAAGGTTCAATGTTAGCGGAGACTGCAACGAAGCGATTAACGATTCATCTTTGAGTCTGAGCTTTGGTTCACCTGCAAGCAACTGGGAATCATATACTCCAAACAACGAAGCTACCGGGTGGTATAACTATACATGGGACACGGGCTTCCACATGGGCGGCTGGTGGGACATAAGGATCAACACCAGCAAGAACTACTATAATGTTAACTCAACAACATGGACTGATTGGGTCTACCTTAACAATACACCGCCACAGTGGGGCAATGTAACTGTCAGTCCGGCAAGCGGTCCATGGGGCGGAATATTCAGATATAATGTAAGCATTTGGGATCAGCAGCAGGACAATGTAACATGCGAGCTTTATGTCTCTGTAAACAACGGAACATCATGGACTATGAAGAACAGCACAACAGTCTACGGAGGACGGGCTAACTGTTCTCTGACTGTGGCTAATTTCAATTGTTCTGACATAGTGAATGACAAAATTTTCTACTTCAAACTGTATGACGGTACAAATACTGCATATACAACAAACACAAGCGGGCCGAATATAACTGTGAACAATGCCAGCATATTTTACGTCTTCGGGAACGGTTCCATTGTGAACAGGACAAGCGACAGGAGCCAGAGCAAGTTAATGATAGTTTATGCAAACGATACGACAAGAAATCAGACTGTGCTCACAGGAACCAGCATAACCTTCTGGGTAACTTACAACGGCTCTGCATATGATACGGGCAATGCAACACTAAGCAACAGCACAGGATATTCAAACTATTATTTCGCTCCTGGCTGCGATACTCCAAAGTATAATCCAGGAATCCAGAAATGGTATGCAGGAATATCAGACATATGCTATGATAATGTCAATCTTTCCCTAACCTACAATGTAACTATATTTGGTACCCTTACAGCAGATAGAAATTCACCGGATTATGGATTCAATTTTGAAAGAGAAGTAGACAATGCATCTGTCCAGGGATATGTGAAAGATGACTGCAATTCCCCGAGACCTGATGTGAACGTAACATTCCAATTCCTTAACCAGAACAATGTAACAAATTATTACTGCTCACCAACCCAGAATGATACAGGAGGCTACTACAGCTGCACAAGAAACACAACAGGCATGCTGGCACAGTATTATCACACAATAATAAACGTGTCGCAGAGCTATTATAACAACCACTCTTTCACGGCATGGAATCACTTTTTCATAAAAACCAAACCTGTCCTAAGCAATCCTACCGCTCTTACAGATCCTGGTGGTTGGGGTGAGACTTTCTATTTCAGGGTTAATGTAACGGACGAGGATATGGACAGCAATGATGTATACCTTTACGTAAAGAAGTATACAGATTCCTCATGGACATCCGCAAACTTCACTACAATACAGGGTGCTCTAAACCAGACTGTCACGCTTTCCTGGTCCAATCCAAACTGGAACAACATAGGGACATGGCACTTCTACTTTGAATCCTCAGATAACAGAAGCCTTTCAGGAAACACAACTCCGGTAAACTTCACGATAGAGAAAGATGACGTGATGCTTATACATAGAGCAGGGAACGGCAGCAGCTTATGGAGAAATGCATCAGAGAATGTTCTTCTCAGCCTGGAACTCTGGGACATAGACAGGAATACATCCACAGGAGGCAATGTCAATGCAACTTTCTGGGTAACCAAAAACGGAACTAACACATCTACATGGGATGTGGGATTCTATACTGTATCGAACAGCACAGTGGAAGGTAACAACTACATAAACTATAATTTCCCAGCAAGTTCAAATGAATCGTCTCCATGCAACTATACGGTAGGTCTTCACAAATGGAAAGGGGCAGTAGGAGGGATATATAACGACAGCCATTTCAAGTATAATGAATCACAGGAATTCTATGTTATAATAAAATCCAACCTGAATCCCGCGCTTGTGACCCCAACAGGAGGAGGCTATCTTTTCGGGACAGCCATACCCATAAGAGGAACTGTTACTGATGACTGCTATCCCGTAGAAAGCGTTTCTGTAATGTACAGCATAGCCCAGCCGCCAAACCAGTATAACAGGTCTAATACAGCCCAGTACAATACAAGCGGGCAATGGTCAGAGGGAGGGGGTTGGTATAACTACACATGGCTGGACACAGATAAAAACACAGGATGGTACAGCATAAACTACCTAGTCAGCAAGAGTCCATACTATTCAAGCAACAACACCTACCTGCCGAATGCCCTTTTCATTGCAGTTGCTCCTGTAATCCTGGACAAGTCACTGAACCCTGTTACAACAGGATGGGGATGGGGCGAGAAATACAGGTTCGGCGTGAGAGTCTCGGACACAGACCTCAATTACAACAACATAACCCTCTGGAAGAGATGGTACAACTCAACAAAAGGGGACTGGGAGAACTGGACGCTTATAAACCAGACATGGCTTGACCAGCGTACCGGGCAGTGGGTATACTTCATAAACAATTTCACCTGCGCAGACATGGGGCCCAACCAGTACAAATTCAGGACAGTTGATGAATATAATTTTTCGGATGAGTCCAGCTCTGCAAACTTCTCACTAGAGGTTGACAATGTGACAGTGTTCTTCAGCACTGACAGCAATACAACTGTTAGGAGAGTAGGAACCCAGGAAGCCCTGTTCAAATTCAGGGTAACGGATTCAGACTTGAACGTGTACCCTAACGGGACTCTTGGCAGGATATGGATAAGCGAGAACTATTCCAACTACACTCTTGAATACAACTGTACTACTGCGAACAGCGGGTACTGCTATATCTACTACAATCCGGGGTGCAATTCCACTACAGGGCCGCAGAGATGGATAGGGGGAACACAGGACGGCTGCTACCAGTCCCTTAATACCAGCACACAAAACGATTTCACAGTAATAGGCCAGCTTTACGTGAATCAGACACAACCACAAAACAACAGCGTTGTCAATAGGAACACCACAATAATACTGAATGCAACAGTATGGTCTGACTGCTCCAACGAGAACATAACAGATGCAAATGTGAGATGGTTCAATGCCAGCCAGAAACTTATGAACACCACAACAGGCTGGCAGGACGGCTATTACAACACGACATGGAGAGTCCCGAGCCTTCAGCAGCTCGGTCCAAATATCACGTATGTTAACTCCAGCAGGCAGAACTATGACAACGGCACCAACACCACGAACATGTATTTTTACGGATGGAGTAGGATATACAGCATAATACCCGCTAACTGGTCTGAATACCAGGCAGGAACCTCAATAACAGTAAGGTGCAACATAAGGGATGCAGACAGCAACCAGACTATTGAGAGCTACAATGTATCTTTCTACAAAAACAACACATACCAAACAAGCCAGGACACTAACAGCGAGGGCAACTCAGAGTGGCTATGGGGAACGTCGAGTGAGAGCGCAGGAAACTACAGCATAAAATGCAACATCTCTGATAACAGCGTTTTGTATTACAACACCTCGGTAAGCGAGATTGAGACCATAATAAGTATACGTAGGCAGCTCATACTAGACCAGATAATAGTAGGGAATTACAGCATATTCAGAAACGACAGTTATGCACCTTATGAAACTAACATAAGTGTGCATGTAAAGGATGCGAATGTTCCGGGACCAGGAGCGGATGGGGCGAATGTATACTTCTACAATTTAACAGGTCTGCTAAATAACTGCACAACAAACTCCACAGGATGGTGCGGAATAAATTACAACCCTGAAAATGATTCAGTCCCGAACAACTACACCATCTACATAAACGCCACCAAAACAGGGAATGAGGACTCCTCGACAAGCACCACTTATGTTGTAGTACAGGGAGTCCTTATGCTCAACATAACGTCTCCTATAAACGGCAGCAATTACTCACAGTCAGGGCAGGTAGACCTTAACGCCAACATAACCGATGAAGCCGGTAACATAATAACAGGCTCTGTGGTAAGGTGGTATAACGAGACCTCGCAGATAGCATCGATACAATACTATCCGAACTATCCTTTGATAAGCCAGAGCGCAGGTGATAGGAACATAACATGCAATGCAACAAAATCTTACTACACTCTAGGCCAGAATTACGCGATGATAAAAATAACAGCAACGGCCAATGTTGAATGGACATCACCCGCGAATTACAGCGAGCTCCCATATCCCCAGCCGTTTGATGTATTGTGCCGTGTGGTATATCAGGAATCAGGGGCAGGAATAGATAATTATGATGTAAACCTTTACTACTACTACACACCACCCTTCATATTCATAAACAATTTCACCACAAACCCTTCAGGCTACATAAACCACACATTCACGCCCACACAAAAAGGCAATGTCACCTTCCTTTGCAACATAACCAGCAATTTCAGCAGGAACATAGGTGTTGGCACAGGTTCTACCACAGCACTTCTAATGGTGAGGGACGTCATACCACCCACAATCTACAACATGTCCATAATACCTAACGCAAGCATAGAGTCCAACCTTAACTACACCAACATAACAGCGCAGGCTTCGGATGACATAAACATATCTTCCGTCTGGGCTTACATTGGCCTTCCCAACGGAAGTTATGTGAATGAAACAATGAACTTACTACAGGGAACCAATGATACATACAGGGTGCAATATATCCCGCCAATAGACGGGACCTACATTGTAACCATATATGCCAGTGACCTGGGTCCGGAATACAACACCAACAGCTCCTATGCAGGATCTTTCTATGTATGGGGCAAGGCACAGGGATATGTAAGCCAGCCTGCCGAGGTATTGGTTTCAGGTATAACCCAAACACAAAACTATACCTTCACTATGAACGTGAATTTCACAAACCTAGGGCCGCCAAACATGTACTATGCAAATATGACTGCCTACAGCGACCCCACAGGCTCTGTGACGTTCAACAACGGGACATCCAGAATATGCGGAAACCTTACTCTGAACGAGACATGCTACTGGACACTTAATGTAACGGTTCCTGCAGCTACACCCCCGATAATAATAAAAATATATGTAAACGGCACATGGAGGAATCCTGAAAAGACAACCAACACAACCCAGAACGTAACCAATGTTTACATAGCTTCCAATCCGATACTTGAAATACTTGAAACCAGTCTCCAGAATGTAACCCCTCACCAGAAGACAACCTACATAGGAAACATAACAGTTGCCTCTACAGGGAATGACGCGGTTAATAACATAGTTTTAAGCCTTGTTGGAGGGACGCTTGCGCTTGACTGCCCAGAATGCATAGTTGAGCTAGTGCCTTCAAGCTGGGGCTACCTGCCTGGAGGCTACAATTTCACTGTTGGGGTAACTATCACAGTTCCTGCCGGCCAGGATCCGGGATACTACTGGAGTTACATACGGGCATCAGCAAGCAATGCAGGATTTGATAACTGCCTCATGAACATAAGCGTTCCCCTGAATTCATCATGGATAAGGTCTCCGTCAGGCTTCGGCACATTCTTGGGCCAGACCAATACACAATCCCCAGCAGGAAACATAACTGTAACCAATACAGGAAACATAATTCTGGCGCTGAGGGTATACAAGACAGAGAACGGATCAGACATGGTTACTGTTTCCCCAGATTACTTTACTTTGGACAAGCAAATCTCAAGAACAGTAGCTGTCTCTTACACAGTGCCCACATCCAAGCCGCATGGAATGTATTACATAAGGCTCCTCATAAGAAATGACACGGTCACACCAACAGAGCAGGTAACGGATTTCTGGATAAACGTGACAGACCTTCCGCCTAACATAACCAATGTGAACATTAACCCCACAGTATTTGAGCTTATATACGAGAATGTTAATGTCAGCGCCACAATAACTGACAATTTCAATGTGAGTTCTGCATGGATAAAAGTTCTGAGACCCGGAGATACACAGTATGAAAATGCTTCCAAAATCATACACAATGATTCTTCAGCAGACGGCGGATTCGAACATATAGAGCAGATAACGACAAACTATGATCCCACTATGCAGTACTTCAACCTAACAATACAAAACACAAACGGGACAATAATTTACGTAAACATTACAGTTAACGGGGTCCAGATTGCGAGCAACCAGTCAATTGCTAGCGGGGCAAACTTCACAGTTGACGCGGTTTCCAATGTCTCATTCACACTTCCAGGGAACCAAACAATAAACATCAGTGTATTTAATGAGAGCGGATATACAGGCAATGCTTCCTATAATGCATACCTTTCCTATAGCGTGATTGACCAAGGCTCTTATATCAAATTCATGTCCTCAAGCGGCTCCAATTATTCCACAATATACAACACAACAATAAACGGGACCCACCAGATGAGAATATGCGCCAATGATACGCAGGGACTTTCAGGGTGCACAGGAATAACAAATCTGATTGCAACCGGAATAACACCACTTAACATAATACCAAACATAACCAGCATCGACATAAGCAACATAACTGTTTACAGTGGAAACGGTTTTGCGGTTAACTTCACTGTTTATCCCCAGGATGCAAGGGCATATAACATAACAGTTAACATAACTGTTCCCCAGAACTGGACCGCAAACATGAACTATTTCGATTTTGGCAATATCCTCAAATACAACAGCAAGTACAATATGAGTGCAGTAAGCGTATCAAACGGAACCCTACCTGGAATTTATCTTGTTAACATAACCGCGAACTGGACCAACCTTGACAACACGTCTGGATATAACTTAACATCCATACAGGTTAATGTAGTTTCAAACCCAATGATAGATATACTTGAAAATAATCAGTCCCTTGTTATAATCGGCGGCAACACCAAAAACGCAACATTCACCTTGATGTCAATAGGCAATGCCAATGCGACAAACATCTCTTTCTTCTGCATATCAGGCGTGGTTTGTCAGAATTTCACAATAAACTTCACACCTTCCAACATAAGCAGCATGGCTCCCTTGGAATCAACAACATTCAACGTCACGGTTAAGGTTCCTCTAAACTATCCTGCAGGAACATATGATGGAATAATAAAGGCAAATGCAACAGGTGGGATATTCGATCTGGCATTCATTTCTGTGTTCGTTCCTATAAACCTTTCTTGGACGCAGACACCCCCGCAGATGACAATGAATGTCATCCAGGGAACGCAAGGGAAGATAGGTGATATCACAATACAAAACACAGGAAACGCCTTCATTACGCTGGGCGTGACTAACCTTGGAAACGGGAGCAGCTACATAACAACAAACACAACTCAACTCAGCTTGCTAATGGGTGCTTATGGAACTATAGGCGTGAACTATACAGCTCCTGTATTGTATAACATGACCACTTATTCGACAGAAATCATGACTATAAATACAAGTGCTGATCCCAGTTTGAGGTCAACGAGTGTTTCAATAAACATCTATCCTTTATTTGTAAATATAATTTATCCTACACAAGCTAATCCGAAAATAAATGTCACCGAAAACGACACCATAGAAATAATGGTCAATGTTACATATGGGACATCTCCTGTAACATCAAACCTTACATGGAATGTCTCATTGGTAAACACGAGCATGACATATCAAGTAAGCCTAACTTCTGCAAATTATTCTGTAGCAGACAATCTCTGGTATCTTAACTTTTCCGCCCCGAACATGTCCGTGGGTTCAGGCTTTGACTTAAACATAACTATTACCTACAATATGAACGGAACAAATCTCACGCATTTCGATTATGAAGGCAAGGCCATAATATACACGGACCCATATCCTCCTGATATCGTGATAATCGTCCCGCCAAGGGTACCTGCAAACTCAAGCACTTACATAAACGTTACTGCAACAGATTCAGGCGGTGTGAAGAACGCAAGTCTCATGGTCAGATATCCTGACAATTCAACTCAAAATTTCAATATGACCTATGTCTCAAGAACAGGAGACAATTATCTGTATACCCTGCTGTTCACAAACACTTTACAGATAGGCATATATTCAGTTACTGCAACAGCATGCGACCTTTCAAGCAACTGCAATTCCACAAGCACAACATTCGAGATATTCCCTGCCATATGGTTCAGCGGCCTTGCTGTGGATGAAGAGAAGACATACAAACCCCCGCTTAACGTAAGCTTCTACTTTAACATGGTTGGGACAAATACAACATTCTATAACTTCTCTTCAAATCCATCTACAGGACTTTACAATGAAAGCATAGATGCGAGAAATTATGACCTTTTTTTCACAGTTTGGAATGACTCCCTCATGTTTTACAACACACCAATACTTGTGAGCGTTTACAATCCTGTGATTTTCGGCAAAATAAGGGCGCCCCTGATAGGAAGAGGTGCAATAAGGGGCATTGCTGCAGATGCAAAAATCAATTCCAGCAACATAATCCTAACCATGGATTACAGTGATGAGACCGGAATAGTTGAAGACAACCTTGCAATATATCACTGTTCAGGATGGACAAGATACATAGGCTGTGTGAATTCCACATGGACACGCATGAATAGCATAACGAATACAAGCACATCAAAGGTTTACGTAAACCTTACCTCAGTATCAGGTGCATATGCACTTGCTGAATTCATATGCGGAAATGGGGTTTGTGAATCGTCCTTTGGGGAATCAAATGGCAATTGTCCTTCAGACTGCCCGATAGTAATACCTCCCCAGCCACCAGGAGGAGGCGGTGGAGGCGGGGGTGGAGGCGGAGCAGCTCCAATTATTACTCCAGGAGAAATTCCGGTTCCTGTTGAAATAAAATCCACATTGATTTTTGTTATCCTAAAGCAGGGCGAGTTTGAAATCCACTCAATAGAACTGCTGAATAATCTTGGCACACAAGTTACAGCTGATGTAAAGGTGGATGGGGATATCTGGGAGCTCATAACACTAGAAAAACCGCAATTCAATGTATCTGCAAAATCCACAGGCATGATAAAAGTAAAGGTTTTTGCACTTCCAACAACCGCGCCGGGAATATACACAGGAGACATAATAACAACAATAGCTGGCAGGAACATAACACACAAGACTCCTGTGACAATAAAGGTGGAGAAGGTTCCAGAGCCTCTGCTTGATGTAAAGGTAGAAGCGCTTACAAAAACAATAGAACCTGGAGGGGAATTCAAGTACAGGACAACATTACTGAACATGGGAGAAACCTCCAAGATAGAGGATATTATCATAACATACACGATAAGAACCCTTACTTCTGAAATGGTTGTTACTAAATTCGAAGAAACCGTGGCAGTAGAGGAAAAAACTTCCTTCACCAGAAACTTAACCCTTCCTGTAAACATCGCGCAGGAGAGGTACATAATAGAGGCAAATGCAACTTACTGGAACGGACAAAAATTCGCCACAGCTGTGGACACGTTTGAAGTGATAGAGCTCCCGGCCCCGCTTGTAGCCCTGAAAAACATTTTCATGAACTGGTTAACATATGTTGTGATTTTTGGCGTGATACCAGGCTATTATTTCGGGATCAGGCTTTATAGAAGAATCAGGGAGAAGAAGATCAAGAAGGCCAGGTACATATTCCCGCTTGATATGAAGAAGCTTCCGCAACCAGGACCAACCTCCTTCCCAGTAGGAAAGATTGCAGAGACAGATGTTGTTGCATATATGGACAGCATCCAGTTACTAACCCACGGCATATCAGCAGGCGCAACAGGTGCAGGAAAATCAGTTTCAGCAATGATTCTTACTGAGGAACTTCTGAAGAGGAAAGTTCCTGTAGTAGTGTTCGACCCGACTGCCCAGTGGACAGGGTTCCTGAGGCCTTGCAGGGACGAAAGGATGTTCAAGCTTTATCCAAAATTCGGCCTGAAGCCAGAGGATGCAAGGAGATTCAAGGGCAGGATAATCCAAGTGACAGACCCGAACATGAACATAGACATCCGGGAATTCATGAACCCAGGAGAGATAACAATATTCCTTATCAACAGGCTCGAGCCACAGCAGCTTGATGATTTCGTCAGGAAAACAATGAGCGACATATTCAAGATACCATGGCCAGAGGCGAAGGCACTCAAGCTGTTCATAGTGTATGATGAGGTTCACAGGCTGCTTCCGAAATATGGCGGAAAAGGCGGATATGTTGCTCTGGAAAGGGGCTTCAGGGAGTTCAGGAAATGGGGCCTTGGTCTGTGGGTTATATCACAGGTGCTCATGGACTTCAAGGGAACAATAAGGGCGAACATCTCGAACGAAATACAGATGAGGACTAAGTATACAGGGGACATAAAGAGGATAAGCCAGAAGTACGGGTTCCAGTATGCATCAACTTCAACCAAGCTCAAGACAGGGACAGGGCTGGTGCAGAATGCAGAGTACAATGAAGGCAAGCCTTACTTCATAGAATTTAGACCTCTCCTTCATGATACAGGGAGGCTGAGCGAAGAGGAGATAGCAGAGTATATTAAGTACGATACAGAAATTATAAAAATAGAGAAGAAAGTTGCCGAGCTGAAAGCAAAAGGCGGGGACATAGCAGATATAGAATTTGAGCTCAAACTCGCGAAAGACAAGGCAAGGCAGACCATGTTCACAATGGCAAAGACTTACATAGACTCGATAAAGAATAGGCTTGCCAAGCAGGGCATAACAGTTGATTAATATGGTAAAAGTAAAGGAACCCCCCGAAGAGCTGCAGAGGCAGAAGGAGGATATAGAGAATCTACTCTCATCCTTAGAGGCAGGTTTTGCTGAAGGCAGCATAACTCAGGAGCATTATAATGAGGTCAAACAAAAAAACCAGGAGAAACTGGAAGAGATAAAAAAGAAACTCAAACTGGCTGAGAAAAAGGTCCAGAAACAGGCTGAGAAGCCAGAGGCAGAAACCCCGCCAAAGGAACCGGTGTCAAAGGAAGAGGGTCCCGCTCCAAAACAAGACAAGAATGAGGAAAAGAAGCCAGGAATACTTGGAGAAATTTCTTCCAAGGAGAGGGAAGTGGGCGAGGAAAAAATAAAGGAAAAGATAATAATGGAGCTCTCGCCCAAAATGGAAAAAATCAATTTACGGCTTGTGAAGCTGAAGGCCTTTGTGGATGCGATGAAAGAGGATAAAACAGCTGAAAGGGAAGGCACACAGCATATAAATGAGGAGCTTGGGGAGACACGTTCTGCCCTGGGCAGCATAGAAGGAAGGCTCAGCGAGATGGAGATGAAGCTTGAGGACGTTAGCGAGACCCTTGCAGACCTCAAGCCGCAGAGGTTCGCAAAAGAGCTCCAGAAGAAGGAGGAAGAGATCAAGATGCACGAGGCGCGGCTCGAGAAGCTGGATGACATGAACTCCACCATTCTCAAGCGCGTAAACCAGATACAGATTATTCTGGAAAAACTCGGCAATATAGAAAGCATAGCCACGATGACCAAAGACATCTCTAAAAAACTCGTGTCAATAGACGACAAGGAGAAGAAGATAACAAGGCTTGCCGACAAGATAGACAACATGTTTGTTGAAATAAACAAGAGGCTCGAGGAATTCATGTTCTACAAGGCCAAGCAGGATTCGCTTGACGACCTTTCAAAGGAGATGCTAAAATCAATGGATGAGCTGACAACAAAGCTCACAAGATATGCAGAGAAAGATGACCTGGAAATTCTCAGAGACACGTTAGAAAACAAGATTAATGCAAGCATGAAGGAGGAAGGAGCTCCAAGTATTTCGAGGGAGTCCCAGCAGGAAAAATCCGAGGTTGAGTCCCTTATGAAGCTGCTTGACGAGCAGTTCAAGAAAGGCCAGATATCAAAGAAGGATTACGAAAAAGCGAAGGAAGCCAATGTGCAAAAACTAAGGGAGTTTGAGGGAGGGGCTCAAAAAGTAACAGTTCCCATAGTTGCAGAGAGCAGGGAAACCATAATAGAGCAAAAACCTCCTGTTGAGGAGGAGATTCCTGAGGAGCCTTCCACATCAGGTCTTGAGCAAGCAGCAAAAATCGCCCAGCCTCCGGAATCCGAACCAAAGAAAGAAGAAGTTAAGGAGAAAAAAGAGCCATCTACTGCAAAAACAGCACCAAGCAAGAAAGCGGTTCCTCCCAAGGAAGAAATCGCTCAGAAGACAGTTACAAAAGAAGAAATAGCAAAGAAGATAGCAGAGAACCCACCTGACAAGAAACAGAAGATGCTTGCTGACCTTGAATACTCATTCAGGAAAGGTCTCATAAGCCAGAAGGCCTATGAAACAGCCCAGAAGATGATAATGTCCAAAAAATTCTAACAACTAGAAAAAGCGGGCGTTAAACTATGAAAAACAAAGAAAAGAAAATAGGATTTACGGTTATTTTCCTGCTCATGCTGGCATTCTGGCTGCTCCTGACAGGATTCACATATGAGGAGATTATTGCAGGCTGCATAGCTTCCCTTATAGTGGCTGCCATGAGCTATAAACTTTTTACATGGGAAAAAAGCTATCCAAAAAGACTGGTCTGGCTTCTAGCTTACATCCCTTACTACATTTATGCAGAGATTATTGCGCACCTGGAAGTCATCTCCCTCATTCTTACAGGAAAAATAAAGCCAGGCATTGTTGAGATTGAAAATACACACAGCTCTGATTTCGGAACGACAGCTCTTGCGAACTCAATAACAATGACACCGGGGACACTCACCCTCGAGACCAGACCTGGGAAACTTTACATCCACTGGCTAAACATGAAGAAAGACAAAAATAGCATTACGTCCGGATTCGAAAGATTTCTGAGGAAGGTGTGGCAATGACTTATGAGATTCCTATATATATCCTGCTTGCAGCCTCCGGATTATGCATTCTGCGCATATCAAGAGGGCCCTCAATCCCTGACAGGGTTATTGCTACAGATGCATTCGTTTCAATTATAATCTCCATAATGGTGCTGCTCTCTCTCGAAACCAACGATTTCCTGATGGACATTGCAATAGTTTACTCGGTGCTGGGGTTCCTTGGGACAATAGCAATCTCAAAATATCTGGAGGGAAAGAAGATTGGTGAATGAAATGATAGGGCTTATACTCATATTTGCCGGTTCAATAATCTCATTTATAGGAGCTTTCGGGCTTTTGCGGTTCCCTGACATATACTGCAGGACACATGCCCAGACGGTTGTAAACGTGGGAGGGACATGCCTCATCCTTCTCGGGGTATTTTTCCAGGCCCCTTTCTTTTCCCTATACCCAGTAAAATCAATTCTTCTAATAATCTTCATCTTCCTCACATCTCCGGTAGGTACTCATGCAATCGCGAGGGCAGCCTACAAATCCGGAGTGAAGCCGAAGAAGCTACATGAAGACGAGCTGGGATACAAAATAATGGAGAATGAAAAACCTTTAGTCCGAGAGAAGGATTATGAAAAACTGAAGCAATCTGGATACAGATTCAGAAAAAGGAGATTTTTCAAACGGAGATAATTAGAAAGAAGGTGACAAGAGCCACCTTCAATCGGAGGATACATGCGTAAGAAAGAATTCCCATATACACCTCTTGGCAGGATTGCAAAAAAATCCGGGGCAAAGAGAATCTCGGATTCCGCGCTGAAAGCCATGAGGAACATGATGCTGGAAGAGGCCGAAGAAAAAGCGAGGGATATAGTCACAGTTGCGGAGCACTCCGGAAGAAAGACCGTTCTAAGAAGAGACGTGCAGTTCGTTTTGAAAAAGAAGCATCCGGCATAGACTACTTCCTGAAAGCCCCTGCCACAATAAGGGGAAATATTATCGTGGCGTCTCCATACACCTTCACGCTTTTTGCCTCAGGTTTGATTTTTCCCCAAGAAACAGCCTCATCAGGCCTTGCCCCAGCGTCCGAGCCGTCAAACTCTTGGGCTGTGTTTATGTACACAGCATAATCTGCTCCATCCCTGAAAAGGTTCGCATTGCATATATGATGCTTTATCACACCTGCGCCCAGCAGTATTATCCCTGTTTTCTCCGCATTTATTGCTATGTCATTTATCCTAATCAAATCATCAACTATATCTATCCTGAACTCATTGTTCTTCTTCTTGAAGAAGTATGTCATGTCCCCGAAGGAGCCGTCTGTGAGAGCCGGGCAGAAGACAGGGATATCATTCTTGTATGCCCAGTAATAAATTGACTGTTCATTGTTTATCTCCTTACCCAACTCGCGGATTATCTCTGAGGGAGAGAGTGGACGACCCTGGACTTTCTGTTTCTCCAGCATCTTTGCCAAAAAGCTATTCATGAACTTCTCGAACTTTATATAGCGGTCATTCGGGACGAACACATTTCCTATCCTGTTTATACCTTTCTCGCGCAGCTCAGAGCCTTTTGCATCAAACCTTCCCAGGACAAAAGGCTTGAGGCATTTTATTATGTCCTCCTCCACACCACCTGCAGTAGTCACAAGCACGTGCACCATCCTGTTCTTCACAAGATACCTTATCACATCCCTTATCCCCGAACTCACCATGTTGGATGTGTATCCGAAAAAAACTGTGACATTATCCTCTCGCATTTTTTTCACGACATCTATTGCCCTCCCAATGTTTGTGGCCTGGAACCCCGTGCTCATGTAATTCTCCAGGAACCTGTCAAAATCAAGGTCCCCCTCGAAGTTATAGCCTTTTACCTCAATTCCCTTGACATCAGAGCTTTTTTTGAACACAGCTCCCTTGGATTTTCCCGCTTTGGCTTTCATCGGACACACCTACTCATTAGAGAGATTCTCACGTAAAGCATAGCACCACAAGAAACCGTTTTTATATAGGAAACTTCAGGACTCCCAAAATCAGCATTAATGAGAACTCTTTAGCTTCCATAATTCTCTATCCCCAGTAGTTTTTATAAAGGTTTATTAATTTGCAGCCACATAATATTTCACAGTCGAGGGAATCTGATGGTTACAAAACCCACTCCAATAAAGAGCCTTAAAGTAGGGCATTTCGTTATGTCAGAAGACGGAGAGCCGTGCAGGATAGTTGACATAACTATTTCCAAGCCGGGAAAACACGGCTCCACCAAGGCAAGAGTGGATGTGATGGGGATTTTTGACAACCGGAGGCGCTCGATTCTTCGACCAGCCGCAGATGAGCTGGACGTGCCTGTTATAGAAAAGCGCAAGGCCCAGGTAATCTCAGTCTCTGGAGAAATAGCTGAGCTCATGGATCTTGAGACTTATGAGACTTTCTCCGCGAGCGTGCCAGAAGAATTCAAGGGCAAGCTCGAGCCCGGAGGGGAGATAAGCTACTGGAAGATCGAGAATCGGGTTTTAATCAAGCAGTTCAGTTCTGAATGAATAGGCGATTCTAATCTGTCAGGAGCTCGGTGAAATATTCATTAAAGCCTGCATCAATTATTCTTTTGGGACCGATAGCCTTTACAAGGGCTTCAAACTGCTTATAGAATTTTGACGTCCTGCCTTTTTCCATGATATCTCCTGGCGCATTGCCCTGAATCTGTATTTTTCCTTCTGCCGAGGAAGTCAAGTGAACGACAAAGCCGGGTTTTTCATATCTAAACATCTTGCTTCCGAATATCTCATACTCCTTTTTGCAAAAACCGATTTCCAACAGAGCGTTTTCGGCATCTTCCCTCTTGTATTTTCCCAGGAAAAACAGTTCCATGCCAATATTTAAGAGCAAGCTTTTTATCCCTTGGAGCAAGGAATCCAGCAGCTTCAGCCATCCTAACCTCTCCACAGCTCGCATGTCTTGCATATCTCTTTTGAGGAAGGCTCCCCGCATTTCTTGCAGTAATGTAGTTCTCCAATCTCCTTCTCCATCTGCGCCCTTATGGAGGGAAGTATCCTGTCAAAAGTTTCAAGAATCGTGAACTTTATCCCGGAGTGGTTCTCCTCGAGAGAGTTCACGAAATCCCTCACCTCAAGCCTCAGGCCGCACCTGTGCGGGCATTCCGGGCTGTGGAATTTGAGACCCGCAAGCAGAGCGTACAGGGCAACCTCTTTCTCAGGAATAATCCTGAGAGGCTTTATCCTTCCTATGAATTTCTTGTCATAAACCACAGGCTCAGGGCCCATCCTGGAGGCGCGGTACATATCCCCTCTTATGTAGTTCATGAGAACTGCTTGAGATTCATCATCCAGGTTGTGGCCTGTGCAGAGCTTAGTGAGCTTGAGCTGCCTTGAATACTTGTTTAG
>Ga0153915_10002102_pt1 | contig 18286 bp, 12 predicted proteins | sample Opewatmetagenome_2_FD_107003 | JGI IMG/M metagenome (GOLD analysis project Ga0153915, IMG submission 107003) | Freshwater wetland microbial communities from Ohio, USA - Open water 3 Core 3 Depth 3 metaG | ecosystem: Environmental > Aquatic > Freshwater > Wetlands | place: USA: Ohio, Lake Erie...
TATCATTTCGATGCCCGGAACAATCTCCTGACCCTGGGCTTTGATTGGTACATCTATGACCGGCATACCGGGAAGAAAAAAAGAGTAGTGTGTAATATCCATGCGCGGCAGGCGGTGTTTGCTTCCAATGACCATCTGATACTGGTCGAAATCGGACCACAAAACTCAATTCTGAAACTCATCGATCTGCAACAGGATCCGGTTCAGGTACACGACATCCTTACCTGTGCCATGCCCTTGGGCCGAATTGCCTTGCTGTCCAATGACGATTATCTTCTGGAAGCACAGCAGGCAAACGGTAATCGCGACCTGTTCCGATTCCATAACAATATTTTGACAGCTATGACCAATGATTCAACCGACGACCGGCGACCGGTTGTGATTAATGACTCTCTTTTTTATTTCAACCGCTATATCGCCGATAAAACGGTGTTATGTCAATACAACCTCCTTAAGCAGAAATATGATCTGCTATTGAATGATCAGTACGATTATTGGGCAGAAGGGTATCATGCAAAAACCCGTTCCTTGCTGCTGTCATCCCTACAGATTAATAATCACTTAGATTATCACGCCATTAATATCGACAGTTTATCAACGCGGGACTCCGTCCGATCTTCATCCGCCGCTCACAAATCTTATGCTCGCTGGACCAGAAAGATTCCCAGTCCCAGCCTGCTGACGGAATCAGATTCAGTTCGTTTTCCCACTAGCAGAGAAAAAAAGTCAACTCAATATTTTCCCCTTCTGCATGGACTGTCTTTCGGATTTCCTGCTTACGACTCGGACAACAAATTCGGGATTTACGGTATTTCTGTCTGGTTTGAAGCCTTACAACGTCAACAACTGATGGCTATGTTCCTGGTCTATCCTTCTGCATTTGATCAGTCCCTGATAATTTTAACACACCAGTTTATATTGAGTAATTTCCTTGTCTCCTCCATCTATTATCATGGACCGGTGATTTTCAATACTACCAGTGATACCTGGTTCAGGCTGAACCGAGACTTGTTGACGATGGACGTCAGCAGAAATATTTTTTTAAAGGGGAATACACGTTATGTCTGCACCCCATCCCTGGCTGTGACCTGGGAACATCTTCGACCAATGGAGAATACAATTTCCGAACCGCCGGCACAGTATGTTCTGGGCAGGATCGGTTTACGGCTGGGATATCATCTGCCAACTCAATTGTACCCCCTTATTGCCCAGAAGAGTTTATCCGCATATGCTTATGTTCACCAATCCTTGTCATCTCACTATACTTTTAGTATTATGGATATGGGCTTGGAAGCTGCCACTGATTTGGTGTTTCCAAATCTGGGTTGGCGTGGACGTATTCATTTCTTAAAAAATAGCGGGGATGACATTCCCTTCCAAATTCTGGGGATAGACCGGTTTTATCAGTACGATTTCCCTCGTGATTTTAGTTATACCCGCACTGTACGCGGCGTTCAACGGGATATTGGCGGTAAAGAATTATGGTGGACATCCAATGAATTGACTTTATACCTTTTCAAACGTACGCCATTTGGCTTACTGATTATCCCTGTAGAGAATGTAGCCGTTCAAGGTTTTATCGATGCAGCCTGGCTAACAAACATCAAGCGTCAGGAAATATATAGTTATGGTTTGGAATTAACTTTCGGATCAACCTATATGCGGCTGGGTGCCGGGTATGCCTGGAGTAAAGTACCAGAATACCGACTGGATCGCACGTTTTACCTGAAATTTGGCGTAGCCCTGCCGGCAGTAAGCGCGGAATACCGGAAGGTCATAGGATTGCCTGACTGATGATTACCGAGATAATAATCTATAAATCGAATCTTTTAAATCTTTATTATTTCATGAGTTGAGCTCTTTTCCTAAATTCAAACAATTTGAGACTATTTTATGAATTTCCTTATAGCAGAATATGAACAAGCCATTGTATAATTTTTACTCAGTCATCGTTCCTTCATACAATCGCCAGGATGAACTGGTCGAACTGCTCGCATCGATGCAAACCCTTGACTTCCCCCGTGATCGATTTGAAGTGATTGTTGTCGATGATGGTTCCAGTGATCAGACCCTGCCCTATCTGGAGGATTTTAGAAGCCGAGCACGTTTTAATTTCCAATTCTATACCCAGAAGAATCTTGGTCCGGGAGCAGCCCGCAATACAGGAATGGAAGAAGCGCATGGTGATTTTTTTCTGTTTGTTGATTCCGATTGTTATGTTCCGGATCATTGGCTGAGGGAGATCGACAGCCAGTTGAATCTACACCAGGCCGATGCTTGCGGCGGACCTGATTCCTATCACCAGGATTTTTCCCCTCTGCTAAAAGCAATCAATTACTCCATGACTTCGTTTTTGACCACCGGCGGACTGCGTGGACGGAAAGGGAAGAAATTAGCCAAATTTTATCCCCGTTCATTTAACATGGGTTTAAGCCGGGATCTATGGCAGAAAATCGGCAGCTTTGGCTTTTTGCGTCATGGGCAGGACATCGAGTTTAGTAATCGCATTTTGAAAAGCGGAGCCCGGGTGATCTATATCGCCAGTGCATTTGTGTACCACAAACGCCGGACGACTCTGCGCCGATTTTATCGTCAAGTCTTTAATTGGGGTGTGGCCAGAATAAATTTGTACAAAATTGACAGTGCTATGCTGGAACCTTTACATGCCCTGCCGGCATTGGTAACTTTCATTCTGATTTGCCTGTTTGTGCTGGCACTATTTAGTCCCCTGGCGCGTATACTCTTACTGACGGGTATTTTATTCATGGTGGTATTGATACTTTTTTCCATGGTAGCAGCAATACAAAAGTATCATGAACTTAAACCCGCCCTGTTATTACCGTTGATTATGCCGGCACAGGTCATAGGCTATGGTATGGGCTTTATATACAATTTTATCCGACGGGTGATTCTGGGTAAAAAAGAAAAAGTCGGTTTTACCAAAACATATTATAAATGAGGATAGTCATGGCCAAAGCGAAACAAAAACCAAGCACCAAATCCCAACCCAAAAAATCTGCTGCCGGATTTACGCTAAATACAAAAACTCAGGATGTTCTATTTCTGGTTTTATTACTCATCATACTCATATTTATATTGAAACCAATGGTAGTGGATGGATTATCACCGGAAGGTGTGGATACGATTGCTTCCAAGGGCGAAACACATCAGATATTTGATTATAAAAATAAAACCGGGGAATCGGTACTATGGAATCCTTACGTTTTTTCTGGAATGCCTATTTACCATCGTCTTGGTGCTGAAGCATTTTCATTAGATAATCTGGTAATTTTGCTTGGCAAATGGATTAATTCCATTTTCATTTATTATCTATTGGCAGCAATTGGTATGTATATCTTACTACGGTTCTTGAAAATATCTCCTTTAATCAGTTTTATTGGGACTCTCATCTTTATTTTAATGCCCCATTATAAATCTCTTTATCTGGAAGGACATTTTTCAAAATTCCGGGCCATTATGTTTATTCCCTGGGTTTTATTATCCTTTCTATATTTTGTGGAAAAGCGCTCTCTTTTTTCAGTTGCGCTGTTCGCCCTGGCTTTTGGTAATCAGATCCGTACGCAACATTACCAGATAGTATTTTATACCGCCATTCTTATTCTGGGCATCGGAATTTATCCATTTCTGCAGGACTTACTACAGAAAGAATTTCGCAGATTTACCCGGTCAACTCTGTACCTTTGTATTGCTCTTGTGCTTGGTATTTTAATGGCGGCTCAGCCATTATTCCTGGCCAGGGAATACCTGCCCTATTCCAAACGGGGTAAAACCAGTATCGATCTATCTGCCACCCAAAGCCAGACTGATGTTTCGAATTCAGGCGGAGTTACCATGGAGTATGCCACTCAGTGGTCTACCCATCCGAGTGATTTGTTTACCTGGTTGATCCCCCGCTTTTACGGCGGTATGTCCGGTGAAAAATATGAAGGTAGTGCGGTTCCACAATTGCGCAATCGGACAGTTCCTGGCTACTGGGGATCCATGCCGTTCACCCAGAGTTATGAATACATGGGGGTTCTCACCCTCCTGCTGGCAATTATAGGTTTAACTGCATACCGGAAAAATCCGTTAATCCTCAGCCTTTTTATCATTATGATTTTTTATATCCTGCTATCGTTTGGCCAGCATTTTCAATCGTTTTACAGTTTATTTTATTATTATGTGCCCTATTTCAACAAATTCCGGGCGCCAATGATGAGTGTGACTGTAACTTCATTTATAATCAGTATATTTGCTGCCTACGGTCTGCGCACTCTGTCGGAAATCGATTTAAAGAAAACCTTGAAAGAGCATAAGAACATCCTGTTTATCTGTGCCGGATTTATCGTGCTGGGTTTTTTCATCTGGATTGCCGGTCAAAGTTTTACCTTTCTGAAAAGCGGTGAAAATTATGAACCACAAGTAGAAGAACTGGTAAAAAAATTCCGCCAGGAATTTTTTACTCAGGATCTGATCCGCTATTTTGTACTTTTGATTCTGGCCTGTGTGGGCATCATCGGTTATCTGACCCGGCGGGTAAAATTTGTGGTGCTGGTATTAGCTTTTGCGTTAATTTCTCTGGTCGATATGGCCGATATTCAGGGACGTTACCAAAAAGAATACAGCCGGGCTGATATTCTGGAAAAACAATATTTCCGGCCAAGCGCCACTGATCAATTTCTGAACCGTGATAGCGAGATCTGCCGTATTTTTCCCACCGGCAGATTATTCGGTGATAACCGCTGGGCGTATTATCACCAGACCATCGGTGGCTATGATCCGATCAAAATGGTGGCTATTGAAGAATTAATTGAAAACAGTTTAAATACTACAATTGATGGCATAACACCAATTAATTGGAATGTGTTGAAAATTCTTAATGTAAAATATATAATCAGCCAGCAGAAAATTGATAATCAAAATTTAACCCTGGTGCAGAGCGATGCCGGCGGGGATCAGAGTGAATACACATACCTGTTTCAAAACAGATTTCCACGCAGTTATTTTGTAGGTGAATATAAGGTAATTAAAGACGAACGCCAACGGTTACAGTATATAAATAATGCTGATTTTCATCCGGAAACTACAGCAATCCTGGAAGAAGATCTGACGACGACGTCGACTCTAATCGGCAAACCGGACAGCAGTACCAGTCGCTTGACTGAATTTACACCTAATTCTTCCAGTTATGATGTGTACCTTTATACAAAACAGCCGGCCCTGTTTATTATTTCCGAGTGTTTCTATCCTCCGGGTTGGAAAATTTTTATCGATCAGAAACCGGTAGATAAAATTTATAAAACCAATCACGCCCTGCAGTCAATTATCGTTCCCGCCGGTAAGCACCGGATAGATCTGCATTTTGCACCGGATTCTTATTACCGGAATATACATTATGCCTGGATATCGGTAAGTTTGATCTACCTGGTAATTTTAATTACAGGTGGTACATGGGTAACCAGGCGATATCTGCAACAGGTTTAATATAAATAAATGTCCGAATTTGGTGAGCGGATTGACAAAACTCAAAATCTAAATTAACAGGATACAACCATTTCTGAGTACTGATTAAATGAATCTTGATACACGTGCAGGTAAAACCCATTTAAACAAAATTGAGCAGGCCTTAGACAGGACGTTGGATTATTGCCGCAGTCAGGATTATGCCGGGTACAATAAATATGATGCCCTGGATAGTCCCATACTTTCAAAAATATCTTTTGGTAACTCCTATCTGCGCCTGATTTACAGCCAGATCATCATGCGCTCACCAGTAAATATCCGGCCGTTGGTTTTGATCCCCAAAACAAGAAATCCCAAAGGGGTGGCTTTATTTGCCGCGGCCTTTCTGGATCTTTATCGGGCCCGGGGGAATAGTATCTATCTGGATCAGGCCAAACAATTGCTGGAGTGGTTACAATTAAATTATTCCCAGGGATTTACAGGTGTGTGCTGGGGGTATCAGTATCCCTGGCAGGATGTCGGCTTTTTTGCACCGGCCCACTTGCCCAACCGCATCGTGACCTGTTTTGTCTCCACCACTTTCCTGGATGCATATGAAGTTACCACGGAATCAGCTTATCTGAATATCGCCCGCAGTGCTGCCGACTTTATTTTAAAAGATCCCAAAATACTGTATGAAAATGAAAACATGAAATGCCTCAGTTATGTCCCTGATGAGCGGATCAGTTGGGTAGTAATGGATGTCAGTGCTTTGTGTGCTGCTTTACTGGCCCGCCTGGGAAACATTTTGCACGATCGGTTTTTACTACAGGAGGCAAAAAAATTAATCTCCTATGTTGTCGATAAACAGACCGACTATGGAGCCTGGTTTTATACCCATCCTGCTCAGGCTAACCGGTTAAAAATGCATGATAATTATCATACCGGTTATATATTGGATGCCATTCTTGATTATGCCAGTTACAGCGGTGACACCGCCTTCCTGCCTAATTATTTTCATGGTCTGGATTATTATTACCGGTACTTATTCCTACCGAATGGAGCACCTAAGTGGATGAATAATAAAACCTACCCCTTCGATGTGCACGGATCGGCACAGGGGATTATCACGTTTTTGAAAGCGGCACATGTGGACGAAAAATATGAACGCTTTGCTGTGCGCATCGCTGAGTGGGCCATCGAGCACATGCAGAATAAAAAACATGGTTTTTTCTATTACCAACAAACAAGGTATTTCAAAAAAAGATTTACCATCATGCACTGGAGCAACGGCTGGATGGCCAGAGCGTTGAGTGCCATGCTGAGGAGATACAATGAAATCCGAAAATAAACAGCCGTCTATACTTGATGTCAAAGAATTCTGGAACAGGAATGTTTGCCAGACCGAATTCATTAAAAGTGATGAACCTGGTTCTAAGGCATTTTTTGAAGAGGCCGAAAGGGTACGCTACAAGTATCATTATTACCTTCCGGAATTATTCGATACCATTGCTGCCTTCAAACCCGGAGGTAAATTACTGGAAATCGGCTGCAGCATGGGTACAGACCTGCTGCAACTGGCCCGCAGGGGTTTAAAGGTCACGGGTATCGATCTGACCGAAGCGGGTATTGAACTGGCACGACGCCGGTTTGATCTTTATGATTTAAAGGCTGAACTTAAGACTGGTGACGCAGAGAATCTGCCGTTTGACGATAATTCTTTTGATAGTGTTTACTCATTCGGGGTTTTACATCACACTCCTGATACCCGCAAGGCAATAGATGAAGTACGGCGGGTTTTGGTTCCCGGGGGTCTGGCCATAATCATGCTGTACCATCGCCGCTCTTTTAATTACCTCATTCACCGAATTCTGAATCAACCATTCGACGGTCACCGGAACGATCGTTGTCCCATCGAAAAAACATATATAAAACCCGAGATTTATGAACTATTCAAACGGTTCACTAAAACCGAATTGGAAATTAAATATTTTATGACCACTGGCTTCGGGATCATCTGGGATGTACTACCACTCTCCCTGCATAAAAAACTGGGGCAGAGATGGGGTTGGCATCTAATCATTCGAGCGGTTAAATAATGAAAAAAGTCCTGGTTGTCACTTATTACTGGCCGCCGGGTGGCGGACCGGGTGTACAGCGTGTTCTTAAATTTGTAAAATATTTCCCGCACTTCGGCTGGCAGCCGGTTATTTTGACGGTCCGCAACGGTAATTATCCGGAACTTGATTTCAGTTTGAAGCAGGATATACCGCTCAATTGCCCGGTTTATACCAGCCGGGCGATTGAGCCGTTCAGTCTGTACAAAAAGTTTACCGGGAAAAAAAGTGATGAAAAAATACCGGACTATGTGGCCGACTCCAGGAATAATTTTAAAGATGCGATAGCACGCTGGATTCGGGTTAATCTTTTTATTCCGGATTCCAGAATGGGTTGGATTCCATTCGCCGTCAGAGAAGGTTTAAAAATAATCAAGAAGGAAAATATTGATCTGATTTTTACATCCTCCCCGCCGCACACGGTGCAGATTATCGCCAACCGCCTGGCCAGAAAGTCTAATAAAAAATGGGTAGCCGATTTCCGGGATCCCTGGGTCGATACCCTGACCTATGAAAATACGGGACGCAACGCCCTGGCCGAATGGATCGATGCCCGGTTGGAAAAAAGCGTTTTAGAACGGGCCGATGCCGTTACCTGCGTTACACAGCAGTATGTGGATAGGTTCAGACAACGTGTGGATACCCGCTATTACAAGATTTTCAATGGTTATGATAAAGATGATTTCACGGCTGTTTCCAAAGAAGTCCGTAATAAATTCAGAATTGTTCATACCGGCAGCCTGTCGGAGACGCGTAATATAGACAATTTGTTACTGGCCTTAAAAAATTTAAAGGTCGAGGTCAGGAAAAATCTTGAACTCTGCTTTTATGGCTTCGTAAACCAGAAGGTGAAAAACAGGATTGCTGAATGGCATTTAAACGAATTAGTCAAACTTAATCCTTATGTACCACATCAGTATGCCATCGAGCAAATTGTCAATGCCGACGTTTTACTTTTAGTTGTTCATGAAACAGCAGGCAATAAAGGCATCATACCGGGAAAGTTATTTGAATATATGGCCACCCATAATTTTATTCTGGCCCTCGGTCATAAGGAAGGGGAAGTAGCGCAAATTCTGCAGGAAACAGCCTGCGGCCAGATATTCGATTATCAGGAAGATCTGACCGGGATCATCACCCGGCGCTATGAAGCCTGGTCAAAAAAAGAACCCTTTATTCCCAATGTTGAAGAGATTCAAAAATATTCCAGAGAAAATCAGACATCCGACTTGGTCCATATTTTTGAAAATGTTTTGAAACAATAGAATATAAAATTTGTGTTTTTCATATTTGTACCCACCAATACTCCGAACATAACTGATGATAAATTCGAATTGGCGCAAAATTATCCTAATCCATTCAATGCTATTACAACTATCTTTTATTCTTTACCCCGACCGGAGTTTGTAACTCTGACAATCTACGATATAAGCGGTAGAGTTGTTGCTACTCTAATCGACGAAAATCAACCAGCAGGAGTGAATAGAGTTACCTGGAATGCTGCTGGTCTGAGCAGTGGAATTTATTTTTATACAATACAAACAAGTGGTTTTAGCCAGGCTAATAAAATGTTCTTACTTAAATAGAAAGAAAATCTATTATATAATTATCCAAAACCGCAGAGGAATATATTTAAGACTCATTTTAATAGATATTTTATATTTAGTCTCTGTAGAATTTCTTTATATTCGGAACGGTTTTCCTACTAATATTCAGGTTGTCTTATTTTCTGAGTCATTCTTTTTATAAATATAAAAATCAGCGAATGATCCATATTTATATTTGAAATTGTACGGATATAGATTGGGAATAATTTTTAAAAGAGACCAGTCAGTACAATGTTCTTCTATCCATTTCGTAAACTCCCGGTGCCTTATATGAGTACCAGCAAATCCGCTATTTTCTTCCGTATTGCTAGAATAAATAATCACAAATTTTTGGGATGCTTCAAATAATTTACTAATATGATCTTCAAATATTTCATCTTCCACTAAATGATAAATTACATCAAGTGAAAGTGTTAAATCCGCAGTCTCATTTTCATATTCACTTAAAAGTCTGAAAGATTTTGTAGTGTCTTTGATAAATAGTTTGCGACATTTTTGGATGGATATATCACTTATATCGAATCCTAAGTACTTTGGATAGGATGATAATTTTAATTGATTACCATCTCCACAACCAAACTCTATAATGGAACTTACATTATTCATCTTTACAAAATCATTAAGTATATTCGCCTTATATTGGGCTAATTTTCCATATGAGCCATAACCTGAATTTCCTCCTTTTGCATACCGGCTTTCCCAGTATTCTTTACTGCCAGTAAATTTCTTTTTTGGCTTTCCGGTTATCCACCTATATATGCGACCTAAATATTCTTTCACAATCTGAATCACGAACATAACAAGTTCCTTTTATTTAAAATATTTTTACACTACGATGGCATATTAAGTGTTTAGAATGAGAATAATTTAATTATAGATGAAGTTTAAATCCAACCTGTCTGTTCGATACTTATAAATATTAATTTGCACGATACGTCTTAGTCGTTAAAAGTCGACAACCACTGAAGTGTATATTTCTATACCTATTAAAGTTATACTTTTTAATAATCCGACTAATGCTTAATTTAAATGACAGCAGCATGAATTTATATAAGATATTGTGATTATGCCCGAAATATTATTTATTAAATCCAGTAACACAACCTTTATCAAGAATGATGAAATAATAATCAAAAAGTACTTTTCTGTATCAAGTTTTTTATTCACACCATCTAAAAAATTTATAAATTTGATGCAAAGTCAGTTAGAGATGATTTCATGGCTTCTTAAGAATATATGGTCCTGCAAAATAGTTTATATCTGGTTCGCTGATTATCATTCTCTGCTGCCTGTTTTGTTCGCCAGAATTCTTGGTAAAAAATCAATGATTGTAATTGGTGGCTTTGATGTTGCCCGTATCCCAGAGATACATTATGGGGGTCACCTTAATCGTATCCGTTCAATTTTTATCCGCTTGAGCCTACGCTATGCTTCGCTCTTGCTCCCGGTTTCTAAATTTACTGAACAGGAATTATTGCAGATCAATGGGAAAACGCCTAGAATTATGATTTATAATGGAGTCAATTTAAATATTTTTAAACGTGACATGAGTATTCCGAAACAAAAGATGGTATTATCCGTTGGTTTAGTTAGAGAAAAATGGGCATTTATAACAAAGGGATTTGATTTATATATAGAAGTCGCTAAAATGCTTCCGGATATACGTTTTCTCTTAGCAGGCATCCAGGATGATGCTTTACCTTATCTGAAGAAACTCAATCCTGGTCCAAATGTTGAAATTTATAATTACCTGGATCAAAAAGAACTGGTTCTTTTTTATAACCAGGCAAGTGTTTATTGTCAATTTTCTCGTCATGAATCATTCTGCTTAGCCCTCGCCGAAGCGATGCTGTGTGAATGTGTCCCCATTATAACCAGAAACGGAGCGCTTCCGGAAGTGATCGGGGATACCGGCTATATCGTTAGGTACCGAGATGCTCAACCGATAGCATCGATTGTCCTAAAAGCAATGGAAGCAGCTCAATCTGAACGAAATAAAATAAGTCGACAGATCGAACTTAATTTCAGTTTAGAAAAAAGGGAAAATCACCTTAGACAAATTATTTCTTCAATATAGGAATATTCTATTTGATTTCTTAAAGAATGCATAATACCCTAAAACGATTAATAATAAACTTTACATCTATTTTTTCTGCTAATTTTATAAGCCGATTCTTAGCCTTCATATATTTTACCATCCTGGCTCGCTACCTGACAACCCAAGAAATGGGTTTATATGGATATCTATTTGTCTATATTGGAGTGGGTAATATTCTGACTGATTTTGGGATTAATCGGATACTTGTACGTGATGTGGCCAGGGATCATTCACTGGCTCAGAATTACCTGAAACATATTGTAACTCTCAGGATGTTTTTATCTTTAGTTTCCGCAATTCTGTTGTATTTAATAATTTTAATGCTACCAAAAGATACAAAGGTACTTTTACTCGCACCTTTGGCCCTACTTTCAATCTTCCCCTATTCTCTTTCCTTTACGCTTGATTACACCTTAAAAGCTCGGGAAAAAATGCGCTCATCTGCAATTAGCATGATCAGTTTTGAATCACTAAAAATTTTACTGCTGTTGCTGGTCATATGGTTAGATTTCAGGTTGATTGGTATCCTATCGATGTTGATTCTGGCTTTTATACTCTATTGTCTGATTTTATACTCATTTATCAGTCAAGATGGACTGCGCTTGGGTTGGGGATTTTCTTTGCCCGCCTGGAAAAATATATTAACGGCTTCTCTGCCTTTTGCCTTGTTCAATGTAATGGAAATTATTCATAGTCGTTTAAATTTGTTTTTATTAAAAAATTTGTTAAATGATGATGTAATTACCGGATATTATTTTATTGCCTACCAGTTTATTGTGGTTATTCTTATTCTGCCTGCCGCTTCTAGTATCGTTATACAACCGATGTTTTCAAGACATTTTGCCTTAAGTACTGATAAAATTCATAATGAATATATTCTTTTCCTTAAAATAATGTCAGTACTGGGATTATTTATTGCTATTATGGTATTTATATTTAGTGATTTTATTATTGTGTTGGCTTTTGGAACCAAATATATTCCCTCTATTAATATCCTGAAGATTTTGACCATTTCAATTTTTTTCCTATTCCTACAATATGCCAATTCTGCTTTCTTAATCGCCAGCGACATAAAATGGCGTATACTGATATTTTCCCTTTTACAACTTTCTATAAATTTTATCTCAAACCTGGTCTTAATTCCAAAATTTGGGGCAGTGGGCGCAGCTTGGGCTCATAATATTTCGACCGCCGGTGGATTTATTCTATTTAGTATAATGATTAGACTTTATATGCAATCTATCCGGTCATCATACAACAATAATATTCAAGTCTAACTGATTTTTTAATGAAAATCGCTAAAGGTAGATAAATCTGTAATATCAAAATACTAAGAGATAGTGATGATACGATTTATTTATTTGATTCGTTCAAAATTTGCTTGTGCACTTTATTCAGTTCATCCTGATCTGCAGAACAGATGGCCAGTAAATCTAACGCAAAATCCAATTTATCGTCCCTATAATAAAAGTTGTTGGTAGTATAACGATCCATAAATTCCTGATTGATAGTAAAAGGTGTTTCGGTTTTTTTTATTCGCGCTTCTAGTGTTTTATATATTCGCTTACAATTGTAATAGAATTGTCTGGGAATTATTTTATCGAATTGACCACGAATCAATCCACTGAGCGACTTTTGATTATTATTTCTTTCTTTAAAAATTGCACGTATTCGGTTCAAACGATTAATCTCGATGTCATAAAGAGTACTATCAGCATATAATCCAATTATTTTCACCACAGAAAAATATTTTCGTAAAAATTTTTGAAGTTCAGCGTCGCTAAATTCACGGACATGAAAAGGATTCCAGGGCGCCATATCCGGATCCAGTCTGATTTTCGCATTCGGCGTTGTAAGAATACATATTCCTTGTGGGATTAGTATCCGTTTAATCTCACTAATAATTAAATCATAATCCACAATATGCTCTAAAATCTGAAAAGCTACGATCACGTCAAACGACCTATCAGCAATGGGAACAGTTTTTCCATCGGTATGTATAAATTCTAAATTGTCGGCATGATATAAAGATTTAGCTCTGGTAATTGCTTTAAGGGAAACATCTACTCCCACTATTCTTCGAGCATTTTTACTAAGAAGGAAGGTACCATACCCGGTATTACATCCAAGATCCAGTACAATCTTGTTATTACAAATTTTGGCAATTTGTTCATACGCGAAGGTATGTTCCAAATGATTTATATATTCTTCTTTCGTACGAATTTTATCCATATTAATTAAATCGTGATTTTGTGACTGAAAAGCGATCATGTCTTCATGGGTGGTCATTCTGTTAATGCCTTCGTAGTATAGTAATTGATTTTTATTTCAGTTTGGTTAAGTTCATATCTAAACTTAAAATTAAACCGCATATTGAGTATATAATGAAATTTGTCCCTTATAAAAACTCAATCTCAGCCATACTCTTGAAATTATATAAATCTGGGTAAATACAAAGAATAATATCACTCCCAGTACCGAATCTACAGGAATCACGTGTTCTATGGTCAGATAAAGAAGAATAAAAAAGAAACAGGTCAGGAGTAGAAAACCATAAAGAGTAGTGGTGGCACCAAAATTCTTCATGATGAAAATCATGATCTGTTTTAACGAACGATACACTTGCTGGCTGTCACCGATGACAATCTCTATCTTGGTATAGTCCAGCACCATATTAAACCAAGCCAGTATAATAGCCAGTAGAAAAACTCTGAAAATAGATAATAAAAACGGCCAGAATTCTGTCGTCGTATTTGCAGTTATTGCATCCAGAAGTCCACCAATCATAAAATAAATAGCAAAGATTACCAGCAGACTACCATAGCTTAAAACCAACAATCTGAAAAAACGGGCAAAATATACCGTACACCCATTTAAAAAATCTTGCAGTGTAAATTTCATTCCACTGCAAAGGAGTCTGACTACGCCACCGGAAAAATAAGTGCTCAGGAGTAAATAAAAAACAATAAATACAAAGATAGACCATCCCAGGGTCACTCCTTTACCATATACGTCAAATAGTATAATCAGGGCTGTAAAATCAAATGCTTTTAGCAGTTTATCTGCCATTATCGTATGATCAAGTGCTTTTTGTAACATACCGGAAAATGTTAAAGACATCAAATAAGCAAAAAGCAGATTGAAACCATACAGTAAAAATAACATTTTTTTTTGCCGCCGGATATCTAATAACCCTTTTTTATAAATGGAATAAACGGAGATCATTTTACTCCCTCACCCAATTTATTTATCTCGCTGCTGGCTTACGTCCGCATCTATAATGATTGAATTAATTAAAAATACTGAAACTTTGTAGTATATTCTGCATCCAGAACAACCAGCGTAATAAATATTTATAGCGTGCTGCATGATTGATTTCCACTGTCTTGCCGTTGTTCAAAAAATTGCAGTCTAACCAGATCTTCCGCTGCGGATCCACTTCGGCTGAAATAACTTTAACCGGTTTTTCATAACGATATACAATATAACGATCACGCCCGTCCCACTTTTCCAAAACTTCCTCCCCGTTATCAAATTTTATCAGCACTTCCTCCGGAAAGTAAACCTCGCCCTCACGCACAACGGTAACTTTGCTGATATAAGTCGTGACCGAATCCCGATCAATGGCTGTGATACTGGTATCGGTTTCCTGAGAACTGTCGCTCGTATCGGATTCCATTTCTTGGTGTTCGCTGAATATTCCCAGCGGTTTGGATTTTCGTCGCACCGATATTTTATCCACTTTATAATCGAGGATCTTGCTGCTGTACACCACCTGGTCAAAGAACCAGTCAAGATTCTGCCCGCTGGTCTGATTGACAATAGTGATAAAATCTGTGCTGTTAGGATGTCTGAATTTAAACTGTTCGTAATACTGCTGCAGAATTTGCTTCATGATATCCTGGCCAAGATAATTTTCCAATGTCAGCAGCATCAATGCAGGTTTAAAATAACTAAAAACACCATATCCTCCTCGTTCATACTGCCAGGAATTTTTAACCATAACATCATAATTGGCCATGGACTGGTACGACCCCCAATCCAACTGCCGCTGATCGATGTTAAGGTCAAATAAACTTAACAGAGTTCCACCCTCATGTCCATAATACTGAGCCATAATTTTGTACTCCATGTAGGTGGTCAGCCCTTCATCCAGCCAGGCTTCCTCAAATTCATTGCTGCCGATGATACCATAAAAATAATTATGCACGGTCTCATGCACCACCACATCCTCCGGGAATAATTTTATCGCCGAGGGTATTAACCAGAATGTCCCGGCCGTGATCAGGGTAGGATACTCCATACCGGATGATTCGAACGCTCGGTACTGCGGATCGACAATTGTTAACGTAGAATAAGGATAGGGGCCTACCCATTCGCTGCAGTACTGCAATGTATTTTTAGCTGCCTGCAGATGACGCTGGGCTTGCCCGCTGTGCAAAGGTTGGCTGTAAAAATACAATGTCACCTGCTGCCACTGGGCTTCCGTAATATGAAAATCCGTATCCGCTGTCCAGGCAAAATCATGCACATCTTCACAATAATAGGTAAAACTTTTTGTACTATCCCCCTGCTCGGTTTCAGCGATCTTGCTGCCTGTGGCACCGACCTGATATTCATAAGGTAAAGTGATGGTTACCTCATAATTGCCGTAATCGGCATAAAATTCGCTGCTGGCATGAAACTGATGACAATTCCAGTGACCCCGGGGTGCCTGGCGCATTCCTGCCGGTTCATATACCCCGATTTTCGGGAACCATTGACCGATCATATAAAAATCATCCTCGTAACCTGTGCGGGCAACCACACGGGGTAATTTTGCCTCAAAATCAATTTTCAGAGTTAAGGAACTATTGGGAGGCAGGGATTGTGGTAAGTTTACCTGTAATACAGTGTTATCAAAACTGTTCTGATCATCCGGCTGGATAAAAGTGCAATTATCCGTCAAATCAGTACCGTTCTCCAACTCTATTTTTGTGACATTGATCCAGCCCCAGCCATCCACTTCTTCCAGAAACTCTACATCATCCTGGCTGCCTGGACCCTGTAAGAAGGTACTTTGATTATTTCTAAATGCATTTAGATAGAGATGAAAATATAAATTACTGATATAATCGGGCGATGAATTTTTCCAGTTCAGGATTTCATGTCCGTACAATTTCTTTTGCTTAGTATCCAACCGTACAGCAATCTGGTAACTGGCAATGCGCGGACTAAGCGGCGGCTGAAACATCGGTTTTTGGGCTGGCAGGATGGATGTGCATAAAATTACCAGAACAACTGACCTGATATTTCTGCTCATACGTCTCCCTGGGATAGATTGCAGGTTATATGAATGTTATCGTACGCTTTTTTTTACATAAAGATGCCGAAGCATATACAGGATAGACGTTTTTAACCTCCCGAATGTTGCAAAGCAGACAATCTCAGGTTTACCGTTACCGACTTAAGTTGGCGCTGTGTCCAATACACCATGGCGTAATACTGGTCGGTACTGAAATGGGAGAGACGGTTAATTTTCCATCCGCTGCAGCAAGACCGGCTTGGAATCTTCTACCAGGACCGAATTATAGAATTTTTTGAACTCCTCGTATTCTGATGGAGCAATTTCCATTTTTTTATTTTTCAATTCCCGATGCGCTTTTATAGCTCCCTGACCATAGGAAAATGTCAGAGTATATTCGGCGATGGAACAGGCCAGTTTCTTTTCCGTGCTTAACTCAACTGGTCGATAATGATCGGGTAATTTGATCTCCAAATCCTCAACAAATAGATCTGCTTCCGGCCAGTAATCATAGGGATATTTTCTGACCTCATACGATAGTGCGCGATTAGGCTGTAATTTATCCCGCCAGGGAATGGGTAATATTTTAAAACTACCCGCTTCGGTAACCAGTTGGGGAACTTCGTACTCGAAGTAATAACTGACTGAATTATTTAACTCATCCAGGTCGGTGAATTCCAGGGCTTTTAAGTTCACATTCGGAAAATCTTTAGACAACTGTTCGGTCAAAATGATCTCCCGTTCTTGCTGTCCTTTTTGTCGATAGCGGTAACGAACCAGGGCGCTGGGTGTTCCCGTACTCTGGCAGAAACTCTTTATGTAGGCGGAATTATCATCCGGAATCTCCATGGTTGTCTTCCTTGATATTTCACGATCCAGGATCAGATTGGACGAGATATAGTTCGGCTGTTTCACACCGTTCTTGATCAGTAAGGAAAAACTATTCAGATCCATTTCAGGTACCGCTCCCATTGGAAAATTATTAGCAGTAAGATCCAGGTATATAGGACCTTTGCCGGTTTCCACGGCGGCAATGCAATGATTAAATGAGATAGAGGGCAATGATTTTCGGTTCAATCCTTCATCACGGGTATTGACCAGGACATAATCGGCATCAATACCCGCTTCTTTTAACATGGCAATACACAGGGTGGCCGTATCCTTGCAGTCCCCTATGCGGTTCACCAGTACATCCCTGGCTTTTTGGGGCACTAGTCCCGATTGACGGAATGGCACACTGCTGTAACGGATATTTTCCGTGATGTAATCATAAATCAGTTTGATTTTCTCTTCTGTACTCAGATTTTCTTTGCCCTGTAATAAATTTGCCACCACGCTCTTGATCTCATATGAACTTCGAGTTTTAGTACGGGCCAGGTCCTGATACCAGTTTACCAGATAGGCCCAGTCTTTAATGCTGGAGATATACAGTATTTTACCGATATCATCAAGACCAGGCATCCCCTGTTCACGGCCGATTGATGACTCATATTCGCTTCGCCAGATATATAATTTCCCATCGTCAGTTTCCTGTATTTCCGGTTCAATGTCTAAATTCTGTGTACTGTAATGAAAATCAAAATTATCCGGAAGCAGCAAGGAGTATTGAACTTTATCCATGGCATAGGAACCATTAAAATTGAATTTATCCCAGAAATGCTCGGATAATTTGCCGTTATAATAATTTTTTATTTTCCAGTGCAGATAGATAAAATCATTCTCTTCTAAGGATTTAAAA
>Ga0153915_10002103_pt1 | contig 18286 bp, 17 predicted proteins | sample Opewatmetagenome_2_FD_107003 | JGI IMG/M metagenome (GOLD analysis project Ga0153915, IMG submission 107003) | Freshwater wetland microbial communities from Ohio, USA - Open water 3 Core 3 Depth 3 metaG | ecosystem: Environmental > Aquatic > Freshwater > Wetlands | place: USA: Ohio, Lake Erie...
AAAGAAATATTAGTGATACATTATTATTCTCGCAAAGTTAAGGTAAAAACCTGTTTTAAAACTGAACAGGAATCCTGCCTGAAATTTAAGCTGAATGTTCTTGAATTGCCGTTCAAATATGAGGCACTTCTTAGCAACCGACAATTGTAGTTTATATAAGTAAAGTGATTTTTATAGAAATTACATGCCATGAACAAAATTGCGGATAAGGTGTTACAATACAGCATTTAACAAATTGGCAAAGCTTAATTTCAAAATTCTTTAGTATGGACAAAATAATATCAAAAGACGGGACATCAATAGCGTTCGACAGGACAGGAAAGGGATCGGCATTGGTTTTGGTTGACGGGGCTTTTTGCTATAGAGGGTATGGAGTTACACCCGAACTTGTTCCACTCCTTTCTGATTTTTTTACTGTTTATTCTTACGACCGCAGGGGTCGGGGAGAAAGTTCAGATATTGAGCCTTACTCGATAAACAATGAAGTTGAAGATCTTAAGAAAATTATAGAGCAAACTGGAGAAGAGCCATTTATTTGTGGCTTTTCTTCCGGGGCAGCTCTCCTGATTCAAGGAATAGAAAAAGGAATTAAAGTTAAAAAGATAGCTCTTTTCGAACCGCCTTATGTAGCTGTTTCACCTGACGACAAAGTTCCGCCCGATGATGCAGAAATGAAACTAACAAATTTCGTCAGACAAGGTAAAAGAGGCGAGGCTGTAAAATACTTTCTGACAAATGTAATGGGCATGTCAGGCATCGCAGTTTTTTTGTTTAAGCAGTTTGGAAAATCATTGTGGGAGAAAAATGAATCTGTAGCCAATACACTTTCCTACGATGTTGCTGTTATGGGTAACTATTCAGTTCCTAAAAAAATTACAGCTTCTATCAATGTTCCTACTATAGTAATCGGAGGAGAAAATTCTCCCCGGAATTTAAGAAAGGCTGTTGAAGCAGTTGCACAATCAATCCCACAAAGTCATATCAAATTGCTTAAAGGACAAAATCATAGTGTTCCGATGAAAATGCTTGCACCTTGTTTAATAGATTTTTTTGGTAACAATTCAGAATAATAAGTACCCATCTCAAAATCCGCATAAATTTTATGATTTAATTGCCTATCCGGGTATTTAAGGAATCTATGTGTTAAACATAAAAGCGACTGCAAATAATCGATATTTAAAGGCAACTCAGAATATTATCCCTAAATGCCTGAACATATTAAACTTTTAAATGTTAAAAGCATGTCGATACTCAATTGAACAAAATTTGACATTTAAGGTATCTGATACTAAGTTCATTATATACAGCTAATTGGAATTTGTTAACAGAAAAATTAACTTCTTAAATAGGAAAAATTTAATAAAAATAATCCGCTTGAAGGAAAGGATTATATCTGCAAATCAAAAAATCAAAACATATGAAATGGAGTTTATTAACAATTGGTTTATTTGTCGCATGCTCTGTTTCTGCCCAGGACAGTAAACAGCAGTATCCGACACCTGAATTTGAAAATGAAATTTACTTCCTGAATAAGGAAAATAGCACTCTGGTCAGGCTGGAGAAAGGAAATTCAGGAATAAAGACAAAACTTAAAATGGGAGGTTTTGCAGGCTCTGAAAACGATTTCATAATGGATAATGAAAAATCACCTGTTCAGATTAAGGAAAGCAATTCCCTGTCATTTATCTATTTTACAAGTGAATCCAAAACTGAAGGAAAGGCCGGTTCTGATACCGTATCAAAAACAAATAATACCGGACCATCAGGAATTAACGGATGGGATATGTTTAATAATCCATCTCAAACCACAAGCCTTTACAACGCTTACCCCGATCAGGGAACAAGAAAAGTAGTACTTCAATCCGGATCCGGTATGAGAATTCTGGGGAAAACCAGGGAGAGTAAAAAATATACTTTCAGTGTCCGCAAGATAAGGCCCGGGTATCTCGAACTGGTGATTGACAAGCCTTTGCCAAAAGGTGAGTATGTTTTTGTTGTAATGGGAGGTTTTGAAATAAATATGGACGGAAGTGCATCCCTGTTTGCTTTCGAAATTGTCTGAATGATCCATAAATTAAATTTTGAATGAGTTAATCTAAAAATGTTATGAAAAAGTTACTGATAATGGCTTTGGCATTCTTTCCGATAAGTCTCTGGGCTCAGATCGGATTGAAAGGAGGGATGAATTTTGCAAATATTACTAAAGTTTCTTCCATCAACAACAAGTCTAACACGGGATTTGCTGTTGGCTTATTTCTGGCACCACGATCAAAGGGTATTCTGGGCTATCGTTCAGAGATAGATTTTTCCAGACAGGGATACAATTTTGATACAAATACAAATACAGGGAATGTTAACCTCGATTATATTCTGTTACCGCAATTGACTACGATTAACATCACCAGGTTTTTTCAGATTCAGCTTGGTGCACAGATGGCTTTCCTTATAAATTCAAAAGCTACGGAAAGCAATAGTACTTCAAATAGTTATGGCAGCCTTATGAGCTACTACAATAAATTCGATTATGGTTTGGCCGGCGGACTGGAAATTCACCCTTTCAAGGGGCTACTTATCGGGGCAAGATATAATCTGAGTCTGGGAGATTTATACAAGAACCTTGCAACCGCTACCCCAGGTTCAGTTCCTTCATTTATACCTGATGTAAATGTTAAAAATAATGTTGTTAATATATACATCGGATGGCATTTTGTAAAAGCAAAGTAAATTCAAGATTGTGGATGTATGTTGGTATTGTGCTGTCAAAATATTGATCAATAGAACTAAATTTTGATGCTTGTCGTTTTTGAAAAATAATCCAGATAAGATGAAAACAATTATATCTTTTCTTTCAGTTTTATTGAGTATGTCCCTTGCAAATGCACAGCAAAGCGAGTGGACAGGAGTTGAAAAGGTATTCGGTAAAAACGGTACTGTGCAGGATGGTGTTTTTAAGATAACGTTCCCCCGTACTGATTTAAATGTAATGGTTGGAGATTTCCCGGTAAATCCGGGACTAGCCCTTACATCCTGGATTGGTTTCATAAAATCAGGTAGCAATTCTATGGGAATGGGTATGACCGACCAGGTTATGATGATGGGAGATCTGGCATTGCTTGACAAAGAAGTAGTTCCGGTTATTTCAAAAATAGTTAGTACAGGTCTTGAAGTAACGGCTATTCACAATCACCTCGTAGGTGAAACTCCAGCGGTTAAATATGTTCATTTTTCAGGGAAAGGAGCAGCTACAAAGCTTGCAGAAGCTATTAAATCGGTTATTTCTGTCACAGGAACGCCTTTTGCCTCTTCTCCAAAACAAGACCAAGCAGTACAACCAGACTTTTCAAAAGTTGAGGCTATCTTAGGCACAGGCAGGCACAATGGAATCCTCCTTCAGTATGGTTTTCCCCGGTCTGAAAAGTTGACCGAAAGTGGAATGGAAATCCCTCCTTACATGGGAATGGCAACAGGAGTAAATTTCCAATTCTCAGGTAATAAAGCTGCTATAGCTGGTGATTTTGTACTGATGGCAGATGAGGTTAATCCTGTGCTGAAAGCGCTTACAGAAAATGGTATTTCTGTAACAGCAGTACACAATCACATGCTCTATGATAATCCAAGGCTGTTTATGATGCACTTCTGGGCAATAGGGGATCCTGAGAAGCTTGCTCAGGGTATAAAATCAGCCCTGGATAAGACAAATTCAAAAAAGTGATCGTCAGATCAACAGCTAGAATTTATTATATACGCTGGAAATTGCTATTTCCGAAGCGAACTTTGTAATTACTGTCGTCGGATTAGTTTTTATCTTTACGATGTTAATGATATTCAATCTTTAACAGAATTGTCAGTAATTATCACCCGATTTGATGTTTTGCATCATCATTCTTGAACGTGAAGGTTAAATTATTCAATAGTGCATTAAAAAAAGAAAAACAAGCCATAGCCGGTTTTCTTGGATTAAAAGGGAATGTTGTTGTACTGCTTCTTGTTACATTATTAATCTACTCAGCTGAAAAGCTTTGGGAGCGGTTTCTTCCGAAATATTTTGAAACGATTGGAGCCACTATTCTTATAATTGGCGGATTGGGTTTTCTTCAAAATATGCTTGGTGCAATATGGGCTTTACAGGGTGGCTATATTGCCGACAGGTTTGGTACAAAAAAATCATTCTTCATTTTTAACCTGCTTGCTATCGCGGGCTATCTTATTGCAATAATTTTTACAAACTGGATCGCAGTATTTATCGGGATGATTTTCTTTTCAGCATGGAGCAATATTTCTTTGCCCGCAAGCATGTCTCTGATTACCGATTCTCTTGGCACCAAAAAAACTGTTATGGGTATTTCAATGCACTCCTTTATCAGGCGTATACCTATGGCTGTCGGGCCGGTAATCGGAGGATTGATAATAATGCGTTTTGGCGTTATTTATGGGATCAAGATATCATTTGCAATTTCTGTGATACTCTGCCTGACAGGTATGATTTTTCAATTAAGGCTGAAAGACAATAGAAAACAGGTTTATGAACAGGTCCATCCTCTGAAATTGTGGAGGACAATGGATGATCGGCTGAAGAGACTGCTGGTTTCCGATATTCTTATACGGTTCTGCGAACAAATACCTTATGTTTTTGTGGTTATCTGGTGCCTTGATATGATAAAAATCTCACCTGCACACTTTGGAGTGCTGACTGCAGTTGAAATGATAGTGGCAGCACTTGTTTACATACCTGTTGCAAGCTATTCCGACAATTTGGAAAAGAAACCGTTTGTAGTCGTAACATTTTTCTTCTTCTCAATTTTCCCGCTAATCTTGTTTTTCAGCCGGAGTTACTTTGCATTGATGGTTGCCTTTATTATTCGTGGCTTAAAAGAATTCGGAGAACCAACACGTAAGGCTCTTATTACTGATTTCTGTCCGAAGGAAACCAAAGCCAGAACCTTTGGTCTATACTATTTTGTACGTGACTTTACAGTATCCTTTGCTGCATTTTTTGGCGGATTGCTATGGAAGCAGAGTCCAGGATTGAATTTGCTCACCGCTGCTGCTTTTGGTGCGATAGGAACCCTCTTTTTTATCTTTTTCGGAAGAGGCACTGCTTCAGCTTAATATGTTTTATTCTTTCTCAGTTATTTTTTTGGTAATTTTGGTTTTAGTTTCCCAATATTTACCATCATATGATAAATAAATCTCCTGTTAAGATTTCAGTAGGTTTTTCTCTCTTTCTTTTTTTCACCCGTATATCATTTCAGGACAGAAAGATCGCGAAACCTGGCAACCACCAGAGCAAATAATGGATTCCATCGGAGTGAAACCCGGGATGATAATTGGTGAGGCTGGAGCAGGACGAGGTTATTTTACTTTTTATCTTGCCATAAGAGTAGGCAAGAAAGGTCCCAAAAGCTATCCGGAAGTAACAAGAGTCATTTCGATTGCATTTTAAAATTGGAGGAAAGAATAATTTGGTTGAAGAAGAAGTCCTGACAAAAAAGGAAAAAAAGTTTTTTGGATTTAACAGGAATATCCTGTTCACAGGCCTGACCAGTTTTCTGACCGATACATCGGTAAAGATGGTCTATTCGGTAATGCCTATGTTCCTTATGTCAATAGGTGCATCGAAAACCAGCCTGGCATTAATCGAAGGTATAGCTGAAAGCACATCATCTCTGATCAAAGCCCTATCGGGCTTCTGGAGTGATAAGATTGGAAAGAATAAGCCCTTTATGCTTATAGGATATGGTTTGTCAGCCCTGATTATTCCGCTCTATACATTTGTTGTTTCTCCCATTCAGGTACTTGTTCTGCGATTCATTGAAAGATTTGGAAAGGGCATCAGGGCAGCACCCCGTGACAGCCTTATTGCCGGCTCAATATCAAACGGGGAAAGCGGCAAAAGTTTCGGACTGCAAAAAGCAATGGACAACAGCGGTGCAATTGCTGGTCCATTGATAGCATTTGCCATGCTATCCTTGCTCCCAGGTAACTACAGACTGATCTTTCTCATATCCGGAATTCCTGCTATCCTTGCCATTTTTGTGATAATATTTGGAATAAAGGAAGCACGAAAAAACAAATATGAACTGTTTACAAAATTTCACTTTAAAGACTTACCGGCTAAGTACTACTTTTTTCTGGTTATCCTATTTATTTTTACTCTCGGGAATTCAACTGATGCATTGCTGATGGTCAAAGCCAATGAGATAGGAGTGAAAGTTGCTCTGATACCGCTTGTCTACCTTATTACAAATGTAGTTTCCGTGCTTACCGCAATTCCGGCTGGTTTATTTTCTGACAGGATAGGCAAAGAAAAAACCCTTATTGCAGGATATATTATCTATGCCGTTGTATATTATGGGTTCGGTATCACAACAAGCACCAGAGCAATTTTTGCACTTTTTGCACTTTACGGTTTATACTCCGCCGCTACTGATGGGATTCAAAAAGCCTTCATTTCCGATCTGATCGATAAGAATAAAAAGGGGACCGGATTAGGCATTTATAATGCTTTGCTTGGTGTTACACTTTTACCTGCCAGTTTAATTGCAGGATTACTATATGATAAAGTCAATTCATCTGTTCCATTTTATTTTGGTGCTGCTACAGCTATAATTTCAGCAATTTTGATGTTGATATTTATCCTGACCAACAGGAAAGAAAAGGAATCTATATTTAAGATTAAAACTTAATTTAGTTATTAGTCAATCCATTTCTATGGCTACTTATGTTGAACCTGATTTGGTAACGGGTATAACCAGTGAACTTCTATGAGAGGTTTTACCGGAATCGGAAACTAATAATATTTCTATTTTTTAATATTTTAATATTGAGATACTTATGAATCTTTTCCATAGAAAATCCAATCTATTGCTGAAAACCAGGGAAGTCCTGGAATCTATTACTCAGGACAGGATAAGGACCAACCTGCTCAGAAAACCCGAACAAAGGGCACTTGCTTTTCTTGTTCAACTTATTCCCTCCTGGATTAATTCCAATATGATGACGGCTTTTGGTTTTTTTGGGAGCGTATTTGTCTCTGTCAGCTTCATTCTGGCCACATATCTTCATAGAAACTATCTTCTGCTGGGTGTTTTAGGATTTATGATAAACTGGTTTGGCGACTCTCTCGACGGAAGACTTGCATTTTTTCGGAACAAACCAAGAAAATTATATGGATTTGCACTTGACATCACAATGGACTGGTTAAGCATCATCCTTATCGGATGTGGTTATATAGTTTACTCAGAGGGTATCTGGGAACTCCTGGGATATGGATTTGTAGTCATGTATGGCTGGGAAATGATCATAACACTGATGAGATACAAGATCACCGGAAAATACTCAATCGATTCCGGCAAATTGGGGCCTACCGAAGTAAGAATATTAATTTCCATTATTATGGTGGCTGAGGTGCTTTCCCCGGGTTCATTAATTTACACCTCAATCCTTGTAGTCGCAATACTGTTTTTTGTCAATATTGCAGATACCAGGAAGTTGTTGTTGGCAGCCGATGATATGGATAAAAGGGAGAAGCAATAACAGGATTATTTAGCAATTTTGAGTATTAAGGATTCATATTCATGAAACAAACAAAATTATTTTACTCTGAATAAACATGAAAACATTTATCTGCAGGATTGGATTACCGGCTTTATTTTTCAGTTGTCTGTTAAACTCTAAGGCTGATTGCCAGGAGGAATTATTGACTTTGTCCAGGATTGATTTATTGCCCCGATACAGGAATGATGCCATTGTCCGGCAAATATCCAGTTACGATACTACAGGTGGCAACGATGATGGATTCTCCGGAAAATATTCTTACTTACGAAAGGAAAAAGGCGATCTGGTGATTGCCGAATTAAACGGGCCCGGAATTATTCATCGGATTTGGACTCCTACACCAACGGAAGATACTATTCAGTTTTTCTTTGACGATGAGGCCGAGCCCAGAATCAATCTCGAATTCATTGGTTTATTCTCGGGCAATCATTACCCGTTTTCAAGACCTGTTGTTGGAAATGAAGTGGGTGGATATTACTGTTATCTCCCAATTCCATATCAAAAATCCTGTAAAATAGTCTATAAGGGAGAACGAATGCAATTCATTCAGATTCAATATAGCGAAATCGCTAAAAACCAGCAGGTTACATCTTTCTCCAGGCAATTTTCAGAAAAAGAAAAACAGGCACTGTCTCTTGCATTAAAGGCATGGAGCACCTGTGGGAAAGAGGTAATTGATCTGCTTCCCTATATAAAAACAGAAATTAAAAATCAAACTTCGACTATAATTTTAAAACCGGGAGAGACATCCGTTGTGTTTGATCAAAAGACAGGAGGCCGGATTATCGGCATTGAACTTATCCCGCAGGCTGAATTGAATTCAAAATTCAAGGATCTGATCTTCAGTGCAGTCTGGGATGATGAACCGGTAGCTGCTATCAACTCCCCGGTAAGTGATTTTTTTGGTTATGCTTTTGGCAAGCCTTCCATGCAATCAATGATTCTGGGAGTAAAGGACAGAGTTCATTACTGTTATTATCCAATGCCGTATGATAAAAAGGCCTCTTTGAAACTAACTTATCTTAAAACTTCCGAAAACAGCACAAAAGAAATTCCCTGCAAAGTTACAGTTTATTATAATGAAACCAGCCGGAAAGAAAATGAAGGGAAGTTTTATGCCCAGTGGAAAAGAGAAATTAATCCCGCGATGAACAAGCCTTATACAATCCTTGAAAAAAAAGGACGGGGTCATCATGTGGGTACTTTATTACAGGCGCAAGGCCTTAATCCGGGTATTACATTGTTTTTTGAAGGAGATGATGTATGTACCATCGACGGTGAGTTAAGGCTTCACGGTACAGGATCGGAGGATTACTTTAATGGTGGCTGGTATGCACTTCCCGACAGGTGGGATCAGGCTTTCAGCTTACCGGTTCATGGAGCTCTGGCTTATTCAATTCCACTGGCGCATACTGGTGGTTACCGATTATACATTTCTGACAAACTTTCATTTGAAAAAAATTTCAACCTGACCATTGAACATGGGCCAGAAAATAATTTGATCCCGGTTGATTATACTTCAGTCGCTTTATATTATTGTGATACTCCTCCCCTCGCAAATAATCTGCCTCCACGAGAATTATTGTCTGCTATCAAACCTCCTTCAACCATGGAATACTGGATTGAGCTTTTGCCTGTAAAAGCATTAAGCTATGGGGCGACTCTGGTAAAATGGTATCAGGTTGATCCTAAAAGCAGGCAGAATCGCGAAGTTTTAAGGTTGGAAGCAGCTAAAAATGGTTATGTCAAGTTCGAACTTGAAGTTCCAGATAATGGTGAGTATAAATTGTATCTGTCATATTTTAAGGGACCGGATTGCAGTTCTTTTACGGTCAGCCAGAGGCAGATACCAATAAGCCAGACAATTAAGGCCTTTGAAAGTGAATATAATTTAGCTGATAAGGAATACATTGGTCGCATCATCATCAAAGAAGGTACCAACACTCTTACAATTAAATTAAATGAGAATCCTGAAGGAGCTCAAAAAGGTAGCTTTTTCCTGCACAGGATTTATTTGGAGAAAATGTAGGGGAACCCGGGCTGCGCAGCCAACCTGATTTTAGTTTATTCAGGGTTAAGGTTAAATTTTATCAGTGTATATCAAGAGCTTTTTGAATGGCCGATTCAACCAGTGGTTCCATTATTTTATAACCTGCAAGGTTCGGATGTACGCCATCATAAGTAAGTTCAGCCTTCAGTCCATGCCTTTCGTCTGCCATGGGAGTGAAATAATCCAGATAAACAGAGCCACTTTTTTCTGCGTAGCTTTTGATCCAGGTATTCAGTTGTACAACTTTCTCAGCAGGTTGCATACCCGGGTGCCAGGGAAAATCGAAAGCCGGAAGAACGGAACAAAGCACTACCGATATGCCATTAGCTTTTGCCAGATCAACCATGGAAGCAAGATTGTCCTCAATCATTTCAAGCGTGCTGGGACCAGTATTCCCAGCAATATCATTGATCCCGGCCAGGATCACTATTACTGCAGGTTTGAGGTTAATTACATCAGGCTTGAACCTGACAAGCATCTGCGGCGTGGTCTGGCCGCTGATCCCGCGATTAACGTATGGTTTGCCTGAAAAGAAATCATGGTCCATGAGAATCCATCCTTCGGTAATGGAATTACCCATAAAGACAATTCGTTTTTCTCCTGCTGCCGGCAGGCCGATTTTTATGTTATCATCGCGGAAACGTGCAAAATTCGCCCAGTCATTGTGAAGACGCTCTTCTTCTGATTTTTTCCAGGCCTCCATCTGCTCCTGAGTGGGCCTGGATGTACTACTCTGAGCTACCAGTACAACGCTGCCGGATGTCAACAAAATGAATATAAGTGATAAGAGCTTTAGCTTTTTCATAAGTTTATCGTTTGGATTGTTATTTTTTTCCCCTGAGGATATACCGTGGAAACGGAATGATCTCATTAACTGACTTTTCATATTTCTCATATTCTTCACTAAAAATCCTTTTCAGTACATTCGTTTCTCCATGAATAGAAATCTTAAATCCGAGATATAATACTAAAGAAACAGAAAATGTTAAGCCTGAATGAAAAATGAGTGCCAGAGAAGGTATTATAAAGATTATTATAGAGGAATATATAGGATTCCTGCAAAGAGCAAAAGGTCCCTGTGTAATTAATTTACCAGGTTTAAAGTACTTTAGAAAGAAAATTGCTGAGTAGGTCCAGAAGCTAAATCCCAGTCCTAACCAGGCAAATCCTAAAACCTTGACATAAGGGAGATCTAAAAATCTTAAATCAAAGAACTCAGGATACTTGTACATCACAATTAACGAAAGAATTACATAGGGCAGACATATCAAAGCCAGTTTAGGGCCACAACCAAAAAGTGTCATAGATGTTTTCATCGTCGAATTAAAATTAGTGTTTTCAAATGCTTAATAACGATTTTATTATCAAAATTACCTAAAAATCAAATAATCAAAAAAATAAATGTGCTGAAGAGAATTCATTCATTATAAGAATTTTAAGTCCGCATTGTTGCTGCATATTTGGTAATAATGATAAACAAAAGCTAAATCCTTTTCATTTATCCGCTGGGCTATTGTACATCACAATTGACCATTGTGGCACATTCCTGATAAGATTACCCGGATCATCCGTATCGGGAGTTAGAATTTATGTTTTAATAGCATTATTTTTGTAAATTGCATAACATTTGATTATCAGGTCTTTGAGTATACAAGCCTAAATGTATAAAGCAGTGATAAAATCTAGTTCTGTACCTTGCTTTTTTGTTGATTCCTTACCCGATATTTCAGATTCTGGTTGCAAGGAACTGCTCCGGTGTATTGAAATACGGGCAGGTGCATCAGACATTTTTGTATGGCTAAAGCAACTGCGTATTGCACCTTATAGTTATGATCTTATTGATAACAGAGGTAAAAAATCGCCTGATCATATAATTGCAGACCTGCCCGCTTTAAAAATTAATACGCACTACCTGTTAGCTTTTCATATATTCGAATTTGAGGAAAATTCTTTTATAGCATGTCGCTTTTGTGAACCAATTAATCCACCGGTCAATTTATACATGAAGAGCCTGTTCTTTGAATACAGGATTGAAGAACAAGGAACTAAAACTAAATTATGGTGTAAGATAAAAGGTTATTTTAATACCGATATATCTTCAAAAGGATTCTTTTTTATTTTTTCTGTTGTTAATAAAATAATGATGAAAAGGCAGCTTAAGAACATTAAGAAGCTATCAGAGCTGTTAGCTGTTGGTAAAGTTGAAACAAAAATGTTTGACTTAAATAATTACTATTCTAAATCAGGAATACACTGGTGGGTATTTTGCCGTCGTCACAATTGTAAAGGATTGATAACTTAAGGTTCTGGTTACCAGTTACTGACTGCTTGTTGCTCGTTGTGGGGTAATGAGCAACCTAACTATTTTAAACATTATTTGCTAAATTAAAGATCAATTGCATATAATATTGTTAATCATCAACACTTCTGCGACCGAAGGAAGGAAGTGAATTTGTTTCTAAAACAGATAAATCAAAATTAATTTCTATATTTATCAGCGTTAAAAATGAAAGTGTTTATAATAACCTGATAATCTGAATTAAAATGAATATGAAAATAATGAGAAAGATTGCTTCGATTCTGGTTGCCTCTGCTATTTTAGGTATAAACCTCGGCGCACAGGAATTGAATGATGTAATAAAGGTTTACAATGAAGGAGCCAAAGCAGCGCAAACTGATCCCCAGACTGCCATTACGGCATTTGAAAATGTGATTTCACTGGCTGACAAGGTTGGGGAGACGGCTGCTGACCTCAAACAAAAAGCCATCAAAGTGTTGCCTGGATTGTATGTCAAAATTGCCTCCAACGCCCTGACAGCAAAAAAACCGGCGCCGGAAGTAATCCGGGCTGCAAAGAAAGCAGGCGCTGCAGCAACAAAATATGATAACTCAACCGGTAAGGAGAATGCCGGGAAGATATTGGTACAGGGTTACTATAATCTGGGTACTGATTATTTTACAAAGAAGGATTATACTAATGCTCTTTTGGCTTTTGACAGTCTTTTATCGATTAATCCCGGTTATCCTGCCGCTATTTACAACAAGGCTTTGGTTTTCAGAGCTCAGAATAATGCAGCTGCCTTTGAGGAAAATATTGATTTGTTTATTGATAAAATGAAGAGCGGGAATGATTCAGTAAAAGTAAAACAGGCATCTAAACTGGCGCTAGAATATTTTCGTGCAGCCGGGTCGCAGGCAAATCAGGCAAATAAGCTTGATGAGTCGCTTGTTTCGCTGAATAAAGCGGCTAAATATGGCGAGGACAAGGATCTATTCTATTTCTTTGCCGATGTATATAACAAACAGAAGAATTTCGATAGCGGGGCAGAATATGCCCAAAAAGGTCTGGTACTTGAAACAGGTAATGCCGAAGCCAAGGCAAAATATTACTTTCAGCTTGGTCTTGCACAGGTGGGTAAAGGACAAACAGCCGAAGCCTGCAGTTCATTTAAAAATGCCTTGTACGGGGCCTTTGCCCAGGCAGCAAAAGCGGAAAGAACAAACCTGAAGTGTAAATAACCACTCCCCCATCTGAGGAAAGTTTGACCAGGAATGTATCGAACCTGTTAACTGAACAACTTTCTTTTATCAAATTATTGGGATCTGAATATTCCGGGAAATAATCCTTCAGGACTTATTAGTGGTTCCATATCATCCCAACTGCTTATCAGTATAAAATTGTAACAAAAACTTAACAATAAAAGACAGACTATCAATAGCATCTGTTTTACCTTTGAATTGTATAGTCCTAAATCTGGGATTATCTCTTTTTAAAAAAGAAAACAATAATTTACTCGGTGAAAATTATTGAATATCAGCAGTATGACATTCTTATATATTGTAGTAGCTCTTGTTTTAATATTTGATTTCATTAATGGTTTTCATGACTCTGCTAACTCAATTGCTACAGTAGTTTCAACAAAAGTATTATCGCCATTAGCTGCCGTGGGGCTTGCAGCTACTTTTAATTTTCTTGCATTCCTGATTTTCCCTCTAAAAGTAGCCACAACCATGGGTAAAGGCGTAATAAACCCTGAAATTGTAACCCTTGAGCTAATTGCTGCGGCTGTAGCAGCTGCTATCATCTGGAATCTTATTACGTGGTGGTTGGGTTTACCATCGAGTTCATCGCATACTCTGGTCGGGGGACTTGTCGGAGCTGCTGTTGTAGGATATGGATTCGGATCAGTAATTTATGCAGGGGTAATCAAGATTGTTATTTTCATCATAGTTGCACCGGTTTTGGGTTCAATAATGGCTTTCATCATTTCAGTGACTGTACTTCACATAGTAAAAAATCATTCGCCATTTGAAATTGACCATTGGTTCCGCAAGATGCAGTTGCTGTCCGCATCTGCATTCAGTCTTGGCCATGGAGGGAATGATGCGCAAAAGTCCATGGGAATTATATGGATTACCCTGATAGCCACAAATCAGGTTACCAAAGATGCTCCGATAGACTTATGGATAGTTTTATCATGTCAGGCTGCTATTGCATTAGGCACATTATTCGGAGGATGGAGAATTGTTAAAACCATGGGACAAAGAATTACCAAGCTTAAACCATTTGAAGGTTTTTGTGCAGAAACCGCTGGTGCAATTACTTTATTTATGGCTACGCACTTTGGAATACCAGTAAGCACAACTCACACTATAACAGGAGCAATTATCGGGGTAGGTGCCACAAAAAGAGCATCAGCGGTGAAATGGGGAGTAACACGAAAGATATTCTGGGCATGGATTCTCACAATACCTGTTTCGGCATTGATCGGAGCTTTAATGTATCTCCTGTTTAATTCAATTTTCTGATTTAGATCATTGAATAAAACTTTACCTGTTCAGGACACGTTTCCTATTTTGGCAGTGTAAAAAGGAATTCTGTTCCTCCACCTTGTTTGTTACGAACCAAAATTTCTCCCTTATGAAGTAATATTGCGTTCTTGACAATTGAGAGTCCAAGACCGGTTCCTCCGCTTTTTCTAGACCTCCCTGAATCGACGCGGTAAAACCTTTCAAATACCCTCGACAAATGTTCCTCAGGTATGCCAACGCCATTATCCGAAAATGAGAAATGATAATATTTCTCATCTTCATTAAAAAGGCTGATTTTAACTACGCAATTATCACCGGCATAGTTTATTGAGTTTTCAAGCAGGTTCTGAAAAATTGAAAGCAGGAGAGATCGGTTGCCATTAACATATAGCTCCTCTTTCAGATCACTTTCTACACTCATTTTCCTAAGTTCAATGGCCGATTTAAAATTGTCCCTTACCTCGTAAATGACATCATTCATTTTTATTTTTTCGAATTTAAAATTACTTCCAGCCTCTTCAATCTTGTTAAGTATGGTAATATCATTAATAAGTTGTGATAGTCTGTCTGATTGAGAGAGAGCTTTTTCGAGAAAATATTTTTGTTTTGCATGATCAATATTTGGGTCAGAAAGAAGAGTTTCAATATAACCCTTGATTGATGATACAGGCGTCTTAAGTTCGTGGGCAATATTCGAAGTCATCTGTTGTTTTATGATCCTGTTCGTTTCTGTACTCGTTATATCGCTCAATATTATTTCAAAGCTTTCGTCTTGAAATAATACACATTGAATACGGAAATATTTTCCATTTTTACCAATTTGATATTCCATCCGTGGAATATCAGGAGTTTTTGATTCTGCTTTTCTATTACTTTCAATGAATTCTATTACAGGCTTAAAATCTGCTATCCTAAAAAAATTTGAAGGTGAAATGGTGAGCTCCCCGGATATTATATTCATGTACTGAATGAAATGGTTGTTAGTTAAAATCTTATCATTATCCCTGGTGAAAAAGCCAACCCCTTCATTAATTATATTAAGATGATTAAAAAGCTTCTCTTTTTCAACCGCAAGATCATCTTTTGTTTTGCGCAGGTCGCTGTAGATGCTTATAATCTCTTCACTTATTATCCCAAGCTCATTTTTCGGGAAGGTGATGTTTTGTTCAAATGGTTCATTCCTGTTAATCTTAACAGCAAAATCCTTGAGCTTGGTAACAGATTCAGCAAACTTGTTCGTCACCAGCAATAAAACTATCCAGATCGAAATGAAGGAAAAGAAAATGACAACAAGAAACATTTTTCCTGTTGCCAGAAAATTTATAATCTTGATATCATAAATTACAGCAGCTCTTATATAATATTTATTGTAGAACCTGCAATAATAGTAGTAATCAACTCCTGTGGTACCTGATTTTCTAATTGTTGTACCAAAACCCGAATAAGTAGATTCTCTAATTTCCGGTCTGTCTTTGTGGTTACCCATTGTTGCCCAGTCTTTAATAAAACTGTCGTATAGCACGATACCGGTATTCCCAATTATTGTAATTCTCAATTCATCCTGAGGAAGTATTTTTACCAGAGAATCAACCATATGATAATTACCTTTTTCATAGATATAATTTGCTTTCAGGTAGTTATCTGTAATTCTGGTGATATAATACAGTTCGTCATTTAAAGTTTCAATCCTGTATTTCTTTTCACGATGGTATAAGTATGTAACAATGACTAAAGTAAATAATAAAAAAACGCTGAAATAGTATAAAAATAGCTTGTTCCTGAATTTGCTTCTTGCTATCATTTCTTATAAAAATTAATAATTTCAGAATTCGAAAAAATATCCATATCCTGTCTTATTTTTCAGTAAGGAGCCATATTTACCTAATTTGCTTCGGATACGTGTTATATTCACGTCGACTGTACGATCGGTGACGATAACATTACCACCCCAGATTCTGCGAAGAATATCTTCTCTTGAAAAGACCTGACCGGTATTTTCGAGCAGCAGCAGTAATATTTCATATTCTTTTTTGGTCAGGTCAATTTTAACATTGTCAATTAATACGCGTTTTTTGACATTATCAAGTTCAATATTGCCGAATTTTAATGTTTCGTTATTCCTCTTTCTCTCTTTTTCCGATCTTTTCAGGACAGCCTTAACCCTTGCTGTCAATTCATTGATGGAGAATGGTTTGGAAATATAATCGTCTGCGCCGATGTTAAAACCAGTAAGTATGTCATTTTCAGTATCTTTGGCTGTCAGGAATATTATCGGAGCCTTTATTTTATATTCTTTCCTTATTTTTTCAGCAAGCCTGAAACCGGACATAGCACCCATCATTATATCGAGAAGAAAAAGATCATAATCATACAGTGGTTTCTTCAATGACTCTTCTGAGGAATGTGCAACATCGGTATAAAAACCTGCATTATTCAGATTGAACTGGAGTATCTCACAGAGATCTTCTTCATCGTCAACAATCAGGATTTTTTCTCCTCTGGCGTTCATAAGATATTTATTATTAGTCATTGTCTGAGTTTTGTTTGCCGTTTTCAGGAGCTTTATCAAATCCCGAGTGTCTGACATCGGTTCCCCTCAAAGAATAAATAGTAGCTTCAGCTATGTTTGTAGCATGGTCAGCAATCCTTTCGATATTTGTAATTATATTTTTCATTTCGGCGTAACTCAGGAGCATCTCTTTTGTCTTATTACTCAATTTTGCTTTTGAGATGCTATTTACCAGGAGCTTATGATTCATTTCATCAACAACCGAATCATTTTTAATTGTCCAGATCGCATAATCTGTATCATTATTGACAAATGAAAGCAGGGATTTTTCGACCATGATTTTCCCTGAAAGAAGCATGTTAAGTATAAGTTCCGACATTGCTTTGAATTCTTCAGAATCCCTTATGGTTTCAAGGGCATATTTAATATTCATTACAATATCCCCTATCCGTTCCAGATTGATTGTAATTCTGTAAACAGAAACTAATTTACGGATATCAGAAGCAACAGGCTGATATAAAACAATGGCGTTTATAAACTTGTCGCTGATTGAAACTTCAAACTTGTCTATTTCGTTTTCGTTTCTTTTAATTCTGGCATTCAATTCCTCCAGTTCAGTTTTATCATCTATAGTCATTAGCTTTTCAATAAGACTTAGCTGGGCAAGAACTATGTCCGCCATCTCATTGAAACTATTGAGTATTTCGAGAATTGATTGTTCCTTTTTTGTACTCATGAAGTGAATAATTAATTTTACAAGTTAGATTTTTTCAGGGATTTAAACATTTTATCCAAATTTTCCTGTCAGATAACCTTCTGTGCGTGGATCTTCAGGATTGGTGAACATTGTTTCCGTTCTACCGTATTCTACAAGTTCTCCCATAAACATAAAAATTGAATTATCGCTGATCCTTGCAGCCTGTGACATATTATGAGTAACAAGCAAGATTGTAAAGTCTTTTTTAAGTGACCCAAGCAAATCTTCAATCCGTGCCGTAGCTACCGGATCAAGTGCAGATGTAGGTTCATCAAGTAAAAGTACCTCTGGATTAAAAGCGATGGTTCTGGCAATGCAAAGACGCTGCTGCTGTCCACCTGAAAGAAAAGTCCCCTTTTTAAGCAGGGAATCTTTTACCTCATCCCATAAAGTTACGTTTATTAGAGCATTTTCAACTATCTCGTCACGTTCACTTCTTTTTAATTTGATCCCGTTCAGCCTGTAACCGGCTATGACATTATCATAAATACTCATCGTTGGAAAAGGATTCGGCCGCTGAAATACCATTCCTATTTTACGTCGAAGTTCAATTGTAGGCATTTCATGTATCTCTTTCTCATTTAAATAGATATTACCAGTA
>Ga0153915_10002104_pt1 | contig 18283 bp, 11 predicted proteins | sample Opewatmetagenome_2_FD_107003 | JGI IMG/M metagenome (GOLD analysis project Ga0153915, IMG submission 107003) | Freshwater wetland microbial communities from Ohio, USA - Open water 3 Core 3 Depth 3 metaG | ecosystem: Environmental > Aquatic > Freshwater > Wetlands | place: USA: Ohio, Lake Erie...
AAGTCCCATTGAATCAACTGCTTACCGAAACAGACGATCATGACTCGATAGTCGCCGATTGTAACCAGTTAGTTTTGTTCAACTTATAATGGGACACGCGTGATTTTTATTCTTTCTTCAAAGGGCGGATACGCACGGGAAAGCAGTTCAAATACCATATTAGCAATAGCAAGCGCATCATCTGTAATTGAATTCCCCATGGGCAATTCTCTTGTTGGCAATCTATGAAGGCGGTGCAAAGGATTAAAACATCTTTCAAATACAGATGCCCTAATCGCAAACCAATTCCCATGAACAAATCCGGAGGTCCAATTATAATAACGATCATATATTTCTTTGAGCCCGGCCTCCTCACTCATTTTTCGTAGGTCGGTATTATCCCAATTACCCAGGTTTATGGGGACAAATTCAAGCCATTGATCTTCGTTGACCAGGTTCTCAAGTTCATTGAGCTCAATTGATTCAGGCACCTTGCCAGCCTCTTTCTGCTTTAAATAAATAAGCTTAGCTTGTCCTATACCATATGCTCGATAACTTTTCCAAAGTTCTATATCGTCCTTGTCAAGAAGGTATCTAAATACAATTAGGCATTCGATTAACGATCTAAGAATTAGCCTCCCGCTTAAAGCATAATCCAACTGATAAAATATGATGTCTGTAAATAGAGTAAAAGCATATAATGCAAATCCGAAGCATGCTTCATGGCGAGGATTAATACCCGTATTTGAACAGGTATCACAAAAATGATTAATTATGGCTATTCTTGTTGATTGTGTCTCGTTGACATAGTGTTCTCTTTGTTTACTCCAAATATCGGCATCAAGCTTCTCGACAATTCTATTCTTCTCTGGAAAACAACATGTTTTTTCAAAGCATGTTTTCCAAAAATCCTCTGGCCAACTCAATTCTCCTTCAGTCTCTCTCGTTCCAACGCTAATCTCTATGCTTCTTATCATTGCCCTGGCATGTTGTATGTCGCCATAATTGGGATATTCAATAAATTCCCGCGGAGTTTCCTTCATTGTTTCTGCAAAATGTAATTTGCCACCGAGCATTTTGCAGAGCACCTTGACCCATCGACAATCCGTAGCTTCATCAGATTGATGCCAAAGCGCTTTTAATATTGCGTCTCCAAGCCTTGCCCAGTCTTTTTCAGGAACGGCCTTTTCTAGGTGCTTTTCCCAATTGCTTCTGCTCGGGAGCATATCAAAAAGCATCATTGGTCTAAGCATATCTTTCGTATCCCTAGACCAGGAAACAACATGCTTTATAAAATGTTCTTTATTTTCATCCGTGTATTTTACCACTCCTGTTAATGTCACATCATTACAATCCTTATTGTCATTTACAAACCTGCCAACATGACGAAAAAAAAGAAGTGTTTTCTCTCTCGGCCAAAATTCGCTAGCTAGAATCGCCCATAACATGTTGGGCATGCGTTCGTTTATCCATGAAGAAAATTTAAAGTTTAGCTCAGCTAAAGGAGGTATTAGCTCTTTGCGAACTCTCTTATGTTCATTGAGATTCGATTCTAGCCTTTCCTTTTTTTCGTGTTTCTTTATCACACTACCCGTAAAGGTCATATTTCACCCCCACATATGAAGTAAATATCCCCGCGGCAAGCCGCGGGGCATTCAAGAGCGCAGCTTCAAAGCAAGCTGCGCAGGCCCTTGCTCGAGTTGGCGATGTTGCTCGATATACTTGACGACCACGTCCCGAGTCATTCGATCTCCGACCGTCCGGGCGAAGTATCCGTCTTCCCACAGCTCCCCGCCCCAAAGCCTCTTTTTGAGCCCCGGAAACTCGCGAAACAGACCTCGCGCGATCTGGCTCTTGATGATCCTCACGACCTCCCCTATCGACCGAGATGGCGGGAACGACGCCAGCAGATGGATATGGTCCTTCATAATCTCCATCTCCAGGATCTCGATGTCGTACGCCTCGCAGATCTCCCCGATCATCTGTTTCGCTCGTTCCCGGACCTCCTCCCGCTCGAAGATGTCCTTCCGGTACTTCGGACACCACACCAGATGATAGCTCGTGTCGTAGACCGAATGACTCGTCCTTCTCAGTCCCACGCTTCATATATAACACACTGCCGAGCAAGGGCCTATGCGGATAAGGGAGACTTCCCGGTCCCCCTTATAATCCCCCTCGGCAAGGCATGCATTCCTCCCCGTGGCAAGCCACGGGGCATTCTGCAAAGGGTTTCGTAAACAGATTATATCGTACATAATTGAGAGAATTCAGCGCTCCAGTTTTTTCCGGGCATCACTTAAAGAGACGGTTTTCCTCTGGCAGAATTCCCGCGACGAGGCCCGGATTTGATCGTACAGGCCGGGGACGGCCATGAGTTCAAGGGTTTCCTTGCGTCGCTCGATGTACTCGTCGATCAGGTCCACGACGAGATCGTTCATTTTTCTGTTTTCCAGGCTGGCCACGGCCTTGAGCAGGTTCTTCTTTTCCTCGGGAATGCGGATAGTCGCGGTTGCCATGGTTCTTCTCCGATAATCATAGCTTAATCGCTTAAGCGCTTTATGTCAATCAAGGACATCCCGCGAAGCCTCTTCCCTCTTTCATAAGGAACAGACGCAGGAACGATTGAAATTTGTCACGCGATTCAGCCGGATTCCCGGTGTCGGGGTTGCCGGCTGCCGGCGGCGGAGGTTCCGCGCAGGATGACCTTAGCGCACAACCGCTCCCGACCCGGGCGCGGCCGACGGCTTGGCCCAGAGCCGGTTGACGACGCGCAGCAGGACGAGGCCGCTGGCGACGAAGACGCCGAGCAGGACGAGGGCGTAGGTCGTGCGCCCGTAGAGGAAATTGCCCACGGCGAAGAGGGCCGACCAGATCGTCAGCGATCCGGAGACCCAGCCGACGAGGGCCACCGGGAAGTTGTCCCCGGTCGACTTGGCCTCCTCCCTGGAGATGCCCGCGAGCTTGCGGACGGGCTCCCACCCCGGCCCGAAGGGCCTGACCTTTTTATAAAAATTGACCAGCGTCGGGTCCGCGGTCTTGGGCCCGAGGAGCGCGGTCAGCATCCAGACGACGGTCGTCGCCGCGACAGTCAGGATCAGAGCGTAGTGGGTGGGGATGACGACGCCAAGCTTCCGGAGGATGAGCAGGAGGACGGAGAAGCCGAAGGAGCTGAGCATGGCGTTTACCTCGCACCAGGCGTTGACCCGCCACCAGAACCAGCGGACGAGGTAGAGAAGGCCGGTCCCCGCCCCGACCTGAAGGATGATGTCGAAGCTGTCCTTGGCCGTGTCCAGGACGAAGACGAGGCCCGAGGCCGTGACGAACAGCAGGATGGTCGCCAGCCGGCCCATCAGGACGTAGTGCTTTTCGGTGGCGTCCCTTTTCAGGAAGCGGCGGTAGAAATCGTGGACGAGATAGGAGGCGCCCCAGTTGAGGTGGGTCAGGTTCGTCGAGGAGTTGGCCGCGATCAGCCCGCCGACCATGAGGCCGATGAAGCCGACCGGCAGGAACTTGAGCATGGCCGGATAGGCGATGTCGTGGCCCAGGAGCCGCGGGTCGAGGGCCGGAAAGGCCTTCTGGATGTCCGAGAGCTGGGGATAGACGATGATCGAGCACAGGCCGACGAGGATCCACGGCCAGGGCCGGAGGACGTAATGGGCGATGTTGAAGAAGAGGACCGCGCCGAGCGAGTCCTTCTCGGACTTCGAGGCCAGCATGCGCTGGGCGATGTAGCTGCCGCCGCCGGGCTCCGCGCCCGGGTACCAGACCGCCCACCACTGGACGGCCAGCGGCATGATGAAGATGGCGATGGCCAGGTCCCAGTTGCTCTTGAAGTCGGGCAGCATGTTGAGGAAGTGGACGCCGTTCGGCCCGGTCGTCGCCGAGAGCTTCGAGATCAGGACGGGCATGCCGCCGATGTACTTGACGGCGAAGTAGGCCGCGGCGATGACGGCCGTCATCTTGATGAAGAACTGGATCATGTCGATGACCAGGACGCCCCACAGTCCGGTGAAGGTCGCGAAGACGACGTTGAGCAGGCCGACGAAGAGGAGCGTCTGCCAGCGCGGCATGCCGAAGAGGATGGCGGCGATCTTGCAGGCCGCCAGGTTGACCGTGGCCATGATGATGCAGTTGAAGAGGAAGCCCAGATAGACCGAGCGGAAGCCGCGGACGACGCCGGCCGCTTTTCCGGAATAGCGGAGCTCATAGAACTCGAGGTCGGTCATGACCTCGGACCGGCGCCACATCCGGGCGTAGAAAAACACCGTGGCCACGCCGGTCAGAGTGAAGGCCCACCAGACCCAGTTGCCGGCGACGCCGTTCCGGCGGACGATGTCGGTGACGAGGTTGGGGGTATCGCTCGAAAACGTCGTGGCCACCATCGACAGGCCGGCCAGCCACCAGGGCACGGCCCGGCCGGAGGCGAAGAACTCCGTGGTGCTCTTGCCGGACCGCTTGCCGAAGAACAGGGCCGGGATGAAACAGATGGACAGGATGGCGGCAACGATGACCCAGTCGATGAGTTGAAGATGCATGGTTATCGTCCTTTTCGGAGACAAGGCCTGCGGCGCATGCGCATGATCAAAATAATATATAGAGAATTCCCGGCCGATTGTAAATAGAATTCACCGGTCGAGGAAAAGGCCGAATTCAGGCAGGCCCGGCTCCGCCCTGGCCTTCAGAATGCGCAGACGCACCTTCGCCGTCCGGACGATCGGGAAACGAAGGAGTTTCTTCCAGCCGATGGTCGTGCCCTTCGCGATCTCCCGCCAGGCGCCGCCCTCCCAGGCGTCGAGCGCGAAGGACTCGATCTTCTGGCCATTTTTGATGGGCTCTTTGATCAAGGCGGTGTTGAAAGTCTTTTCGCCGCGAAGATCGTACTCAGGCGCGAATTCCGGCGCGGAATCACCGTGGACAAGCCGATCTCCTTGAGCTTCCGTAATCCTGCCGGCAGCAACCTCAGGAGAGGTCATGACCTTCGCGCCGGCGGCAAGGTTTACTGCGAACGTCGTCCGCAGCGCCTCCCCGAGCTCCTTGAGCCGCGTGACGTCGTTTTCGTGGAGCCGGCCGCGCCTGTCGGGCGGGATGTTGAGGAGAAGTTGGGCGTTGCCGCCGACCGACGTGTAATAAATGTCGATGAGCTGGGCAAGGGGCTTGACCTTGTCGTCCTCGGCGGTGTGGTAGAACCAGCCGGGCCGGATGGAAACGTCGACCTGGCCCGGATACCAGAGGAGCCGGCCGCCGAGCCGCGCCGCCTCGGCGATCCGTCCGAACGAGCCGAGGTCCTTGGCCTGGGCATCGAGATGGGCGATGCCGCCGGGATTCATCTCGGCGGGCCCGTCCTCGAACCCGACGACGGGGATGACGCTCCACTCGCTCTCCCGGGTGACGCCGGCCTCGTTGCCGATCCAGCGGACGTCTGGCCCCATGATGGAGATGACCGCGCCGGGCTGGAGCTCGCGAATCAGCCGCCAGTATCCTGCCCAATCGTAGACCTGGCGCCTGCCGTTCGGGCCCTCGCCGCAGGCGCCGTCGAACCAGACCTCGGAGATCTCGCCGTAGCCGGTCAGGAGCTCGCGGAGCTGATCCTTGAAATGTTCGTTGTAGCGCGGCGAGTCGCCGTAGCTCGGCTCATGGCGGTCCCAGGGCGAGAGGTAGAAGCCGAACTTGAGCCCGGCCCGGCGGCAGGCGTCCGCGACTTCGCGGACGACGTCGCCCTTCCCGCCCCGCCACGGGCTGTTCTTGACCGAGTGCTCCGTGAAACGGCTCGGCCAGAGGCAGAAGCCGTCATGGTGCTTGGCCGTAAGGATGACGCCGCGGATGCCGGCGGCCTTGACGGCCGCGATCCACTGGCCGGCGTCAAAATCCGTCGGGTTGAAGATCTTCGGATCCTCCGTGCCCGTCCCCCACTCGCGGTCGGTGAAGGTGTTGACGCCGAAATGGAAGAAGGCCTGGAACTCGAGCGCCTGCCAGGCGAGCTGGCGAGCGGAGGGCACGACGCCCGCGGCCTTGGCCGCGAGACCTTCCACCGTATCGGAGGGCCCGATCTTAACGGCGGCGGGCGCCCGGTCCGCGGCCCGGTCCGCGGTTCGCGCGCAAGAAACGAGCCCCGCGACGCAAAGGCCGCCGAAAATAAGCACCGCCGCGCCGCATCGCGCGCTTTTTCCTTCCAGGATTTTCATCGCATCCTCCCGCTCGACATTCCGATTCCCTTCTTTTCGGCCCCCGGAGGCCCCTGTCGGGGAGGCCGCCGCTGCGCCATCGGCATCCGCCGCCGCCCTATATTATGCGGGCGGAACCATCCATTTGTCCACCCCGCGCATTGACTCACGTCCGTGGGATCTGCCCATGGCAGGCCCTGGAGCGCCTGCACTCATGAACCATTTCCGATTCATGATTATTGACAATAATATATTATATGGTATATTGTTCACTTACTGACTTAACGTCATTTAATTAACAGCTTTCCGATTCAGGGCTTATTCGTTATTTATATAGGGACAGAGTGACAGCATGACCATCGCCGACCGCCGGGAAAGGGACAGGCAGATGCGCCGGGACGCCATCGTCGACGCGGCCGAGAAGCTCTTCTTCGCCAAAGGCTTCGCCGCCACGACCATGGACGAGATCGCCGCGGCCGCCGAATTGAGCAAGGGTACGGTCTACCTTTACTTCAAGAACAAGGAAGAGATCTACGTCGCCATCGTCCGCCGGGGCATGCGCCTTCTGATGGACATCTTCCGCGCCGCCGTCGACGCGGCCTCGACCGGCATGGGCAAGGTCAAGGCCCTGGGGCAAGGCCTGTTCACGTTCTATGAGCGCCATCCCGATCACTTCACGGCCGTGTTCTACCACCACGAGAGCGGCTCATGCGACGGCCTGGAGATCGACCTCGAGGATCCCCTGGTCAGGGGCCTGATGCAGGACGGCGAAGAGCTCTACGCCTTCAGCATTGACGCCATCCAGGGCGGGATCAACGACGGCACCATCCGGCCCGACGTCGATCCGATGAGGACGACGCTCGTGCTGTCGAGCATGATCCTCGGCCTGATCCGCATGGTCGCCGTGGAGGAAGAGTTCATGCTCAAGAAATTCAATTTTTCAGGCAGGGAACTGATCCAGCAGGCCTTCGATCTGATCGAGCACTCCCTGGCGAGCCACCGCTGAACGGTACTTTGTTTTCGAGGAGATTTCCATGACGCGTCTTCGTTCTCTCCGCGGCTGTCTCATCGCCGTCGTCTTCGCCGCCGCCTCCCTCTCCGCGCAGAGTCCGGAGGGAGAGAAGGCCCTGCCGCTCGCGGTGGACCAGGCCGTCGACCTCGCCTTGAAGTACAGCCAGAGCCTCAAGGCGTCCTCGGAAAAGACCGCGGGCGCCGAGGCCAGGGCCCGGGAAACCGACACCTACCGCTGGCCGAGCCTGAAATTCGCCAGCTCCTACTCGCGGCTGAGCCCCACCGCGGCCTTTGAGATCGACGTCCCCAATATCGGCAAGTTTGTCCTCAATCCGGCCCTGCTCAACGCCTACAACTTCCAATTGACCGTCCAGCAGCCGCTGTTCACGGGCCATCAGCTGAGCGGCGCGTCCGAGGCCGGGCGCATCCAGGCCCGGGCCGCGCGCGAGGAGTATCTCCGGGACGAGGCCGAGCTCGTCTTCGCCGTCCGCGACGCGTATTGGACCGTGTACAAGGCCGCGGACGTCAAGCGCCTGGTCGACGAGAACGTCGCCCTGATCGAGGCCCATCTGCGGGACGTCCGCAACTTCCTCGACCAGGGCCTGGCCAAGCCGAACGACTTGCTCAAGGTCCAGGTCCAGCTCTCGAGCGCCAAGGTCACCCAGCTCCAATCCGCCAACGCCATCCGGCTGGCGGTCATGTCGCTCAACAGCCTGATCGGCCTTCCGGTCAACGGCGACATCCGCGTCACCTCCCAGGTCCGGGAGCCCGAGGCCGCCGAGCCGGAGACGCTGGACGCTCTCGTGGCCCGGGCCCTCGAAAATCGCCCCGAGCTCAAGGCCGCCGGCTTCGGGATCAAGGCCGCGGAGGCCGGCGTCAAGATCGCCAAGTCCGGCCGCTATCCCCAGATCTATCTCGTCGGCAACTACTATATGTCCAATCCCAACCAGCGCATCTATCCCCTCGAGAACAAGTTCAACGGCACGTGGGACGTCGGCGTGGCCCTGTCCCTCGACCTGTGGAACTGGAACCGGACGGGCGCGCAGACCCGGCAGGCCAGGGCCCAGCTGGCCCAGGCGGAGCACGGCGCGGCCCAGCTCCGCGACGCGGTCACGCTCGAGGTCTCGCAGAACTATTTCGCCGTCGAGCAGCAGAAGCTGACGATCCGGCTGGCCGCGGAAGGCGTCGCCCAGGCCGAGGAAAACTACCGCGTCACCCGGGACCGCTTCAAGGCCGGCCTGGCTTTGAACTCGGACCTCCTCGACGCCGAGGTGGCGCTTCTCCAGGCCAATATCAGCCATTCCCAGGCCAAGGCCGACTACGAGGTCCTCCAGGCCAAACTGACGAAATCCGTCGACGGCAAAGGAAGGTGAGCCATGAAATCCCGTTGGATATTCGCGTTTTTCACGATAGCCCTGGGCGCCGGCGCGCTGAGCTCCGCGGGCTGCCGGTCAGAGTCCGCGGCATCCGCGGCGCAAACGCGGAACTCGGCCGGCGTCCCCGTCCAGGCGAGCCCGGCCGCCCGCCGGCGCATCCAGACGCGCCTGGAGCGGACCGGGACCATCCAGGCCGACAACGACGTCGTGGTCGTCTCCGAAACGTCCGGCCGCGTCTGGAAGGTCCTGGCCGACACCGGCGACAAGCGTGCCGCCGGCGCGGTCCTGGTCAAGATCGACGACGAGATGCGACGGGCCGCCTGTGAAGCGGCCGAGGTCGGCTGCGAGAAGGCCAGGAGGGACCAGGCCCGGTACGAGGCCCTGGCCGCCGCGAAATCGGCCACCGACGCCGAGCTCGAAGGGGCGAAACTGGCCTTCAAGGCCGCCGAGGCCCAATACATCGTCGCCCGGCGCCAGTACCAGGACACCGAGATCAAGGCCCCGTTCGGCGGCGTCATCACCGCGCGGTACGTCAACGTCGGCTCCACGGTGGCCCCCGGAACGCCGATCGTCGAGATCGTGGACATCTCCAGGCTCAAGACCACGCTGACCATCGGCGAGAAGGAGGCCTTCGCTCTCAAAGTCGGAGATCCCGTGTCCGTTTCCCTGGAGGTCTATCCCGGCAAATCGTTCCCCGGGACGATCAGGAATATCGGCGCCAAGGCCGACGCCGCCCACTACTTCCCCGTCGAGGTGGCCATGGCCAACTCCGAGGAAGCGCCGCTCAGGGCCGGACTGTTCGCCCGCGTCCTCTTCTCGTCCCTCTCGGGGCGCGAGACCCTGACGATCCCGCGCGAAGCCCTCATCGGCTCGGTCCGCGATCCCTATGTCTACGTGATCGAGGGAGCGGCCGCCCGCCTGCGCCGGCTCACCCTGGGAGAGGAGGCCGGCGATCTCCTGGAAGTCCGCGAGGGCCTGAAGGAAGGCGAGCAGGTCGTCGTCAGCGGCCAGAACAACCTGAGGGACGGGGCCGCCGTCATCGTGAAATAGCCGGGGCCGTCCGTCCGGCACGGAGATTGTCATGTCCATCACGGAACTCGCCATCAAGCGCCCGATCCTGATCATCGTCGTTTTCCTGGCCCTGCTTCTGCTCGGCCTCTTCGGCTACCTGCAGCTCAACTACGAGCTTCTGCCCAGCATGTCGACGCCGTACGTCATCGTCACGACGATCTACGCCGGCGCGTCCCCCCAGGTCGTCGAGACCCAGGTCGGCAAAATCCTCGAGGACGCCGTCTCGACGCTGGACAACGTCAAGAACATCTATTCCTACTCCCAGGAGGGCGTATCGTTCATCGCCATCGAGTTCAACAATTCCGCCGACGTCAACATCGCCCTGCAGGATTGCCAGCGCAAGGTCAACGAGTCCATCGGCAGCCTGCCGTTGGATGTCGAGACCCCCGTCCTGTCGAAGTTCGCCCTCGACGAGCTGCCCGTCCTGCGCCTCGGCGCGTCGAGCACCCTGCCGCCGCGGGAATTCCACCGCCGCCTGAAGGACCAGATCGTCCCCCGGTTGTCCCGCATCCCCGGCGTCGGCCAGATCTCGCTCATCGGCGGGGAGGAACGGGAGATTCGGGTCAACGTGGACCAGCAGAAACTGCGGTCCCTGGGGCTTTCGATCCTCCAGATCTCCCAGGCCATCCAATCGGCCAACCTCGATTTCCCCACCGGCAAGGTCAAGGAAGGCGGCCATCAGTTCATCGTCCGCCTGGCCGGCAAGCTGGCCGATCTCCGCGAGCTCCGGGAGCTCGTCGTCGGGCGCTCCGCCGCCGACGAGAGCAAAATCCGCCTCGGCGACCTGGCCGAAATCACCGACGGCGTCAAAGACATGACCAATTTCAGCCGGCTCAACAACGTGTCCACCGTGGGCATCATCATCCAGAAGCAGTCCAACGCCAACAACGTGGACGTCTGCCGCCGCCTGCGGCGGGAGCTCACCCGGATCGAGACGACGTCGGGCGACATCGGCATGCGTTTCGACGTCGCCAGCGACAGCTCCCTGTTCACCGAGGAGGCCGTGTCCGCCGTGCGCAAGGACCTCATGATCGCCATCCTGATGGTCGCGGCGGTCATGTTCCTCTTCCTCCACTCCGTGCGCAACTCCCTCATCGTCATGGTGGCGGTGCCCACGTCCCTCGTCTCGACGTTCATCGCCATGTGGGCCTTCGGCTTCTCCCTCAACCTCATGACCCTCCTGGCCATGTCCCTCGTCATCGGCATCCTGGTCGACGACTCGATCGTCGTCCTGGAGAACATCTACCGCCATCTCGAGATGAAAGAGGCCCCGCGCCTGGCGGCCCTGCGCGGCCGGAGCGAGATCGGCTTCACGGCCGTGGCCATCACCATGGTCGACGTCGTCGTCTTTTTGCCGCTGTCGCTCATCTCCGGGATCATCGGCAGCATCGTCCGCGAATACTCGCTGGTCATCGTCGTCTCGACGTTGATGAGCCTGTTCGTCTCCTTCACCCTGACGCCGATGCTGGCCTCCCGCTTCACGCGCCTCCAGCCTATCTCCGTCGGGAACCGGGCGGGGAAGTTCGGGCTGAAGTTCGAGGCCGGCTACAATGCCTTGACGGAGGCCTACCACGGGATTCTCGCCTGGGGCCTGGGCCACCGCAAGACGGTCATCGCCGCGACCCTCCTCCTCGTCGCGGGCTCGCTGGCCCTGGTCCCGCTCGGCTTCATCGGCACCGAGTTCATGACGAAATCGGACCGCGGCGAGTTTTCCGTCTATGTCGAGCTGGCCGAAGGCACGACCCTGGAGCGGACCAACCAGGTGACTCAGGACGTGGAGCGGATGCTCGCGGGCCTCCCCGAGATCCACAAGGTCTTCACCAACGTCGGCGCCTCCAACGAGGGCTTCTTCTCCCAGAGCTCCAGCAACGTCAGCGAGCTCGACGTGACGCTCGTCGACAAGCGCCGGCGACGCAAGTCGCAGGAGGATGTGGGCCAGGAAATCCGGGCCATGGTCTCCCGCATCCCCGGCGTCAAGGTCCGGGTCAATCCCATCGGCATGTTCGGCCAAGCCGACGAGGCGCCGATCCAGTATGTGATCTCCGGCGTCGACCGCGACGACGTCCGCCGGACGGCCGACCGGATGGCGGCCGTCATCAAGGACGTCCCGGGCACGGTCGACGTTCGGCTGTCGTCCTCCGAGGGCCGGCCCGAGACGCGGGTGGAAATCGACCGCGACAAAATGGCCTCGCTGGGGCTGTCGATCGGGGAGGTCGGCGCGACCCTCCGCACGGCCCTGGCCGGCGACAACGTCTCCAAGTTCAAGGACGGAAACGACGAGTACGACATCCGGGTCGTTCTCGACCAGTTCGACCGGCGCAATCCCGAAGACGTCGGCGCCGTGACCTTCATCAACAGCCGCGGCGAGACGATCGACCTCCGCCAGTTCGCCTCGGTCATCCAGGCCAGCGGTCCGACCAAGCTCGAGCGGAAGAACCGCAACAACTCGATCCAGGTCATGGCCCAGACGCTGAACCGCGCCAGCGGCGACATCAACGCGGACATCCTCCGGGGGATGGCCCGCGAGAAGATCCCGCCGGGCGTGTCGATCGAGCCGAGCGGAGACATCGAGATGATGACGGACTCGTTCGCAAGCCTGGCGCTGGCCCTCCTCGCGGCCGTCATCGCCGTCTACATGGTCATGGTCGCGCTCTACAACTCCTGGGTCTATCCCTTCGTCATCCTGTTCTCGATCCCGCTGGCCGTCGTCGGCGCCCTCCTGGCCCTGGCCCTGACGGGAAATTCCATCAACATCTTCAGCTTCATGGGCATGATCATGCTGGTCGGACTGGTGGCCAAGAACGCCATCATCCTGGTCGACTTCACCAACCGCCTGCGCGAGCAGGGAGTGGCGACCAGGGAGGCCCTGCTCCAGGCGGGGCGGACGCGCCTGCGGCCGATCCTGATGACGACGCTGACGATGATCTTCGGCATGCTGCCGATCGCCATGGCCGTCGGCTCGGCTTCCGAAATCAAGAAGGGCTTCGCCTGGGTCCTGATCGGAGGGCTGACGAGTTCCCTCCTGCTGACGCTCGTCCTCGTGCCCGTGATCTACGACAAGGTCGTCCAGGTCCGCGACCGGCTCGTGCGAGCCAGGCCCCGGCCGGATTCCAGCCTTGCAAGGAGTGAACCATGACGATTCCCGAAAAAACGTTTGTTGCCGTCAGCGCCCTGCTTTTCGCCGCGGGACTGTGCCGGGGCGTGACGCCGAGGCCCGGCGAGATGTCGCGCGCCCGCGATTTCGCGTCGGCTTTTGCCGTCGGCTCGGCCGGCCGGCTCCCCTTTTCTTTCACCTGCGGCGGGCGGCCTTCGTCCGAATGGCTCAAGAGCTGGAAAATCGCGCGGGGCGAAGCCCGCGCCCGCGAGGGCTGGACGGAGCGGGCCATCGTCTGCGCCGACCCGGCGACGGGGATCGAGATCCGCTGCCTGCTCAAGGAGTACCGGAATTATCCGGCCGTCGAATGGGTTCTCGAGCTCGCCAACAGCGGCCGCGCCGATACGCCCATTTTCGAGGCCATCCGGCCCCTGGATATGCGTGTCGAATCCCGGGAGAACCGCGATTTCGTCATCCGTCATGCGCTGGGCGACAGCAATTCCGCGCTGAGCTTCGCGCCCGTCGACGACATCCTGACCCCGTCCAAACCGGGCCCGCTTGTCCTGGCGCCGACGGGAGGCCGGTCGTCCGACGGACAGATGCCGTTCTTCAACATCGACCGCGGGGACGGAGGGATCGCCGTGGCCGTGGGCTGGTCGGGGCAATGGGAGGCCGGATTCGAGATCGGCCCGGACGGCGCGCTCCGTTTCCGGGCGGGCCAGCAGCTGACCCGTCTCCGGCTTCATCCCGGCGAGACCATCCGGACGCCGAGCATCCTGCTCGTTTTCTGGGACGGGGCTGACGCCCTCCGCGGCAACAACCTCTTCCGGCAGGTCCTGATAGCTCATCATCTGCCTCGCAGAAACGGACGCCTGGTCATGCCTCCGATCTGCGCCACCGTGAACCAGGCGGATTCCGACGGCAACTACGAAAGGCCCCACACCAGGGTCATGCCGATCCTGGCCGACCGCGGCATCGAGGTCTTCTGGTCGGACATGGATCCCCAGCAATGGTATCCCAAGGGATTTCCCGAAGGGACCGGCACCTGGGAGCCGGACCCCGTGAAATATCCCAACGGCCTGAAGCCGGTGGGCGACGCCGCGGCGGCGGCCGGCCTCGGCTATCTGCTCTGGTTCGAGCCGGAAAGAGTCTACGCCGGGACGAAGATCGACGCGGAGCACCCCGAGTTCGTCATGACTTCTCCGGAGGGCAAGAGCCGCCTTTTCCGCCTCCAGGACGCCCGGGCCCGGAAGTGGCTGACCGACCTCATCGACGTCCAGATCTCCGTCGCCCGCCTGTCCTGGCTGAGATGGGACTTCAACATCCGGCCGCTCGACTTCTGGAGACGCAGCGACGCGCCGGACAGGCAGGGGATGACCGAGATCCGCTACATTGAGGGACTCTATGCGATGTGGGACGACCTCCGCGCCCGGCACCCGGGACTGGTCATCGACAACTGCGCGAGCGGCGGACGCCGCATCGACCTCGAGACGCTCTCGCGCGGCCTGCCGCTCTGGCACAGCGACATGCAGTGCGAAGGCCCCAGGCCGGCCGCCGATCAGCTTCAGAACGGAGGCCTTTTCCGCTGGGTCCCCCTGCACGGCTGCGGCGACTTCGGCTACGAGCCTTCCTATGTCTTCCGCAGCGCCATGACGGCCGGCAATATCGTGATTCCCGGGGCTTTGGCCGGGGGGCTGACGACCGCCGACGCCGGGACAGCCGAAGACGTCCGGAGAACCGCGGCCGTCTATCACAAGCTCCGGCCTTTCATGGTCGGAGACTTTTACCCGCTCCTGCCGCATGACGCGGGCGAATCGGTCTGGTATGGATACCAGTTCGACAACCCCGCGTCCGGCGGCGGCTGCGCGATCCTCTTCCGCCGCGAAAAAAGCCCGGACTCCGCCCGCACGATCAGGCTGAACGGAATCGAACCGGAGGCGACCTACGAGATCGCCTTCGAGGACACGCCGGAGAAACGAACCTTGAAGGGTGATGAGCTGACGGACCTGCGCATCGAGATTCCCTCGGTCCCCGGCTCGGCAATCGTCTATTATAAAAAGCTCCCGGGGCTCAAGCGGCCGTCCTGAACATCGAGCCCGGGCGAAGCAGTCCGGGCGGCAGGCGCGCTCCGTGAGGACCTATTCTCCGGCCGCAACCGTTCCGGCGCTCAGGGCGCGACGCGGATCATGACCACGCCGTGCGGCGCGACCGGAGCCGAGTAGGCGCCCTTGAACGTCCCGGCGTCCCGATGCCCCCAGAGGTCGCGGACCTTCGCGTCGAGGGTCTTGGGATAGCCGATCTCAGTCCAACTGACGGATACGGACGCTTCCTTCGCGCCGCGGTTGAAGAGGATGACCGCCCGGCTTCCGTCGGCGAGGGGCCGGGCCCAGACCTCGAGATCGCCGTCGTCCCTGACCTTGCTCCCCTGCCTGCCGAGAGGATCCTGGTCGACGGCGATGGCCTCCCGGTTGGTCAGGATGTCGCGCGTCTCGGGCGTCATGGCCTGGAGATCGTTGCCGGCCATGAGCGGCGCGGCCAGCAGGCACCAGAAGCTGAAGTGCGTCCGGTACTCCACGGCCGTCATGCCCCCGTTCCCGACCTCGAGCATGTCGGGATCGTTCCAGCGGCCCGGTCCGGAGTAGCTTTGGAGCCCGTCCTGCAGGTCGATGATCTGGACGAGGCCCAGCCCGCCCCAGTCCTTCTTCCCCTCCCACATGTCCTGGATGTCGCCCGTCGTCCGCCAGAGGTTGCCGATGTCCCCGGCCCAGAGCCAGGGCTTGGTGCTGCCCCACTCGCAGATGCTGAAGACGATGGGACGACCGCAGACGGCGAGGGCGTCGCGCATCCGGGAATAGGCGGCCGCGGAATTCTGGCCGCCGTTGTTGCACCAGTCGTATTTCAGGTAGTCGACGCCCCATTCCGCGTATTGGCGGGCGTCCTGAAATTCGTAGCCCCAGCTCCCCGGGCGGCCGGCGCAGGTCTTGGTCCCCGCGTCGGAATAGATCCCGAACTTGAGGCCCCGGCCGTGGACGTAGTCGACCAGAGCCTTGATGCCGGAGGGAAAAGCCTTGCCGTCGACGACGATATTCCCCTTGCTGTCGCGGTCGATCTGCCAGCAGTCGTCGATGACGATGTACTGGTAGCCGGCGTCGCGCATGCCGTTCGCGACCATGGCGTCGGCGGCGGCCCGGACGGCCTTCTCGTTGATCTTGCAGCCGAACTTGTTCCAGGAGTTCCAGCCCATGGGCGGCGTCAGGGCCAGGCCGTTGTTGAGGGCCCGGCCGTCCGACCGGCCCGAAATGAAGAACAGGGCCGCGAAAACGACGATCGCGGCGGCGGCGAGTTTCAGGGTCGCGTGCTTTTTCATGCGCTTTCTCCTTCGGGCGTTTCGGCCCGTCCTTGCTTTTTCGCCTCGGCGACGATTGGGAACCACATTGATTATAAGAAGAACATCTTTCCGCTTCAAGGTCGAACCCGCGCCACCCGATTCCATGAGCTGCCGCGCCGGCGGGGGGCCGCCGAAACGCGCCGCCGAAGGCCGAGGCAACGGATGCCCGCGGAGCAGTGTATAATACTCCCTCATGGCTGTTTTTGGAGGAAGGAGGGCGCGCCTGTGAAAATCGCCTGCGGGGCCGTCCGGACCGGGCTGGCCGTGATCCTGATGCTCTCGGCGGCCGCCGCCGGCGCCCGCGATTCCCGGACGGAGACGGCCCCGGCGGACGGGCGGAGGTTCGGCGAGGCCAACCTCGAACGCGTCCGGAGGTTCCTGGCCTCCGCCGCGGACCCTCGGAGCGCCCGCGACGATTACTACTTCGTCCTGATCGGCGACGTCCAGAACACCGTCCGCGATTTCCGGCACGACGTCTTCAACGCCCTGGCCCGCAATATCCGCGAGGAGACCGACGCCAAGACCGGCGAGAAGTTGTACGAAAGAATCCGGTTCATCGTCCTCAACGGCGATCTTGTCTACGAGGGGCCGAGCACCAGGGAGTGGGCGGTGCTGGAGAAAGCCCTGGCGGGGAAAGGGCCCGACGGGGCTTCCTATCCCTATCTCGAGCTCCTCGCCCGGGAGAAGCCTTTCTTTCCCGTCATCGGCAACCATGAGCTCCTGAGCTTCCGCCTCTATCCCCAGAACCGCTACAAGGACCTGTTCGACTCGCCCCTGGGAGTCTCGAAGTTCAAGTCCTTCGTCGATTGGGACCGCTGGATCGCCGATCCGCATATCCTGTATCCCGTGCCGGCCGACCTTCCGGCCGACGGCTTCCTCAGGCTGACGGCGGGGCTCTCAGACCCTGCCGACCGCCGCCTCCTGGACGAGGCCTACGCGCTCAAGTCCGACGGCCGCCGGCGCCTGAAATTCTTCGATAATCCGCCCCTGGACGCCGCCGAGTTCCAGGCCGCTTCGGACCGCCTGGCCGCCGGGCTCGCGGCCGTATTTCGGAAGGCCGGCTACGGCACGCTCCCCGTCCTGAGCTCCGACGACATGATCCACTACGCGTTCGAAGCGGGCGGCGCTCTCTTCGTCGTCCTGGATTCCCTGGCCCGGGGCTGGCAGTATCCGGGCTTCGCGCGGCTGAAGGAATCGCTCTATCCCGCCAGGAAGGACCAGCATCGGTTGAATCTCTTCGCCGTCAGCCCGTTCAACGGGCAGGCCCGTTTCTTCCGGGCCGCGGCCGCCTATGCCCGCGAGCGCGGCCTGACGATGGTCCCGATGATGCACAGCCCCGTCTTCAACAGCTCCCGGAGCGTCTATCAGTCGGGGCTGGGATACAGCAGCTGGCTGGCGTTGGGCTTGCCCCAGCCCGGGAGCGAGAAGGGCGATCCGACGATCTTCGACGATATCGTCTTCTCGGACATCCCCTGTCAGTTCAGCTCGTGCATCCACGGCTACGAGCATTTCACCGTCGTCGCCAGGACGCCCGGCGCCCCCGATCACACCCTCCAATGCTATATCTCCGGCGGCGGCGGCGGGCCGCTGAGAGGCAATTACATCGCCGGAAAGACCGGCCCGTTCGAGGAGCTCTACAACCGGAAGCTCAAGGACATCGACCCTCCGGACGCCGCGCGATCGATCGAAATCCGGGACGATGTCACGGGCGTCGGCCATCACTATCTTCTCGTCCACGTCTCGGGCGGGCGCATCGTCGAGGTCGTTCCCCGCTTCATCGAGCTCAAGGAGCTCGGCCGCAGGAAGTTCAATCCCCAGGTGACGCTGACGACGGCCTACCTCAGCAGCCCGGCGACGACCCAGGCCTCGCTCGAGTTCAGCCTGGGCGCCTGGGGCATGGAGGACCTCGCGGGCTTCCTGACCTTCGCCAAATGGCGGCCGTCCGTGAGCCTGGGGGTCGTCGACTTCAACCTCTCCGGCCGGAGCCCGTTTGCCAAGACCTACGCCGCCGTCCTGGCCATCTCGCCGTTCAACGTGCAATGCCACCTGCCCCGGGCCAATATCGTCACGCTGAAGTTGCTGGGATTCGAGCTCTGGGACGGCCGGACGAACCTCCGCCGCGCCTTTCTGACGACGGGGGTGGAGTTGCCTCTCTTCTACGATCTTTTCGGCTGGCTGGAGCGGCTGAACGTGGGCGTCAAGG
>Ga0153915_10002105_pt1 | contig 18278 bp, 19 predicted proteins | sample Opewatmetagenome_2_FD_107003 | JGI IMG/M metagenome (GOLD analysis project Ga0153915, IMG submission 107003) | Freshwater wetland microbial communities from Ohio, USA - Open water 3 Core 3 Depth 3 metaG | ecosystem: Environmental > Aquatic > Freshwater > Wetlands | place: USA: Ohio, Lake Erie...
GAACATACTCACTTGAATGATAAGCTATAAATAACGCTTCATTTTTGATGTCTGCCATGTCCGAAATTGTGATGGTGAACCCTGCGACCGGAGAGGAACTCGGGGTAAAGAAAACGTGGTCGGAAGCCCATATCTTGGATGCGTACGAAAAAGCGCGTGAGAAATCACTGGTGTTTCGAACCACAACTATCGATCAGCGAATCAATGAAATCAGAAAAATCAAACACTACATCGTTGACCACATGGAATCCCTTGTGGAAGGATTATCCGCAGACCTTGGAAAGACAAAAAGCGAAGCACTGCTCATGGAGATCTTTCCGGTCCTTGATTGTATCACGTACTATGAAAAGAATGCAGCATCCATGCTTGCTGATGAGACAATCAAGACACCGCTCGCACTGAGGGGGAAGAAATCCTATGTGTTCTATGAACCGCTTGGTACGATTCTTATCATTGCTCCCTGGAATGCTCCCTTCACCCTCTCCCTGATTCCTATCATCTCTGCGGTTCTTGCGGGAAACACCGTTATCTACAAGCCTTCAGAGATCGCAACCTATAGCGGGATGCTCATCGAAAAAGTCCTCAAAGAAAGCGGTGTTGAGCCCGGGCTTGTGACCGTCGTGTATGGAAAAGGAAGCGAAATCGGTGAAAAACTCATCGAAGGAAAACCAGATAAGATCTTTTTTACCGGCAGCACGGCGACAGGAAAAATCATCATGGAAAAAGCAGCGAAATACGTGATTCCAGTCGAACTGGAGCTGGGTGGGAAAGACCCGATGATTGTGTTCGAGGATGCCTTTCTCGAACGAGCAGTGAACGCAGCAGTCTGGGGCAGTCTGTTCAACTGCGGGCAGGTTTGCGTGTCTGTCGAACGGCTTTACGTCCAGGAATCTGTATATGACGAGTTTGTCAACCGGATTGTTGAGCATGTGAAAAATGTAAAACAAGGGTGGGATACAAAAGGAGAATTCGACATCGGGTGTCTTGCATCGGAAGACCAAGTGAAAATCGTTCAAGATCACATTGCTGATGCGGTAAAGAAAGGAGCAAAGATACTGACTGGCGGAAAACGAAAAGGAAAAACCCTGTTCTTCGAGCCGACCGTGATTGTGAACGTGAATCATTCCATGAAAATCATGAAGGAGGAGACATTCGGACCAGTGGTCAGCATCATGAAGTTTACTACTGAAGAAGAAGTAGTACGGCTCGCCAATGACTCGGTGTACGGACTGAATGCAAGTGTGTGGACGAAAGATAAAGCAAAGGCGTTGCGGATCTCACGAGCAGTGATCACTGGTGGGGTCTCTGTCAACAATGCGCTCATGGTGCAAGCAAACTTCAATCTCCCTTATGGGGGTGTCAAGCAGAGCGGGTTTGGTCGATACCATGGTCCGTACGGGCTGCACACCTTCTCCAACATCAAGGCAGTAATTATCGAAAAAGGAACAAAACCCAAGGAAATCAACTGGTACCCATTCAGAGCGGAGAAATACCAGCGGTTCCTCACCACGTTTCAGAGTCTCTTCTCTGAGAAAATCACCGGTAAACTCAAGGGTCTCCCTTCAATGATGAGACTCATGCGTTCGAAGGAATGATTCTTGGCTAGAGATCCTTCCGCATCTCGTACATCATCCGCTGATACTCAGTCCCCTCATCAGGAAGCGGATGCGCACCACCAAGCATGGAGGAGAGAACAAAAATTCTGCAGATTTGCTCCACGGTTTCCGCAACCCAAAAGGCTTCCTCGAGATCTTTTCCACAGCACACAGTCCCATGGTTCGCAAGCAGCACAGCGTTCTTGTCCCCGAGTTTTTTAACGATGTTAGACGCCAGGTCATCGCTGCCAGGAAGGGCGTACTCAGAGACCTCAAGGTCACCACCGATTTCCGAAAACATCTCATCCAAAAAAACAGGGACGGTTTTCCTGCTTGCAGCGACTGCCAAGGCGTATGTGGAATGACTATGAACAATCCCACCGATATCCTTTCGATTCTTGTAAATCATCAAATGGAAGGGAGTCTCTGATGAAGGATTCCGTCCGGTTTCTTCTGCCTCGCCAGCAAAATTCACCAGCATGATATCCTTCTCATGAATCTCTTCATACGGGATAGCGCTGGGCGTGATCAGCATTTTTTCTTTCCCTGGGACGCGGCAGCTGATATTCCCTGATTTCCCATGGGTTAATCCTTTTCGATACATCTTCAATCCAGCATCGACCACCTGCTTTCTTAGCTCCTCATATTCCATTCGTTCTCACCTCAACAAAACCTACATCTCTGCGAGTTTCCCATACCAGTCCCGCCACGTCTCATAACACCGGTCATACGTCTTCATCGTCTCCTCGTCAGGGGTTATCTCCTTTTGCAGATGAACAATATCCAAGGCTGCTTTTTCAAGAGTCGGGTACACCCCGGCACCAACAGCGGCACACAAGGCGCTACCCATTGCTGTCCCATCATCAATTTTCGTCACCACCACGGTTTTCCCGGTCACCTGTGCAAGAATTTCAGCCCAGAGACTATTTTTACTCATGCCGCCAGTAACGCGCAACACATCTGTCTTCCTCTGTGTTATTTCCTCGATTTGTTCGATATTCCCGCGAACCGCAAACGCGATATTCTCAAGGGCGGCTCTGATGAAATGGGCGAAGGTCGCTGGTGTCGTATTCATCGGATGCACTGGTTGCATGAATTTCAGTACCCCGGGTCTGACAACAGAAATGGTGTTGATGTCAAAGATTTCTGACCCAAGGGACGCGAGCACGCCATCAGACCCAGCAGGAATTGTTCGTGCTATTGATTCCATATACGCATAGGTTTCTGCATCGCTCTTTTTTACAAGACTCTGGACATTATCCTTCAGCCAATCGTAAACAAGACCACCCATCTGACCGTTCCCCTCAAGCACCCATTTCCCGGGGATCACATGGAACCCTGTCCAAATCCGTCTCTTCGGATCAACCACTGATTTTGATAGCACCATCATCACTGGAATCGAGGTTCCCGCAACGACACCCAGATCCCCTTCAGCGATCGCCCCACTCGCAAGAAGTCCAAGCTGGGTATCAGACCCGCCAACAGCCACAGGGGTTTCCTCTGATAGACCCATTTGTTTTGCAGCATCCCGCGTCAGCTCGCCGATCCGCTCCACTGACTGATGAAGCGCTGGAAGAGTCACATCGCTCAAGCCTAGAGACTCCATGATTTCTGGGATCCACTGTTTCTTCTCCAAATCAAATAACAACGTCGTCGAGGCAAGTGACGGCTCAGTCGCATACACACCAGACAGTTTATACAAGAGCCAGTCACCAGACGTTAATGCATACTTTATTTGCGAAAATACCTCAGGTCGTTCGTTTTTAAACCATAGGAGGCGAGCAGGCAGGAACATCAATGGAGGACCTTGACCGGTTCTCTGGTACAAATCAAGGGGAACGCTTTCGACAACATCCTGATAAAACACACCCCTGACATCCGTGTTCGGACCTGCGTACAACTCCTTGCCCTCTTTATTCAAGAAAACATAGGAATGACGCATGCACGCAATGCTGATCCCTAATACCTCATCAGGGTTTATCTTGTTTTTATGCAAACCATCGTGGACCAGATGACAAAAAGTACTAAAAAACTCAGAGGGGTTGAACTCTTTTCTATACTCATCGTTCTCCGGGGTGAAATACCCCCACTTTTGATAGGAAGAAAACCGATGGCCAGTTTCAAGGTCATAAAAAAGGACTTTTGCCCCGCCATGCCCAAAGTCCAATGCGACAACATATCGGCTCACCATTGCTCACCTTTTCAGGACCTCAGGGTTTCTTAAAAACCTTGGTTTCTTCTTTTTGAGATAGCTCTCGATATCCTGGGCAATCATTAGCGATTGTCTGATCTCTGCATCATAGGTTGACCCACCAACATGTGGGGTAACGGTGACATTATCCAAGGGAAGAAACCGGTTATCAGAATCAACAGGCTCTGAGCCAAACACATCAAGTCCTGCCCCTGCAATGCGTTTTTCTTTCAGTGCGGAAAAGAGCGCATCTTCGTCAACAAGCGCTGCTCGGGCAGTGTTGATGAAATAGGCGGTTGGCTTCATCGATTTCAGTTCCTTTTCACCGATCATCCCAATGTTTTCAGATGTGACTTTCGCATGGACTGTGACGATGTCTGATTCTTTCAGCAGGGTTTCCAGCTCCACTTTCTTTCCATCAACATCCTTTATCCTTTTTTCATCGACAAAAGGATCGAACACGAGAATCTTGGCATCAAAGCCATGTTTCAACCGTTGCCCTACTCGGAATCCGACACCACCAAGGCCAATGATGCCAATAGTTTTTCCACCAAGCTCCCATCCCATGAAATGTCGGTAGAGATTCGCAAGTGCCTCCCCGGTGTCAACAAAGAATGTCCCTGATCGGAGCAGGCGATCGCTCTCGGTGATATGACGTAGCTGACACAGCATTAAACCAACGGTAAGATCAGCGACAGCATCAGCGTTCCTGTCTGGTGTAAAAAACACTGGGATTCCTTTTTGTGTGGCGATTTCCATGTCCACATTGTCCGGGTACCCCCGACAAATACCGATGATTTTAATATCGCATGAGGACAACACGTCCGCATCAATCATATCCCCCTCGGTGATGAGGACATCAGCATTTTCTTTGTGAATCTTCTCGATATACTCATGGGAATCCCGGTAGAGAATACCAGTTTCTCGCCAGTTTTCATACGTCACATCCATATATTTTTTAAGAATGGAAAATCCAGCTTCGCGAAATGGGGCGGTAACAAACGCTTTCATAGTAACCTCTCCACGAAATGTATACACCTTTGTGTATTAATTACTCAAATCTGATAGGCTTACAATAATTTTTGTAATTTTAATAAATCGGTCAGGTTCCCTTTTGCCTTCAGCTGACCGGTTTGATATGCAGTCATTGGATTTACTTTTTTATTCATGATTCCGATAAGGATATCGCTATCGATGGTCACATGAATATCGGGAGTAGGGATACTTTCTTCTAATAAAGACTGCACCACACCGTTCGTAACCTTAATAACATACGAGGTTTTTAAATCTGGAAACGTGAACTGCATGTTCTTAGAAAAACTTGCAAACCGTGGTTTTAAGTTGGGGTCATCAAATTTCAATTTCACGATATTAAGAGCATCTTCGATTTCTTTTTTACTTGACATACCCTTTTTCCTCTCGCGTCTCTTTGAGCGATGCATTGAGAATAAGTATCTTGTTAAAAGGTTTTTCTCATTTGATGAAGGGACGAATGATTGTTATCCACCAGAAATGACTTGTAAGATACTAAGATCAGCATCATCGTTGAGGACGTACTCACCGGTAATACGTACGTTGTTTTTGAGCACAACGAATGCACCAGATCCTAAATGTATTTTTTGAAGAAGCTCTGATACGGTTGTACCCGGTGAAACCTCAATTTCCAGAAGCGTGTTTTTTGGTAGTATTTTTATTTTGATTTTCATAGCATTGCTATTAATTACAAGAAGTCTTAGATTAAATATTTTACTTTAAACGGCTTACTGAATTAACTGAATCGGCCACAAAGAAACTATTAAATAAAGATATGAATTGTAACGAGTATGGACTCAGATATTGAAATTTTATCAAAAAAGTTAAGTGATGAAAGAAGTAAAAAAGTGATTTTTTTGTCGCATTGCCTCTTAAATGAAAACACGAGATATCTTGGCGGGGCATTTCGCGCAGGGTGCATCAACGAAATAGTGGAGGAAATTCAAAAAAGGGGTATTGGGATCGTTCAGATAAAATGCCCTGAACAAGAAGCCTGGGGCGGTGTATTAAAGCGTTCCATGTGGATTCCTTTATATCGGAAATCCTGGTTCGTAAAAAGGGTCCTATTACCACTGTTCCTATGGCGGACCAAAAGAAGATACAATAAGATTGCACAGGAGGTAGTGAACAATATCACCGATTATCGCAACTCTGGTTTTGACATCATAGGCATCGTTGGCGTTTCTGCTTCCCCGACCTGTGGAGTACATACCACTATTGATATAACCAAATTTACTGAATTTTTAGGAAATTCTTCTCTCGAAGAAATCGATCGGAAACGCTTAAATGATGAATACGTCAAACAATCGATCGTGACCGGAAATGGTCTCTTTATTTCCCTATTAAAAAATCTCTTGGACCAGTCGAATCTCCCCATAAAATTGTATGAACATGACCTGGTAAAAGAAATGAATGGAGAGAAAGTTCGCTTCGAGATATAATTTTTATAACTACCAATATTGTTTTATACACACTCACGTTTAATATCATCGAAATATTCAAGCATATTAATTCATTGAAGAATACGGAGGAAAATATTATGTTGATGATCGTGCGATTATACCCAAAAATAGATATCAATAAGATATGGGACTACGTCGAACATGACATGAAGGAAAAACCATCAAAAGCTATAACACCGTTATATGCGACGCAAACCGAAGGTATGATGGATGTCGGTATCATTTTCGATGTGAAAGATCCTGATGATATCGCTCCTTTTCTCACTGAAGAGATTGTGAAATGCCCCGAGGTGCATCACACAAAGACCATCTCGCTTATGAAACCAGTGTTTTTCCCTATCCCCAAAAAGAAACCGGAAAATATCCAGCGGTACCTTATTCGAGTCTATATGCATCCACGATATTACAAACAGATCTATGATTACCTCATCAATTATCCGTATCCACAGAATCTTTTCCCCATTTACATCTCGTATTCTCTTGGTGATGAGGACATTATCATGAATATCGGGGCTGACTCAAAAGAAACCGCGCTTCGGTTTCTCAGAGAACATATCAGGTCGTTGGATGGTGTCGATCAGTCGGCGCTCTACCCAGTGTTTCGAGCAAAACGGTTTGCCCCTCTTGATAAATTAATCGAACATCAGAAGAAATATTTAGCGAAGGGGGGTAAAAAAACTACGGTGGGGGAAATCGACCAAAAGTTTGACTGGGTTGAAGATTTCGAGCAATATGCGATGCTTACTGGGGCGTTTCCTGGAGATCTTTAAAAGATGGTAGAGGCTATCCTCGAGCCTGTCGCATCACGTCTGGCGTAATAGTAATGATTTCGTGCTCTCGTGCATACCGTTCAATAGCAAGGACAGCCATAGGTCGAGCAAAACCCGGGATCTTTTCCAAACGCTTTTTTGCCTCTGGGGTCCACACTAATTTTTTCTGCGGCTTGGTTTCAACCTGAGGGTTTGTTGCAACCGATTGCAAATTTTTCCCTGTGTTCGCTGATTTGACTAACACATTTGTCGAACAAAGTTCTACAAGACGCTCTGCATTTGAACCAATTGATTCATTTTTTCCTCGATGCATCCCATAACGACCGACAATCACAAGATCTGCATCAAGACTCTTCGCTTTCTCAGAAAGCGCACAATAAGGTTTACCCTTGAGAAGTTCGGTACTTACCGAGACATTATATTGTTCAGCTATTCCGCGAGCGTTCTCTAAATGTTTCTGATATAAATTTTCAAGACTTTTATCAATCACCTGATTGTGCAACTGCTCTTGTTCCTTAAATTTGAAGACCTTCCCTGCCTCTTCACTAAGCACATCAGCCAACGATTTGAATACCACGCGATGAAGAGCAGGATCATAAGACGAGAAAATATGTAAACTTGAACCTAGAGCCCTTGCTAACCGGGCAGCAGAATCAACCGTTTGAACGGAGGAATCTCCTCCATCGATCCCAACGACAATGGTCTTCAAATCACATTTTTTTTTGACGATTAACACGTCTTTCTCAACCGAATGAAGCACACGACGGGTATTACTTCCAAGCCTTGTAACACCTGGTACGGCACCGATACCAACAGCCCCCATAATGACAAGATCGTAAGATTTGGCTTGTTCAATTATCACATCAGAATTCTTTCCGTCAACAAGTCTTTCTTCAAAGGGAAGATGGGCACGATGACATGCATCTTTCAAATTCTTCATATACTCCAATGATATTAATTCTAAACCGCGTTCAATTAACACTGAATGGATTTTCCGTTGATATGCAAGGACTTCGTCCTTTTGATATTTATCAGGGAGATGTTCTTCAAGAATTTTAAATCGGAATTGATGAAATAATCCTGAGTACACATGCAAGCCGGTTATTTTTGCTTTCGATGATTTCCCAAGTAATACCCCTATTGCTTCTGCACAGCGAGAATGTTCTGAGTTATCAATGGAGATTAAAATATTTTTATACAATCCTCCGGTTTTTATTTGCATACCTTTTCACGAACCTTCAACGATTTATCAAAGACCTCAATCGTATGATATTTTATCGCATAGGGGTACATTGCTTGTTGAAAATGGAACTGTTCCCTCTCAAATACACGTCTCATTGAAATGATGAATTTGTAGAACCATTGATCAGCAGGAATGATTTCTGCGATACAGTTAATTTGATAGCTTTTGTACAGAGGTGCACTTCCGACAAAAAAAAGGGAAACACGGGGATTTCGAATCATATTTGAAAAACTTGTTGTTTCAAAAATTTCAAGACCTCCAAGGCAAAATTGGTTTATTTTTTCACGGTTTCCATAGAACATCATCACGGTTTGAAGACGTTTTTGTAATGATGAACGGGGATCAGAGCCTTTCAATTCCTTCAGCGATTCTTCTAACTGATTTGTTAATGAAGACAACTCTTTATCTTGTGGTACAAGGCCAACCCCTTTACTTGCGGCGTTCATTGGAAATCCATTGTTTTCATCAGAAAGCGTAATAAGTGTTGGAAGATGAGGAGACAAAAAAGTAGGATTTTCCCCCCGTTTAAGAAGTTCAAACATCTTCAAACGTTCGTTAATTTGCCAGTCGATAAAATTGTTTGGTAAAGGTTCAAGGGCAAATTGTTTTTCCTGATTTTCGATTTGGACTGTGACAATCCCCTCTTTCGTTTTGATCAATGGAAATCTTACCATTACATTTCCTCTGCTTTTTCAGGGTGATGAGCAGTGGCTTTTGATGTTATCCAGAAAGCGATGAGAATGACCGCTATAGAGAGAAACCATACACCAAAGATATTCTGCAATGTCAGCGGGGTGGAATAACTCGCTCCTCCTGCAACTGGGATGATTTGCGATATCGTCCAAGGATCACGTGCAGACTCCCGAACAAATCCCATCACTTCAATGATAAAAATTCCAAGAAATCCGGATAGAATCAGAGAGCTACGACCAGCAAAGGTAAGGTCACCCCACCGCGCTTCTTTCCATTTTTTCAGGATAAGCATGTCAATTGATAAGATAGCGGTCCCAATAAGAATCAAAATTCCTAACGCGACATATTTATATCGCATCAATCCAAGTGGGTTTATCCAATTGTTGGGAGAGAAAAAGTAAGTGCCGTTTAACCAAGCAGGTTGAATTAATATAAAACCTGCTAGTGCGGCAATCCAGAAAAAAATAATAAATAACCAGTAGAGATATTTTGTTCCCATATCTAAAAATACCTTTTTCCGTCGTTCAATAAAATATAAGAGAATGGTAAGAAACAAAAACACAAGCGCACCGATCATCAATACCATCTCCCATGCGCGCGGACCATGCATGATCATCTGAAACGCTCCATTGTTTGCATTTGAAATCGAAAGCATATAAATCAGTCCTAAAAATGGTTGAATGATTAAACCAACGAGACCCCAACTCAACCCATAGCTTCCTACCCAATCCCAATACTTTCTATCCTCGCTCCCTTTCCTTTTGATATAATGAAACGCACCAAGCATCGCAAGCACAAAACCGATAAATGCGAGGGAAGCAAAGAGTCGATGCCATTGTAAGTTCCAAAGCGTTGGATTAAACCATGCTGCAAATGCCTCCTCCAATGGTATTGTCAGTAGACCACTACTGCTATATGATATTGAGGTGATCCCTGGTGTAAGCATACCGCTTGCAAGCATGTTGATCATTAAGGTCTGGAAAAAAACCGAGACCGCATATCCATATCCTAGCATCTGGTGTTTCCGCTTTGATAACTTTTTCCAACCGAACCAGTAGGAATATATTAGTACAATCTCAGTGGCGAACAGAATGGCTTCAGCGAACAACGGCCACCAGTACACATGAAACGCATGAGATGCAAACGTCGGATACAATGCGATGAAAAAGAGAACTCCAGCAATCGCAAAGGTCGCCCCGAAACTAAATAAAATAACATTAAACAACGTCAGGGATCGTGCGATACGGTTATACCGTTCTTGCTTCCGAAATAAAAAAATGGATTCAGAACCGACAGCAACCCAGCTGCCCCCGAGATGGAGATTTGCAAAAATCACATGGGTGAGCATGACAAATGCGATGAACATCGATCGACCCTGATTATTAATATTTACTTGCTGGAGAGGAAGCGATTCATTGAAAGACGGGTTCGTCTGGTTAATCGCCTGGCCTGCAAGCTGCGTTGAAGAAATAGTCCCATTTTGACCTGGATAAACGATAAAAATGACAAACAAAAAGAAAATCACCAAGGCAATAATCAGGACCCAAAATCGTTTCATACCACCAGAGAAAAATGACACACCTTTTGCATCAATTTGATTTTGAATTTCAGGATCCTTCTGGTTTTTTTTCTCAACTGTTTCATTGTTCATTTTTCAATCCTCCTTCTGTTTCATGAGAATGATATCGCCGCTTCATCGTAAAAATAAGAAGAATGCCAACGGTAATGAAAATAATGCCACCAATCAAGAAAAACCAGCTCGCGAATACGTTGTAGGGATATTGAACGACAGGAATAATTGTACTATATACAATTGCTACGATTCCCAAAACTATGAGTACGACGCCAGAATTAGTGGAGAAATGTAATTTTTCTTGCTCCATATGTCCTCCGCCTCTCAATTTTTTCAAAAGATACATAGGTAATGATATTAAGATGTTTTTGGAAAATTATAGAAAGAAAAAATAAAAAGATGACCGAGGATCTATGGATATATCGATTTCATCAAATCAATTTTTTTTTTTTTTATTGGACTATGAACGATCCTGTCATCATAGTTGGATGGACATCACAGCGGAAGAAATATGTTCCCGGTGTTGAGGGGGCAGTAAACGTATAAGTTATCGATGAAACCCCTGTAATCTGTTCTCCTCGGAAGATGACGGTAGTTGCTGCCGAATTGGTATACACCGCAAAGTTATGGGGGATGGACGAATCATCATTTGTGAAATGCACATGAACCGCTGCACCAGCAGGAACAGTTATTGTACTAAGATTAAATGCAATGTTCTGTGCTTTTAGATAGATATTCTGTGTTTGTCCACCTCCAGGACTTGTTACTGTGACAGTAACACTTGCGGTAATTGGAGGTTCAAGGGGAGTATGATCATTATTCACGAGTTCGACGGAGAACATATGCTGACCTACAGTAATGTTTTTCCATACAAATGAGGTGTTGATGGTTGGTGCGTAGGTCCCTGGTGTTGTTACTGCTGGTTGTCAAGGAGTAGTCGGCGGGGTGACATCAAGGAAATAATGAAGATGTCCTTCCCCAGCGACATTGGGTTGACCGAGTTTGTTCACAAGGTTGAAATTTACCACATCGACAGAAACGGTAATGTTTCCAGCTGATAATGATTGACCGGCTTGAGGTTGGGTAATCGTGACTTGAGGTCCTCCTGGTGCTGTGTATTGAACAGTAACAGTTACCGAGGCAGTGACCGGTGGATTTAATGGCGTATGATCGTTATTGACCAGTTCGACAGAGAACGAATGCACACCGTTTGGAACATTGCTCCATGTATTGGATGTGTCGACGGTGGCAACGTAGGTTCCCGCAGCAGTTACCGCAGGTTGTCCTTGGGTTGTCGGTGGGCTGACGTCAAAGAAATAATGGATATGTCCCTTGCCTGATGCCGCAGGTCCTCCCAATTGATTCACTAAGGTAAAATTTGAGACTTGCACGGTAATCGTCACATTTTTTGAATTAATGATCGCATTATTTTGAGGCTGGGTGATCTTTATTTGCGGGGGATACGATGTTGGATATTGCGTTGTACATCCCGCAAATATTGTCATTAAGACGAGTGCCCCAATGCTTACAACCAACCATGTATTTTTTTTATTCATGTTCTTCCCGCCATCTAACTTATCCTTAATGCGAGTAATCCCGGCTGAGCACCTAAACTGATTGGGAAAATGATCGTATTCCCAGCAACAGCCGGTTGCCCATTGATGCCCCCAGGAGCTTGATACTCGAATAGTTTCTCACCTGTTTTTTTATTAAAAGCATAAATCTTGCCGTTAAAGGTTGCCGTGAACACAAGATCGTTTACGACCGTCGCACCGCCGACATTCACGCCAGGATTGAAATACTGAGCCCAGACCGTATTGCCACTGCGTACATCAAGAGCGACCAATTCTCCCTTACCTCCTGTGAAATTAAGGTGTGAAAAATCGAGAGCTGTTGAATTCCAAGGAGTAACTAGGTCCTCAATCGGTACGTAAATAATCCCATCTGAATACGCCATCGGTGTCTCAACACCACCAATCACCGACGGTTGGACTTGAAGGAATTCGCTCTTGTTTGTTACAGTTGGGAATTGGTCCCATTGGTCATTTGGGGTATGTTCACCGACAGGAACTGCCCAGAGAAGATTGCCGGTGGCACGGTCAATGGAATACACCTTCCCCATTTTTCCTGATGCAATCACGACGTCATGGGTTTTTCCACTGGCGGTGACGTTATTTACAAGAATCTCGGCAATCTGCAGATCATGATCCTGGATATCGTGCTGTAAGACTTGTTGGTACCATACTAATTGACCGTTGCTATGATTAATGGCAAGCGAACAATCTGTGTACAAGGTATTGTACCCAAAACTCGCCCCGTTCGGATAGGCGGCAGTCCCTGGGAACGGCGCTGGATTTCCGATTCCCCAGAACATAATACCTGTTTTCGTATCAACAGATGGTGTGTACCATGCTCCGCCACCGCTATTCACCTCGGGATGACCCCAGAGCTCGCCATCTTTGATGGTATTAAAGCTCCACTTAATTGACCCATCGCTCTCATCCAACGCATATAACATCCCCATGCCGCCACCGGCATAGAATATATCGCCGGTGCCAGGAACCGTCGAAGTGTACACCATTCCATCGTACACCTGTGGTTGGATGTCAATGCCTGAGGAACTGATATTATTGATTCTCGATGACCAGAGTTCATCACCGTTCGTAAGATTCAAGGCAATCATTTCAAAATTATCTTTCTGCATGAACAATTTTCCATACCCCACCGCAACACCAAAAGGACCTTCGAGGCCAGTCGAATTGTAAATCGTCATCCACTTCGTTGTTCCTGTCGTCAAATCGACAGCGTACGCATTCGCGTTGATGTCATGGAAATAAACGGTATTTCCAAGAATTAATGGGATCGTTGGGAGCGCTCCAAAAGCACCTGTCGCTGAAATTGTATACATCCATGCCTTTTGTAGTCGGTTCACATTTCCAGAATTAATAGTTGACGTCTTCGTTTCTCTCGTGTTCGCATAGTCATGGTTTGGTAAGGGCCAATCCGCTGCATACTGCACTATTTCAGGAGGAGGAGAACCGCGAGAATACGGAGTGGGTGTTGTTTGGGTGACACATCCAGCATAGACTGCAACAACGAATATACCGGCTCCAATAATAGCTATTAACTTCTTATTGAAATTCATATCATATACCTCGTTTTTTTCTTAATTTTAACAAATATCAAAAGATATTAAAGAATATGTAAATAACATCTAAAAAATAGATAAAAAATGATTAAAACATTTTTCCTGTCTAATAATTACTATTTTAAAGAATTACCATTAATAATCTCCTACTAACATTTGGAGTAAAATTTTCTTTTAATGATTTTGTAATTGTTTTGAACTTTTTTTTACAGTATCTTTTAATATTTTTATGAATTACAGATTCTCAAGGTATGATTATATGATTGATGGTAGGTAACATGATAAAAATCAAACGAGCGTATGAGCAACCATCGAAAGAAGATGGATATAGAATTCTTGTTGATCGACTCTGGCCCCGTGGCCTTACAAAGGAAAGAGTAGCAGTTGATCTTTGGCTTAAGGAAATCGCACCAAGCACTGGATTGCGACAATGGTTTCATGAGACGAAAAAATGGTATGAATTTCAAAAAAAATATCAAAATGAATTAATTCAGAAGAAGGAGTTAATAGAAAAAATTGCTCAACTTGAACGAGAAAAAAAATCAATTACTCTCGTCTACGCTGCAAAGGACCAAGAACAGAATAACGCGGTCATAATAAAAAAAATGTTACAGAGTGATCAATAAGTGATTTGAGTGAAAAATACGGCAATTCTTTATTAAAAAATAGGTCCATGAAAATAGAGATTAGGAGTATCACTTTAAAGAACCATAATTATTACGATCGCTTTTAATTACGAACAACCTTAGTAGTGTCCCACTCCAAATTGGTATATTACTATTGATCACAATTTTATTTATCCTAGCAGGAATTTGGGGTTTAAAGAGACTGATGGAATAAAGAACACACAGAAATAGTATTTGAACCGTACATTTCCTCTAATCGATTATATCATTAAAAAAAACCAGTACACCAGGGTGTTCGTAATAGTAAGTGGTATGCCTATTTTAGCAAATTCTAAAAAAGTTAATGTTTCGCCTGCTTTTTTTTCTGCATTCTGGATGATAATAACATTGCTTGCTGCACCTAAAATAAACAAGTTCCCAGCAATGGTGCTACCTGCTGCTAATGCAATCATCTCAGTTGTTTTTGCCCCAGCCTGCATAAGTAATGGTAAATATAATGCAACTAATGGAACATTCGAAATAAACTGGCTGAGCACAACACTGATAAACAAAATGAACGGTATGCTCAGAAGGTTCGCATTCGTGTCATGTATAATTGTTTGAAAAAATCCGCTGTTCCAAACACTTTGCATCAACACGAACATTGCTGCAAAAAAAATAAGGGTACTCCAGTCAATTCGTTTTATTATACTAACTCGCTTTGCGCTGCCGATGAGAATCGGAAGCATGCCGATTAACGCGATATACGTTAATCTAAAGTCAACTGGTATTCCTCCCATTACGATGATGATTTTAACGATGATCAATATGAAAATTAACAGCAATGAGAGTTTTGAAAACAGTGCCATTTTTTCATCTTTTACTGGTTCTGGTTGGAACTGAAAAGCACGGGTTTTAAACTCAGTTTTATAGAATAATTTTAATAAGACAAATGCCAAAAAAAGGTTTATTACTGTCGGTATGAAAAGGTATTTTAAGAACGTGATAAAAGGATTTGGTACCTTCCCATTTATTGCGATTAACAGATTTTGTGGATTTCCGATAGGGCTTATCACGCTCCCAATAGTTACCGCGAAAGCAAGAGTGAGCAACAGCAGTTTTCCATTCACTTTCTGTTTTGTTGCATAAAGTAAAACAACAGGTGTGCCAATTATTGCTAAGGTATCATTCATCAAGAAAGCAGAGAGAAATCCAAATCCAAATAAAATAAACAATATCGTCTTATCTAAAGATTCCGCATGTTTAAAAAAAATGTATGAAAGATGTGAGAGGTATCCGCTTTCTTCAAGTGCCTGACCTACGATAAACATTCCAAAAAGAAACAAGATCACATCGACATTTATTGATTGTAAAGCATCTAACGGGGTTATTTGACCGGTAAATAAAACAGCAAGAGCGCCAAAGAGCATAATCTGCCAGATTTTTAATTTGATAGTTCTAATTTTTCTAATTGCGATAAGGACAAATACAATTGCTAAAATTATTATTGAAATCGGAATCATACGTAGACTGAGTATTGTTTCTTGTTTTAAAAAATCAAAGGGTTCTTTTTTTTGTACTAAAAGAAAAAGAGATTCCCTCTTTAAAAATCAGCGATAATACAAATAGTTATATAGATTTGACAAATACAGACTACAATGTTGTTCCTGATTTCAAAGGGTGGAGAGAGTGTATTATGACAGAATCTGAGACAGAACAAGGTCAAAAGATCTGGAAAATATTCCTTAAAAAACACTGGAACATGCTTGCCGTGTGGATTGCGGCAGCTGTTGTCGTGGTAATTGGTGCGATTCTTGTTTTTTTATGGTTTGTCGGAGATGCACAAGCCACAAGCCTTGTACCCCGTACTTTAAATTTATGGACTATGGGGTACCTCGTGACGTTTCTGTTACATGTCCTCTTTTGGGAGGTAGTCTTCATCATTATTCCGGTTATTGTAATTGTAGCAGTGATCTACATCTTCTGGTGGAAGAAATTACCTGCTGAGGAACAGCATGAATATCGACGTGGTCATCTATTTGGCAAACGATCACGACGGAGGGACGGAGGAGGGGCGATCACGTTCCTCATCAATATTGGGTTCATAATCAAGGTGTATATTGACGGTAACTGGAATATCCCGTTCGCGACATGGACCTTTGATTATCTCGTTTATTCTTATCTACAGGTTATCATCTGGATGGCTGTTATCTTTGGGATTCCTCTAATTATTGGTGCTGTGTGGTGGATATATCGTGAGATGAAAAAGAACCCATAAAATCTGAAATGAGAAACATACTGAGATAAACCGCATGGATAGCTAAGGGAGAAACAAAATGGATTCCCCTGAAAAGCATTCTCGTCATAATATGCTCTCTGATTTTATCCTCGGGAGTCAAGATGGTTTAGTCAATGTCTTAGGAATTATTCTGGGAATTTCAGCTGCGTCACACGATATCAGATTAATCTTTGTTGCAACCTTTGCTGCACTTGGAGCAGAATCAATATCAATGGCAGCAGTAGCGTATACTTCGACGAACGCACGACGTCGACTGTATTTAAAAGAACTGGATAGGGAAAAACGTGAAATACAGGAGGTCCCTGAACTTGAAAAGGAGGAAGTCCGAGGTATTCTAAAAAGCTGGGGATATAAAGGCACCGAGCTTGAGGAGTTTGTTGGGCGAATAGCATCAAATCCGAAGGCATGGGTAGAGTTCATGATGACCTATGAACTTGAATTAGCTCCAGTGCAAGCATTTGAGGCTCGGCGCAGTTTCATTCTCGTGGGAGCTTCAACAATCGCAGGTTCTTTTATTCCAGTGATACCGTTCTTTTTTGTTAACGGCGCTATTATCACGGGAGTAATTTTGTCGGTAGTGATGAGCGGTATTGCTCTGTTTCTTATTGGATGGTATTCGGCAAAGATTACTGTTGGTTCATTCTGGAAATCTGGTTTACAGATGATGATCATTGGATTATCAGCAGGTTTTATCGGATTTTTAATTGGTCACTTTATTGGGACAACCTAGCATAAATATTGGAAGAGATTAAAAATAATCGTATTAAAAAAATCCAACAGAAGAAAAAATGAAAAGGATGCTCCTGTTGAGGATGGACATCCGTAGGAATAAATCTCTCTTCTAAGATTATTTTGCACAATATAAATATATAACAATATATAAAAAAATATGTCTTAAGTGCGTTTATTCTGAAGCTGATTGACAATCTGCTGAGCCCATGCTTTGGCTTTCTCAGGTCTCATAGTTTCTTTTTCACCATCGAGCTTAGCCCACTTTTCAGGAATCTGCCCTGGGAAGGAAACCATTAATGTAGGCTTGAGGCCATACTTTTCTACGATTGGTCGTAAGAATTTTTCTACCGCTGTGTCGGATTCTTTTATCGCTGTCCCACTTGACAAAAATATAAACAGGCGTTTACCGCGAAGCGCTTTCTGCTTGAGGATTTTCCTCCAGCGTCGGTATACCATAGACATCCTGACCCCTGTCCCCAAAACGACAATGTCAAAGGCTGTGATATCAGGAATCTCATGTGCAAGATTTCGTATTTCGACCGCTAGTCCATTTGCAGTGAGTGTCTCCGCAATTACCTTGGCATATTCCTCAGAAGCGCCACCTTTCGTATAGTAGGCTACAAGTATCTTATTAGTCATTGTCTCTCTAAGGAAGGGAAAATTCCTACGGATTTAAGAACATTTCTTATCGAATACAAAAAAAAGCGATGCTCCTGTCAGGATTACGTGCCAAACTTCAGAGTCCCCGGGAGAGACGAAGCGAAGGTCTGGTATAAAATCCCCCAGAAGGATTCCTTACCAGAGGTTAAAATCCCACATAGTATTGCGGTTGGGAAGTAAACACGAATTCACCTGTTAATCTATTGATGATTCACTGTGGAGGGCTGACAATCTTTATTATAGAATGTATTGATTGCACAATTGATTCAAGAGC
>Ga0153915_10002106_pt1 | contig 18278 bp, 17 predicted proteins | sample Opewatmetagenome_2_FD_107003 | JGI IMG/M metagenome (GOLD analysis project Ga0153915, IMG submission 107003) | Freshwater wetland microbial communities from Ohio, USA - Open water 3 Core 3 Depth 3 metaG | ecosystem: Environmental > Aquatic > Freshwater > Wetlands | place: USA: Ohio, Lake Erie...
AGGAAGCCTGGCCCCAGGCCGAGGTTTACCTCGCGCTGTGCCACGAGCGCGCGAAGGCAGGGGAGGCGTTGCCCGAGTGGGTCACTCTCGCGGACCAGCAGATTCGCGAGCGCCTGGCCGCCGCCAACCTCGTCGAGGTCTCGATCGAGGTGAAGCCGCCGGGTGTGCCCGCGACGGTCACGGTCTCCAGCTTCGCGCCCGACGAGCAGTTCGCCCCGCGAGCGATCCACGTACCGCCCGGCACGCACGTGATCGTCGCGCGATCGGCCGGCCGTCACGACGTCCAGCAGGTCCTCGAGATCACCGATCGCCGGCCGCGGCACGTTGTCCTCGACTTCGATGCGAGCCCCGCGACCAAGACGACGGCTACCCCGCATCCGGGTCGCACGCTGATGATCGCGGGTGGTGCGGCTGCGGTGCTCGGCGGCGTCGCTCACATCATCGGCGCGATCGAACGCTCGAAGCTCCAGGACGCGGCCGACCGGCATGCGCCGCTCGAGTGGGACCAGTACTCGACGAGGTTCGACGTCGCGAAGTACTCGTCCATCGGCCTCTACGCCGTCGGAGCCGGCCTGCTCGTCACGGGGTACCTCGTCCACCGCTCCCACGAGACCAGCCACCTCGAGGTCGGCGCGGCGCCACTGCCGGGTGGGGTGTACGTCAGCCTCGGCTGGAGGCGCTGAGCCCCACGGGCCTGGCCCTGGCGGGGACGTTCTAGGTCCGCCCAGCGGTCAGCGCTGGCGATAGACGATGAAGCCGCGGGTCGGGTCGTACGGCGAGACCGCAACGGTCACGCGGTCACCGAGGACGACGCGGATGCGGTGGCGGCGAACCTTGCCTGCCAGCTTCGCAAGGACCTCGTGGCCATTGTCGAGCTTGACGCGAAAGTTACCGCCCTTCGCGATCAAGATGACCTCGCCGTCGAGATGTACTAGCTCTTCCTTGCTCACGGGACCTCTTTCAGGGGCCTTGGTTAGCACTAACGGCGCGCCAGGAAAAGCGCTTCTGGCTCTTAGGTGATCTACCCTCTACCGGACAGATGGACCGCCAGCCGCCTCGCGCCACGAGCGACGAGATAGACCTCTACATCCGGACCTATTACTCGCTACTTCGGTCCAGCGGTGATGTTCGCGTGCGCGCCTTCGAGGAAGCGCACCTGTTCTCGCGCTCGAGCCTCCACCTGGGCGCCGAGGACCCGAATCCCGACCTCGCGGCGTTTGCCTACAGCGCCGCCCGCTTGCCCGACTGCATGCCGAAGATCCGGCGCATCGTGCTCGGCCAGAGCATGAACCAGTTCCAGGCGGCCGGCTTCGCCGTCGACCGCTGGCAGGTCGTGCGGACCCGCGGTCGCCGTCGTCCGCTCCGCTGGGATGGCCAGCAGACGCTCGCCGTGTTCGTCGCCTCCGGCTCCGATATCGACGATCTCGTCCCGATCCTGACGGCGTACCAGATCGAGTGGAACAAGCTGCGCGAGCACCTGCTCGCCGGCCACATCACCGATGTCGCCGATGACGCCGCCCTCGCCGCCGCGGTCGGCACCGATGAAGCGGGTGTGGCTCGCCTCCGCGGCGCACTCGGCCCGAGCTCCGATCAGATCCTTCGCGACATGATCGTGCACGACTGCGACATGTTCGTGCGGCTACTCGACGGCTCGTTCCGCGAGTACCAGCGTTCCACGCAGCGGTGGTGGAGCGCGATCGCACCCGCGGTCACGTCCGGGCGTCCCGTCTACTTCGTGTCGTCGAACAGCCACTCGTTCGCAAATCTCCTGGGCGGCTATGCGCGCAATCACCGGGACGAGATCGTCGCGTTCCTGCGCCGGCGCAACTTCGAGAATCTCGCACCCCGCTACGACGAGGCGATCGCCGCCGGCAACGAGCCCGATGCGACCGCGATCCTCTACTACTCGCTCCGCGCGTTCCTCCACGAGCCCGGCGCCGAGGGCCGCATGGACAGCGTGCAGGAGAGCGATCAGAAAGGCGGCATCCGCGCGATGCTCTCGCCCGGAAAGATCGACGTCGACGCGCAGGTGATCGAGCTCGGCTCGCTCCAGGTCGACAACCTCGATCCGCGCGTCCGCGTGCCCGGCATCGAGAAGCTCGTGAAGAGCCGCGCCATCATCATCAACATCGATTACCCGCTCGGCATGGCGGCGTATCACCATCTGTCGGCGATCGCACTCGGCGTCGACGAGCTGCGCGGCGTCTACATCATGGGCAAGGCCGCGACGCTCAACGGCCGCATCGGCGACGTCATGATCAGCAAGGTCGTGCACGACGAGCACTCGTCGAACACCTATCTGTTCCGCAACGCGCTCGTCGCTGCCGACGTCCAGCCGTTCATGCGCCATGGCACCGTCCTCGATAACCAGAAGGCACTGACCGTGCGCTCCGCGTTCCTCCAGAACCGCGAGTACATGGACGTGTTCTATCGAGAGGGCTACACGGTCATGGAGATGGAGGCGGGGCCGTACCTGTCGGCGACCTACGAGATCGCCGAGCCGCGCCGGCATCCGAGCAACGAGATCGTGTCGCTCGTCGACCAGGTCGACTTCGAGCTCGGCGTCATCCACTACGCATCGGACACGCCGTACTCGCGACGTCAGAGCCTGCTGTCGAAGAGCCTGTCGTACTTCGGCATGGAGAGCACGTACGGCTGTTCGATCGCGATCGCTCGACGCATCTTCTCGAACGAGCTGATGAGGCTGGGATAGTGGTCGATTCCGTCGACGTCCTGGTGATCGGCGCCGGGGTCAGCGGCCTCGGCTTTGCGAACTGGTGGCGCGAGCTCGAGCCCGGCGCTCGGATCGCCGTGTGCGAGGCCGACAGCGAGCCCGGCGGGTACTGCAAGACGATCGTCCGCGACGGCTTTGTCTGGGACTACTCCGGCCACTTCTTCCACTTCAAGCATCCCGAGATCGAGCAGTGGCTGCGCGCCCGCATGCCCGGCCAGGACGTCCGGAGCGTCGAGCGCGTCGCGAAGATCCGCTACAAGGGGCGCGACATCGACTTTCCGTTCCAGACGCACATCCACCAGCTGCCGCTCGACGAGTTCCTCGAGTGCCTCGTCGCGCTGTTCTTCCGGCCCAAGGACGATGCGCCGCCTCACTCGTTCGGCGAGATGCTCTACCGGCGGCTCGGTGCAGGCATCACCGACAAGTTCCTCCGCCCGTACAACGAGAAGCTCTACGCGACGAACCTCGACACCCTCGACGTCGACGCGATGGGCCGCTTCTTTCCGCATGCCGACATCCACGACATCATCGGCAACATGCGGCCGGGCGGGCCGACGAAGCACGGCTACAACGCGACGTTCACGTATCCCGCCGGCGGCGCCATCCAGTACATCCACGCGCTGATGCAGGACCTGCCCGCCGGCACGGTGTCGTGCGGCGAGCCGGTGACGTCGATCGATCTCGCGGCGCGGATCGCGACGACGCCGAAGCGCGAGATCCACTACGACCGCATCGTCAGCTCCGCGCCGCTGCGTGCGCTCGCGAAGATATGCCACGTCGAGCACGACGCGAGCGTGTTCACATCGAACCAGGTGCTCGTGTTCAACCTCGGCTTCGACAGGAAGGGGCCGAGTGGCATCCACTGGATGTACTTCCCCGATCCCGCGATCTCGTTCTATCGAGTCGGTTGGTACGACAACATCCTCGACGGTGATCGGATGAGCCTCTACGTCGAGATCGGTGCACCCGATGGTGCATCGATCGACGTACCGGGCCTGCGCGAGCGCGTGCTCGCTGACCTCGCGAAGGAAGGCATCGTCACCGACCACGAGCTGGTGGCCGAACATCACGTCGCGCTCGATCCGGCGTACGTCCACATCACCCGCGCATCGCTGGCCGAGGCGACGCGCCTGCGCGAGCTCCTCGCCGCGAAGCATGTCCACTCGGTCGGTCGTTACGGCGGCTGGACCTACTGCTCCATCGAGGACAACCTCGTCGAGACGCGCGAGCTGGCGCGCTCGCTGCACGCTCGCTAGGTCGCGGGGATCCGGATCACCACGAACGTCTTCGCGCCGCGCGCGATGATGTCGATGACCTTGCCATCGGTCATCGCCATCGCCGTCAGCTCCTGCGCGAGCACGGGCTGCGCGGCCTCGGGCATGCTGTAGAACGTCGGCTGTCCGCCTTCGCGCCACACGCCGAGCACGCCGTTGTGCGCTGCGATCGCGACGAGCTTGCCGCGGACCACGGTCGTCGCTGCGGTCTCCGGGGCGCCGGGCGGCACCTGGACCTTTCGGCAGTCGTCGGCGCAGATGTAGAGCATCTTCGGCACGGCGACATCGCGGAACAGCGCGGCATCGGCGCTGCAGCCCTGGAGCTTCGTGAAGTCGCCCGAGGCTTCCTTGCGGAACAGCGGCTGGCCACCGCCGAACGAGAACACCTCGCGGTTGCTCTGCACCCACGCGCGGTCCTTCGTCAGGCACGGCTGGCCGGAGAGCGCCTCGGGCAGCTCCGCGATCGCGCCGTCATCGCCGGGCTTGATGATGCGGGCCTGGTACTTCTTGTCCTTGGACGATTGCCACAGCACGACCGCTCGACCATCGACGTCCGTCGATGCCATCGCCCACGCGATGTCGATCGCGGGATCGGCGGTGACGGCGCCGTCCTTGGCGTGCGCGACGTAGAGCTGGGTCGGGGTGCCGTAGACGATCGTGCCGAGCGTCCGCGAGCCGATCACGGCGGCGACGGTCGAGCGATCCGCCAGCTTCAGGCTCGCCCACGTCGAGGGCGCTCCCTCGCCATCGAACGGGCCGGCCTGGACCTCGCCCTCCGCGGCCACGGCGCCCCAGCTCGTGTCGGGGACGCCGCGCAGCGCCGTCGGGCCGATGCGCGCGACCTGCGGTGAGCCACCCGTCGTCAGCATGAGCTGGATCAGCCGGTTCGCCGTCTTGCCGAACAGCACCATGCCGCGGCTCGACGGAATCGCGTCGATCTCGAGCGAGGTGACCGGATCGGTGCCGTCGAGGAGCTGGACGATCTGCGCGGTGGGGAGCCGACCACCGGCTCGCTCCGCCGCGGGCAGCGTTGCCGCCGTACGTAGATTGGACCGTGCCGTGTCGAGCGCATCGAGTGCCGACGGGAGCGGGTCGGCGACGAGCGTCGTCGAGCTCCCGACGTGCTGCGCGAAGGCCTTGGCGGCGTCCTGCGCTGCCTTGTCGAGCGCCTCCCAGGCGGTCTCGATCGCGGGGACGCCGCTATCCACCGACTCGCCGCGCGTGAGCTTGCTGATGAGGGGCGTGCACTTGCCGCGGTCCCACGGATCGGGCGCCATCTCGTGGATGGCGAGCGCCTCGCTCGTCTTTGCCGAGCCGGGCGACTTGCCGAGGAGGCAATCGCGCGCGGCCTGCCAGCGGAGCTCCCAGCCGGCGATCTCGGCCCGCGCGTTCTCGAGATCCTTCGCGGGGCGATAGATCTTGAAGAAGTAGAAGCCGGCACCGCCTGCCAGCAGCAGGACGGCAGCGAAGATCAGAACCACACGACCGCGTTCCGACATTGGGCGTTCATACCACTCCCGGGGTAACAACAGTCCATGGACCTACCTCGCGATGCATATGTCGATGGCACGTGGGTCGAGACGTCGAGACGGTTCCCCGTTCACGATCCGTTCGATGACGCACTGATCGCCGAGGTCACCGACTGCGACGACGCGCTCGTCGATCGCGCCATCGCTGCCGCGGCCCGCGCCTTCGCGACGTGGCGGCACGTGCCCGGACCCGAGCGAGGCAAGCTCCTGGCGAAGATGGCCGCGCGCATGGTCGCGGAGGAGAAGCCGCTCGCCGAGCTGTGTACCCGCGAGAACGGCAAGGCGCTCGAGGAGTCCGTCGCGGAGGTCCGCTACGCGGCGAGCTTCCTGTCGTGGTTCGCCGGCGAGGCGGAGCGCGACTACGGCGAGATGATTCCGGCGAGCCACGGGGGAGAGCGCCTGCTCGCGATCCGCGAGCCCGTCGGCCCCTGCGGTCTGATCACGCCGTGGAACTTCCCGTACGCGATGCTGACTCGCAAGCTCGGTGCCGCGCTCGCGGCGGGCTGCACGATCGTCGCGAAGCCGGCCGAGCTCACGCCGTTGAGCGCACTCGCTCTCGCACGCATCGCGCACGAGGTCGGTATCCCGGCGGGTGTGGTGAACATCGTCCCGACGACGGATGCAAAGCGCGTCGGTGCGCAGCTGCTCGGCTCGCCCGCGATCCGCAAGATCAGCTTCACGGGCTCCACCGAGGTCGGCAGGCTGCTCATGAAGCAGGCTGCGCCGGACCTCAAGCGGATCTCGCTCGAGCTCGGCGGCAACGCGCCATTCGTCGTGCTCGGCGACGCCGACATCGACGCGGCGGTTCAGGGCGCGATGGTCGCGAAGTTCCGCAACACCGGCCAGTCGTGCGTCGCAGCGAACCGGTTCATCGTCGAGGCGAGCGTCGCAGACGTGTTCACGAAGAAGCTCGTCGCGGAGATCAGCACGCTGAGGACCGGCCGCGGCAGCGACGCCGGCGTCGACCTCGGGCCGCTGATCGATGACGACGCGGTCGCGAAGGTCACGCGGCTGGTCGACGATGCGATTGCCAAGGGTGCGAAGAAGTTGCTCGGGACGGCGCCGCAACGCCGGCTCGTGTCGCCGGTCGTCCTGACCGATATCACGCCCGAGATGCAGCTCTGGCGGGAGGAGATCTTCGGGCCGGTTGTCGCGATCCGCGTCGCCAAGAACGAGGCCGATGCGATCGCGCAGGCCAACGATACCGAGTACGGCCTCGTCGCGTACGTGTACGCGCAGAACGGCGCGCGGCAGATCCGGGTGAGTGCCGCGCTCGAGACGGGCATGGTCGGCATCAACACCGGGCTCGTGTCGACCGCGCAGGCGCCGTTCGGCGGCGTGAAGCAATCGGGCATGGGGCGCGAGGGTTCGCGTCACGGCCTCGAGGACTACACGCAGCTCAAGTACATTGCCCATCGCTACTAGCGGCTCCCGGCAGCGCAGCGCCGATCCTTCCTGCGGTACAGTCCGCGCCGATGTTGGAAGGCCCTCGTACTGATCGTGCTCCCCGGGATCCCGCGTTCGCGCTCGCCGGCGCGCACATCGTCGTCGGCGTGGGCGGCGGGATCGCCGCGTACAAGGCGGCGGAGCTCGTCCGCATGCTCGACAAGGCGGGTGCCCAGGTGCACGTCGCGATGACGAGCCGGGCCCAGAAGTTCATCGCGCCGATGACGTTCCAGGCACTGACCCGTCGGCCGGTGTTCACGGATCTGTTCTCGCTGACCGAGGAAGCGTCGATCGGACACATCCAGCTCGCGGATCGCGCGGACCTCGTCATCATCGCGCCGGCGACGGCGAACGTGATCTCGCGCCTCGCGAACGGCATGGCGAACGACGCGGTCAGCGCGCTCGTGCTCGCGACCCGCGCGCCCGTGCTGCTCGCTCCGTCGATGAACGTCAACATGTGGAATCACCCGCTGACCCGGGCGAACCTCCAGAAGCTCGTTGACGTCGCGAAGTACAAGGTCGTCGGCCCCGGTGAGGGGTTCCTCGCGTGTCGGTGGACCGGCCCAGGTCGACTCGCCGAGCCCGAGGACATCGTCGAGGCGGCATCGACGCTGCTCTCGGCTCAGGACCTCGCTGGCAAGCGCCTCGTGGTGAGCGCCGGCCCGACGTACGAGGCGATCGATCCGGTCCGGTTCGTCGGCAATCGCAGCTCCGGCAAGATGGGCATCGCGCTCGCTGCTGCAGCAAGGCGCCGGGGTGCCGAGGTGACCCTGATCCTCGGACCGAGTGCCGTGCCGCCACCGATCGGCGTCACGACGAGTCACGTCGAGACCGCGGCGCAGCTCCAGTGGTCGCTCGCGAACGCCTCGAAGAACGCCGATGCCGTGATCATGACCGCGGCGGTCGCCGACTACCGCCCGGCGCGCGAGGCGAAGGAGAAGCTCAAGCGTGGCGAGCTGGGCCCCAAGACGTCGATCGAGCTCGTCGCGAATCCCGATCTGCTCGCCGAGCTCGGCAAGCAGCGCAAGGGGAGGGCGCCGCTGCTCGTCGGGTTCGCGGCGGAGACCGAGGATCTGATCGAGAACGCGCGGAACAAGCTCGTGTCGAAGAAGTGCGATCTGATCGTCGCGAACGACGTCAGCGAGCCGAATGCGGGCTTCGCCGTCGACACGAACCACGTGCAGCTCGTCGATCGCGACGAGGTGATCGACGTGCCGCCGGCGCCGAAGTCGGAGGTCGCGCATCGCATCCTCGACAAGATCGCGTCGATGCTGGGAGAGGGCCCGGCCTCGGCTGCGAAGCCGCCCGCGACGAAGGCTCCGGCGAAGGCGAAGAAGCCCGTGCCTCCTGCGAAGAAGAAGCGGTGAGGCGGACCGCGTCGGTCAGGGCGCGAAGCCGATGTAGAACTGGAACAGGCCGCCGACCTCGCGGCCGCTCGTCGCTTCCATCGTGTCGTTCTTGCGGTCGCGAGTGATCACGTCGAATTCGAAGCCGACGCGCGTCCACTTCGAGAAGCCGCCGAGGTACTCGCCGAACCCGAGCTCGAGGATGGCGTCGCGATCCGAGCCGACGACCATGCCGCGGCCGGCGAGGTACATCGCGCCGCGGGCGCTGATCTTGAGGAGGCCCTGCTCGCGCTGCGCCATCTTGAGCTCGGCGCGCACGCCGGCGCCGACGTAGCCCTCTGCGCGGACGTCCTCGATGAACGAGCCGCCGAGCAGCTCGGGGACGATCGAGCCGGCGAACCTGTAGCCGGGGGCCGCCGGCAGCGGCAGTGGCGCGTGCTCCCACGACAGCGTGATGCGTGGACCGACGAGCGAGTACGGCTCCTGGTACGTGTAGGCGCCGCCGCCGTCCGCGACCGGGTACATGTCGTAGGAGCCGCTGTTGCTCTCGGAATGGCCCATCGCGCCGGCCGTGCCGCCGACGGTGATGAACATGCTGCGGTCGTCGGCATGAGCGAGGCCCGAGGCCCCGAGGAACACCACCACCGCCAGCGCGATTCGCATGAGCTGACTATGCACGCCCGTGGCTCGGCGGCAGAAGGCAGCATGCTGGCAAATGCTGGCGCGCTGAGAACCGGATCACACGGCGATCCGGCCGGCCGCTGGGGTTAGACCACGATGCCGGGGGCCGGGAACTTCGCGCACAGCTCCCGCACCTCGCCCGCGACCTTCGCCTGGAGCGCTGTATCGGTCGGCGCGCTCACGACCTGGTCCATCCAGGCGGCGATCTGACGCATCTCCGGCTCCTTCATGCCGCGGCTCGTGACGGCGGGCGTACCGATCCGGATGCCCGACGGGTCGAACGGCTTGCGCGGGTCGAACGGGACCGAGTTGTAGTTGAGCTCGATCCCCGCGGCGTCGAGCGCCTTGGCCGCGACCTTGCCGGGGACGTTCTTGCTGGTGAGGTCGGCGAGGATCAGGTGGTTGTCGGTGCCGCCGGTGACGAGCGAGAAGCCGCGCTCCACCATCGCCGCCGCGAGCGCCTTCGCGTTCGCGACGATCTGGTGTGCGTACTTCTTGAACTCGGCCGTCGATGCCTCGCGCAGCGCGACCGCGATGCCCGCCGTCGTGTGGTTGTGCGGGCCGCCCTGCAGGCCGGGGAACACGGCGCGATCGATCGCCTTCGCGTGATCCGCCTTGCACATCAGCATGCCGCCCCGCGGACCGCGTAGCGTCTTGTGCGTCGTCGTCGACACGACATCGGCGACTGCGACCGGCGATGGATGCGCGCCGCCCGCGACGAGACCGGCGATGTGCGCGATGTCCGCGCACAGGATCGCACCGACCTCCTTCGCGATCTGACCGAACTGCTCGAACTCGATCGTGCGCGGGATCGCGGTGCCGCCGCAGAACATCAGCTTCGGGCGCTCCTTGCGCGCGAGCTCGCGGACCTCGTCGAAGTCGACGCGGTGCGTGTCGCGGCGAACGCCGTACTGGACGGCGCGGAAGTACGCGCCGGTGATCGAGACGTTCCAGCCATGCGTCAGATGGCCACCGGCGGGAAGGCCCATGCCCATGACGGTGTCGCCCGGCTTGAGGAACGCGAAGTAGACAGCGAGGTTCGCCGGCGAGCCGGAGTACGGCTGCGGGTTGGCATGGTCGACACCGAATAGCGCCTTCGCGCGATCGATGCAGAGCTGCTCGATCTTGTCGATGTACTGCTGACCCTCGTAGTAGCGCTTGCCCGGGTAGCCCTCGCTGTACTTGTTCGTCAGCACCGAGCCCGTCGCCGCGAGCACGGCTCCCGACACGTAGTTCTCCGACGCGATCAGGCGAATCGAGTCGCGCTGGCGTCGCTCTTCGGCGGTGATCAGCTCGGCGATTTCGGGGTCGACATCGGCGATCGTCTTCGCGAGGGCGGGGTGCATGCGGCAGTCATAGCACCGCGATGCCCGCTCGATCGAGGGCCGCGACGATTCGCTCGACGAGACCTTTTCCGAGCGGCGTCGCCAGCATCGGCAGGAGCGGGACGAGGAGGTCGAGCGCATCGTCCACGAGGCCATGGGTGCGCGTCTCGCCCGGCGTGTCGTCCTTGATGTAGACGAGCATCAGCGCGAGCTGGAGCAGCCACAGCGCATGCGCGGCCATCCGTACGCTCTCGGCGGGCACCCCGGCGGTGCGAAGCGGGTTCGCGAACACCTCGATCGCCCGCTCGCGGACGGCGCGTGTCTGGGCCGAGAACGCCGAGAGCGGATCACCCGGATCGATGAGGCGCTGGACGATCGTGCCGAGCATGTGTCGCTGGTCGTGAATCGACCGCAGCTTCGCGTGGAACAGCGTCGCGAGCTGGTCGCGCAGCGAGCCCGTGAGCTCGACGCCCTCGGCCGCCTCCTGGTTCGCCTCGTAGAACGCGAAGACGAGCGCTTCCTTCGACGGGAAGTAATAGTAGGCCGCGCCGAGCGACATCCCGGCCGCCCTCGCGATGTCGCGCATCGTCGTGCCTTCGACGCCCTGCGCCTGGAACAGCTCGAGCGCTCGATCGAGGAGGTGGCGGCGCGTTGCTTCGCTCTTGCGCTCTCCCGGCTCGCGCGGCGGCCGCACCTTCCGCGGCGCAGCGGTCGTCTTCGGGCGACGGGTCCTTGTCTTCGCGCGGGTCATCCAGCTCTCGCGATCGCGAACGGTAGGTGATGACGAGGTGCGCACCACCGCTTCATGCCATGGAGGAGCGGCAGGATCGGCAGGCCTGTCAGGGCGACGAGGACGAGCGGCAGGACGAGGACCAGGCCAGGCACGCCCGCCGTGCAGACGGTCGCGTAGTAGATCGTGCCTACCGAGATCGGCGGGCGCTGCTGTGCGATCGCGGCGGCGCGCAGGCCGACGAGGACAGCGAACACGAGATGCGCGACCGAGACGAGGAGCAGCGAGTATTGCACCCACTCGTCGAACGAGCGGGTCGGATAGAGCAGGGTCGCGATGACGAGGTGGATCGTCAGTGGCAGCACGAGCGCGATGCCCACGGACGGCAGGACCGCGGCGGCGACGCTGTTCCGATCGTCGCGATCGCGGATCACGCATCCGAGCACGAACGCCGCGGCGGCGGCGCTCCAGGTCCATCCGATCACGTGCGACGCCGGCCGCGCCGAGTCGCCGAACGCATAGGCGTACGTGTTGAGCGCGAGCATGATGGCGCCGGCGATCAGCACGAGGCCGGCCAGGATCCATGATGTCCGCGTGAAGCACCTCATGACGCCACCTTCGCGACGGCGGTCGGCAGCGCCGGCGCCTTGCCGAAGTGCTTCATCGCGTGGAGCAGCGGCAGCATCGGGACCATGGTCGCCGCGACGATCGGGAGCGGCAGGACGACGATCGCACCCGGCACGGCCGACGCGGTCAGCGTGATGACGAAGATCGAGCTGACCGTCGTCGGGTCGCGTCCTTCGACGATCTCGACCGCTCTCGCTCCGACCAGCGCTGCGAACACGACGTGCGCGATGCCGACGAAGATCAGCGAGTAGAGCACCCAGTCGTCGAAGCCATCGATCCCGCGCATGGCGCGAAAGACGACGAGGTGGAGCGTCAGCGGCATCATGAGCGCCGCGCCGAAACACGGCAGGACGTAGCTCGCGACTCGCCCGCGATCTCCGCGATCGGGGATCAAGCTTCCGACGATGCCGATCGCGAGCGCGACGGCCCAGGTCCCGACGATGATGTGCCAGGCCGGAATCGCATCGTGGCGGTCGTGCGAGTAGTGGATCGCGTTGCGCGCGAGCTCGATCGCGCCGCCGGCGAGAACGAGACCGGCGGCGATGCGGGACGTGCGTCCGAAGAGCTGCATGGCTAGATCCTGGCGGCGGTTGCGATCGCGAAGGGAACAATGACATCGGGCCCGGCGAGATGCTCGCGCCGAGCAAGCTCGTCGAACCAGGCGATGATGCCGAGCATCGGGAGGCCGGTGATCGCGATCAGCACCGACGCCACGCTTCGCCATGTCCATCGTCCATGGCTTAAAGTTGAACACGTTCATAAAGAAAGTCAACTGGAAGTGAACGTGTTCAGAAGTGCCCGGAGGCCTGCGCGGTGTTCGGTGCCGATCGCGGCGTGACGCGCCGGGCCAAACTTGCCAGATGCGATATAAACGACCGGCATGTACACGCCGAGCCGCGAGGAATTCGTCGCGGCAGCCGCGCGCGGGAATCTCATCCCGGTCTATCGCGAGCTGCTCGCCGACAGCGATACGCCCGTGTCGGCGTACGCGGCGCTCGGCGCCGGCGAGCATTCGTTCCTGCTCGAATCGGTGGTCGGCGGATCGACCTGGGCGGCGTACTCGTTCGTGGGCGTCGCGCCACGCGCGGTCGTGAAGTGGGCCGCTGGCACCGCGACCGTCACCTGGTACGACGTCGATGGCGGTGGACCTCCGCGCATCGCGAGCTGGGAGACGCCCGATCCGACGTCGGCGCTCGCCGAGGTGCTCGGCGAGATGCGTCCCGTCGACGTGCCGGGCCTGCCTCGCTTCTGGGGCGGCGCCGTCGGGTGGATCGCCTACGACTGCGTCCGCGCCTTCGAGGATCTCCCGGCGCGTGCGCGACCTGCACCCGGTCTCGACGATCTGCCGCCCCTCGCGATGGTCGTCACCGACACGCTCCTGATCTTCGACAACCTCCGCCAGACCTTGAAGGTCGTCGCCACGCCGTACGTCGCCCGACCGGAGCGCGCCGAGGCTGCGTACGACCGTGCGTGCGCCCGGATCGACGCGATCATCACGACGCTGCGTGCGCCACGCCGGCCGCTGCCGGAGCTCGAGCCGCCGCACATCGGCGAGCGTGATACCCCGACGACACCGCCGTCCTCGTTCACGCACGACGACTTCATCAAGGCCGTCGATCGGGTGAAGGAGTACATCCTCGCCGGCGATGCGTTCCAGGTCGTGCTCTCCCAGCGCTTCTCGGAGCCGGCGGCCGGTGCTCGCGCGCTCGACGTCTATCGCGCGCTGCGCGTGATCAATCCGTCGCCGTACATGTTTCACCTCGAGTTTCCCGAGGCGCGCGTCACCGGTGCATCCCCCGAGACGCTCGTTCGCCTCTCCGATGGACGTGTCGAGGTCCGGCCGATCGCAGGTACGCGTCCGCGCGGCAAGACGGCTGCGCACGACGAGGAGCTCGCCGCCGAGCTGCTCGCCGATCCCAAGGAGCGCGCGGAGCACCTGATGCTGATCGACCTCGGCCGCAACGACGTCGGTCGCGTCGCTGCCGTCGGAAGCGTTCACGTCGCCGAGCAGATGGTGATCGAGCGCTACTCGCACGTCATGCACATGACGTCGCACGTCGTCGGCACCCTCGCGCCCGGCAAGAGCTGGCTCGATGTCCTGCGCGCGGCATTCCCGGCGGGCACACTGTCCGGTGCTCCGAAGATCCGCGCGATGGAGATCATCGACGAGCTCGAGCCGCACCAGCGCGGCATCTACGGCGGCGCGGTCGGTTACGTCAGCTACACCGGTAACCTCGATCTCGCGATCGCGATCCGGACGCTCGTCAGTCGCGGCACCACGATCTACGTCCAGGCCGGCGCGGGTCTCGTGGCCGATTCGGTCCCCGAGCTCGAGTACCAGGAGACCGTCAACAAGGCGCGCGCCGTGCTACGAGCGGTCGCGATGGCCCGCACGGCGAAGGAGAGCCAGTGAAGGTCCTCCTGATCGACAACTACGACTCGTTCACGTACAACCTCGCCCAGTACCTGGGCGAGCTGGGCGCGGAGGTCTCCGTCGAGCGCAACGACGCCATCACGCTCGAGACGATCAGCTCGCGTACGCCGCAGGCGATCGTCATCTCGCCCGGTCCGTGCACGCCGAACGAGGCCGGCATCTCGATGGACGTGATTCGCACGTTCTCCGGCACGATCCCGATCCTCGGCGTCTGCCTCGGCCATCAATGCATTGGCCAGGTGTTCGGCGGACGCATCGTGCGCGCGCCGCGCATCATGCACGGCAAGACCTCGAAGATCTTTCACGACGAGAAGGGCCTGTTCAAAGGCGTCGAGAACCCGTTCGTCGCGACTCGCTATCACTCGCTCGTGATCGCGCCGGAGACGCTACCGGAGTCGCTCGAGGTGACGGCGAAGACGTGGGAGGACGAGATCATGGGCGTGCGGCACAAGGAGCACCTCGTCGAAGGCGTGCAGTTCCATCCAGAATCGATCATGACGACCGCCGGAAAGACGCTGATCGCGAACTTCCTTGCGATGTCCCGGGGAGCAGCACGGTGACCGTGGCCATCGTTCGCGCGATCAATCGCGCGCTCGACAAGCAAGACCTATCGCGGGCGGAGATGGCCGAGGTCGTCGGCCAGATCATGGAAGGGCAGGCGACCTCTGCGCAGATCGGCGGCCTGCTGATCGCGCTGCGGGCGAAGGGCGAGGCCATCGACGAGCTCGTCGGCGCCGCCGCGGCGATGCGCAGCCGTGCGACGCCGCTGACGTGCCCGAGCGCCGACCGCGGCATCGATACGTGCGGCACCGGTGGTGATGGTGCGGGCACGGTCAACATCTCGACGCTCGCCGCGATCCTGATCGCCGCCAGTGGTGGCGTGGTCGCGAAGCACGGCAACCGCGCGCAGTCGTCGAAGTGCGGCTCCGCCGATGTGCTCGAGGCGCTCGGTGTCGGTACGGATGTCGAGGCGGCGGTGGTCGAGCGCAGCATGGCCGTCGCAGGCATCGGCTTCGCGTTCGCGCCGCGCTTCCATTCGGCGACGCGTCACGTCGGGCCGGCGCGCAAGGAGCTCGGCACGCGCACGATCTTCAACCTGCTCGGTCCGCTGACGAACCCGGCGAACGTGCGGCATCAGGTCGTCGGTGTGTACGACCGGAAGTGGTGCGAGCACGTCGCGGCCGCGCTCGGTGCGCTCGGCTTGCGCCGCGCCGCGGTCGTTCACGGCGCCGGGAATATCGACGAGCTCGCCGTCCGTGGCGAGACCCACGTCGCGATCTGGGACGAGCCCGTCGGCGTCGTGCGAACGCTCCAGCTGTCACCGGCGTCGTTCGGTGTCGGCGAGCTGGATCCGGCAGGCCTGGCAGGCGGCGATGCGCCCTACAACGCGAACGTGCTGCGCACCGTGATCGCAGGTCACCAGGTCGACGCTGGCGAGCGCTACGAGGCCGTGCTGCGTGCATCGGCGATGACGGCCGCGCTCGGCCTCGAGCTGCTCGAGACCGGGGACCTCGATCTCGGGCGACTGCCCGCGCAGTACGAGCGTGCCGTCGCGACGGTGAAGAGCGGGGCGGCGCGGCTCGTCCTGCACAAGTGGCGCGCGGTGAGCACCGCGACGCTCGACGAACAGCTGCCCGAGCTCGATGCGCTGAAGCCCGCGGACTTCGTGGGGGTCGAGTGAGTAGTGGCCGCGCCGATATCCTCGAGAAGATCCTCGCGGTGAAGCGCGAGGAGGTCGCAGCGCTCCGGGGCGAGCTCGCATCGCGCTACCCGGGCCGCTGGACCACACAGGCCGGCCCGCGCGCGCCGTACGCTGCGCGGTCTCTCCATGCAGCTCTACGCCGGGCGGCGAGCGAACCCATGCGCGTGCTCGCGGAGGTGAAGCGCGCGTCGCCGTCGGCCGGCCCGATTCGCCCGGGCGCGGACCCCGTCGAGGTCGCACGCGACTACGCGACGAGCGGTGCTGCCGCGATCTCCGTGCTGACCGACCGGCAGTTCTTCGACGGCGACATCGCGTTCCTGGAGCCCTGCCACCGCGCGGTCGATGTGCCGATCCTGCGCAAGGACTTCGTGATCGATCCGCTCCAGGTCGCCGAGGCGGTCGTGGCCGGCGCGGATGCCGTGCTGTTGATCGTCTCGGCGCTCTCCACATCCGAGCTCGCGAGGCTCCTCCGCGAGACGCGCCAGCGCGGACTCGAAGCGCTCGTCGAGGTTCATGACATGCACGAGCTCGACACGGCGCTCTCGCTCGCGGAGCCGCCGAACCTCATCGGCGTCAACCATCGCGACCTGCGCACGTTCTCGATCGACATGTCGCTCACGGAGCAGGTCGCCAAGCGCGTCCCCTCCGACGTCGTCCTCGTCGCCGAGAGCGGCATCCGGACCGCCGACGATGTTCGCCGGATGCGCGATGCCGGCGCCCACGCCGTCCTCGTCGGCGAGCACCTCATGCGTGCGCCCTCACCGGGCGCGGCACTCCGCGAGCTCCTGTCATGACGCGCATCAAGGTCTGCGGCGTGACACTTCCCGACGACGCCGCCCGCGTCGCGGCGGCCGGCGCCGACTTCATCGGCTTCAACTTCTGGCCGAAGTCGAAGCGCTACGTCACACCGGAGCGTGCACCAATGCTGTCGGGCGTCGCGCGCTCGGCGGGTACGGCGAAGCACGTCGGCGTGTTCGTCGATCCTGAGGTCGACGAGGTCCTCGCGATCACCGCCTTGATCGATCTCGACATCATCCAGCTCCATGGCGACGAGGATCCGGATCTCGTGAAGCGGATCTCGCTCGCCGTCTACCGTCCCGTGTGGAAGGCGATTCCGGTCGCATCGCGCCGCGACATCGAGCACCTCGACGTCTGGCCCGTGGAGGCGATCCTGCTCGACGCACCGACGCCCGGCCGCGGCGGTGCGGGTGCGAAGTTCGACTGGGCGCTCGCACGCGAGGCACGCCAGCGCTATCCGAAGCTCGACATCGTGCTCGCCGGCGGCTTGAACCCGGGCAACGTCGCGACCGCGATCCAGACCGTCGAGCCCTGGGCCGTCGATGTCGCGAGTGGTGTCGAGGCGGGACCTGGCATCAAGGATGCCGCGAAGCTCGAAGCGTTCTTCAGCGCTGCACGCGGCGCACGTTAGCTGCCGCCCGACGCCTGTCCTCGCCCACGTTCACATGGTACCCAAGCAAGCGATGTCGACCGTCGACGAAATAGCCCGGCTGCCCGAGCCCGTGAACGGACGCTTCGGCCCGTTCGGCGGCCAGTATGTCGCCGAGACGCTGATGCCGGCGATCGAGGAGCTCGAGAAGGCGTGGCGCACGGCCCGCAAGGATCCATCGTTCTGGGCCGAGGTCGACACGCTGCTCGCGGACTACGTCGGCCGGCCGTCGCGCCTCTATCACGCGCAGCGGCTGTCGGCGGCGGTCGGCGCGCAGATCTACCTCAAGCGCGAGGACCTCAATCACACCGGCGCGCACAAGATCAATAACTGCATCGGTCAGGCCGTGCTCGCGCGCCGCATGGGCAAGGGTCGTCTGATCGCGGAGACCGGCGCCGGGCAGCACGGTGTCGCGACGGCGACGGTCGCGGCGCTGTTCGGCCTGCCGTGCGAGATCTACATGGGCGCCGAGGACGTCGTGCGCCAGTCGCTCAACGTCGAGCGCATGAAGCTGCTCGGCGCGAAGGTCCATCCGGTCGAGAGCGGCACGCGCACGCTCAAGGATGCGATGAACGAGGCGCTGCGTGACTGGGTCACCAACGTCGGCGACACGTTCTATCTGATCGGCTCGGTCGCCGGTCCGCATCCGTATCCGTGGCTCGTCCGCGACCTGCAGAGCGTGATCGGTCGCGAGGCGCACGTGCAGATCCGCGAGCAGGCGGGGCGCCTGCCGGATGCACTGATCGCGTGCGTCGGTGGTGGCTCGAACGCGGCGGGGCTGTTCGCGCCGTTTGTCGGCGCGGCGGGTGTGCGCATGTTCGGGATCGAGGCGGCAGGTGAGGGCGTGTCGACCGGGCGACATGCCGCGACGCTCGGCGCGGGTCGGGTCGGCGTGCTCCATGGCAGCAAGAGCTACGTGCTCACTCACACCGACGACGCGAAGCTCGGCCAGATCGCTCATGCGCACTCGATCAGCGCAGGTCTCGACTATCCCGGCGTCGGC
>Ga0153915_10002107_pt1 | contig 18266 bp, 8 predicted proteins | sample Opewatmetagenome_2_FD_107003 | JGI IMG/M metagenome (GOLD analysis project Ga0153915, IMG submission 107003) | Freshwater wetland microbial communities from Ohio, USA - Open water 3 Core 3 Depth 3 metaG | ecosystem: Environmental > Aquatic > Freshwater > Wetlands | place: USA: Ohio, Lake Erie...
TGGCCGCCGACGACCGCTTGAACTACGAGGGGGTTCTGCGCATCCTTGATCTCGCGAAGTCGGGCGTCGAGGATTTGAGCATTGAATTTATCACAACCCATTGAGGTCGTTGCTTGGTGACAACCATGGAAACCGGAAGGCGCATGTCCAGAACATCCGGGGCTCCGTCCGCCCGCAGCATGTTGACGAGCCTCGCGCTCCATGTCCTCGTGCTGGCCTTGCTGATGCTGGTGTCGGCGAAAGTGCTGCTTCGCGCCGCGCCGCGCCCCAAGAAAGAGCTCGACATCGTCTTCTATCGTCCACCGGATATCAAGGTCTCCGCGCCCGCGGTCCCGCTTCCTCTGCCGCGAGGGACGACTGCGGGCGGGTCCCCACCGGGGGCACCTGCACCCGCGGCGAAACCGAGACCGAACGCCCCTGAAGGCCCAGACGGGCCTGGGAAACCCGAACTCCCACCAGGTCCGGAGGAGGGCTTTCGCGTAGAGCCACAGCCAGAACAGAAGGTGGGAAAGGCCGGCATCCTGGCATTGAAGGAAAAATTCGCGAGCCTGGCACAGGACCCCCTCGCGCCGCGTCTCGGAGCCGATGCGCGTTACGGTGCAGCCGATGACGTGGGCCGGCCATCGTCGCCCTCCGTGTTGACGACCAATACGCCGGGATCGAGCGGTGGCATCAACGTCGCCTCGCTGAACCGCAGCGTGGGAGGCGGTGGCGGAGGAGCCGGAGGCGGTGGCAGCGGCCGTGGCGGCTCGGGCGGAGGCGGTGGCACCGGCCGTGGCGGCTCGGGCGGAGGTGGTGGCACCGGCCGTGGCGGGCCGGGCCGCGCGACCAGCCCGATCGCCTCGATCGGCGGCGGCGACCGACCGAAGGCGCGCGGCGGGCTGGGGAATTCCCGCACCGACGAAGAAATACAGATCGTGTTCGACCGCCACAAGGCTTCGTTCTACCGGCTGTACAACCGAGAACTGCGGAATAACCCCACGTTGCTAGGGCAGATGGTGCTGCGCCTGACGATCGAGCCGGACGGCAGCGTGTCGATGTGCGTGCTGCAGTCGACGGACATGGATGCGCCGAATCTCGCCGATCAGGTCGTGAAGCGCGTCCGGACGATGAATTTCGGCGCGAAGGAGGGTGTGCAGGCTGTGACGATCGTGTACCCGATCGACTTCCTGCCGGCGGCGTGATGACGCGGCCGAGGCGAAATGTGAAACCAGGAGATTAGGAGTCATCTGATCAGCTAATTTTTGACGCGATTCTGAAAAGGGCAAAGCCATCGAAAGATGGCGACGCAAAGTCACCGGTCTAATGGGCCCAGGGGGCCCTACGACGGCGGGACCGCCGGAATCCAGTCCACGGCGTGGGCTGCCTCGTTCCTTCCGGCGACGAATTCGCTTGGTAATCGGTACGGAGGGCGTACATGACTTCTATCGGCACGAACAATGTGAGGGTGGGCTACAGCTGGATCGGAATCCTGCTGTTCGCCTTCGCAATGTCGCTGCTGACCGCCGCCCCGGCGCGGGCGGACGATTGCGGCGCCGTCGGCCAGGCCGTGATCGATGGCTATGTCAACCCTGTTCCTCCTGCGCAGATCCAGATCGTCGGCAACTGCACGATCAGGAACTTTCCCGCGTCCAACCCGCTGACCAGCCACATCAGCTTCTACACACAACCGGGCCAGACCAACGACCGCTGGCTGGTCATCTTCGACAACGTCGTGCACACGGGCCAGATGTCGTGCGACGCCGTTCAGGGCCACAAGATCTGGTTCACCAACGGCTCGTCAAGCGGGATCCATGCGGGCTGCCAAAACCTCCTGATACCCGTCGAGAAAATCGACAAGCGGAATCCGGCGGGCCGGACCACGGCGACCATCGGCGTCCCCTTCACCTACACCCTGACCATCCCGGTCCTGTTCGACCCGAAAACGGGCACGGTCATCAACTACCAAGGGTCGCCGAACGACCTGCACGGCATCACGGTCTGGGACGACCTCAACGCAACCGGCGCAAGTCTCAGCTATGTGAGCCACACCGCCTACTGGCTTAATGACAACACTCCGATTCCGCATACGTTTTCCAACGTCGGCGGTGCGCTCACCTTCGACAACTTCCCCATCGTCCCGGCCGGGCGGCAGTTTGTCATCAAGCTCACGGTTGTACTCAACGATACGCCGGCGAACGTGCCTGGGACACAGTTCATCAACACGGCCAAGTGGGACTTCGGAAGGCTCATCGAAGGCGTGTACTACGAGCCCTTGCCGGGCGAGTGGGGCATCACGCCACCGATGACGATCGCCGCACCGCAGCTCGTCGTCACCAAGTCGGGCCCGGCGACGATGAATCTGGGACAGTGGGGCGATTTCGCCATCGACGTCCAGAACACCGGGCTCAGCGACGCGTGGAACGCCACCCTCCGTGACCTGTTCCCGCACGGCGCGACGGGCGGCATGTGCGATCAGACGCCTGAAATCCTGAGCGCCCAGGTGTTTGCGGCCGACGGCGTCACCCCGGTTGCGGGCAAGGGCCCGCTCAACCCGGGCAGCAGCTACTCAATGAGCTACAGCGCCGCACCCAACTGCCAGCTCGAAATCAAGCTGCTGACGGCCGCGGGAACGATCGGCCCGAACGAGCGGCTGATCATCAGGTACCGAACCCGGCTCGACGCCGGTACCCAGAACGGCATCACGCTCACCAATGTCGCCGGCGCCATTCAGTGGTTCAACGGCGATACCGGCAATCCCGAGCGCGTGTCCTACAACCGCACATTGACCAACGGCACGGTCGGCATCCTGGACTACCAGGACGCCCACACCGTGACGGTGGCGCTCACAGGATATTTCTTTGAAAAGACCGTCGCGGACCTCACCAGCGGTGTAAACCCCGCTGCTACGGCTTCGCCGGGTGACACGCTGCGCTACACGCTCCGCTTACGGACCTATCAGCCGCTCAGCAATTTCAGCATCCGCGACGAGATGGACGCGCTCAACGCGCTGCCGGCCTTCGTGCCCGGCACCCTGACGCTCGTCACATACCCGGGCGGGGCCGACATCAGCGGCACCAGCAGCACGGGCGGCGCCAAAGGCACCGGCGTCCTCGACATCCGTAACCTAAACCTGCTGGCGAACGGCGAGATCCTGATCCAGTTCGACATCAAGCTGGCCAAGACTCTCCCCAATCGCACCGTCGTGACCAATCAGGCAGCGCTCCGACTCGCCAACGGCACGGTTTTCGCCTTGAGCGATGATCCGAACGTCAATGGCACGGCCAACCCCGACGTTTCGGGCGACGAGGATCCTACGAGGGTGACGATCTTGTCGGCGGCATTGTTCCTGGTGCAGAAGATCTCCACCGATCTGACGGGCGACCCGAACGTCCTGCTCGCCGGCGAGACGCTGCGCTACACGATCACGGTGAAGAACATCGGCAACAGCAATGCGGTGAATGTCGTGCTGCGAGACCTTGTACCGGCGAACACGACCTACGTCGCGGGCAGCACGACCTTGAACGGCGCGGCGGTCCCGGATTCCGCCGGCCTGTCCCCGCTCGTGAGCGGCATGCCGATCAATTCGCCGGCCGATACGACGCCGGGTTCGATGCCTGCCGACGCGTCCAGCAGCAACGCCAACGTCGCAACGATCACATTCAATGTCGTGGTTAATCCGAATGTCGTCAACGGTACGGTTATCTCGAACCAGGGCTTCGTCACGGCCCTCGACAGCGGAATCGTCGACTACCCCTCCGATGACCCGCGCACGCCGATCCCCAATGATCCGACGCGCAATATCGTCGGAAACCTGCCCTTGCTCTATGCCGAGAAGCGGGTCGCGCTGTCTGTCGATCTCGGCTCGCCCGGCATCGTCGATCCGGGCGACGTGCTGCGTTACACCATCACCGTGCAGAATTCCGCGGCCATCCTCGCGACGGCGGTTGTCCTGCGCGACACCGTTCCGGCCAATACCACCTACGTCGCGAATTCCACCCTGCTCAATGGGTTGCCGGTCCGTCAGCCGGATGGCGGCGTCTCGCCGCTCGCCTCGGGCATCGACATCAGCTCCTCCAACCTCACGCCGCCTCTGCCGGGGCCTGGCGCCGGCACGATCTCGCCCGGGGCCAAGGCAGTGCTCCAGTACGACCTGCGCGTCAATGCCGGCACGCCAGCGGGCACTGTGATCAGCAACCAAGCCGTGGTCCACAGCGTCGAACTGCCGGACCTCCTGACGGATGGCGACGGCAATCCGGCGACGGGCCCGGAGCCGACGGTCGTCGTGGTGGGTGAAGGCCAGCAGCTTTCCATCACGAAGCAGGTCGCGGTGGTCGGTGGCGGCACTGCAGTCCCCGGCGCCCAACTCGAATACGTCGTCCGCGTGGCGAACGTCGCGGCGGTGCCCGCCATCAATGTCGTCATCACCGACGACCTCAATGCATCGCAACCCGGTCAGCTTGCCTACGTGAACGGATCGGCGACGCTGAACGGGGCGGCGGCGGGCGTCACTTTCGCCGGCTCGACCATCACCGCCAACTACGCCGCGGTCAGCGGATCGTTGAAGCCGGGCGAGGTCGCGGTGCTCAGGTTCCGGGCCATTCTCGCCCCCGGCCTGGTGGAAGGCACGGTCGTCACGAACACCGGCGTGGTCGCCTGGAACGCGCCCACGAAAACGGCGAGCGCCAGCGTCTCGTTCGTCGTCGGCGGCATCCCCGGCGTCGCCGTGCTGAACGGGTCAGCCTGGCGCGACTCCAACTTCAACAATGTCCGGGATTCCGGTGAGCGGGCGCTGGCTGGCTGGGCGGTGGAGCTGTACCGCGATAGTCGGCTGCTGCATACAGCGCTGACGGATGCAGACGGCAACTATCGCATCGTTGGCGTCGAGCCGAACGACGCGACCGGCAGTCGCTACGAGCTGCGGTTCCGCGCGCCTGGCGCGGGCTCGAACACCGCGAAGCTGGGCCTGGCTGATTCGCCGTTCACGAATGGACCGCAGCGGATCAGCGACATCATTGTGTCGTCCGGCGCCAATCTGCGGGGCCTGAACCTGCCGATCGATCCGAACGGCGTCATTTACAACTCGGTCGTGCGCGTACCGGTCGCCGGGGCGATCCTCACGCTGCGGAATGCCGGCACCGGCACGCCCTTGCCGACGGGCTGCTTCGATGATGTGGCCCAGCAAGGGCAGGTCACGCTCGCGGACGGCTATTACAAATTCGACATCAACTTCAGCGACCCGGCGTGCCCGAGCGGCGGCGATTACCTCATCCAAGTGACGGCGCCGCCGGGAAAGAACTATGTTGCGGGCTATTCGCAGATTATCCCGCCGAAGTCCGGCGCCTCGACTGCGGCGTTCTCCGTGCCCGCATGTCCGGGCACCGCCGACGACGCCATTCCGGTCACGGCCCTGTTCTGCGAGGTGCAGTCTTCGGAGTCGGCGCCCGCTGCATCGGTTCCGCCACGCAGCGCCGGCACGATCTACCACGTCCACCTGAGGCTGGACGGCAGCCAACTGCCCGGCTCGAGCCAGATCTTCAACAACCACATCCCGCTCGATCCGGAGCTCCTCGGCTCGATCACGATCACCAAGACGACGCCACTGCTCAACGTGACCCGCGGGCAGCTGGTTCCGTACGTGATCACCGTGAACAACGCCGCCGGCCTGAGGCTCACGGATGTGAGCATCGTGGACCGCGTGCCTGCGGGCTTCACCTACGTCAAGGGCTCTGCCCTTCTCGATGGTGTGCCGACGGAGCCGTCGGTCGCGGGTCGAGCGCTCAGCTGGAACGGCCTGGTCATCGCGGGGACCCAGGTGCGCACGGTGAAACTGCTGCTCGCCGTGGGTGCCGGCGTCACCGACGGCGAATACGTGAACCGCGCGCAGGCGGTGAACGGCGTGACCGGCAACGCGATGTCCGGTGAAGCAACCGCCACCGTGCGCGTCGTGCCCGATTCTACGTTCGATTGCACCGACGTGACCGGCAAGGTTTTCAACGACGCCAATCGCAACGGGCGGCAGGACGAGGGCGAAAAGGGCCTGCCCGGCGTGCGCGTGGTGACGGCACGGGGTCTACAAGCGACGACGGATCGGTACGGGCGATACCACATCACCTGCGCCATCACGCCAGACGAGAGCCGCGGCAGCAATTTCGTGCTGAAGCTCGACGACAGGACCCTCCCGAGCGGCTTCCGGATGTTGACTGACCAGGTGCAGATCAAGCGCGCCACGCGCGGCAAGGCCCTGAAGTTCAATTTCGGTGCGTCGATTCACCGGGTGGTCGGCATCGACCTCTCCGATGCGGTGTTCGAGCCGGGCACGACCGAAATCCGCGTCCAGTGGCAGCCACGCCTGAACATACTCCTCGAGGAACTGCGCAAAGCGCCGGCGGTGCTGCGCCTGTCCTACGTCGCCGACACGGAGGATGCGGCACTGGTCGGACAGCGCGTGGAAGCGGTCAAGCGGCAGTTGACCGAAGCCTGGGCTGCGGCGAACAGCTACGCACTCACCATCGAGCCTGAAGTCTTCTGGCGCCGTGGTGCCCCGCCCAAACGGCCCGACGTGCGTGTGCCGGAGAGCAGGTGAACGTTATGAGCAAACGCCGCCATCTACCGTTGATTGTCGGACTTTTGATGATGACCGCCTCCGCGGGCGTCGGTCAGGTCAACACGGCCAAGCCGGGCGAGCCGGTCGAGCGACATCTGTTCGGCGACCAGACATTCCGGGAATGGTTGCACGACATGATGACCGGCTCCGCGGGCGCCGCTCAGGTCAACACGGCCAAGCCGAGCGAGCCGGTCGAGCGACATCTGTCCGGCGACCAGACATTCCGGGAATGGTCGCACAAGCCGGATCGGACCGATGACATCAAGCGCGTCAAGATCTGCCGGGTGGAGACCGTCTGCAAGATGCGATACCTGGAAGGCCATACGCCGCGGACGCGCGTCAGGAACCTCGTCGTGCCACTGCGGCAAGAGGACGAGACCATTCCCATTTCCGAAGCCTTCACCAAACAGGTCCGGCAGGCGCTCTACAACCTGCGGGACAAGCAGGGCGTGACGGTGCGGTTCATCGGCTACACCGACGACGCGCCACTGACCGGCCGCGACGAGAGCAATTACGGAGACCACCTGTCGTTGTCGAAGGCCAGGGCGCACCGCGTCGCGCTGGCCATGCAGGAAACCCTGGGATTGTCAACCTCGGCGATCGAAAGCGACGGTCGCGGTGCCTCACACCCGCTTGCCTCCAACGAAACCGCGCAGGGACGGACGTTGAATCGTCGCATCGAGGTGGAATTCTGGTACGACGATCCTCTCCAGGAGTTGCCGGAGGAGCCGCAACTCTGTCCCGGCGATGGCATCGAGGAAATGGTGACCAAGGTGTACGATCCCCCCTGGGGCAGCATCCCGAGGCTCGAGCTCGCGAACGGCCAGCCGATCATTCCGCCCGGCTACGCGGCGGAGCTGCGTCGCGCCCTGACGGACATCGCGGATCGGACCAACGCGCGACTGCGGTTTATTGGTTACACGAAGAACGAGCGCCTCGACCGCCGCACCGCGTCCGTGTACGGCGACGACATCGGACTTTCCGCGGCGCGGGCGCGCCGCACCATGGGCATCGTCATGCAGGATCCGCTGTTGTCGAGTGCCCGGTCCGAGCATGAGGGACGTGGCTACGTCCAGTCCGACGACGTCGTGAACGCCGGCTTCATCCAGGGCGAAGAGTCGTTCGTGCGGGTGCAGGTCGTGTATGACGAACCGCTGCCGTTGGACAATTACGAGGGCGTAGACATCACGCGTCTCACCCGGGAGCTTCGTCCGAAGAGCCCTTACGAGCTAAACGTGATGCACATCACCGTGGACGGGAAGCCGATCGACGACCCGGCCCGCAGCTCTTCCGACATCCAGCGCTGCACCGACGTCGCGCTCAACAACGCCAGCATCCAGTTCCGCTTCGACAATCTCGAGTCGCGACCGCGGCTCGCCGTCGCGGCGCATCCAGTCGCCGTGGCGGTGAGCGAGATGGACGGCGGTCTTGTCGCATCGGTCGTGCGTTTCCGGATGTATACCAACTATGCGAGCTTCATCGAGCGTGCCGAGGTCCGAATCTTCGAGCAGCAGCAGTCATTGCAGGCCGTACCGCTCGAAATCATCCCGGTCGACGACGCGGGCCTCGCGAAATGGCAGCCGGCGGCAGAAACTATCGCGGGCCCGGCAGGCGAACTCAAGTACCTGCTGCGCGCTTATGACGCGAAGGGAAATTTCGACGAAACGAGTGCGCGGCCGCTGTGGCTGTACCGCGAGCGGTCGCCTGGAAAAGTCGCGAAGTCCGATGGGCCGCCGCCGCGCGAGCTGCTGGCCGCCTACGGCGAGAGCGACCTGGTGCGCCACCGGATTCCGCTCGGCAGCGGCACGGTGAAGGTGCAGGGCGGCGGCGTACCGGCGGACCACACGGTATGGGTGGCGGGCCGCCAGGTTCCGGTCGACCCGCAGGGCAACTTCGCCGCGGAGGAGATCCTTCCGACGGGCACGCATACGGTCGAAGTCGCGATGCTCGACGATGCCGGCAACGGCTCGCTGTATCTTCGTGACCTGGAGTTCAAGCGCAAAGACGTCTTCTACGTCGGCGTCGCCGATCTCACGCTGTCCCAGAACCGCGCGAACGGGCCGGTGGGTCTGCTGCAGGGCGAGAACGCTCCGCAGCCCTACGATTCGTCGCTGGGTGGCCGGCTGGCGTTCTACGTGAACGGCGAGGTCGGCGACCACTGGCGATTGATGGCGAGCGCGGATACGCGCGAAGGTCCGGTGAAGGACCTGTTCAACAACTTCCTCGGCAAGTCGCCCGGTTCGTTATTCCGGCGCATCGATCCCGATTACTCTTACCCGACGTTCGGCGACGACGGTGTCGTGAAAGAAATGGCGCCGACCCTGGGCAAGTTCTACTTCAAAGCCAGCCATGGCCAGGATTACGCGCAGTGGGGCAACTTCAACGTCGGCTACGTGGGCAACGAGCTGGCTCACGTCGATCGTGGCCTGTACGGAGCCAACGCACATTATGGGTCCCAAGCCACCACCAGTTTTGGCGAGCAACGGATCGCTGTCGACGGCTTCGCCGGCACACCCGGAACGATGCCGAGCTATGAGGAATTCCGCGGGACGGGCGGGTCGCTCTACTTCCTGCGCCACCAGGACATCCTGACGGGCTCCGAGCGCGCGCGCATCGAAATGCGCGACAAGGCCTCGGGCATCGTCACGGGGGTGGTCAACCTGCGGCACCCCATGGACTACGACATCGACTACCTGCAGGGCCGGCTCCTGCTTTCCGCGCCGCTGTCATCGACCGCTGACGACAACCTGCTGGTGCACAGCACCGGATTGAGCGGCAACGAGGCCTATTTGGTGGTGCGTTATGAGTACACGCCGGGTTTCGAGAAGCTGGACGAAGTCGCCGTCGGCGGTCAGGGCCATTACTGGTTCAACGACCACGTGGGGCTCGGCCTGACGGCCAACTCCAACGAGGGCGACGCCAACAGCAACCTCGCTGCCGCAGACCTGACCTTGCGGATGAGCAAAGATTCCTGGCTCAAGGTGCAGACGGGCCGTAGCAAAGGTCTCCTCTCCAGCCAGCTGCGGTCCGAGGATGGTGGATTCGGTTTCCGTAGCTATAACGACCTGTCGTTCACCAACGCGGATGCGGTGGCATACCGCGCTGACCTCAGCGTCGGGCTCCGCGACTTTTTCCATGGTCGCGACGGTCGCGTCACCTTCTATATGCAGAACCTCGACGCCGGCTACTCGGCGCCGGGCCAGGCGACGATCAAGGACACCGAATATTACGGCGGCACGTTCAGGATGCCCGTGACGAGGCGCCTAAGCCTGGCGGCCAAGGGCGATCAGAGGATCGAAGACCAGGGGCTCGAGACCCGGGCGATCGAAGTGAACGCTGTTTCTAAGCTGACCGAGAAGTGGAGCATCAGCGCCGGGGTGCGTAACGATCTGCGCAATGACCGTTCGCCGGTCGTTCCGCTGACGCAGGAGCAGGGCGAGCGCACGGACGCGGTCGTGCAGGTGACGTTCGATCCCCGTGCCTCATGGCGCGCCTATGGCTTCGTCCAGGATACGGTCGCGTCAAGCGGCGGCCGCAAAGACAACGGGCGTATCGGCGCGGGCGGCTCCTATCGGCCGACGGAACGCTTCAGGATCGACGCGGAAGTTTCCGACGGGGACCTTGGGTTCGGCGGCAGAGTCGGCACCAAATATCTGTATTCCGAGCAGACCAGTCTTTACCTGAACTATGCGCTGGAAAACGAGCGGACGGACAACGGCCTGGAAGTCCGTCGGGGCAACCTGGTCTCGGGCGCGAAAACGAGGCTCTCCGATAGTTCCAGCATCTACGTCGAGGAGCGTTACCAGGACCACGGGTCGCTGACCGGTCTGACGCACGCCACCGGAATCAACCTCGTGCCAAGAGAACGCTGGAATCTCGCCGCCAGTGGGGAATTCGGCAAGTTGCGCGATTCGCAGAGCGGCGCTGAGACCGATCGCAAGGCGACTGGAATCCGCCTGGGTTACGGCGGGGATGCGATGCAGTTGTCGAGTGCGATCGAGTATCGCCGAGATTTCGCGGAACAACTCGACACGACGCGCACCGAAAGGACCGCGTGGCTGTTCCGTAACAACTTCAAGCTCAGCCTGACGCCGGACTGGCGCCTAATCGGCAAGCTGAACCATTCGGTCAGCGATAGCTCCCTCGGCGAGTTCTATGATGGCGGTTACACCGAGGCGGTGGTCGGCTACTCGTATCGTCCGGTACGGCACGACCGGCTGAGCGCCCTGGCCAAGTACACGTACTTCTATAACGTCCCGACCACGGATCAGGTGGCATTGCTGAATACCGCGGCCGAGTTCATTCAGAAGAGCCACATCGCGGCGCTCGATCTTACCTTCGACGTCACGGCCGACTGGTCAATCGGCGGCAAGTACGCCTACCGCCTGGGACAGGTGAGCCTTGATCGCGTGGAGCGGAAGTTCTTCGACAGTGCCGCGCAGCTCGCGGTGTTGCGCGTGGACTGGCGGTTCCGCAAGGGCTGGGAGAGCATGGCCGAGGTGCGAATGCTCGAACTTCCTGATGTCAGTCAACGCCGCCGCGGCGCGCTGGCCGCGATCTATCGTTACATCGGCAAGAACCTGAAGGTCGGCGCCGGCTACAACTTCACCGACTTCTCCGACGACCTGACCGACCTGAAGTACGACCACAAAGGCGTATTCGTCAATCTCATCGGGAGCAAGTGACATGTCGCCCTATCTCGCAAATTGCGCTTCGCACGAAGGTATCAGAAACCCCCGTAGTGAGGTATCAGCACACGTGTACTGTTGTTTCCGCCAACAGTCTGCTCAACACTACGTAACGTCCGAAACTACAGCCCAAGGGCTGCTTGGGAATATACAGAGATGAAAAACACTGCGCGTTTGTCGGTTGTGATTGGTCTGGCATTAGCGTTTGCGGCGCTCACTGGATTACGTGCTGCCCCGGTGCCGGGAGACAACAAAACCGCTCCGTTCGACCAACAGCAGATGAGGGGCCTCGACGAACAGGTTCAGGAGGTCAAATCAGACGTCCTCAGCATTTCGCAGGAGCTGAGCCGGCTGGAGGAGAAACTGCTCTATCCGTCAGGGACACAGGTCGCGATCTTCATCGCGCTGGCCAAAGGCGACCAGATGCGCCTCGACGCCGTGCGGCTCCAGATTGACGGCCACCTCGTCGCGCACCACATCTACACCGCCAAAGAGCTCGAGGCCCTGCGCAAGGGCGGCGTGCAACGGATCTACGTGGGCAACGTGGCGACCGGGGATCACCAGCTCGAGGTGCTTGTCGACGGCAAGCTTGAGGGCGGCGCGGACTTCAGCCGCACAGAACACTTTACCTTCCGCAAAGAAGTGAAGCCAAAGCTGGTGGGACTGACGCTGGCCGGACCGCGTTCCGGCAACACTCCGATCGCGCTTGGGGAATGGTAATCGATGCGAGCGACACGTCGGCTAATCGAACTCGGCCTAGCCCTGGGACTTGCCGCCTGTGCGGCCAGGGGCGACGACTTGAGGGACCTCCATTTCGGCGAGGCGCTCTATCACGCCTACCAGGGACAGTATTTCGAGGCAATCCAGCGGCTCGACACCGAGCTCGCCATGTACCACGGTCTCGACCAGCCCCAACTCGATACGCTGCACTATCACATCAATAACGCCGAATTCTCGGTCGGCGACTTCGAGCTGAACTACCGCATGCACCACCGCGCAGGGCGCGCCATCAAGGCGGTGCTCGAGGGCGCCGTCGATGATGCCGTACGAAACGAAGCCGCATTCAGGCTCGCCCGCATCCACTTCCAGAAGGGTCAGCTCGACGATGCGCTGCACGCGCTAGAGCGGATCAAAGGTACGGTGCCCGAAGAGATCAAGGACGACATCGAGTTCCTGCGGGCGAACATCTATATGGCGACAGGCCGGCCGAGCGAGGCCGTCAAGGTGCTCGAGCACCTGCGGAGCGATGAGAGCTTGGCCGGGTTTGTTGCCTACAACCTCGGTATCGCTCTGTTGCAGGCCGGTCGACCCCAGGAAGCGGTCGAGCAACTGAACAAGGCCGGGCAGCTGGCGGCCGGCGATCCCGCCGGTCTCGCGATCCGCGACAAGTCCAACCTGGTGCTTGGCTCCATCCTGTTCGAATCGGGCAACTTTGAGCGGGCAAAACAGTCACTGGACCGCGTCCGGCTCGAGGGACCGTTCTCGAACCAGGCTCTGCTGCGGGCAGGCTCGGCCGAGGCCTCGGCCAACCAGTATGACCGTGCGCTAGTTCCGTGGAACATCCTGGCGGAACGTGAACCGACGGATGTCGCGGTCCAGGAAGCCATGCTCGCCGTGCCGCATGCGTACGCCAGCCTGAAGTTGTACGGCCGCGCCGCGCTCATGTACGGGCGTGCGCTCGAGCGGTTTAGCAACCAGATCGAGAGAGTCGACGCATCGATGGCCAGCATCAGGGAAGGGCGGTTTCTCAAGGCACTTATCCGCGAGGAGAGCCGGGAGGACCAAAGCTGGGTCATCCGCCTGCGCAGCCTGCCGGATTCGCCGGAGACTTACTACCTGATGGAGTTGATGGCATCTCACGACTTCCAGACCGGGTTGCACAACTACCTCGACCTCGAGGACCTGCGGTCCAAGCTCATGGCTTGGCAAACCAGCCTCGATGCTTTCGACGATATCATCCGATTACGCGGGCAGAACTACGAGCCGCTGCTGCCGGTGGTCGACGCGGAGTTCCGGGAACTGGATTCGCGGATGCGCCTGCGACTCGAGCAGCGCAAGCACCTCGGCGAGCGCCTGCAGGCGATGCTGACCGCGCCGAGGCCGGATTACCTGGCAACCGCGGACGAGCGGATCGCCGGCGAGAGCATCGCACTCATCGAAAAGCAGCTCGGCGACTCTGACAGTCCCGAATCGCTCGCTCTTCGGCAACGAGCGGCCCGCCTGCGCGGCGCACTCACATGGCGGCTGGAAACCGAGTACCACGAGCGGCTGACCGCGGCCTATAAGCATCTCAGCGAATTGAATACGCAGGTCGACGCTCTCACTCGGCAGTACGACGCTTTCGTAAGGACGAGGCAGGCGGCGACGCACAGCTATGTCGGATACGAAGTGCAGATTGCACGACTCCGCGAGCGCGTCGGCGACGCACTGCAGCGTGTCGACATGTTAATGGCCCGGCAGGGACACATGATCGAGACGGTCGCCATCAACCAGCTCGAGGCCCGCCGAAAGCGCCTGGTGGCCCAGCAGACCGAGGCGCGCTACGCCGTTGCCGATAGCTACGATCGAGCCGCGCGCGCCCAGTCCGGCGGGAGGGAACAATGATGCGTCGCCTCACCATTCCGCTGGTGCTCGCGTTGGCTTTCACGGTCGGCTGCGCCGCGCGTGCCAACAAGACCAAGACGGTGGGGACGCTGGCGGAGCTGCGCAACGTGCGCCCGGACGTGCAGGAGGGGAAGGTCGAGCAGGGCCTCGATCAGGCCATGCACCACTACCGGCGTTTCCTCGAGGAGACACCGGAGACCACAATGACTCCGGAGGCGATGCGGCGTCTCGCGGACCTGCAAATCGAGAAGCAGTTCGGGATACGCGTGGGCGACGCCAGGCAGCGGGAAATGGCCACCCCGGAGCCCGCACAGGCACGCGCGGGCGCTCAGGCCGACAGCCCCAATCCGGCCGCGTCGGTCGCCGGTGCTGGCCTGCGGGAATCCGATCAGGATTTTGAGCGGCGCACGACCGCGGAGGGCGCGATTCTGGCGGGCAGCAACGCCGGCGCGTCGCCCGCGGACGCGGTGCGCGCTGGCGCAGATCCCAAGGGCCCACTCGAGGCGATCGCTCTCTATGACCGGCTGCTGACCGCGTACCCGAATTACGAGCACAGAGACAAGGTCCTCTATCAGAAGGCGCGGGCGTACGACGAGCTCGGCCGCACCGAAGAGGCCATGGAGACCATGGACAGCCTGATCCGCGCCAATCCGCATTCTGGGCACTACGACGAAGTGCAGTTCAGGCGGGGCGAGTACTTCTTCACACGCAGGCGCTACCTCGACGCCGGGAGCGCGTATTCGACGATCGTCAGCCTAGGCGCCGCCTCCTCGTACTACGAGTTCGCGCTCTACAAGCTTGGGTGGACGTTCTACAAGCAGGAGCTCTACGAGGACGCCCTGCATAGGTACATGGCGCTGCTCGACTATAAGGTGTCGACCGGCTACGACTTCGATCAGAAGCACGAGGAGGAGGACGAACGCCGCGTCACCGATACTTATCGGGTCATCAGCCTGAGCTTCAGCAACCTCGGCGGGCCGGACGCCGTCCGGAAGTACTACTCCACCTTCGGAAATCGCCCCTACGAGGACCGCGTTTACAGCAATCTTGGCGAGCACTACCTGGCGAAGCTGCGCTACGACGACGCGGCGAGGACCTACAAGGCTTTCGTAGCGCTCTATCCGTTCCACCGTGCTGCGCCGCGTTTCGGCATGCGCGTCGTGGAGACTTTCACCCAGGGCGGGTTCCCCAAGCTCGTGCTGGAGTCGAAACGGGAGTTCGTGTCCAAGTACGGACTGCCGGGCGAATACTGGCGACACTTCAAACCGGAAGAGTCGCCGGAGGTGCTGGCCTACCTGAAGACGAACCTGAAGGACCTCGCGACGCATTACCACGCTGAGTATCAGGGCGCGGAGAAAGCGGACGAGAGGCTGGCGAATTATCACGAGGCCCTCCGATGGTACGGCGACTATCTCAAGTCGTTCCCGACGGACGCCGATTCGCCGCCGATCAACTACGAGCTCGCGGACCTTCTCCTCGAGAACAAGGATTTCGGCGAGGCGGCGAGGCAGTACGAGCGCACGGCCTATGGATACCCGCCTCACTCCCAGTCGGCAGCCGCGGGCTACGCCGCCGTCTATGCCTACCGCGAGCAGCTGAAGGCCGCTGCCGGGGAGCAGCGCGACGCCGTCAAGCGCGATACGGTTGCAAGCTCGCTCAGATTTGCCGACGCGTTCCCGAGCCACGAACACGCCGCTGCGGTCCTGGGAGCAGCCGCCGATGACATGTACGAGATGAAGGACTACCATGCCGCCGCCGAGGCCGCCCAGCGCGTCATCGATGCCTATCCGGGCGCGGAGGCGGCCATCCGGCGCTCCGCGTGGATTGTCGTCGCGCACGGCTCGTTCGAACTCGCCGACTACCCGCGGGCCGAGCACGCCTACGCCCAGGTGCTGACGGTCACGCCGGAGGGTGACCAGTCGCGCGCCGCACTCGTCGACAACCTCGCCGCCTCGATCTACAAGCAGGGTGAGCTCGCAAATGCGGCGCAGGACTATCGCGCGGCGGCCGACCACTTCCTGAGGATTCGCTCGGCAGCGCCTACGTCCGCTATCCGAGCAGCGGCCGAGTACGATGCAGGCGCCGCGCTGATCCGGCTGCAGGACTGGACGGCGGCAGTGGGCGTGCTCGAAGCGTTTCGCAGCACCTTTCCGGAGCACAAATTGCGGCTCGAGGCCGCCAAACAGATCGCCTACGCCTACCGGGAGAGCGGCCAGTTGTCGCGCGCCGCTGTCGAATACGACGGCATCGCCTCCCAGTCCGGCGATCCGGCATTACGCAGCGAGGCGCTGCTCGTCGCGGGAGACCTCTACGAGAAATCCAATGCCCGGGATCGCGCGTTGGATGCGTACATCCGTTACGTCAACGAGTTTCCCCGGCCGGTCGAGACAGCCCTCGAGATCCGGTCCAAGATCGCCGAGATGTACAAGGCGGCGCAGGACGAGTCGCGTTATCACCAGGAGCTGAAGGAAATCGTACGCATCGACGCGGGCGCCGGGCCGGAAAGGACCGGCCGGACCCGGACGCTTGCGGCACGTTCGGCACTGGTTCTCGCGGAGCCGCTCTACCGGGATTTCGTGGCTGTGAGGCTGCGACAACCGTTCGAGGTCAGCCTGGGGGACAAGCAGCAGCGCATGGACGTCACGATCAAGGCCATGGGCCGGCTGGTCGAGTACGAAATCGCCGACGTGACGGCGGCCGCCACGTATTACATGGCTGAGACCTACTTCGATTTCAGTCGCTCACTCGTGGAGTCGGAGCGGCCGGCCGATCTGAAGCCGGCGGAACTGAAAGAGTACGAGGTGGCCCTCGATAAGGAAGCGTTTCCGTTCAAGGAGAAAGCCATCAGCGTACACGAAAAGAACCTGGAATTGCTGCACGCCGGCGTCTTCAACGAGTGGACCGAGAAGAGTCTCGGCAGGCTCACCGAGCTGATGCCGGGCCGCTACACGAGACCCGAAATGAGCAGCGGCTTCCTCGGCGCGATCGACAGTTACGTGTACCGATCGCCGGTATCGCAGGTCTCGGGTGCGAAATCGGGCAATGCCGCCACGACGCCAGGCGAGCCGGACCAGACGAAGCACCCGGCACCGATGGCCGTGCGGGACGGAAAGGTGAAACATGCGAAGAAACACCCGGTGGAAGTGCCGGCCGCGCTCGTGGACGTCAAGCAGGATGCAGGCGGGTTCACGATCACGCGGCCCGTGCCCGTCACGGACAACGTGCGCGCCGACTACGAGGCGGCGGTGCGCATGCTGGAGGAGGCGCAGTACGAGCGGGGCATCGCCTTGCTGCTCAAGGTGACCCAACAGGCGCCCGCATTAACGGCAGCGCACATCAATCTCGGCCTTGCGTACGCGCGCACGGGCGACCTGGACCGCGCCGAGGCCAGCCTGCGCAAGGCGCTGGAAATGATCCCACAACACCCCGCCGCCTACAACGAGCTCGGTCTGCTGCAACGGCGCAAGGGAGAGTTTGCGAAGGCGCGCGCTAGTTATGAGGCGACCCTGGCGAAGTTCGCCGACTTTCATTATGCGCACAGGAACCTTGCCATTCTGTGCGACCTGTATATCGGGGATTCCTCGTGCGCGCTGGAGCATTACGAGGCGTACAGCCGGCTCGTTCCGGACGACGCCGAGGTCGTCAAATGGATTGCCGACATTCGCAACCGCGGAAGCCGACAGGAGAAGCCATGAGCCAACACTTGCTGTTCGTGCTGCTGCTGGCGACGAGCGTTGCGCTGGCCGATGAAAGGCCCAAGGCCCAACACGCCGCCGGTGCCGCCGAGGCGCAGGCAAAGACGGAAACAGCGCAGGCACAGACGGAACACGCGCAGGCACAGACGGAAGAGGCACAGCAACAGACTGAAGAGGCGCAGGCACAGACGGACAAAGACGCGAAGTTGATCTCCGTCCCCGGAGGAAAGGCGCTCGGCATGTCCATCCTGGGCAATCAAGACGCGCCCAAGTCGCTGGTCATCGTTCCCTGGAAGAGCTCGGAACTCGGCGACTCGCCGGGCATCTCGCCGATGCTCGACGACTCTAGGCAGCCCGTAGACAAGGAAGTGTTCATGCGGGCGCTGCGCTACTACGAGATCAGGTCAAAAACGAAGCCTTGAGAGGGCCGGCGAATGTCGCTGTGCTGCATTACCGGAAGCAATCGAGAGGCAGTCCAGGCCGCGCCAGCTGCCGCCGCATCCACGATCTCGAATCGCAGCAAGGCCCGCAGTGTGAAGCCATACCCCGACTCGCCGAAACTGCAGTGAGCTTTTCCGCACGCCGGACAATCGCAATACCCACCATCAGGCAGCAGCTCAGCGACCACGCGAAACGCGCCGCAGTTTGAGCAATAGCCCTGGAAGTAGAAGCAGTTGGAAGAATGCTTCACCA
>Ga0153915_10002109_pt1 | contig 18263 bp, 19 predicted proteins | sample Opewatmetagenome_2_FD_107003 | JGI IMG/M metagenome (GOLD analysis project Ga0153915, IMG submission 107003) | Freshwater wetland microbial communities from Ohio, USA - Open water 3 Core 3 Depth 3 metaG | ecosystem: Environmental > Aquatic > Freshwater > Wetlands | place: USA: Ohio, Lake Erie...
ATTTTTGGTTCTCTGTCATTCTGAACGACCGTAGGGAGTGAAGAATCTTGATTCCCGTTGTTAAAACCGAAGATTCTTCGTCGCTACGCTCCTCAGAATGACAATGTGTCGGAGTAGTATTAGTACGCCCATTAAAAAAGCGTGGATAGGAGGGAGTTGAGGTCTTAGATTCTTCGGTCAGGACCATGAGCTTGTCGAATGGCGCTCAGAATGACAACGAAGCATCAATGTCACCCTGAGCGTAGCGAAGGGTCTTAATCGTTGTTTCCGGCATGGCCGGGTTAGGAGGGACTTATTATGAAACAGGTTGTGAATGATGCAGGGCTTGTGGCTTTTTGCGGTTTATATTGCGGCGGATGCAGGGCATATCTGAACGGCCGATGCCCGGGTTGCAAAGAAAATGCGAAGGCTACGTGGTGCAAGATTCGCACTTGCTGCATTGAAAACAAATATGGAACATGCGCAGACTGCAAAGATTTCAGGGATGTAGATGATTGTAAAAAGTTTAATAATATTATATCGAAGATATTCGCGTTCGTGTTTCGTTCCAACCGCAAGGCATGCATTGAGCAGATACGCTCCCAGGGGAAAAGCAAGCATGCCGAGATCATGGCCTCAAAAAATGCTCACAGCCTGAGGAGATAAGGGATAAATCTGAATTTATGTCAGCAAGCATATTTAACAGCAAGGCTGTTGATGAAGTTATTGCAAGTGAATTGCCCGATTTCATCAAACACGAGTTGCGTGTTGCAAAAAAATATTCTGAAGGACGAACGATTCAAATTGAGATAAAATCCCAGGAGCAATTTAAATACATATCAGAACTGATAAGAATAAAATTAAGAAATATTTAAATACAAATTTATTAGGGCAAAATAAGATGTCTAACAAAATGCTGGTCCTGGCTACCCGCAACAAAGGAAAGATCACAGAGTTAAGGAGCTTGCTTTCAGGCTTTGATATAACCGTCAAGGGACTTGATGATTTCAGCCCTATCCCTGAGGCGAAAGAGGACGGCAACACATTTGAGGAAAATGCCTATAAGAAGGCATTCTTTACGGCAAAGGCTCTTGGGGTCCCGGCACTGGCGGATGATTCAGGGCTCGTGGTCAATGCCCTGGGCGGAGCGCCCGGCGTGATGTCGGCCCGTTATGCCAGCGATGGAGCAACTGATCAGGAAAATATCATTAAGCTCTTACAGAAGATGAGGGATAAGACAGACAGGAGCGCCAGTTTCCAATGCGCCATAGTGATCGCGCTGCCCACAGGGCAATATGTTGTATTCGAAGGGAAATGCGATGGAGTGATAGTTCCTGAAGCCATAGGGCATATGGGGTTCGGCTATGACCCTGTCTTTTTTTATCCGCCATTTAACAGGACATTCGCTCAGATACCCATAGAACAGAAGAACAAGATCAGCCACAGGGGCAAGGCTATGGCTAAGCTTAAAGAAGACTTTGCCAAGATTTTAAATTGGTTCGAATTCAATGAAGTCTCTTCTTAAGAAGGGCAGGGGGAGAGTTGTAAACTGGTGATTGGTAGGTTCCAGTTTAATCGGGTTGGAGTTTACAGACCTGGCGTATTTATACCGATCCGGACAAGGTCCTCTCCCTGTTGAGAAGATATTCCTTTAATTCCAGTCCGCCGCTAAATCCGCCAAGTCCGCCCACAGCAACAACCCTGTGGCAGGGAAAGATCAAGGGAAGGGGATTCCTGCCCATGGCCTGTCCTATAGCCCTTGCGCCTCCAGGAGACCCAGTCATTGCAGCTACCTCGCCATAGGTCATCGTCTTGCCGAAGAGTATCCTTCTGATACCTTCCCACGCCTTCATCTGAAAAGGTGTATGTTTGATATCCAGTTTAATCATCTTGGATATGGGCGTGCCTGCAAGTGCGGCGTCAATTGCCTCCATCAGGGGATAATTCATCTGCTCATCCTCAATCAACATGCATCCGGGGAAGACCTTCTTGAAGTATGTCAGACAATCAGGGCCCTTGTCCTGGACAAGGCCCACACGCATCGCGCCTCTTTCTGACGAAGCCAGATATATGCGCAATCTTTCTCTTTCAATCATGCAGCAATGGATTGTATATGTTTCTTTCCCTGCCATGTGTCTCTCTCTTCCATTCGTTTGTTTATCATGCCTATATTCCTAGGCTTCTCCAGCACCCACAGTGGCGCGATAAGTTCCGAGGCCTTCGCATCTCCGGTTATTCTCTGTACAATCATCTCAGGCGGGAGGACTTCAAGAAAATCAATCAGGGTCTCCACGTATTCCTCCCTGCTAAGGCATGCATAATCTCCATTCTTATAAAGGTCAGCCATGACAGTGCCCCTGGTGACATATAGGGAATGGATCTTTACGCCCGTTATGGGAAGCGATGCAATGAAACGCGCTGTGTCCATCATCATTTCATGATCTTCTCCGGGCAGGCCAAGGATAACATGGGCGCAGATTTCCAGGTCATGTTTTTTGGCCATGAGCACAGCCTTTTCAAAACAGGCGACATCGTGCCCCCTGTTTATTTTTGACAAGGTAATATCATGGGCCGATTGAAGGCCATATTCAATCCATACTATGTAATCTTTTTTGAAGGAACTCAAAAGGCTCAGGACATCATCATCCACGCAATCAGGTCTGGTGCCGACGGAAAGACCGGCCATGCCCTTGTGATTCAAGGCGGTCTGATAAATGTCATTAAGCTGTGACAGCGGGGCGTAGGTGTTAGTGAATGACTGGAAATAGGCGATAAACTTCCGGGCATTGTATCTTTTCCCGGCGAACTCTTTTCCCTCGGCAATCTGTTCCTCTATCCCGAGACCCCGGTCAATCATGGCCCCTGTACCGGAACCCCTGGAGTCGCAATAGATACAGCCCTGCGAGGAGATAGTCCCGTCCCTGTTGGGGCAACTGAATCCGGCATCCAGGGGAATCTTCTGGACGCGTTCCCCGAAGATCTCCCGAAGGTAAGTATTATAATCGCGGTATCGTTTTAAAAGCATGGCTTTTGTTTGTTGTTAGTTGTTGGTGGTCTGTTGTTTCTATCATATATGATAATTGGATGAGTTTGACCATATGCGCTTCTGTATGCTAACCCACAACAAACAACAATCAACCCACAATAATTGCTATTCCCTTGTCCTTTTCCTGAAGATCAGCTTGATGGGTGTGTGTGTCAGGTTAAACTCTTTCCTCAGTTGATTTACAATAAATCTCTGATAGGAAAAGTGTACCGCATCGGGATAGTTCACAAACACGACAAAGGTCGGAGGCTTTACATCAATCTGCGTGGCGTAGAAAAATTTAAGCCTCCTTGGGCCTACCATAGGAGGCGGTCTCTTTTTTATCATGTCCTCGACAAGACGGTTGACCTCGCCTGTGCCTATCCTGGTGCTAAACTGGTCATAGACAATGTCTATCTTATCGAATATTTTTTTTACATTTTCGCCTGTAAGTGCGGAGAGATTGATCTTCGGAGCGAAGGTCGCAAAATTAAGCTGTCTTTCAATTGCGAGATCAAGGGATTTTCTTTTGGCGGAGTCGTTTCTAATGAGGTCATATTTATTGACTCCCAGTATAAGACCCCGATTGCGCTCAAGGGCGTAACCGCATATACGCGCATCCTGTTCGGCGAATCCGGCTTCGGCATCAAAGAGGATGACCGCAACATGACAGCGGTCGAGACTTTTTAAAGCCTTTATCATGGAGAACTTGTCGATCCTCTCTGATACCTTGCTTTTTCTTCTTATGCCTGCCGTGTCGATTAATAGATATTCCCTGTCCTTCCTTTTAAAGAGGGTGTCAACGGAATCACGCGTCGTACCGGGGATCTCGCTGACGAGCGATCTTTCAAAGCCGAGGATCCTGTTTATCAATGAGGATTTGCCCGCGTTGGGTCTTCCAAGGATGGCTACGCGGATCTGACCGCTGTCTACGGATGCCGGTTCATCCTTCGGCAGTCCTTCGACGACATCATCCATAAGGGCCTTTAGACCATAGCCATGAGCCCCTGAAAGAGGATAGACCTTGTCTACGCCCAATCTGTAAAAATCGTGTATGATATGTTCATGCTCAGGCCCGTCAATCTTGTTGACTACCGGGAATATCTTTTTTTTAACCTGCCGCAAGGCGGCAGCCATCTCCTCATCCCCGGGCATGAGCCCTTTTTGTCCGTCCATCAAAAAAATGATTCGATCAGCTTCCTCTACAGCCTTTATTACATGCTTCTTTATCTCGGCGGTAATTGTATCTTCGCTGTTATCATCAAAACCGCCGGTATCGACGATAGTGAAAGGCGTGCCATCCCAGCGTACTGATGCGTAAAGGTTGTCCCTTGTGAGGCCGGGATAGTCATCAACAAGGTTATCCCTTGACCTTGAAAGACGGTTAAACAGGGTCGATTTGCCGACATTAGGCCGACCCACTATGGCTACTATAGAAGTCATTACTGTTTCCTTCTGGAACTCTCTGATAAAGTTATTGGTGTCAGATGATAGTAGTTGGTTTATATTATCGGAAGCATCTGCTATCAGGAATACGCCGGAAGATTCTCGCTGATAGTGCGATTAAGGTCCATCAATTTTACGGGCTTTTGAATGAGGGTCAGGGCGATGCCTTCTTCGATTGTCCGGCGCGCCCTGAAATCGGCAGGGTTGCCTGTTAACATCAGTATCCTGGCGTTGGGATCGAAAGATTTAATCTTATGGGATGACTCATAACCATCCATGACCGGCATCTCAACATCCATGACAACAATGTCAGGGAGAAAGGTCTTATATTTTTCGATAGCCTCCTGGCCATCATTGGCTCTTTCTACATTATAATCTCCAAGTATCATAAGAGATTCCATTATCAGTTCGGACAGGCTTTTTTCGTCATCTACTATAAGGACCTTTTTTTTTGTCATCTTAATAGCTCGCGGACATTTTTATGGATTAATATTTTTTTTGACGCAGTGTTGTCCGGTTAGAATCTTGCATAAGACTAAAGTGAAAGTTGTTTATGGCGCGGGGGCTCTTTTTTCAAGATGAAATGGATTAAAAGCAATAACGTTACATAAGCCACCCTCAAGCGGGCGGCATGTATCTCCCTGTCACGCAGTATCTCAACAGATGGTTATGATGGCTGAAGAGCCTCGTCCGCCTGCTGTCACAGGCGTCATGCCATGAATCTCAGCGGGCAGCCCATTTCACTTTAAAAAAGAGGCCCTCGCCGCCTATTATGATCAGACAATTTATTAGGCAAGATTCTAACCGGACAATGTTGACTTTGACTTGGAAAGGATATTATTCTTTTGATTTTCATGTCAAGCATAAACTGCATTTTATTTCAATCGAGATTCAATAAATCTATCATATTGTAGTTATTGACAAATTTATCGACATTGTCTCAGGGTGATTCTGTGAGAAATATTAAGAGGATAGGGCATTTTTCAAGAATTTCACAGGCATCCCGGCCATGTATTATCAGATTTGCCCGGCAAGATATTGCCTGGATTTTTATTTTTGCAGTCAGTGTCTCCCATGAAAGGAAAACTTATTACCCTTCAGTCTTCAGCGTGAATACCTGAGCGGCTGGTATTATTTTATCTTGACTAAGGGGATTAATATGGATAAATCTCTTCGCTGGAAACAGGTGTCAGCCCGTCATTTCAAAGAGAGCTGATAGAGGCACCAATGCCGGAATTTGCCGGAAATTAATCATTATTCTCATAAAAGAAAAAACATTATGCCTGCAAAATTCATCATCGTCACCGGAGGAGTATTGTCAGGGCTCGGCAAAGGAATCGCCGCAGCCTCTATAGGGCATCTATTGTCCTCAAAACTTAAAATCGTCCCCATCAAATGCGACGGATACCTGAATGTTGATCCGGGAACCATGAACCCCTATGAACATGGAGAGGTCTTTGTGCTTGATGACGGGGGCGAAGTGGATATGGATTTCGGTCATTATGAACGATTTCTGGGCGTCACATGCAAATCAAAGTGGAACCTCACGATGGGAAAGGTCTTCGACATTGTAAGACAAAAAGAGAGAAAGGGAGATTATCTCGGAAAGACGGTCCAGTATATCCCTCATGTCACGGATGTAATAAAAAACCACATCTTCGATGTCGCCCGCGAAGAATCGGCAGATCTCGTCATCGTTGAGATCGGCGGGACGGTAGGGGATATGGAGAATGAATTATTCCTTGAATCAATGAGACAGATGAAAGAAGATGTCGGCAGGGGAAATATCGTTTACGTCCATCTTACCTATGTGCCGATACCCTATGGCGTCAATGAACAGAAATCCAAGCCGACCCAGCAAAGCGTCAACCTTTTAAAACAGAGGGGCATCTTTCCTGATATTATTATAGGGAGATGTCCTGAATACCTGACAAAGGAAATAAAAACCAAGATATCAAATTTCTGTGATGTTGAGCCGGAGGCTGTAATTACCGGACTCGATGTCGATGATATTTACGAGATCCCGGTCGTCTTTGAAGAAGAAGGTCTTCCCGGCATCCTGCATAAAAAGCTTAACATCTATAGCCCTCCGGATCTAAGAAAGTGGAAACAGCTTATTCATAATCTTAAGGATCCTCAAAAAGAGATCACTGTGGCCATGTGCGGCAAATACACGAAACTGGAAGACTCTTACGCCTCGATCATCGAGTCTTTTAACCACTGTTCAGCGCATATGAGCTGCAAGATAAATCTGAGATGGATAGAGACAACGGATCTATGCGACATGTCCTTTTTAGATGAAGTGGACGGCGTGGTCGTTCCAGGGGGATTCGGGGCCAGGGGCACGGAAGGCAAGATAGATATTATACGACAGGCAAGGGAACGAAACATACCCTTCCTGGGCCTTTGCCTTGGGCTTCAACTGGCTATTATAGAATTCGCGCGCAACGTCTGTGATCTGAAAGGGGCAAACTCGACGGAGATTGATCCAGCCGCCGTTCATCCGGTTATCGATATACTTCCGGATCAGAAGGATGTAACGGAAAAAGGCGGGACCATGAGGCTTGGGGCCTATTCGGCAATCCTCAAGGAGGGATCCATCGTCAAATCACTGTACGGCTCTAATGAGGCATCCGAGAGACATCGCCACAGATACGAAGTCAATCCGGAGTATCATGATATAATAAGTAAAAAGGGGATGGTCTTTTCCGGGGCCTCGCCTGACGGCAGACTGGTGGAATTTATTGAATTGCCTCAATTGAAATACTTTGTCGCGACACAGGCGCACCCTGAGCTGAAATCCAGAATGGAGCGCCCTTCCCCCCTCTTTTACGGTTTTGTCAAGGCATGTCTGGGTTGAATCAGATAAATGGATAAAAGATACCAGGTCATTTTCTCTAACCTCCATAAAGATGAGGATTACTTCAAGGATCAGATGCGAAGGCTTGGGGTGCCCGAAGCTGTCTCTAAAGAGATAATAAAAAAGGCGCCGGTGGTGCTGAAACAGGATTTGTCCCTCAAGGATGCCAGAATATATGCTGATGCCGTTTATAACGCGGGCGGCAGAGTAACTATCAGGACCGCCGGCATTCTTGAAGATAACGGAGAAAACGGCTCATCGTTTAATGTGGTGCCTTTGAAACATTTTACTGTCTGCCCTGAATGCGGTTATAAACAATTCAAAAAGGGGACATGTATAAAATGCGGCCTTTTGTTTGACGGTCTCGACTTATAAAAGGTTATTTCCAAAAAGCCATCGACTAGCCGATGGCAGGTGAATTTTTTGATAAGGACACATTATGGAAGATTATAAAAAACGACTGGCTGATATCCTTGCTGAAACCGGCGCCCTCTTTTTTGATAAGGGACTTATCTTAAAGGACGGGCGTCCGACCCCTTATTTTGTAAATTTCGGGATGTTCCGGACAGGGCGTCTGAGCATGGAGCTTGGTTCCTTTTTTGCGGATATGATGGCGGATCATGGCCTTGTCGATAAGACGGATATTATCCTGGGGCCGTCTTACAAGGGAAGCGCCATTGCCCTTGCCTCATCCATCGCCCTCTATGTCCGACACGGGCATGATCTTTTTTTTGAATATGACCGGAAAGAAGAAAAGACCCATGGCGAGGGCAGCAAAAAAAGCAGCCTAATGGTTAACAGGACTTTGTTTAACGGCTGTCGGGTGTTCATCGTGGATGATGTTGCCACATCCATGGGTACCAAGCATGAACTCCTGGACAGATTGAGGATAGAAGCTGAGGCCGACAATATTGCCGTTAATGTGACAGGGATAGGGATTGCCGTTGACAGGGAACAGACCGGCGCGGTCTATGATCAAAAGGGCAAGGTCATCCTTGCTAAAAAAGGAGAAAACGCCATAAAAGACTTTGTCGCCAAAACCGGCATCCCTGTTTATGCTGTTGCGGGGATAAGGGAGATTGTGGAATACCTTTATGAGGAAAAGATTCCTGTACTCGTCAACGGAAAACGCAGTCCTATTGATGAAAAGACAAAGACCCTGTTTGATGAATATATAAAGATATACGGAAACGGCCCGACATGAAGACCTCGGATCCCTTTATAAATGCCTATTACGAGTTTAAAGAGTCAGTGGATTTTTCCAGGAACGGCATCCTGCCTGATAGGGATAATATGATTTCTTATCTGCTGATGGGTGTTCCCCGTGTGCCTGCGGATGACAAGCTATCCCCCGGATCATTAGTGGAGGCTATCGACCAGAGGGTGATAATCCTGAAGGCGGTCTTTACCGAACTGAATCATGACGCCGAAGAGGATTTTCTGGATAAGGGCCTGAAGATCTATGACAATGCCGGTGAAAGGGCCAAGACATTGTTAAAAGAAACAGAACAATAAGAACCTATCCGTAAATAAGATTTGAAATTTGAGATCTCAAATTTCAAATCTTATTATCCCAGCGCCTTATGCCTTGTGCCGTGCGCCTATCTTTTATTTATTTATTATCCTCCATTCTTCTTTTACAGCAAAGGGTTGATCCTTTCCGTTCTCTGCCTCATAGGACCTGAAATAAACATTCTTGCCGTCTACCTCAACCCTCAGGAAGGTATTTTTTATCCCGTTTCCTGTTGAACCCACAACCACCTGATATATTCCTCCCTCCTCATCAGGGTAGGCATTATAATCATTCGCGGCAGTTCCGGCCGGATCAAGCACCCTCATCCGGCAGTAAACGTGTGTATGACCGGAAAAGACCGCCCGCACCTTGTCGCGATGGCTGATCAGCATATTCCAGAAGGCGTTTCTCTGTTCAGTGTTGGAGTTAAAGGAATCGTATGTATGGCGGCCCCTGGGAAAGGCAGGCGCGTGAAAGGCAATAAATATATGTTCTATGGTGGTGGGAGCGGACTTGATTGCATCTTCGGTCCATTTTCTCCCTTTGTCATTAATGATCCCTCCGGAGCCTGCTTCCCCGCTATAACCGTCCACGGATATCACCCTCACATTTTCGTGATCGTAATAGTATGTGCATGATTTGTCGCTCATGCGAACAGCGCCGGGGATGGCGGCAATAACCTTATCTCTGATAAATTCCATGTCTATAATGGCTGCGTCGCCGGTGTCCGGATACATCCCTGATGGACCTCCCGGCATCTGCACTACGCCTCCGTCAGGCCGTTGTCCTGCTCCGCTCTGAGCTCCTCCGGCATTCGGTTGTCCACCCTGACCTGGAGGGCCTCCTGCGCCCTGGGGCATCCCCATGCCTGACTGTCCGCCTTGACCTTGAAGCTGCATCCCCTGACCCATTCCCCCCATGCCTCCCGGAAATCCGCCGGAATCGTCGGCCTCATGGTTTCCTGTAACGGATAAATAAACGGGTCTGATATCCGACCCCTTGAAGACCGTATTGTAGTCTTCATATCTCAGATCAATAGGATTTGTATCACCGGTAACAAGTATAAATTCAGCATGGCTGTATGTCGGCTCAGGGTTAATCTTTATATCTCTTGCCTCGGTAAGGGCGTTTACCCAGGAGTCGCTTGCTGAATGAGGATCGCTCATCACAGCAAAGGAGAAACAAAAGGCATTGCCTGGGAAGCTTAGAAAGATACCCCCAAAAAATAAATAGAGGGATAATATCAGGGAAAGGAGAAGGTTACGGTTGAGCTTTTTAAAGGTCATGGCTGATCCTGAATTTTTGAATAACGGTTAATAGTTATAAGGAAAAGGAAAAAATCAAAGCCCCCCTTTGTCAGGGCATCCTGTAAACCATGGAATTAATGTTCATCCCTGCGCCCACAGAGGCAAATACCGCGATATCACCTGACTGAAGCCTGTGATTGTCCAATCTCCCCCGTTGCAGGAGGTCGAACATAGTTGGAAGGGTCGCCACCGAACTGTTCCCCAGCCATGCTATGGTCATGGGCATGATATGTTCCGTGATATCCTTTACCTTATAAAGCTTGAAGATATTTTTGAGTATCGCCCTGTCCATCTTTTCGTTAGCCTGATGTATAAGCACTTTATTGACATCCGCGAGGGTGAGACCAACCTTCTCAAGACTCATCCTGACCACCTCAGGGACAAATTTAAGGGCGTATTTATAGATATCATGTCCGTGCATCTTGAGATATATCTCATCGCCCTTTTGGCCGGGCTTGTATGACCTTCCGTTCCATAGCATATGAAGTGCGTCTTTAGTATCGGACCTCGTGACATGGGAAAGGATGCCACAGTTCTCTTCGGTGGCCTCAACCACAACCGCCCCTGCCCCGTCAGCGTATATCATGCAGTCGATATCATGCCAGTCAACCACCCTGGATAATATCTCAGCGCCGATAACCAGGATCTTTTTTGCATCCCCCGACCTGATGTAATAGTCGGCCATAATCATGCCCTGAAGCCATCCAGGGCATCCGAAGGGGACATCATAGGCGACGGTATAGGGGTTCTCAATGCCGAGAGAATGTTTCACCCTTGCTGCCAGGGTCGGGCATAGATCCGGCCTCACCCCTCCTGCCTTAACGTCTCCGAAATTGTGGGCCACGAGTATATAATCAAGGCTCTCCTTATCAATGCCTTCAAGGGCCATTTTCGCGGCCTCAAAGGCGATATCCGATGTGGTCAGATTGTCATCCGCGTAACGTCTTTCCCCAATGCAGGTTATCTCATGAAATTTTTCAATTATCTCTTCATTCGTCTTTTCTATCTTGTTCCCGTTTATGTTGTAGAATTCATTTTTAAGAAAATGACTGTTATCGACCTTTCTATCGGGGATATAACTCCCTGTTCCTGTAATAATGGAATGTGGCATTTCAATCTGTTATCTCCTTATAAAATCTTACTTTCCTGTCTGGATAATTTTGAGCTTTTATTTGTGAAAACGATGTAACTGATCCTGAGGACATAGGATATTTTCAGCGGTTTGTCAAATATAAGGAAACTCCTGTTATCTTATAAGGATTGACACGGCAACCGCTCAACGGTTAGACTTAACAATAAACTAGGTTAAATTAAGAGGTGCTATCATTAAAAACAAACTGCCTGCCTTCAGCCTCAAGTGGAATTTTTCTCCTGAGTATTACCGCCGTTCTGCGGATGCACTGAATATGGCGCTGAATAAAATTGCCGCCTATAGGTCATGGAAGGCCCTTGATCCGGGCGCGGATTGCCCCATTGACCTTCGCTTTGCTGCCATGCCTGGCCTCACTAAACAAGATATCCGCGAACATTTCCCTCAAGGCATGTTGCCGGCAGAGCTTGATATAAGCCGTGGTCTTACCGGTAGAGAAATTGATCTCGTAGATACCAGCGGCACTACGGACGAAAAGATCACCAATATCTGGAATCAAAAATGGTGGGACGCCTCAGAAAGGTCTTCATGGAAACTCAACTCTTATATTAATAAAATCGCTACGGGCGAGCACAGGGAGGCCATCCTGGCCAATCCGCGCAACGTCGGTTTTATTTCGGATGATGTTGACCTCCCTATTGAAAAAAGGCGATTAGCGCGATTTCTCTATCTCAATGAAAAGACCGATCCTGCAACATGGTCGCCGGACTTGATGAATCGCATGGTAAAGGAATTGGAGATATTTCAACCTGTGGTGTTGGAAGCTAATCCCTCACTATTGTCAAGGCTTTGTCGTTATATAATCGATAATAGACTGTCTGTCTTTCAACCGGGCATTATCGTCTTAACCTATGAGTACACTGCGGAATTTCAGTACAGTCAGATCAGACAGGCATTCCGCGCACCCATGACCAGTTCATACGGCACTACAGAGACCGGTTATGTCTTCATGGAATGTGAAGCAGGGAAATTCCACCAGAATAGTGATTTTTGCCGGGTGGACTTTGAGCCCTTTAAAACTCAATACGGAGGTCCGCTGCTGGGTCGCATCATGGTGACGCCATTTGATAATCCCTGGTGTTATTATATTCGTTTCGATACAGGAGACCTGGTCTGCCTGGAGGAGAGCGGACAGTGCCCATGCGGAAGAAATTCCGGCATCATTCTGGCATCGATTAACGGCCGTAAGGCTAATCTGACCCTGACTGTTGAAGGAAAACCAATAACATTGTTCGAGCTGGATCATGCGATGAGCAGATTGGCCGGCATTGACCAGTATAAATTGATACAAACAGACTTACGCACATATGAACTTCATCTGGTAAGCCCTGGTCAGGAGAAAGATCACCTTATGCTTGAAGCTGAACAGACCTTGAAAAATATTTACGGTGCAAAAGCGGTAATCAATATTTTTTTTGACACTGATATCTCACCGGAGAGATCGGGAAAGCACCTTATTTCGAAAGCGCTGTTTCCAATCGATATCAATAATTATCTGGAACAGCATTGACTTTTTGCGGGATTATCAATGGAGTAAAATTACTATGAACAATCCAAAGCCAGTGTATTTATTAGCCGGGGGGAGGTGCTCAAGCAACAAGAATATTTTCAAGGCGGTCTTTAAAGAGATCTCCAAACCAAATCCGCTCATTGCCTATGTGGGGGCGGCCAATAATGATGATAAAAGATTTTATAGATTCATGGGAGACGAAATTACTAAAGCAGGGAATTGCACCCTAAACCATGCCTTAATAGCATCGCCGAAGGCTGACCTGGATAAGGCTCAGGATATCCTGCAAAGAGCGGATGCTGTCTTCATAAGCGGCGGGGATGTTGACGCCGGGATGCAGGTCTTGGAATCCGGAAACATATTAGGGCTATTCAGGGCTCTCTATCAGGAAGGCAAGGTCTTTTTTGGGACCTCCGCAGGCAGCATCATGCTGGCTAAAGAATGGGTCAGATGGAATGATCCGGATGATGCTTCAACGGCTGAACTTTTCCCATGCCTTAATATAGCCCCGGTGATCTGTGATACCCACGCAGAAGAAGATGATTGGGAAGAACTTAAGACGGCCCTCCAATTCAAGGAAAAAAACAGCATAGGCTATGGCATTCCTTCCGGGGCATGCCTTAAGGTTTACCCTGATGGACATATAGTGGCCCTTGGAGGGGCTGTGGCGCAGTATGTCAAGAGGGGTCAAAAAATCATCAAGCTGGATGATTTACTGCCGAGTTAACATCATCCTTGACAGTCTGAGTACAGTGTTTTAAAAATGTAGTCTCTATTTAATTCATTTAATTTGAGAGGCTGGTCCCGGCAAGGCATGGTCAGTATGGACGGACAGCGTTTAACTTCAAATTGCTAACCATTATTACGGAGGTGCAACATGTCTTTAAAAGAAACAAGTAAGGATTTTGAAAAGGCCCTTGAGATTGGACGTCCGCCAAATATTAAGAAATTATTCCCCAATTCAAAGGCCCTCATCGTGAGCGGAAAGGTCATTGACCGCGCGATGATAGCAAAGGGCAAGGCCATGACAATCGCGGCCAACGGCAGAAACCACTTTGTTATCAGAGGGACGCTGCTGGCTGCCCAGAAGGCGAATGCCGCGGTTATCATCGAGATTGCCAAGTCGGAAGGCGGGTCCGGGGCCTATTGCGCGGTAAGCTTCTGGAACATGGCAACCCAGGTGGATGCCCTGTGCAACGAACTCGGCATAACAGTTCCTGTCGCCATCCACGCGGATCATTACGGCATCAAGAATTATCAGGATATTGAAAAGGCCAAGCTGGAGATCCCAAGCATGTTTGACGCCGGCATTACATCCATAGCCATAGACGCCTCGCACCTCCCGGACGACAAGAACCTCATGGCAAATATCGAACTCTTTCCATATCTCCCCAAGTGGGCCGGTTATGAGACAGAGGTCGGAGAAATCAAGGGCAAGGAGGGCCTTTCAACGGTTGGAGAGGCCCTTTTCCTCATCCGCGGCCTGAACGCCAATGATATCTTCCCTGACTGGATAGCCCTTAATAACGGGACGACCCACGGCATAGAAGCTAGCGATAAGGGCATACAGGTGCAATTGACGAAGAACATCCATGACGCCCTCAAAAAGTATAACATATCAGGCGCACAGCACGGGACAAGCGGCAATAACTCGGACAGGCTCAGAAGCATCGTCGGAGAGACGGCCACCACAAAGGCTAATGTGGCCACGGCCCTGCAGATGATATCCTGGGGCGTTCAGGTCAATGAATACGGCAATGCCTTTCTGGATGCAAACGGGGAGTTTGTCAAACTGCCGGACGGCGGGGTTGCGGACTCAATATGGAAGGAGATGGTGGAATATGCAAAGTCAAAGGCCATCAAGGCAGGGGATTATAAAAAATTGAATCTCCCCTTTGAGAACAAGCTGTTCGCTCAGACAAAGGAGATCAGGGAGAGGATGGTTAAAGGGGTTGAGGACTTTGTCTATGACATCCTGGTGGATGTCTTTAACGCCAAAGACACCGCCCCTCTTGCATTGGATGCCATTTTAAAGGCCGGATCTTTCGACCTGGGTCCAAAGGGCAAGAGGATTGAGACCCCGGCTGACTGGACGCCGGAGAAGATAAAGGAACGGGCGCTGAAACTTGCGGGCGACAAGGGGCCCGGAGGTAACTTTGATGATTGATGCGTTAAAGGCCGGACAGGATATATCCCATGCCTGGATAAGGGATCTGAAAGAGGATGACCGTGTCCATGGACTCTATCTTGCCAAGGAAAAGAAGATGGGACAGACTAAAAAGGGGGATCCCTTTTTAAGCATAACCCTGTCCGACCGCACAGGCGATATAGAGGCCAGGGTATGGGATAATGCCCTGCAACTCTCTTCTCTGTTCAAGGAAGGCGACATCCTTGATGTGCGGGGACAGACCGGCTCGTACAAGGGGCAGATTCAATTGACCCTTTCATGCCTCAAGGCTTCGGAGGGAGGAGCTCCTGCCCTATTCTTAGAATCTACTTCTTGCGACATAACAGAGATGATGACCTCCTTAAAGGGGTTGATTAAAAAGATTAAGGATGCCCATCTAAGGACCCTTTCGGAAAGATTCCTTTCCGATCATGACTTTTTGGAACAATTTAAAAAGGCCCCCGCCGCGAAGAATTTTCATCATAATTATATCGGAGGGCTCCTGGAGCATACGCTGTCCGTCTGTAAGATGGCCGTTAATGTCTCGGAGCATTATCCGAATATTGACGGGGATCTGCTGCTCGCCGGGGCCTTTCTGCATGACATAGGAAAGATAAAGGAATTTAAATACAGTGCGTGGATCGACTACTCTGATGAAGGAAGACTTTTAGGCCATCTTATCCTTGGGGTTGCAATGGTGGATGAGAAGCTGGCCGCAATGAAAAAATTCCCCGATGAAACCGCCCTCCGGCTGAAACACCTTATACTCAGCCACCATGGAGAGTATGAATTCGGATCGCCGAAAAGGCCGAAGTTTTTGGAGGCATTCGCCCTCCACACGATCGATGACCTGGACGCCAAGATAAACGGCATCGGGCGATATATGGAGAGGGATATGAAGGAAGGGGCCTGGACCGATTTCAACAGGATGTTTGAACGCTATCTCCTTAAAGGAAGCATCCCCTCTTCTGTTGATGATGAAAGATATCCTGCCAAAGTTAATGATGAAAGACAAAGGGTTTTATTCCCGGAGTAGAAATCGGTTCAGGTTTAACCTCTAACTAATCCAGGGTAAATGTCCCTCCTAAACCAATAAGAAGGCGGGAAAAAACAACTAGATGGAACAGGGCGCCTGAGATGCCGTTTATCTCCTGCGATGAATTATTAAGATACAATTGATTTTTAAATTTGGAATCGCCGGGCGTGGATTGAGGCTTATATATGGAATCGGGTTCTGCGTATTCCACTGATGATTCTACCTCTATTTTTTTAATTGCATCATCTGCAGACAGGCCATCAGGCAGTTTCCATACTTCAACCCCGGTCCCCTTTAAGCGCTTAATTACCTTCACACCAAATTCTTTTCTTATGGCATCCTTTTTTTCATCAGTGACATCATCAACGAATTTGACCAGCAATTTATCCGAAACATATCCGGAACTTTTTGTACTTTTAATTTCTCCGGCGCTTATTATACCGGGCAAAAAAATTATGATAATAAATAAAAAAGCTAACGACTTAAAAAACTTGATAATCATGATGCATCTCCATCTAAAGCATCTTTCCTTGTACCAGGAAACTATGCTTAACCCCCAATCTCACCGGACTTGCTCTATTTGAATTGGCCTTCTCCTTATTTGATCCAGCAATGTCCGGTTAGGATCTTGCATATAAAAAAGCCTGCTTAACGGCATGGGAGGTCCTTTTTTTAAGAGTGAAATGGGCAGCCTGCTGAGGGCCTGACATTTAAAATGAAACCGCGGGCGGCGGAGCGTCTCAGGCGCTTGTCAGGGATTAAGATCCGGCGAAACCTGACGGTTCCTCTCCGCCCGCTTTATGGCGACTTATGCCGGAATATTGCAGTTAAGCCATTTCATCTTTAAAAAAAGGGCCTCCCATGCCTTGAGGATTCATCAATGCAAGATCCTCGGACATTGCTGGATTTGATAGTTAGAACGCTTGGTTCTTGTGTAGGTTACAAAATCTTTTTATCCGGAGGTTCGGACCCGCCTGTTATTCTTGGATCAGGATTGTTCTGTGTTGGCTTAGTTGATGGTAGGAGTTTCAGGTTTCTATAAAATAATCCGGATGTTGTACCCTGAGCGTCGACAATCTCAAATGCCCGCACTGCTGCCCCTAGAAGCGCAGCTTTGTCATTAAGTATGACATAAATGGGTGTTTTTTCCAGAATGCCTTTAAACCTCCCTTTATCCGTGTATGATGAGAAAAAGGCGTCTTCCTTAAGTTTCGGCAATATTTTGGGAGGGATGCCCCCGCCAAGATAGATGCCTCCTGTAGTCATCCCTGTTAAGGCGAGGTTTCCAGTCACAGAGCCTAATATGGAAATAAACATATCCAGTGCTGCTGTGCAGGATCTTGATCTCCCCTTTATGGCTTCTTCGCTGACCACCATGGCGGGATCAGCATCTTTCATCCTTTTTAAAAGCCGTCCTGATTCACGGTAATGGCCGGAATCTATAAAAAATGAGTGGATATCGGCAAGTCCCTGACCGGTCAGTATTCTTTCAAGGCTCACATGCCCGTATATTTTTTGAAGATATCGCCATAACCCGACCTCTTTTTCATTTTTAGGGGCAAAATCAACATGACCCCCTTCCGAAGGGATAGGGATGTATCTGCCGTTATCAAAGACAACAATTGACTCCCCAAGTCCTGTGCCCGGGGCAATGATGGCGAGGTTTCCTTTTTTTTGAGCCTTGCCTTTATTAAGGACATGGAACTCATTTTTTTTTAAATATGGAACCGCAAAGGCTGTGGCCGTCAAATCATTTATCAGTTGAACTTGCTTGAATTTAAATCGAGTTTTTATGCGGCCTTCCCTGACCTCCCAGGGGAGATTAGTCACACTGCATCTGCCGTGATGGACGGGTCCGGCTATGCCGAAGCAGGCATAGTAAATCGGGAAAGGATGTTCTTTAAAAAAATGTGAAATAATAGATTCGATGTCAGGATATTGACTGCTGGGGTAAGTCTCAAACACCCTTAAAAGGGGGCGTCTGCCGCCCTTTGAAAAGATGCCCAGATTTATCTTTGTGCCCCCGATGTCACCTGCCAGTATAAAATCTTCATATCCTTCGGCCATTAATTGACAGCACCTCCTTCAAATAATCATTTTCGGCGCATTAAGAAAAATATGTCCGCGCTAACATGACCGGTTCTTTATCAGCAATGTCCGGTTAGGATCTTGCATATAAACAACGCCTGCTTGACGGCATGGGAGGTCCTTTTTTTAAGAGTGAAATGGGCGGCCTGCTGAGGGCCTGGCATTTAAAATATAACCGCGGG
>Ga0153915_10002110_pt1 | contig 18263 bp, 16 predicted proteins | sample Opewatmetagenome_2_FD_107003 | JGI IMG/M metagenome (GOLD analysis project Ga0153915, IMG submission 107003) | Freshwater wetland microbial communities from Ohio, USA - Open water 3 Core 3 Depth 3 metaG | ecosystem: Environmental > Aquatic > Freshwater > Wetlands | place: USA: Ohio, Lake Erie...
CATATCACCGGTTTTCTCGTCGATAATATGCATTCCGTAACTTTTATTCAGATCCAGAACTAGTCCGAATCCATCGGCCAGCATATTCCTGGCGATTGTTTCGTGTACTTTATCGGGTGTTATTTTACTAGAATCTTCCAATACCAAGCCTTCAGATTTATATTCTGATTTATTCATAAATCCTCCTGAAATGAGAGTAGTGTAAAAATTAAGAATTAAAGACAGAGGGAACAGGAAAAGGTATTAGAAGACGTTTTCGAAACGTGAGACAAAATAGCTCCTAAGGTTTTTGAAGCCGGTAATTTTACGATATGTAAAATGAATTAACATAAATAATATTTTACAGGCTTAAATTAAGCAAAATGGAGGTGAAATTCAATTGCTGAATATCAACCAAAGCTGCAAATTTAAGCTGAAATATCAATATTTTCTACATTTTTGCGAAAGCCTATTTAATAACGATCATCTTCCTTGTTTTAATAAAATCTCCGGTTTTCAACTCATAAAAAAATACACCGTTCGTAAGTTCAACTCTGGCATTATCCATTACCACTGAATATACCCACGCAGGTTTTTCTTCATTCACTAAAACTGCATGTTCATTTCCCAGTATATCGTAGATTGTTAATGTGACCCACTCCAAAGGGGATAAAGAATACCTTATAGTAGTGGATGGATTGGAAAATTCTGCTGAAGTGAAATTGTCCCGGGTGGTATTAAAGTTTCTTTCACATCAATAATAGTATGACATTATTGAAATAAGTAATGAAAAACACCCGGGTATTAAACCCTCTTTTTAACTCTATGGATTTTAAATAAATCCACTCTATTAAATAATCCCAGGTCCTTGATTAAATTATGAAGGAGCGTAATTTGAGCGTATTTAGTGCGTATTTAGTACGTATTTTGTGTGGATTTTATGACTTGTTCCCGACCCGGGGACGACCTGTTTACATATGAGAGTTTATCTAAAGAATTAAAAATTTATCCCCAAAAAACAGCAGGTGATTCTTTAGTTTGATTTTTTACTCTTTATTTGTTACACTTACTATAACAAATAAAAAGATTATGTCGGCTTCTACAAAACTTTCAGCTGCTGTCAAGGCACTCACTTTTTTATCAAAGGATTACCCTGCACCAAAAAACAGTCTTGAAATTTCTGCTCATACCGGGCTAAATGCCTCTAAACTCAGAAAAATTCTTTCCATGCTTGTCAAAAACGGGATTGTAGAGAGTGCTTATGGAACTACAGGAGGTTTTAATTTGAAACGAAAACCGTCCAAAATTCATCTGCAGGAGATTTATTGTGCTATTGAAGATAGGAAAGCATTTCATCTGGATGTACCGAAATCCAACGGGAAATATTCGCTTGAATCTTCAAAGCTGAATGTTTATTTCCTGGAATTGTTTAGCACCATTCAGGTAGATATTGAAGAAAGAATGAAAAAAATTACATTGCAATCAATTATTAATCAAATAAATTTAAAAAAGTAAAAGGAGAAACCATGGATTTTTTAAAAGTATTGGGAATAAAAGATAAAAATTATGCAGCATCAACCGGAACTAAATGGAACAGCACTTCAGATCAGGGAGAATTGAAAATATTATCGCCGACAAACGGGAAATTAATAGCTTCCGTTTACCAGGCATCGGAAAGCGACTATGAAAATATTGTTAACACAGCATCCGAAACATTTAAAAATTGGAAAACCGTACCGGCGCCGAAGAGAGGGGAAATAGTAAGACAGATAGGATTAAAGTTAAGGGAATTTAAAGAGCCTCTCGGAACACTCGTTTCGTATGAAATGGGAAAGTCACTGCAGGAGGGATTGGGGGAGGTTCAGGAAATGATCGATATCTGTGATCTTGCAGTCGGACAATCACGACAGCTATATGGATTTACCATGCAATCCGAACGCCCGAATCACAGGATGTACGATCAGTATCATCCTCTTGGTATTGTCGCCACGATTTCTGCATTTAATTTCCCTGTTGCTGTATGGTCATGGAATGCTATGATTGCTGCCGTATGCGGCGATGTTAATCTCTGGAAGCCGTCTTCAAAAGTTCCTTTAACGGCAATAGCCGTTCAAAAAATTCTTGCAAAAGTAATAAAAGACCATAATCTTCCTGAAGGCATCTTTTCGTTGATAATCGGCAAGGGTTCAACTATCGGCGAAAGATTATTGAATGATAAAAGAATTCCTCTAATTTCCGTTACCGGTTCTACCAAAGTAGGCAGGCATGCGGGTGAAGTTATTCAGAAGAGATTCGGACGCTCCATACTCGAATTAGGAGGAAATAATGGTATAATTATTACTCCCGATGCTGATTTGAAACTTACGATTCCTGCCGTAGTATTCGGAGCAGTAGGAACCTGCGGGCAGCGGTGTACTTCAACGCGAAGGTTAATTATTCATGAATCAATTTATGATAAAGTTAAAGAATCACTTCTGAAAGCGTATAAATCACTGAGGATCGGTGATCCCCTGGATCAGAAAAATCATGTCGGTCCTTTGATTGACACTGATGCAGTTAAGATGTTCGTCGATGCACTGGGGCAGGTGAAGAAGGAAGGTGGAAAGGTTATTTTCGGCGGGGAAGTTCTCAAAGGAAAAAAGTACAGTTCGGGAAAATACGTCGTACCGGCTTTAGTTGAGGCAAAAAACGAGTATAAGATCGTGCAGGAAGAAACATTTGCTCCGATTCTCTACCTGATTAAATATTCCGGTGACGTAAGAAATGCAATTAAATTACATAATGGTGTTGTTCAGGGATTATCATCTGCCATATTCACCAACAATCTTAAGGAAGCAGAAATATTCCTGTCATCTGAAGGATCTGACTGCGGAATTGCAAATGTAAATATTGGGACATCCGGTGCTGAAATAGGTGGAGCGTTCGGCGGGGAAAAGGAAACAGGCGGTGGACGTGAATCCGGTTCTGATGCATGGAAAGCTTATATGAGAAGACAGACCAACACAATTAATTTTGGTTCGACTCTTCCGCTGGCACAGGGAATTAAATTTGAGATTTAAGATGACCCACCCCTCGCCCCTCCCGGGAGGGGACAATAATCTTATTGGAGGTGTTGTCGATAAGATTGTAGATATAGAACAGATTGTCTGAGAATTTTTGTCTTTATATTTGATTTACGGAAACAGCATTACAAATAAAATGACATAGGCTCTGTTTATCCGATTGAGAGCAGGATATAGTCGGAAAGAATTTGTCCGGTCTCATCGAGCAATGCATCATAATTTTTTGTTTTAATCGTAGGAGTTTCACCTTTCTGAATCTGTTTTAATCCTTGCTGCTTGCGAATTTTATTTTCTCTTTCAAATTTAGCATCTTCTTCTTCCTGCTTTTCTTTTTCACGGGTATTATAATTCAGGGAAATATATTTCTTATTATGATCTGCTTCAGCGTCATTTACTGTAGCTATATAATCCTGAAATTCCAGATCACTCAGGATTCTTTCCTGATGCATCTTAATCAGCTCCGGAATGTATTTTGATAAATCACTGTATTTCTGATATTCAGTTGGTGCTATCTGATCCCATGGTAAAGCACTTGGTTCTGAACTTTCACCAAATTCCATTGAATCACCATATGGAGTAGGATACGATATATCCGGAACAACACCTTTATTCTGGGTACTGCCTCCGTTTATTCTGTAATATTTTGCGATTGTTAATTTAACCTGACCAAGATTACCCCCTCCATCAGGTAATAACCTATTTAAATCGATTAAATTCTGAACACTACCTTTTCCATATGTCTGCTCACCGATAATTAATCCCCTGCCGTAATCCTGAATTGCGGCTGAAAAAATTTCAGAAGCCGAAGCGCTAAAACGATTTACAAGTACTGCGAGAGGTCCGTCATATTGAATTGACGGATCAGGATCTCTGTCAACATCGATGGAACCATCCGCATCACGAACCTGGACTACAGGTCCCTGCTTAATAAATAATCCTACCATTTTAACAGCTTCCTGTAATGAACCACCGCCGTTATTCCTTAAATCAATTATTACTCCATTTACATCTTCATCTTTCAACTGGTTGAGTAATTTTTCTACATCCCTCGTAGTGCTCTTATAATCCTTTTCCCCGCGCTGTTCAGCTTCATAATCACTATAAAAGGCAGGGACTGAAATTATTCCAATCTTAAAAGGTTTCTGCTGTTCCTGAATATCCATTACTGAATCCTTGGCAGCCTGCTCCTCAAGTTTAACTTTATCCCTTACCAGTTTTATTTCATGCGGAGTGCTATTTGAGCCTTCCCCGGCGGGGATAATCAACAATCTTACCACAGTACCTTTCTTACCCCTGATTAATTGTACAACGTCGGTTATTCTCCAGCCGATTACATCTTCCATTTCACCGGTATCACCCTGTGCAACACCCACAATTTTATCATCCTGGTGAAGCAATCCGCTTTTATAAGCAGGACCACCGGGAATTATTTCCATTACTTTAGTATAATCATCTTCTGACCTGAGCTGAGCTCCTATACCTTCAAGGGACAAACTCATATCAATCTTAAAATTAGCGGAAGTTATCGGCGAGAAGTAATTGGTATGCGGATCGATTGATTCTGTATATGCATTCATAAACTGCTGGAATACATCTTCACTATTATATTGATCGATAGCTTTTATATAATTATCATATCTTTTTTTAAGTGTCTCTTTAATTGAATCCCATTTTTTGCCCGTTAACTTTAAATTCAGGGCGTCATAATTAACTCTCTGGTACCAAATATCTTCGGCTTCCTGGTCGTTTTTGGGGAAAGGCGCCTTTTCCCTGTTAATTTCAATACTGTCATTTTTAGTAAAATTCAATTCTTTATTCAGCAAACTTTCCGCATAATCAAGCCGCTGATGCATTCTCTGCTTGAAAACTTTAAATATTTCAAATGGAAAGTCCAGCTCGCCATCCTTTATCATATCATCAACATCGTGATTATACTTATCGAATTTCCCGATATCGGAAGCAAGAAAATAACTATGACTGAAATCGAGTGAATTGATGTATTTATCTAAAATCACGGAAGATAGAGAATCATTTAAATTTACTTTTTTGTAGTGGTATCTTGAAATAATTGTATTAACCAATTTCTCAACCCTCGATTGGTATGCAGCCGGATCTACAGTTCCTGTACTGTCCTTATTATCAAACCTGAATATCTTAGAGGGAGGTTTATCCGAATATGCAAAATAAATATTAGCCGCTAACAGAATAAGTATTACTGCAAGTAGTCTTTTCATATGTTTTGATAGTTTAATTGACATTTTTGTTGTTTATTAACATTACAATTTAAAAATTGTTCCCGAGTGAACAAATTAAAAAATGAATGACTCAGTGGTCAAATATAATTTAATTTAACAAATAAATAGCGGTTTGAATCATTCTGAAGGGGAAGAAATATCGGCATACTGTGTTTATAATCATTTTAAAAGAAGAATTAAAAGTGTAAAATAAAGGGGATAATGGAAGAGAAAAAAAAGAAAATATTAATTGTCGAGGATCAGAGGATAGTTGCGCTTGATCTGAAACGAACGTTATACAACTGTGGATATTCCATAACCGGCATTTGCAGTACAGGGGAGGATGCAATTGATCTAATACCAAGAAAAAAACCCGATCTTATCCTAATGGATATATTATTAAAGGGAAAAATGAATGGTATAGAGACAGCGGAATGTATAAATGAGAAATATGATATACCCATAATTTATATTACTGCTTTAACTGATGTCGATACATACATAAAGGCAGTTAAAACAGAACCCAGGAAATATTTAATGAAACCCTTCGAAACTGATTCACTGCAGAAAGCTATAGCTGAGGTCTTCGAAGTCCCTTGAATTCCCCTCACATTCACCTTTGAATTTTATTTCATTTCTTCCTATATAACAGTGCTGTGTTTTATTTATGTTGAACTCAATCTAAAGAACACACGGGAGATGATATGAAAAAAAGTGATGAAATATTAAAAAAGAAATCGAAAGAAACTGTTCCATTAAGCAGCAGCATCAGCGATACCGGGAAGAAATCGGGTGAAGTATCACGAAAAACAATAAAGGACGAAGAAGGTAAAGAAATTAAGGTTTTTGAGGATCCTTTATACTCACGGGAAAAGCGCAGTACGATTAATTACTCGGTCTTCAGGGGGAAATGGGAATTTGAGAATCTTGATGAAATAGACGGTGAGGAGGAAAACTGCGCAGTTAAATTTTATCCGGTTAAAGATGATTCAAGTTTTATTATAGCTTTTAAATCCATCATGGACAGGGTTGAATTTTTCGATTCAATATACAGCGATAAGGAAATGAAGCAGCGGGGAGGAGGAATGAACCTCGAAAAACTTGCTAATTCGAGAATCCTACAAACCACGGGCGGTTTGATAAGCTTATCTGTTTTAGGTTATGGGCTGTACAAATTATTTAAGAAAAATTCAAACTAGTGCTTGAAAACTCTTAATGACAGTTCACCGGATTTTTATTCAATTTTTTCCACGGTACGGGAAAATATAAAATCGACATTTTTCAACATTTTGGTAAAATCAAAAATATTGTCGATTTCTTTTTTTGATAAATATTTCTGAATTTCAGATGAATTTAATAATTCTTCTTTCAAATTCTTCTTTTCATCAGCCCAGACATTCATAGCCGGAGTTTGGACCATCTTATAGGCATCCTCTCTTGTAACTCCTTTATTTATAAGCTTGAGCATAACTGTCTGAGAAAATATTAATCCGCGGGTTAGTTCAAGGTTTTTCAACATATGTTCCGGATACACCAGCAGGTTTGAAATTAATTTTATTGTAAGATCGAGCATATAATCCAATGCAATACAACTATCGGGAATGATTATTCTCTCAACTGAAGAATGGGAAATATCTCTTTCATGCCATAACGCAACATCTTCCAGGGAAGCCATTGCATTACCTCTAAGCACTCGCGATAACCCGGTGATCCTTTCACTAATAACCGGATTTCTCTTATGAGGCATTGCAGAAGATCCTTTCTGACCTTTAGAAAAATATTCCTCCGCTTCAAGAACTTCAGTACGCTGTAGATGCCTGATTTCAACAGCAATCTTTTCAAGGGTTGCTCCAATTACCGCTATTGTAGTTAAAAATTGTGCATGTCTGTCGCGCTGTATGATCTGTGTTGAAACAGGAGCAGGTTTTAATCCCATCCTTTCACAGACATATTCTTCAATTTTGGGAGATAAATGTTCAAAAGTACCCACAGCTCCAGAAATCTGACCAACACTTATTACTTCTACAGCATCTTTTAATCTTTGTATATTTCTTTTTGTTTCTTCATACCATAATGCAAATTTTAAACCCATTGTAGTGGGCTCAGCGTGAACCCCATGAGATCTACCGACACAAACTGTATTCTTGTGTTCCAATGCTCTTTTTTTTAATGCACTTTTTAGTTCCTCAAGACGTTCTAATAAGAGTTCACCGGCGGCTTTCATTTGATATGATAAAGTGGTGTCGAGTATGTCCGATGAAGTCATCCCGTAATGGATATGTCGTGATTCAGGACCCACATACTCAGCGACATTGGTAAGAAAAGCAATCACGTCGTGTTTTGTTGTTTCTTCAATCTCAAGAACACGTTTAACATCAAATTTAGCCTTTGTTTTAATTATTTCGAACTCCTTTTCAGGAATTTCTCCCATTTTATATCTTGCCTCGCAGGCATAAATTTCAATTTTCAACCAGGTATCGAATTTAAATTTATCTTCCCAAATACTTCCCATTCCGGGAAGAGTATAGCGTTCGATCATTATTAATTCTCCAGTTTCATTTGAACTGTTATTGGTTTATCATCCCTTAAAATGTGGAGTGATACTGTCTGCCCCTTTCTGAATTCCTCAAATACACCTACGATCGTCTGGTCATCATTTATTCTGTATTTATCGACCTGTAGAATAATGTCGCCAACCTTCAAACCAGCTTTTTTGGCTGGAGAGTCGGGTAGAATCTGTGTAATTATTACGCCGCGTGCTTCATCGAGCTTATAATAATCAGCGATCTGTTCATCAATTGATTGAATTCTCATACCGGGGTCAAAATCACGGTCAATCTTTCCTTTATCTTTCAGCTCAGAAACTATTTCTTTGATTTTATTTATCGGGATAGCGAATCCGAGACCTATACTTCCCTGCGAACCGCTTCCGCCTGTAAATATTAAAGTATTCATTCCTATTACTTCACCCTCACTATTTACAAGCGGACCGCCGCTGTTTCCAGCATTTATAGCCGCGTCAGTTTGAAGCATATTTATATAATACCTGTTATTGATTGGCTCAAGGTTCATTCCCGTTGAACTGATAACTCCCACTGTTACGGTCGGCTTATCATTTACCTCGAAAAGTCCGAAAGGATTACCCAAAGCTATAACCCATTCACCGATCATAACATCATCGGAATTGCCAAGGATTTCGTAAGGAAGGTCGGATGCATCAACCTTTAACAGGCAGATATCTGTGACAGGATCTGTCCCAACAACTTTTGCATTATAATGTTTGGCATTAGTCAGAGTTACTGTAATTTCAGTTGCATTACCCGCAACGTGATCATTCGTTACGATATATCCATCGGGAGAGATTAGAAAGCCGGAACCCAGACCTTTTACCTTTTCACTGTATGATCTGTTATTAAAAAATTGTCTGAAGAATGGATCATCGAAGAAGGAGCCGAATGGATTACGGTATTGTCTTATTTCGGTTACATTTATGCCTACAACCGCCGTGCTTACTTTTTTAACGGTTTCAGTTATTATATTATTTCGGGAGTTCGCAATTTCAGAATTATTCAGCTCTTTTTGCTGCATGGCTGTAAGTGAATAATGTCCATCGCTGCTTACGAACAAAGGGGCGTGATCACCTGATCGTACAATTATTATTATAACGACAGCCAGAACGGCCAATGAAACAATTATCAAAATTCTATTTTTATCAGATGTCATTATTTTACCTTCCAGAGAAATTTTTAATGATTTCTTTTAATGGATCAATATGTTTAACAAATATAATGATGAAAAGAGCCATACTAAAAAGAATAAGTTCACCGTGGGTCAACGCTTGCGGGAATGAATACTTAATTGCGGTATCGGAAAATGCGAAAACGATTATCATAGAAGCAATTGTAGCCCAAATATTTGATATAAGAATATTTCTCCGTACCAGAAAAATTATGAGCCATAGCACAATCCAAACGATCAGGGCAAAGGGGAACAGCAGAGCAGCCCCACCGGCAGCGGTTGCGAGTCCTCTTCCGCCCTTGAAATTTATCCATGGATTAAAGCAGTGACTGAATACAGCAAAGAAAAGTCCTACTGCCGGATAAACAAAATCGTTTGAAAAGAACAACAGAGGGAAGTAGACACTTAACAATCCTTTCAGAGCATCTATTATCAATACCAACAGACCGACCAATTTTGATCTTGAAACCTCAAAAGAGTTCATCGCACCGACATTACCTGATCCTTCTGCACTTATATCAATTCCAATGCTTTTTTTGACAATCAAATAGCCGGTTGGGATAGAGCCCAATAAATATCCGATTACTGCACTTAAAAGATATTCCATTTTATAAAATAATCGTTTAGAATAAACAAATTTAATAAAATATCATTTATTAAAATGATAGGGATAGAAAATCGTTAATTCAAATCATAATCATCAAAAATTTTTGCAAGATTAGAGTATTCCTTTTATATTTGTCACGCTAAATTTCAACACGCGGGAATAGCTCAGTTGGTAGAGCGCAACCTTGCCAAGGTTGATGTCGCGGGTTCGAGTCCCGTTTCCCGCTCTAAAAATCCACTTTCGAGTGGATTTATTTATTTATATATCTTTTATTTATATTTGATTACTTAAAATGGCGCTGTAGCCAAGCGGTCTAAGGCGAAGGTCTGCAAAACCTTTATTCGTCGGTTCGAATCCGACCGGCGCCTCAAAAAGTGCAGAAAGTTGTTCTTTTTGCGCTTTTTTATTTTAAGGGATTCACAGGGATCTTCATAATACGCAGAAATAAAAATAAACAAAGAATGTTGTTTTAATATGAAACACGGTTATTCTTTGAATAACTTGATTTATTATAGTTTATTAGCTGGCACTTGAATTGACTAAATAAATTTGTGGTTTTCAGATAAATGAACCACAATTAAATAAATTCTGTTAATCTTCTTGTGAGGGATCAAATGTTCGACTTTGAAAAACATTACAGCGGTGATATAGTCATCATATCAGTTAATATATCACGGGCTACAGTACGTGAAGCTCATGAATTTAAGAGCTTCATAGATGAGGAGATAAAAAAGAAAAAGCTAAAAATAATAATCGACCTGAGTCAGTGCGATTTTATCGATTCCACTTTTATCGGGGTACTTGTAGTTACATTGAAGAGATTAGCTGAATTAGGCGGTGAATTAAGAATAGTTGAACCGCCGTCAATCGCTCATACTATCCTTACAGTAACCGGAACATTGAATATATTTAACACGCATAAATCAAAATCCGAAGCCATAATGAGTCTGATGGATCCGGAACAGATTTATAATTCAATGATTTCGTGACTTTCAATCGCAAATTTTCATTTTGTGGTGCCTCCCTTTGAAAAGAGATTTCTGTGGATTACAGTGTAACCAAAGAGATTTGGAATCTGATCGAGATGCCGTATAATATCTCATTGCTAATATCCGGATAAGTACTTTGGAAAAACCTAAAAACCCTCCAAATATTTTTTCCCTTGGACTAAAAAAATCGTTTTAATTATCCCGATGGTTACATCACTGATTCCCATCCCCATTATAATTATCACCAACCGATGGAGTTAATAACTAATTCGAACTTTCTGCGCCGGATTCATTAAAATATTCTCAAAACCTCGTTGTATTGTCTCAACCGGCTTTACCAAAAAGGCAGGATTAAATTTAATTTATTTAGGCAAAGCGGGAGTTTTTACAAAATACGCAGCAATACGAAAGAATTATACAGAATTAATTTATCTTTGTATGATATTTTTTTTAGACTAAAAATGTACGACACGGAAAGAGAAGAACTTGTTGATAAATTACGAAAGAGAGGGATAACCGATGAGAATGTCCTAAGGGCTTTATCTATAGTCGAAAGAGATAAATTTGTTCCAGATCCACTAAAAATCCATGCCTATAAAGATATCGCTCTTCCCATAGGATATGGCCAGACGATTTCACAACCTTACACAGTTGCATACATGACACAAGCTCTTGAACTTAAGAAAAAGGATAAAGTACTTGAAATCGGAACGGGTTCAGGTTATCAGGCAGCTCTTCTTGAGGAAATGGGGATGAAAGTTTATAGTATAGAGAGACAGTTCGAGATATATTTAAAAGCTCAGAAGCTGTTTGATGAGCTTGGCATAAGGGTTCATACTAAATATGGAGATGGAACCATTGGATGGGACGAATATTCCCCCTTCGATGGAATTATTGTTACAGCAGGTTCACCGTCTGTTCCCGTATCACTTAAAAAGCAGCTAGCAATTGGAGGTAGCCTGGTAATTCCCGTTGGTGATAAACGCTCGCAGATATTAAAGGTTATCAGAAAAACCGGCGAGGATTCCTTTGATACACGGGATATTCCTGAATTTGCATTTGTCCCTTTAATCGGAAGGGAAGGATGGAACAGGTAATAGTTATTACAGGACCCACCTGTTCAGGGAAAACACGCCTCTCACTTAATATTGCCGGCATTCTGAATACAGAAATAATTTCTGCTGACAGCAGACAGGTCTATAAGTTTCTCGATATCGGTACAGCTAAACCATCGGCTGCAGAATTAAAACAGATCAAACATCACTTTGTTAATTATTTATATCCTGATGAAAATTTCAATGTCAGTGATTTTGAAAATAAAGCCCTTGAGATAATTCATGAAATTCATTCTGCAAATAAAATTCCAGTGGTTACCGGTGGATCAGGATTATATATTAAAGCGCTTATCGACGGCATCTTTAATTCGGTTGATACCGATCAAGAGTATAGAATTGAACTCCTGAACAAAAAAAAAGTACTCGGCAATCAGTACCTTTACGATGAATTAAAGAAGATCGATCCGGTAAGTACTTCGAAAATGCTTTCTCAAAATTTTAAAAGAGTAATAAGGGCGCTTGAGGTTTATCATTTGACTGGAAGACCTATATCCGAACTTCAAAAAGAATATACCAGGAATATCAATTTTAAATTTTATCAATACGGATTAAATTGGGAACGAAAAATTCTGTATGCTAATATCGAAAAGAGAGTCGACGATATGATTAAAGCCGGTCTGGTTGAAGAGGTTAAAGGAATTTTAGAGAAAGGGTACGATAAAAATATTAATGCACTTAATACGGTAGGTTACAAAGAAATAATTTCATACGTCAATGGGGGAATCAATCTTGACAGAGCAATCGAATTAATTAAACGAAACACCAGACGATTTGCAAAAAGACAGATGACCTGGTTCAATAAAGATAAACGCATAAAATGGATATCACTACACGATATTGAAGAATTACATTCAGCAGCAGATCAGATTATTAATGAAATCCATAAAAAAATCAAAACGATTTAGATTTACACTTATCCTAAAAGTTAATATATTATAATCCGTTTAATACGGGTTAGGGGGGAATTTGATCGGAAGTTAAATAACTATTCGGTTATAATTCCCAATTCCCCTTACCGCTATTCAATTTATATTAAATAATTTTTTTCAATCAAATAATTTATAAATAATCAGGAATAATAATATGATTGGAATTGTCGGATTTGGTTCTTATCTCCCGCGATACCGCGTTAAAGTTGAGAGCATTTCGAAGGAATGGGGAACCGATCCTGAAGCGATTAAAAGAGGACTATTATTGTATGAAAAGACTGTTCCCGGTCTTGATGAAGATACAATAACTATCTCTGTTCAGGCTGCCAGATTTGCCCTGCAGAGGGCTGGAATAAATCCTGCAGAAATCGGCGCTGTATATATAGGTTCGGAGTCACATCCCTATGCAGTAAAACCAAGCGGTACTGTAGTTATCGATGCACTAGGAATTGGGCCTGATGTTCACGTTGCAAGCTATGAGTTTGCCTGTAAAGCAGGTACGGAAGCAATGTTTGTTGCATATGGATTGGTAAAAGCTGATGAAGTTAAATATGCATTAGCAATCGGAGCTGATACTTCACAGGGAGCACCGGGCGATGCATTGGAGTACTCGGCTTCTGCCGGCGGTTCTGCCTTTATAATGGGAAAGGAGAAAGTGGCCGCGGAATTACTATATACTCATTCTTATACTTCTGACACACCTGATTTCTGGAGGAGAGAGGGTGAATTTTATCCCAGGCATGCAGGAAGATTCACCGGAGAACCAGCATACTTCAGACATATTGTAAATGCCGGTAAAAGTCTTCTTGAGAAATCGCATATGAGTCCTAAAGATTTTAAGTATGCAGTTTTCCATATGCCGAATGGGAAATTCCCTCAACAGGCGGCAAAGCAATTGGGATTTACAAAAGAGCAAATGGAGACAGGTTGGATTGTTCCATGGATGGGCAATACCTATTCGGGTTCTTCTCCTACCGGTTTATCAGCAATACTCGACGTTGCAAAACCTGGTGATAAAATCTTTATGGTTTCATTCGGCTCCGGTGCCGGGAGTGATGGCTTCATATTCAGGGTCACAGAAGAAATTGAAAAAATTCAGAACAAAGCACCCAAAGTAAGAGATATGCTCAATAATAATAAGATATATCTGGATTATGGCGAATATGCAAAATTCAGACGAAAAATAATTTTGAATGAATAGCGGGAGGAAATAAAATGAGAGAAGTTGCTGTAATTGGAGCCGGCATGACAAAATTCGGAGAGCTCTGGAGTAAATCGATAAAAGATATATTTGTTGAAGCTGCTATTAAAGCAATTGAAAATGCCGGTGTGGATCATATAGACTCAATGTATGTTGGAAGTATGTCGGGCGGATTATTTGTCGGCCAGGAACACCTTGGTGCAGTGATGGCCGATTATCTTGGAGTAAATCCCATACCGGCTACCCGGGTTGAATCTGCGTGCGCGTCCGGCGGCGTATCCTTCCGTCAGGCCTATTTCGAGGTTGCATCAGGACAAAGTGATATTGTACTTGCGGGAGGAGTTGAAAAAATGACAGATGGAGCCGACGTTACTGATATACTTGCTACCGCTGCCGATCAGGAGTATGAAGTTTACCAGGGAATAACTTTCCCGGGTTTATATGCAATGATTGCAAATGCACATATGCATCAATATAAAACTACTCGTGAACAGCTTGCTGCGGTTGCTGTTAAAAACCATAGGAATGGATCTAAAAATCCGAATGCGCAATTCCGTTCTGAAATTTCTGCGGATACAGTTTTAAATTCTACCCTGGTAGCTGATCCGTTAAGACTCCTTGACTGTTCTCCTGTCAGCGATGGCGGAGCAGCAGTTGTTCTTTGTGCGATGGATATCGCAAAGAAGTTTACCGATTCACCGATAAGAATTAAAGCGTCCGTGCAGGCATCCGATACAATTGCTCTGCATAGCAGGAGAAGTCTTACAACACTTGATGCAGTTGTCAGGGCGGCCGAAAAAGCTTATATACAGAGCAATCTGAAACCATCCGATATTGATTTTGCTGAAGTTCACGATTGTTTTACAATTGCTGAAATTGTAGTATCTGAAGATCTTGGATTCTTTGAAAAAGGCTGCGGTGGTGTAAGCGTTCAGGAAGGATTAACTTCACTCGAATCGGGCAGGATTCCAATAAATACCAGCGGAGGCTTAAAATCAAAAGGACATCCGGTTGGTGCAACAGGTATTGCACAGATAATAGAACTTTACGAACAACTGCAGGGCAGGGCCGGAAGCCGGCAGGTTAAAAATGCTCATATCGGAATGGCTCAGAATATGGGTGGCTCCGGAGCCAGTTGTGTAATTCATATATTGGAGGCAATATGATTAGTCCAAGATATTTCAGAGAAATACCCCAGCGTTACAGACTCGAGGCAAACCGTTGTAAAAAGTGCCGTATGATTTATTTCCCGCCGCGTCAGTACTGCGGAGGATGCAAATCAAAGGAATTTGAAACAATTAAACTTTCAGATACCGGTAAATTATTAACTTTCACAGTAATTAGAATTGCTCCTTCTAACTTTTCAAAGGAAACACCCTATGCTGTGGGAGTTGTTGAGCTAAATGATGGGGTCAAGTTAACAACCCAGATAACGGATACCGATCCTGATAAATTGGAAATAGGACAAAAAATTAAACTGGTATTTCGCAAGATTCAGGATGAAGGAAAATCGGGTCTTCATTGTTATGGGTATAAGGCTATCGTAATTTAATTTTGAACCGTTATTTTTGTCTGTCAAGTGAATCTTACCACTCATTTGACTTAGGGTTTATGAAGAGGCAGAATTTTTCACTAAAAATCTGAAAAGTTTTGTCTCTGTTTTTTTAACTATACCGGCCTGATAATCCCTATGCGCGGGGGGAAAAAAATCATCAAGGATTATAAATTTTTACATTATATTACCATACTTAGGTTTATTGTTTTATCCCTCTTGTAATGGCAACTGGCCTAAATTTTAAAATAAATTATGATTATTCAAATAGCGGAGATATTTTGATTGAAAGATAAAATACGTATTGCTTCAGGGCAGGGTTTCTGGGGAGATTTAATTGATGCACCCTTTCACCAGGTGACCAAAGGAAAAGTAGATTACCTCGTAATGGATTATCTTGCCGAGGTTACAATGTCTATTTTGCAGAAGCAGAAAATCAGAAATCCTGTTTTGGGTTATGCCCGCGACCTGCCCGATTTACTGAAAAGGATTTTACCGATATGTATGGATAAAGGAGTAAAAATAATAACTAATGGAGGTGGAGTAAATCCCGTTGCTTGTGCCGATGCTATCCTTGGTATCGCGGTAAAATCAAATATAAATAAACTGACTATTGCTGTTATACTCGGTGATGATATACGCGATAATATTAACGAAATTATTTCTGCCGGCTGCGAACTGAATAATATGGATTCCGGCGAATCTATTCTTCATTATAAAGATAAACTCGTCAGTGCAAATGTTTATTTCGGAGCATCACCCATTGTTGAAGCTTTAAAGAAAGGAGCCGATGTTGTTATAACCGGCAGAACAACGGACACTGGTTTAACCTTGGCCCCAATGATATATGAATTCGACTGGGATAAAAATAATTATAATTTAATGGCCGCTGGTACTATAGCAGGACATATTCTTGAGTGCGGTGCGCAATCCTCCGGAGGGAATTTCCTTGGTGATTGGAAATCGGTAGATAATATGGCTGAAATAGGATTCCCCATAGCTGAAGCTTACCCGAATGGAGAAGTAATTATAACCAAGCATCCCGGTACCGGTGGTAAAGTTACTTTTGAAACGGTAGCGGAACAATTGCTTTACGAAATCGCTGATCCTTCTGCTTACATAACACCGGACTGTGTAGCTGATTTCAGTTCTATAAAACTCCAGGATTTGGGTAATGATAAAGTGAGGGTGTATGATATTAAAGGAAAAGAGGCTACTGCTTTTTATAAGGTATCCTGTTCTTATGCAGATGGATACACTGCCTCAGGTTCTTTGACATATTCCTGGCCTGACGCTTTATCCAAAGCCAGGGCCGCTGATCAGATTCTGAGAAAAAGGTTGGATAACCTGGGTCTCAAATTTGATGAAATAAGAACTGAGTTTATAGGGTACAATTCGACCCATGGACCTTTGTCAGTTAAAATTGATGAGGATAATATTAATGAAATAATGTTAAGGGTGGCCGTCCGTTCCAAAGAATATGAATCCGTAAAACGCTTTGGAATGGAAATAGCCCCTTTAATACTTACAGGTCCGCCAAGCGTTACCGGGTTTGCCGGCGGAAGACCGAGACCGAGTGAGATAATAGCATACTGGCCTGCATTAATTCCTAAAAAATTAGTCAGACCTGAAGTTAAAATACTGGAGCTGAAACAATGAAAATCAGACTTTTGGACATTGCACACGGACGGAGCGGGGATAAGGGAGATGCAGCAAATGTAGGCATAATTGCTTATGATGATAAGGGATACGAAATCATTAAAAAATATTTAACTAAAGAAAGGGTAAAAAAACATTTTGATGGGATTTGTTTCGGTGAGGTGGAGAGATATGAACTGCCTAATTTACGAGCATTGAATTTTATCCTGAATAAAACTCTTGGCGGCGGCGGTACAGTTTCATTGAAACTTGATGCACAGGGTAAAACCCTTGCAGCAGCACTCCTGAGAATGGAAATTGATATAAATGAATAATTAATCGGTATATAATAATTACACTGAGAAAATTTAATAACACAATAGTTTAACAATAAGAGAAAGGAGACAGGATGTACGAAGACGAATTAAAACAATTAAATGATTATAAGAGCAGAATAGAGAACCTGAGAGGTTATCTTTGACGTCGATACTAAAGATTCAAAAATAAAGGAGCTCCAGAACCAAACCGCGCAGCCGGGATTCTGGAATGATCAGATAGCTGCCCAGAATATTCTGCAGGAAATTAAATCCCTAGAAACCTGGGTTAATCTTTGGAAAGAACTGGATAAAAAAGCAGAAGCACTGGAGGAATTAATTCAACTTGCAGTAGTGGAGGAGGGCGGATCGTTTATTGAAGATATTGAGAATGAATTGAATTCACTTAAAAGTTCAGTTGAAGAAGCGGAATTTAAAAATATGCTCAGCGGCAAGGACGACAGTAAAAATTGTATTCTGTCAATTCATTCCGGTGCCGGGGGTACTGAAGCTCAGGATTGGGCTGAGATGCTTATGCGTATGTACCAAAGATGGGGCGAGCAGAATAATTATAAAATGAATATCATTGATATACTTGAGGGTGACGGAGCTGGGATTAAAAGTGTTTCAATTGAGGTGCAGGGAGAATTTGCCTACGGTTATCTGAAAGCTGAAAACGGGGTACACAGATTGGTGAGGATTTCACCTTTTGACGCGAACAAAAGAAGGCATACTTCTTTTGCCTCGGTATTTGTAATACCCGAAATTGATGATACAATTGAAATTGAAATTAATCCTGCCGATCTTCGTATTGATACATTCAGATCAGGTGGGAAAGGGGGACAGAATGTAAATAAAGTTGAAACAGCTGTTAGAATAACTCATATACCAACAGGTACGGTGGC
>Ga0153915_10002111_pt1 | contig 18262 bp, 14 predicted proteins | sample Opewatmetagenome_2_FD_107003 | JGI IMG/M metagenome (GOLD analysis project Ga0153915, IMG submission 107003) | Freshwater wetland microbial communities from Ohio, USA - Open water 3 Core 3 Depth 3 metaG | ecosystem: Environmental > Aquatic > Freshwater > Wetlands | place: USA: Ohio, Lake Erie...
TGCTCGGAGGAGCCCTGGAGCTGGCGGGCCGCCTCGGGCGCCTCCTCGAGGAGCCGCTTCCAGGCGAGCAGCAGGTCGTCGTAGTCGCACGAGTTGGCGGCGCGCTTTCTCTCGCTGTAGCGCTGGAAGACCGAGGCGATTTCCGCCTCGAGGGCCAGAAAGTGGGGCGCGCGGTCCGCCAGCACCTGCGGGAAGGGGCGTCCCGTGTTGATCGTGTAGGAATAGAGATCGAGCAGCACGTCCCCTTTCGGAAACCGCCTCTCGACGACCGGAATCTTCCGATCCGAGGTCGCTGCCTCGAGCATCTCCCGGGCGTCCTCCTCGTCGAGGATCGTGAAGTTCGACGCCAGGCCGACGCTCGCCCCGAAACGCCGGAGCAGCCGGTTCCCGACGGAGTGAAACGTCCCCCCCATGAGTCTCCGTGTGTCCACGGTCAGAAGCGTCTCGACCCGGCGGAGCATCTCGCGCGCCGCCTTGTTTGTGAACGTCAGGAGGAGGATGCGTCCTGGATCCACGCCGGACTCGATCAAACGCGCCACCCGGTAAACGAGTGTCCGGGTTTTTCCCGAGCCCGCCCCGGCGATGACCAGAATGGGTCCTGCTCCGGCCAGGACCACCTCCCGCTGCTCCTCGTTCAGCTCCCGGTCGTAGTCGACCCGGTAGGACTTCGCCCGGGCGGGCGTCTTGAGGACGTATCGCCGCTCCACGGAGGCAGTGTAACGGTTCCCCCGACCAGGGACAGAGGACTTGGGACGGAGGACCGAGGACTCAATGGGGTTTCGCGCGGATACCCGGCATCAGGGCTTCATCCGGTCGAGTCCTCGGTCCCAGGTCCTCAGTCCTCAGTCCGGGATCAGCCCGCGCGTAATCTGACCTCCGGCCAGGACTGGGGACGGAGGACCGAGGACACAATGGGGTTTCGCGCGGATACCCGGCATCAGGGCTTCATCCGGTCGAGTCCCCGGTCCCAGGTCCTCAGTCCTCAGTCCGGAAGAGGCCCGCGCGTAATCTCCCGGACGTCCCGGTCGTCTTAGAAGACGGAGCCGAACCATCCAGAAGACGGGCAAAAGGAGCAACCCCGTGAGCATTCAAAGGATTCGCAAATCATTTCTGATGGGCGCCGGCGTCGTGGCGCTGGCGACGGCCGGGCTCCTGGCGGGCCGACTGTCCGCCGGGGCCTTCCCGAGGGGGCATGCGGACTTCGCCCCGAGGATCTTCGGGCGGATCGCCCGGGCCCTCGATCTGTCCGACGACCAGAAGTCCCGGATCAAGGAGATCCTCAAAGCGCACGCTGCCGAGATCGAAGCACAGATGAAGAGCTCGGCGGCCGCGCGGCGCGCGCTCCACCAGGCGGTCCTCGACCAGCCCTCCGACGAGTCCGCCATCCGAGCCGCAGCCCTGGAGCTCGGCCAGGTTCAGGGAGACAATGCCGTGCTCTTCGCGAAGATCCGCACGGAGATCCAGCCCGTCTTGACCGACGGGCAGCGGGCGAAGATCCAGCAGTTGCGCGAACGGGTCCGCAACCACGCAGACTCGGCGATCAAATCGTTCGAGGCGTTCCTCGGGAGCGGGTCCTGACGAGGATCCGGACGCTCCCCGCCCCGGCCGCTGGCCCTTCCCGCCCGGCTCCCTCCGACTTCTCGGACGAGGCGGCGCTCGTCGAACGCGCCCGCCGGGGCGACGAGGACGCCTTTGCCGAACTCACGCGTCTGGCCTCCCCCGCGGCGCTGGCCGCCGCTCGCCGGGTGACCGGCGATCCGGCTCTCGCCGAGGACGCCGCCCAGGAGGCTTTCCTTCGCGGGTTCCGGGCCCTCGCGAGCTACCGCCATCAGACTTCCTTCGCCGCCTGGATGCGCGTCATTGCCCTCCGCAGCGCGATCGATCTCGTTCGGCGGCGCCGCCCCGAAATCCCGCTGGCCGAGAATTCGCGGACGGAGACCTCGGAGGAGAAGCGGCACGTGGACGCCGATCTGCTGCGGGAGGCCCTGGAGGCGCTCTCCCCTCTCGACCGGGAACTGCTCCTGGCGCGCGAGGTCGAAGGAGAGGCCGACAAGGAGATCGCCCGCCGGTTCGGAATGACCGTGACCGGGGTGCGCGTGCGCATCCACCGCGCCCGCAAGAAGCTCAAGACCCGCTTCGGGCGGAGGGGCGTATGAAAGGCCGCGGATGCCGGGGGGGCCGGCGCGAGACCGGTCACCTCTTCGTCTGCCAGGCCTGCCGGATCCAGACGCGAATCGCATCCGCCTTGAGAAGGCTTCCGCGCCCGGGCGATCTCGAATCGCCGGAGCCGGTTTCCGAGGAGTTCGTGCGGCGCGTTTCGGCGGCCGCCGCGCGGGATTGGCGGCGGCGCCTTCGCCGCCGGGCGGTCCTGTCGGCCGCGGCAGCGCTCCTCTTCTTCTTCCTCGCAGGCGCCGGCCAGGAGTCGGGAGCCCCGGACGCGCTCCGCCCCGAGGACTCCTACGTCCAGCTCCTCGCCCCTTCCGCCCTGGAGAGCCTCCTGCCCGACTGACGGTCTGCTTCGGGCGGCTGAGGAGGGCGGACTGAGGACCGAGGACCGAGGACTGGGGACTTGATCGGCTGACGTCAAGAAACACATTCTCAGGCGAAAAGCCCGGTCAGTCCTCGTCCCAAGTCCTCGGTCCCAAGTCCTCAGTCAAGTCCACCTGTGCCAGACTCTCGGCGATGCCGCTGAAGCTCACGACGGCCGGGGAGTCGCACGGCCCGCGCCTGACCGCGATCCTCGAGGGGATCCCCGCCGGTCTTCGGATCGACCCGGGGTTCGTCAACGCGGAGCTGGCGCGCCGGCAGCACGGTTATGGGCGCGGCGGACGAATGAAGATCGAGAAGGACGAGGCGCTCTTCGAGGGCGGCGTGCGTGGAGGCGTCACGCTCGGATCTCCCATCGCGATCGGGATTCTCAACCGCGACCACGCAAACTGGGAAGCGGTCATGGGGCCGCTGGAGGTGGATCCCTCCGCGGCGTCGCGCAAACGGCTGACGCGCCCACGCCCCGGCCACGGGGATCTCGCGGGCGGGATGAAGTTCGGGTCCAAGGACCTGCGTGACATCCTGGAGCGCGCTTCGGCCCGCGAGTCGGCGGCGCGGGTGGCGGCCGGCGCGGTCTGCAAGCTCCTGCTCCGCAAATGCGGCATGGAGGTCCGGAGCGGCGTTCTTTCGGTCGGTGGGGCCGCGGACGAAGCCACGCCTCGCTCCTTCGCCTCTCTCGCGAAGGTCCGCGAAGACTCGCCGCTGCGCGCCCTCGACGCGAAGCTCGAAGAGAAGATGGTCGAGGCCGTGGATGCCGCCAGGAGGGCGGGGGACACGCTCGGAGGAGCGATCCTCGTCGGCGCCCGCGGCGTGCCGGCGGGACTGGGCTCTCACGTCTCCTGGGACGGCAAGCTCGACGGACGGATCGCGCAGGCCCTGATGTCGGTGCCCGCCGTCAAGGCCGTGGAGCTCGGCTCCGCGATCGAGGCTTCGCGCCGCCCGGGCTCGCAGGCGCACGACGAGATCGTGATCGGCGCGGACGGGACGCTCTCGCGCCGCACCAACCGGGCCGGAGGGCTGGAGGCCGGCGTCACCAACGGAGAGGACCTCCTCGCGGTCGTCTACATGAAGCCGCTCTCGACCCTCGCGAGAGGTCTCGACTCCGTGGATCTCGAAACCGGTGAAGCGTCGAGGGCCGCCTATGAGCGGAGCGACGTCACGGCCGTCCCCGCCTGCGGCGTCATCGCGGAGGCGATGCTCGCCTTCGTCCTCGCCGGCGCCCTGCTCGAGCTGACCGGGGGCGACCGTCTGGAAGACGTTCAGGAACGCCTCGAGGGGCATCGCGCCCGCGTCTGCCGCTACCCGCGCCGCTGACCGCGTCGCGAGAATGCCCTACGCCGCGGACCGCCGGGCCCGTCTCGCCGGCACGCTCATCGCTCAGAGCTGCCTCGATCATGACCTGCCGCTCGTCGCCCGCGACGGCGATCTCGGGCACTTTGCGCGCCTGGCTGGCCTTAACCTGACCGGATAAGCTCGACGGTGCGAGACAGGGCTTGTCGGACGCCATTTCAATGTGCATATAGCCGCGCCCCCCTGTCGCCGGAGGGAGCGAGACCGCCCCTCCTCGGGCTTCATGGCGGAAAACGCTGGCTTTCACGATAGGTCGGCAGGATCCGGCCCGGCGGGCAGCAGCCGCCGCGACGCGGCGAACAGGCCGGAGGCCAGCAGCGACAGCCAGAGACCGAACGCGACTACCGATGCGTACGCGGGGACTCCGGCAAGGCCGACACGCTCGTAAGTCCGTAGAGCTTCCGCCGGCCGCAGAAGGTAGTCCCCATAGGCCGCCAGGGGTGCATTGGACCCGTTGAACGCTGTCCGCCCTCCATAGACACCGGGAAGGACTCCGAACGTCATCCACCATTCCGCGCCGAGGAAGAGCACTACCGCCAGGAGGAAGAGCCTCTCCGGCACGCCGCGGCCGAAGGCACAGCCAGCGCAGAGGACAACGGGGAAGAGGAGAAGCAGATACCACCCGTCGGGGCCGGCCGAAGGGAGGCGGCCGCGCATCATCCCGACCGCGGCGTACGTCGAGGCATAGGAGAGCTGGCCGACGAGGAAGACGGCGACGGCGACTCCCGTTGCGCGCCAGGCCTCCTGCCGCCTTCGAGACCGCCCGCCTCCCAGGAGATTCGGCTTCGCGAGAAGGTACACAAGAGTGCACGTCAGCAGAACCGCGACTGCGGCGGGAGCTCCCATTGCGCTGCGCGTGCCGGGCCAGAGAAAAGTCCTTCCGAAGACGACAGCGAATCGGGGTGTCACCAGACCGGGCAGAGTCTTGACCCGATCGAGCATTCCGACCCTGAGGGCCGTTGCCTGCTTCGACGCAAACAGGCCGAGCCAGTCCCCAGTCTGTGATCTCTGGTGGATCATCCAGGGAACGAAGACGAGAAATGCGAGGGCGCAAGCGAGAAGCGCCCTCCGCCAGGCGCCGGAGCGCCGGCCGCGCCCGGTCATCAGCGCCGCCAGAGGGGCGACCGGCAGGAGAAGGAGAAAGTAGGCCTTCGTCCAGCATCCGGCCGCGAGAAGGGCCGCCAGTGCCGCCGCTTTGGAGAGCGAGAACCGTCCTCGAGCGGCCTCGACGAAGAGGAAGAGGAGAGCCGCTGCGATGGGCAGGGCCAGGGCGTCGTTGGTGAACCGCCCGACGAAAGAACCAATCCCCGGGAAGGCGACGTAGGCCGCCGTAGCAGACAGTGCCGAGCGCTTCGGAAGCAAGCGGCGCAAGAAGAGGTACGTCAACGGCACTGCCGCGGAGGCGAGGAAGACCGAAAGGAGACGAACTGCAAGGAGGCGCGTCGAGAAGCGCGCGTGTGGAAGGAGTCTCAAGAGCTGCGCGGCCATTCCGTAGAAGAGTGGAGGTTGTTGCGTCTCGTAGTTGGGGTCCAGGAAGAACCGGCGTTCCGTCAATCGGTATTCGTAGGCCTCCCGGCGGAGCCTCTGCCGCTGCTCCCCCGGCAGGAGGGAATAGGTCTTCCACGAGATCTGAGAACCGGGAAACGAGGCCGGAAGCGAGGCGAGCGCCCGCAGGAACTCGGCGGGGATGGACGGCTCGCCTGCGCCGGGAACCCGCCCCGTCTGCGCCAGAAAACAGGCGTAGGCGAAGTGGAAAGTCTCATCGAGCGGATCTCCGCCAGGTAGGCCGACCGCGAGAAAGACGCCACGAAACAGAAAAGCGGCGGTCAGGAGGAAGATAGGGAGTCGGCCTTGCCCTCCGTGCGCATTCATCGCTCGATCGAGAGGAAGCCGAGCTCGCGCCGGTCCTGCGAGAGGCCAAGCCGCTTCGGCACGAAGGCCCAGGAGCCTTCGAACACGATGGCCCGGGGACGATCGGGAGAACCCCGGAGGGCCAGCGTGACCGACTCTCCGGGCTTGAGCGAGCGGCGGAAGACCATCCGTCCCTCGAGGCTCGCCGTCAGCTCCATGGGCGCCGGGCTCGGAGAGAAATGAGCGAGGGTGAGGCGGCGCGTCTGCCCGGGCTCGAGCCAGAGCGCGAAGCGCCGCCGCGTCCATCGAAACGGCCCTCCGGGACCCGTTTCCTCGGCGTGGAAGCCGATGCGCGAAGACCAGCGAAATGTCTCGGAGGGCCGCGCCGTCCCGAGGACCGTCACGGCGCTGGCCGCGGCGAAGAGAGCGACCGCGGCGAGCCTCACTCCCCTCCGGTTCCGCTTCTCCTCCGCGCTCTGCGCCGAGTCCGAGCCAGGCCCGGCCACCAGTGCCGCCACGAGAAAGAAGAGGAGCGAGACGTCCGGCGCGAGCCAGTGGGACCCGACGGCCAGGGCCGCGAGAAACGCCAGAGCCGAGAGGCCGGCGCCGGCGAACAGGGAATCGCGTTCGCGCGTCCGGCGCAGCGCGAGCGCGCCGGTCCGAAACACGAAGAGCGCCGTCAGGAACAGGCCGGCGGCCCCGGTCTCCGCGAGAGCCTGCACGTAGGCGCTCCCGGGATTGTCGCGCATCGCGAGGCGGCGGCCCTCCTCTCTCATCAGGTCCGGGAACGTCCAGGAGAACACGCCCATCCCCGCGCCCTCGACCGGATGCCGTTCGAAGAGACGCCAGGCGGCTCGCCAGAGCGCCGGCCGCGCCGACGCGCGAAACTCGACGGGGAGATTCGGATCGAAGCTCTGAGCGATCCGCGCGCCAAGCGTCCCGGCGGAGCCGCGCAGGAGAAAGGCGGCGCCAGCCAGGGCCACCGCGACGACGACGGCGATCGAGACGCGTCGCGCGAGGGATCCGAGCCTTCCGACCGCCAGGAGGACCAGCAGACCCAGAAGGAGCAGCAGGAGGCCGGCGCGCGAGCCGGAAAGAAGGAGACCCCCTCCGAGGAGAGCCGCCGTGATCGGACCGGAGCGCTCACCCCGCGCGCCGAGCAGGATCCGGGCTAAGACGACGACGAGGACGAGGGCGCAGAGGAGGCCGAGAGAGTTCGGATCGACGGCTCCGCCCGAGAGCCTCCCGGTCATCCGCCAGAACGGCCGGGTCTCCTGCGGCAGAAGGCCGGCTCGCTCGAGGCATGCGGCCGCGGCCGACGCGGCCACACCGAGCAGGGTCGCGCGAAACGCTTTCTCCCGGATAGCCTGGCCGCTGCGTCGCAGGATCAGAAAGAAGACGGCGCCGGCCGCGAGCGAAGAGAGCGCGACGAGACTCTCGCGGATCGCCGCGGCGCCCTCCATCCCGTCGCCGTTGACGGCGCGCCCCGCCAGGCCGTGGATGGCGGCCCAGAGCGTGGAAGCCCGCGCGGCGGCCACGCCGGTGGCCAGGATCCAGACGAGAAGGAGCGATCGAAGGGGGGCATCGAGCGGCGACGGCTCGGGCATGCTCTCGAAGTCGTACAGGAAGCGAAACGACCATCCCGCCGCGAGCCCTCCGAAGAGAAGGGCCGGCCACGCGATCGGGTCTGTCCCGCCGGCCAGACGCGCCGCGAGCCCTGCGCAGGGAAACAGCAACGCGAAGGCCGGGATCGCGCGTTCCGGACTCCACGCTGCCGCAACGGCGAGCCCCACGGCGATCGCGAGAACGGGGAGCCGATCCGGAGCGGCCGGCGGAAACCCCACGACGAACAGGAGTCCCGCTCCCGCGACCGACAGCAGGAACAGGAGAAGCCTCGTTCCTGTCCCCGGAGATCTCCCTTGATCCGATGTCCCGATGACCCGATCCTTCCTCAATCCCGGTGATACTCCTGAAGGGCCGCAATCCCGGCCCTTCCCTCCTGCCTGGCGCGAATGGCCTCAACCGCCGCCGCCGAGGCCGAGAGCGTCGTCAGGCACGGGATACCGAGGCGCAGGGCCGTCGCGCGCATCGCCCTCTCGTCGTAGTGTGACTGGGGGCCCAGCGGCGTATTGATGACGAGCTGGATCCGCCCGGCTTCCATCCATTCGACGGCGTTGGGATGCCCTTCGTCGACCTTGAAGACCCTCTCCGCCGGCAACCCCGCTCGAGCCAGGGCAGTCCGCGTCCCCTCCGTCGCGCAGAGCGCGAACTTCAGGTCCAGGAGCTCCCGCGCGATCGGCATCAGGTTCTTCTTGTCATACGGATTGACCGTCAGAAACGCCCGCCCCTCGACCGGCAGCCTGATGCCGACCGCGTCGCAGGCCTTGGCAAACGCGTCGCCGAACCGAGGCGAGATCGCCATCACCTCGCCGGTGGACTTCATCTCCGGACCGAGCAGGCTGTCCTCCCCGGGAAACTTCTTGAACGGGAAGACCGGCGCCTTGATGAAGAAGTCCACCGGGTCGCGCTCGGGCGGAAGCCCGAGGGACGCCAGGGGCTCTCCGACGGCGAGAAGGGCGGCCGCCCGGGCCATCGCGACCCCGATCGCCTTGGAGACGAAGGGGACGGTGCGCGAGGCGCGGGGATTGACCTCGAGGACGTAGAGAAGCCCCTTCTGCGTCGCGAACTGGATGTTGACGAGGCCCTTGACCTGGAGCGCCCGGGCCAGCCGGCGCGTCGCATCCCGGATCTGAGAGAGGATCTCGGGCGTGACCTTCCAGGCGGGAAGGACCGAAAAGGAATCTCCCGAATGGATTCCCGCCTCCTCGATGTGCTGCTGGATTCCGCCGATCCAGGTGTCCTTCCCGTCGGAGAGGGCGTCCACGTCGTATTCGAAGGCGTCATCTAGGAACCGGTCGATCAAGACCGGGTGCTCGGGCGAGCTCTCGAGGGCCTGCGCCATGTAGGCCGAAAGGTGGCCGTCGTCGAACACCACCGCCATGGCCCGGCCTCCGAGGACGTAGGAAGGCCGGACCATCAGCGGATAGCCGATGCCCCGGGCCGCCGCGAGCGCCTCCGACCCCGAGCGCGCCTCCGCGTGCTCCGGCGCGCGCAGGCCGAGCTCGTCCAGGAGCTTTCCGAAGCGGCCCCGGTCCTCCGCGAGATCGATGGACTCGGGCGAGGTCCCGGCGATCGGGTACCCCGCCGCTTCGAGCGACCGGGCGAGCTTCAACGGCGTCTGGCCGCCGAACTGGACGAGCACCCCATCGGGCTTCTCGTTGTCGAGGACGGCCGAGACGTCTTCGAAGGTCAGCGGCTCGAAGTAGAGGCGGTCGGATGTGTCGTAGTCGGTCGAGACCGTCTCCGGGTTGCAGTTGATCATGACGGTCTCGTACCCGGCCTCCGACAGCGCATAGCAGGCGTGCACGCAGCAATAGTCGAACTCGATCCCCTGGCCGATCCGGTTCGGCCCGCCCCCCAGGATCACGATCTTCTTCCGGGCGGTGCGGATCGACTCGTTCTCGTCCTCGTAGGTCGAATAGAAGTAGGGCGTCTCCGCCTCGAACTCCGCGGCGCAGGTGTCGATCGTCTTGAAGACCGGTACGACGCCGAGCTCCCGGCGCCGCGAACGCGCCGCGTCCTCCCCGGTTCCGAGCGCCCGGGCGATCGAACTGTCCGAGAGGCCGAGCCTCTTCGCGTCGCGCCACTCTTCGCGCGTGATGTCCGCGAGTCTCCGTCCCGAAAAAGACCGCTCGGTTTCGACCATCTTGCGGATGGCATCCAGGAACCACGGGTCGATACGGGTACGCGCCGCGATCTCCTCGACCGACATCCCGGCTACGAAAGCGCGGCGCAGATGGAAGATCCGCTCCCACGTCGGGACCGAAAGCTTCTCGAGGAGCTCCTCCCGGGGGAGCGGATCCCGCCCGTCGTCCAGGCCGTCGCGCCCGATCTCGAGCGACCGCACGGCCTTGCCCAGGGCCTCGGCGAACGTCCGGCCGATCGCCATGGCTTCGCCGACCGATTTCATCTGGATCGTCAGGCGCGGGTCCGCCCGGGGGAACTTCTCGAAAGCCCACCGCGGGATCTTGACGACCACGTAGTCGAGCGACGGCTCGAAGCAGGCCGGCGTCTTCTTCGTGATGTCGTTGGGGATCTCGTCCAGCCGGTATCCGACGGCGAGCAGCGCGGCGATCTTGGCGATCGGAAAGCCCGTCGCCTTGGACGCGAGCGCGGAGGAGCGCGACACGCGCGGGTTCATCTCGATGACGACGCGCCGCCCGGTTTCGGGCTCCACCGCGAACTGGATGTTGGAGCCGCCCGTGTCCACGCCGACCTTGCGGATGATGGCCTTGGCCTCGTCGCGCATCTGCTGGTATTGCCGGTCCGAGAGCGTCATCTGCGGGGCGACCGTGATCGAGTCGCCCGTGTGCACTCCCATCGCGTCGAAGTTCTCGATCGAGCAGATGATGATGACATTGTCGGCGAGGTCGCGCATGACCTCGAGCTCGAACTCCTTCCATCCCTCGACCGACTCCTCGATCAGGACTTCGTGCGCCGGAGATTCGGAAAGCCCATGGGCCACCACGCCGCGGAACTCGTCCGGCGTCCGCGCCGCGCCGCCCCCCGAGCCGCCGAGCGTGAAGGAGGGGCGGACGACGACCGGCAGGCCGATCTCCCGGACGATCGCCTCCCCCTCCTCGAGCGAGCGCGCCCGCCCCGAACGCGGCACCTCCGCCCCGATCTCGAGCATCGCCTCCTTGAAGAGCTCCCGGTCCTCGGCGAGGCGCATGGCGCGCTCGCTCGCGCCGATCAGCTTGACGCTCCACTTATCCAGGATCCCGCGGTCGGCGAGCGCCACCGCGAGGTTCAGGCCCGTCTGCCCGCCGACCGTCGGCAGGATCGCGTCGGGGCGTTCCCTCTCGACGATCCTCTCGAGAAACTCCGGCGTCAGCGGCTCGACGTAAGTCGCGTCCGCCAGCTCTGGGTCCGTCATGATCGTCGCCGGGTTGGAGTTGACCAGGACGACGCGGTACCCCTCGCGTTTCAAGGCGCGCACCGCCTGGGTGCCCGAGTAATCGAACTCGCAGGCCTGACCGATCACGATCGGCCCCGATCCGATCACGAGGATCGATTGAATGTCCGTTCTTTTCGGCACCGCAGGCGCATCTTAAGCGAGGGCCCGGCGCCGTTCGCGATGCCGGCCAACAACGGACTGGGAGAGGAGATAGGTGAAGGGTCCCCCGGTCTCTCGGTCTCCCGGTCTCCCCGTCGGTTCTTGGCGGCTATCTCCCGACGGCGCGCGGGGCTCGCCTCCCGGGCTGCGTCACGGCGGCGCCAACGCTCCCGCGCTGCGCCCCGCACGAATCGCCGAGGATCGACCCGAAGCGCCCGAAGGCGAGGAGCCGCCCGCCCTCCCAACGGACTCCGTAGAGGTCGTTGGCCGTGCTCGACTCGACCGCGCTCCAGCTCACCGTATCCGCGCTCTCGAAGCGCGCGCCGTGCGCCCCGACGGCCGTGAAGCTCGAGCCGTTCCAGGCGACGGCGAAAAGCGTCTCCGCGGTGCCCGCGTTCGAGGCCTGCCAGGCCACGCCGTCCGGACTGGTCAAGACAGCCCCGTGGTCGCCGACGGCGACGAACTGCGCCCCGTTCCAGAGGACGTCGGAGAGCTGGCCCCCCGTTTCCGAGTAGCGCATCGTCCAGGTCACGGCGTCGCTGCTCGTGTAGATCAATCGCGCGGTCTCTCCGCCCGCGGCGACGTAGACCGAGCCGTTCCAGGCGAGCGCGTTCAAGGTGTTGCCGGCGGAAGGCCGCTCGGTCCAGCTCTGCCCGTCGGAGCTCGTCCTGACGGCGCCGCCCGACCCGACGGCCACGAACCGCGCTCCATCCCACAGGACGTCGTTCAATACGACCGGCTTCTCGGGAGTCTTGCGGGTCCAGGAGATCCCGTCGGCGCTCGAGAAGATCGCGTTCTGCTCGCCCGCCGCGACCCACTGCTTGCCGTTCCAGGCGACTCCCAGGAGCCATCGGTCGAAGAAAGGCGGATGGCTCGTCCAGGTCTTCGCATCGGGGCTCGTCAGGACCGCGCCGAAGCTTCCGACCGCCACGTACTGCTCCCCGTTCCAGGCGATATCGCCGATCGAGTTGCGGTTTCCGACGGTGCGCGACGTCCAGGCAATGCCGTCCCGGCTCGACACGATCGCACCCTTGGAGCCGACGGCCACGATCTGGGCCCCGTCCGTGGCGATTCCCAACAGGTCCGCCTGCGTCGCGACCGAGGAGCCGAGGCTCCAGGCCCTGCCGTCCGGGCTGGTAAACACCATGCCCGCGTCTCCCACGGCCACGAGGCCGCCGCCCATCCTGGCGATGCGCTGCATCGGGACCGCGATCCCCATATAGTCGCTCGTCCAGCTCACGCCGTCTCCCTGCAGGACCGAGGACGTCATGAAACCCGCGGCGGCGACGACGAAGTCGGAGCCGTTCCAGGCGGCCGAGAGGAGCTGATCCCGCGTGTCGAAGGGGCTCCGCGACCAGGAAGCGCCGTCCGAGCTGTAGAGGAGTGTTCCCAGCTCTCCGACGGCGAGGATTCTCGACCCGCTCGTCGTGACATCGCGGAGGATCTGGTCCGTTCCGGAAACCCTGGCCGTCCAGGCCGAGCCGTCGGGGCTCGTCAGGATCGTGCCCGAATCGCCGACGGCGACCAGCCGCGAACCGCTCCAGAGCACCTTCCGCAGCGCCGCGGCCGCGCCGGTCGCGCGCCGGGCCCAAAAGACGCCATCGGGACTCGTGAAGGCAGTCCCGCCCGCGCCGACCGCGGCGAAGAGCGAGCCCGTCCAGGCGACGTCGTAGAGCTCGGCCTTCGTATCGGGAAAGCGCTCCGTCCAGACCGCGCCGTCCGGGCTCGTCAGCACGGAGCCGTTGGCGCCGACCGCTACGTACATCCCGCCGCCATACACGATGCCATTCAGCCGGTTCCCCTGCGGAAGCGGGTTCGACCAGATCCACTCCGAGCAGACCTGCGCGGAGGCGACGGACGCAGCGAGGCAGAGCGTAGCCAGAGAGAGAAGGGCTTTTGTATAGAGACGGAGCATCGGATACCCCCTTGAAGGATAGAGAAACAACCTTTGAATTATAGACCCTCGGTCTCTCTCGCAACAGCGCAAGCCGCCGGCCGGCCGTACATCTCGAGGTGCGGCTCGTCGAGGCGCGCCGCGCATCGCGACCCGGCCTGCCTGGATCACGATGGGATCCCGCCTGCTCGCCCGATCCGACGGACCCGGTGTTCTACTCGTAGCGGAGGGCGTCGGAGATGTTGACGCGGGCCGCGCGGCGGGCGGGGACCCAGGAGGCGAGAAGGATGGCGAGAACGGCGAATCCGACGATCGCGGCGACGTCCGAGAGGCGGACGAGGAAAGGGATGAAGGAAACGAAGTAGATCTCGGCCACGCCCGGCGGGAAGGAGAGGAGGCGGAAGGAGGTCGCGGCGCGGCAGATCGCCCAGCCGAAGAGAAGGCCCGCGGCGACGCCGGTCCCGCCGAGGAGAGCTCCCAACGTCAGGAACACCCGGGTGAAGAAGCGAGGCTCGGCCCCGAGAGCCGAGAGGACGCCGATGTCGCGCTTCTTCTCCTGCACCGTCATCACGAGAGTCGCGACGACGTTGAAGGTCGAAACCGCCACGATCAGGCCGATGACGAGGAACAGCGTCGTCTGCTGGATCGCGAGGGCCGAGAAGAGGCCGCTGTTCATCCTCCTCCAGTCCGTCACCGAGAAGCCCGGGCCCGCGGCCTTCTCGATGGCGCGCGCGGCGCTCTCGGTGTCCCGGATCGTGTCGAGCTTGATCTCGACGACGTCCGCTTCGGCCCCGAGGCGGCAGAGGTCCCGCAGGGCCACGCGGTCGAGAAAGACCCACTCCGAGTCGTACTCGGCGAAGTTCGTCCGGAAGATCTTCGCGACGCGGAATCGGCCCGTCCTCGGCGCGAAGCTGGCAGATGCCTCGGACCTGTCCGGCACGGAAAGGGCGATCGGGTCCCCCTCGCGCACGTCCAGACGCCGCGCCAGCTCCACACCCACCGCGACGCCGGGCGGCTCGCCGGCCGATCCTCGGGTCAGGACCGACTCGGCGCCGGGCAGGTACGCATCCATCTGAGAGACCGTGCGCTCGGCCGCAGGATCCACTCCCTTCAGGACCACGTCCACGCCGTCCGGGGTAGCCACGGAGGACGCAAGGCCCGACTGGTAGATGACGGGAGCGACTCCCCGGACGCGCGGGAGTCCCTGGACGCGCGCCGCGAGCGCTCGCGTGTCCGGGTACGCGCCCGAGGCAAGCGCGAGGGGAAAGACGACGACCTCGGCGTTGGCGCCGATCAACTTCTCCTGGATCTCCGACCGATAGCCGGAGAGCAGGCCCATCGCGACGACGAGCGCCGCAACACCGAGAACGATCCCCCCGATCGAGAGCAGCGAGACGGAGGAGACGAGCCGGGACGGGCGCGACCGCAGGTAGCCCAGGGCTACCTCGAGGGAGAGGGGCACTTACAGCACCCTGGTCCGGGACTCGGGACGCGGGACTCGGGCCTCGGACGACGCTTCCATGGCTTCGATGAAGCTGTCGAAGAGGACGTTGGCGTCGTGCGGCCCGGGAGAGGCCTCGGGATGGAATTGCGCGGCCAGGACGGGGAGCGTCTTGTGGCGGAATCCCTCCAGCGTTCCGTCGTTCAAGTTCTGGTGCGTCGGCTCGACCTCGGAGGAGAGCGAGCCCGGGTCCACGGCGAACCCGTGGTTCTGCGATGTGATCGCCACGGCCCGCGTCCGCAGGTCGGCAACCGGGTGGTTGGCGCCGCGGTGCCCGAACTTCAGTTTGAAAGTCTTGCCGCCGAGCGCGAGGCCGAGAAGCTGGTGGCCGAGGCAGATCCCGAAGATCGGCCGCCTGCCGACGAGAGCCTCGATCGTCCGGATCTGCGCCCCGAGAGCGGCCGGGTCGCCCGGGCCGTTGGAGAGGAAGATACCGTCCGGATCGGCGTTCAGGATCGCCTGCGCCGACGCGGTCGCCGGAAACACCGTCACGCGGCAGCCGGCGCGATTCAAGAGCCGGACGATGTTCCTCTTCATGCCGTAGTCGATGGCCGCGACGTGGAAGCGCTCGCGCTCGGCGGGGAAGACCGAGCAGCGTGTCGGAGAGACCCCTAGCGCCAGATCCGCTCCGATCATCGGCGGCGACTCCAGGACGAGGCGCAGGAGCTCTGTCGGCTCCGCGATCTCCGTCGAGACGCCGGCGCGCATCGCGCCTTTAGTCCGGATGTGCCGGACGAGAGCGCGCGTGTCCAGGCCATGGAGCCCGACGACCCCGGCCTCCTCGAGGTAGCTCCCGAGGCTCTCCTCGCCGCCCGTGCCGCTCCAGCGCTCTGGAAAGTCGCGGGCGAGGAAGCCCGCCACGTGAACCTTCTCCGACTCGGCCTCGTCCCGCCGCACGCCGTAGTTGCCGACGTGCGCCGCCGTCATCACGACGATCTGCCCCGCGTAGGACGGGTCGGTCAGGACCTCCTGGTATCCGCTCATCGCCGTGTTGAAGACGATCTCCCCAAAGGAGGTTCCCTTCGCCCCGATCGCCCGGCCGCGGCAGGTCGTGCCGTCCTCCAGGACGAGAAGCCCTTCGGTCATCCGACTGATTCTGCTTCCGTTCCCCTTCCCGCGCAATCCCGCCCAGACCTTTTCAAGGCGAGACCCTGGCTATCTCTCTCCCTTTCGATTTCGCAGAACGATACGACCGGCGCTCGCGGCCGCGAAGTCTCCGCTCTGGTAGTTGAAATCTCTCGGCGCCGGTCGCGCAGCGACCGCCCGCGCCGAAAGTCGAGGCGCGCGCCGCGGGAGCGAAGCGCGGAGCGGGCGGCGAGGGGAGCGGTCGAGGCCGCATCCGGCCGAGCCGCTCCCCGGCGGCGAAGACGCGCCGCCCGCTACGCGCGCAGCGACGTTCGCCCCACGACCGGGGCGAGCTGGCGGACCTGGTTCATCAGGTCCGCGAACATCTCGGGCAGGATGGCCTGGGGACCGTCGGAGAGGGCCGCCTCGGGATGCGGGTGGACTTCGATGATCAGGCCGTCCGCGCCGACGGCGATCGCGGCGCGAGAGAGAGGGATCACCTTCTGCCGTTTTCCCGTGCCGTGCGAGGGGTCCACGAGGATCGGCAGATGCGAGATGCGCTGGACATACGGCACGGCGGAGAGGTCGAGGGTGTTGCGCGTGTGGTCGGCGAACGTTCGCACGCCGCGCTCGCAGAGGACGACGTCGTAATTCCCTTCGGAGAGCAGGTACTCGGCGGAGAGGAGAAACTCGTCGATCGTCGCCGACATGCCCCGCTTCAGGAGGACGGGCTTGCGCGTCCTGCCGAGCTTCTTCAGGAGCGAGAAGTTCTGCATGTTGCGCGCGCCCACCTGCATGCAGTCGGCGTACTCCGCGACGAGCTCCACCGTCTCCGTGTCGAGGACCTCGGTCACGATCGGCAGCCCCGTTTCCCGCCGGACCTTCGCGAGGATCTTCAACCCCTCCTCGCCCAGTCCCTGGAACGAGTAGGGAGACGTCCGGGGCTTGAAGGCTCCTCCCCGGTAGAGCGTGGCTCCCGCGCTCCGGACCGCATGGCCGATCTCCAGGGCCTGCTCCTCCGATTCGACGGCGCAGGGGCCCGCGATGACCGCGACCTCCCGGCCGCCGATGGGGACTCCCCCGACCACGACGACGCTGGTCTCGCGCTTGGCCTCCCGAGACACGAGCTTGTAGGGGGACGAGACCGGGATGACCTCCGCGACCCCGGGCAGATTCTCGAAAGCGCCGGGCTCGATCGAGCCGCGGTTGCCGGTGATTCCGATCGCGGTCCGCTGCGCTCCCGGGATCGCGTGCGCCTGCAGCCCCAGACCCTCGACGGTCTCGACGACGCGCCGGACGTCCTCCGCCGAGGCGGCCGAATCCATGACGATGAGCATGGGGGTGCTATCATGGGGGGACCGTCAACCGCTGTCAACGAGGTGCTCCATGGTCAAGCGAATCCTCATGCTCCTGCTCGCGGCTCTCGCCTTCGGCGCAACAGCCGCCCTGGCGTACAACGTCAAGCTGAAGGACGGGTCGATCATCTTCGCCCGCTCCAAGTACGACGTGAAGGGGGACAAGGCGATCATCACGCTGCAGAACGGGACCGTGACCCAGATCGACCTCGCGAAGATCGACATTCCGGGAACCGAGCAATACAACAAGGAGAATCCCGGCAATGTCATCGCTCTCGTCCAGTCGGAATCCAAGGAGATCACCGTCCCGATCATGAAGCCCCCCCCGACGCCGAGCCTCCAGGAAATGATCCGCAAGCGCAAGACGAGCTTCGGCGCGCCCCCCGCCAAGACCTCCGAAAACGCCGAAGCCGCAGCCTCCTGGCAGCCGGTGGACTCCACGATCGAGACCTCCTTCCGCCGGATCCTCGACGGCGCCGCGATCACCCAGTATCGCTTGACGAACTATCGCGGAAGGCTCCGCCTCCTGGCCACGGTCAACTCGGAGGAGGCCGCCTTCAGCATACTGTCGGCGTCCGCCCGGGCCCTGGCGGACCTGCTCGAGAAGGGGAAACCGACAACGGTCGGCGTCGTGCTCACGACCGCCTCGGGAGATTCCGCCGGCTCCTTCGAGATGAGCTCGGAGGAAGCCCGCCAGCTCGTCAACGGGAACCTGAGCGTCGCCGACTACTTCGTCAAGAACGTCATTCTGTAGCCGGCATAGACTCTCCTCCCTCGATCATCCGAAGGAGGAAGTCAATGGCCGAGCCGCAGCCGCAGAACTTCGCGAATCACCGCAGGATCGTCCCGCCCTACCACGTCGGGATCTTCGGGATCCTCGCCGTCAACGCCATCTGGAGGCTCGTGGCCCTCGTGCGGTGGACTTCGTGGATCGCTCTGCTCGACCTTCTCGTCGCGGTCGCCCTGCTCGGTCTCTCCTTCTACGCGCGCATCTTCGCGCTGACGGTGCAGGACCGCATCATCAGGCTCGAGATGCGCCTGCGCCTGCGGGAGATCCTGCCGGCGGACCTGAAGGGTCGGATCGAAGAGTTGAGCCCCGGCCAGCTCGTCGCGCTGCGCTTCGCCGGTGACGCGGAGATGCCGGACCTCGTCCGCGAGGTCCTGACCAACGCCATCCGGAGCCGCGACGAGATCAAGCGCCGCGTCAAGAACTGGGTGCCGGACTACCTGAGGTGCTAACGTCACTCCGCATTTGCGCGGGATCTGCGCCCTCGGCGCACCGGCGGGCGGCTCGGCCAAAGGGCCTCGACCGCCCGCCTGATCTCGCGCAAACGCTACGCTCCCGGAGCTACGATGACGATGACTCGGATTGGGTAATAGTCGCTCTACGGACCGAGGAGTCAATCTTCGGGGGGCGGCGCGAGGTAGTCTCGCGGGTCTTCGCCGACGATGCGGCGGAAGCGGTCGGCGAGCGACAGGGCCTCTCCGATCGTTTCGTCGAGCGAGATTCGCTCGACGCGCAA